>Ga0307475_10002925_pt1 | contig 10329 bp, 5 predicted proteins | sample atmos_gasesECM1C_FD_203317 | JGI IMG/M metagenome (GOLD analysis project Ga0307475, IMG submission 203317) | Hardwood forest soil microbial communities from Morgan-Monroe State Forest, Indiana, United States - atmos_gasesECM1C_515 | ecosystem: Environmental > Terrestrial > Soil > Temperate...
CCGCAGATATGTCTCCATCGGGATCGACGGTCGACCGATCCGAGCATCGAAATACCCAGCGAACGGCGCGAAGAACACCGGATCATCCAGCAGTGCATCCACCCGACCCAACGCGACAGGCAACACCAACAGCTCGGGAGGCAAAATCGCATCCCACAACGTCGGCTGGTCGTTTACAGTTCTGAACACGATGGCCTCGATCCCTTCTAGCTGGCTGTAGATCCTGTCAAGTGGGGTGTGGGCGCAGGTTCTAGCCGACAGCATCGGCAGTCCGTTGTCGTCCTCGTGTCGGTATTGACGGTTCCGGTGTTGGGCTGGCCAAGAAGGGGCCGTGAGCGCCCACGCTGACTTATGCGACCTCAGGCTTCGGGGGTTGGCTGGGTCATCTGGCGTCGTTCGGGCTGCCGGTAAGGCGAAAGGCCGGGTGCCAAGCTAGAAACGGCGTAACCCTGTCGGGTCCGCCATAGCCCAATCGGCATCTGATCCGGCCCTTCGTTGGTTCCAGCCTCGCACTGCTGACCGGAGTTGTGAAGATGTGAGTTCGTTCGCGCCTTTCTGCGGGGGATGGTCTCCTCGGCGGCAGATGGTGCGCCGGTGCTCGTCGCCGTCCACCTCGTTCGTCCTCGCTATCGCTGCGGGCGCTGCAGGTGGACAGCTCCTGCGTCCCCGGCGCCGAGGCCTTAGACCGAGGAAAGCCACGGGGTTCAGCTCCAGTGCGATGGGTCGTAGCTCGTGTGGTCGCGCACCAGCGCGTGCGCGATGCGGGTGGCGCGGTGGGCCAGTGCGCAGGCGACGATGCCGCCGTGCTTGCCGCGTGCTTTGAGGGCGGCGGCATAGGCTTTGGCGGCCGGGTCGCAAAGCCACAGCCCGATCCCGAGGTCGATCAGCGCTCGGCGCAGCGCCACACTGCCCTCACGACTGATGGTTCCGTCGCGGCGTTTGCCGGCCGATTCGTATTGCATCGGCGACAGTCCCGCGGCCCGATAAATTTGCCGCGGACCCAGCCACCGCGCCGGATCCCCCAGGGCGGCAGCGTAATTGGCGACCCGGACCACACCCCAGCCGGGCACCGAGGTCAACGTGGAAAACGCGCTGCGCGGAACCAGCGCGGCCAACTCGGCCTCCACCGCCACAATCTGGGTGTCCAGGTCGGCCAGCAGCGCCACATCGGCGGCCAGCACCCGCCGGGCCACCGCCGCATCGGCGGTCAGCAACGCCTCCTGTGCGGCGGCCACCAAACGGTCAGCCACCGGCCGGCGCAGCTGGATATCGCGGGCGGCAGCGAAGCGGATCAACCGGCTTGCCCCCAATGCGGCCAGCCTGCCCGGGTCGGCGAATTCGGTGGCGATCAGCCGACCGATCTTCGTGCCCAACACATCCGGCAATGCCGCGGTCAATCTGGGAAAGGCGCGGTCGAGCTGACCCAGCAGCTGATTCTTCGTCGCCGCGCGCACGGCGACCCGGCGGGTGCGGTGGGCTGCCCACGCCGCGATCTCGCACACCACCGTCTCCGCGGCCACGACCGGTTGTCCCCGCCCGGCCAGCACCAGCTCGGTGATCGCTTCCAGGTCGATCGCATCGGTCTTCACCCGCCGCCGGCCCGCCACCCGGCGTTGCTCGGCGACGTGGGCGGGATTGAACTCCAAAACCTCCCAGCCCGCCGGCCACCCATAGTCCAGCACCGGCCGGTGATAATGCCCGGCCGCTTCGATACCCACCTTGACCCGCGTAGACGATGTGATCACCGCGTTAACTCGATGCACAATCGCCACCAGGCCCGAACGAGTCATTGCGAACTCAACAGGACCGAACACACGTTTGCGGGCACTGTCCGTCGCCGAGACCATCGCCGACGTCTTGCCGACATCAACGGCAACGACGATCGTGGACGACGTGACTGGCGCACCATGATGCACAGACACAACAACACCTCCGGGGTCGTGTCAGGAGAACCAGAGCGCGGCCAACGCTCGGTCCTCAAAAGGGAACTATTGACAATCCCTTCCTGACACCTCCGGAGGCGTTTTGTGAAGGACCAGCTCGATCTATATCAGCCCAATACCCCAGGTGGGCTTCACTGGGCTCGGTTGTCAGCCTTCTCAGCGCGTCGTGCCGACGCGCATCGTCCCCCGACTAGGCTAGCCCGCGTGAGTGTCGAGCCGCCGCCGGAGCATGTGCTGTCGGCGTTCGGCTTGGCCGGTGTCAAACCCGTCGCCCTGGGCGCCAGTTGGGAAGGCGGCTGGCGCTGCGGCGAAGTCGTGTTGTCGATCGTGGCCGACCACGCCCGCGCGGCTTGGTCGGCGCGGGTGCGGGAGACGCTGTTCGTCGACGGGGTGCGCCTGGCGCGGCCGGTCCGCTCGACCGATGGCCGGTACGTCGTCTCTGGGTGGCGAGCCGACACGTTCGTCGCCGGTACACCGGAAGCCAGGCATGATGAGGTCGTCTCGGCGGCGGTGCGACTGCACGAAGCCACCGGCAAGCTGGAACGCCCTCGATTCCTGACTCAGGGACCCACCGCGCCTTGGGGAGACGTCGACGTTTTCATCGCCGCAGACCGTGCCGCGTGGGAGGAGCGGCCGTTGCAGTCGGTGCCGCCGGGGGCACGCACCGCGCCGCCGACAGCGGACGCCGAGCGATCGGTCGAGCTGATCAACCAGCTCTCCGGTCTGCGCAGGCCTACCAAGAGCCCCAATCAGCTGGTCCACGGAGACCTTTACGGCACAGTGCTTTTCATAGGCACCGCCGCGCCGGGGATCACCGACATCACGCCCTACTGGCGGCCCGCGTCATGGGCCGCGGGCGTGGTCGTGGTCGATGCGTTGTCCTGGGGCGACGCCGACGACGGACTCATCGAACGCTGGAACGCGCTGCCCGAGTGGCCGCAGATGTTGTTGCGCGCGTTGATGTTTCGGCTGGCGGTCCACGCTCTGCATCCACGGTCGACCGCGGAGGCCTTCCCGGGCCTGGCCCGGACCGCCGCGCTGGTCCGGCTGGTGCTCTAGATCCCGGGCGGCCGCCGACATCGACGCCGCCGCGACGACACGCCGAAACAGCTCTCGGTAACGTCGATTTCGATGAACTGCTCAGTCTGGAAACTCGTAGCGAACCTCGCGCAGCGGAATCTTGCCGTCGACGGCGAGAATCCCCTCGGCGCGCAATAGCTCCAGTTGCCGGGTGGTCAGATGTCGCGCCGGGCGCCCGGATGCGGTGATCACCCGGTGCCAGGGCAGGTCGGAGGAGTCCGTCCGCATGATCCAACCGACGATGCGCGGACTGGAAAGGCCTGCGACAGCGGCGATGTCGCCGTAAGTGGCAACTTTGCCGGACGGGATGGCCGCGACCAGCGAACGCACCCGCTCGACTTGCTCGTCGGTCACCGGGGCCACGGTCAGCGACCTTGCAAATGCTTGCGTGCCAGCGCGGCGACTTGCAGGTGCTTGGCGTAGGGCACCATGTGGTTGCAGTCGAAATCCAGCAGCCGAAAGTCGGGTCCCAAGCGTTGCTGAAGCCCCGCGATGAGTTTCTCGGTGACGTATGGCGGCGAGGTCCACCTTGCTCGCACGAGCGTGGTCGCCGTTCCCGTCGGCGGCAGCACGATGTCGCGGGCCAACTCACTCCAGTACGACATCATCGCCGGCAGGCTGACGCGCCACCCGTACCGTCCGCTCGGCAGCTCGACCAAGTGCTCGTCGAGTTCGGCGTCGAGCAGGTCGGGATCCACATCCGACCAAGAGCCTGTCGCCTTTTCCATGCGGGCCTCGGCGGCGTCCGGATAGTCGGGCGAGGAAAGCATTGCTTCGGCGATCTCGCGCATCCAGGCTCCGTCCAAGCCGACCGCCGGATCGAGCAGCAGCAGCCCTGCCACCTGATCGGGGCGGGCCGCGGCCAGATGCATTGCCAGCGCTCCGCCGAACGAGTGCCCGACCACCAGCACCGGGGCGTCGGCCTCACCATCGAGCAGCACGGCCAACGCCGAGACGTTGGCGTCGATACTCCACGGCGCGGCCCACGATGATCTGCCATGGCCGAGCATATCGGGTGCCGCGACGGTGATTTCGGGCAAAGCGCCGGCCAATTTCTGCCACCGCTGCCCGTGGCCGGTCAGTCCGTGGATGGCAAGCATCTGCACTGGGCCGGAGGGGCCGTAGCGGTGCACGTGAAGATCGGCGGTCACGCGTCGATGATGCCAGGCCAGGTCGTCGCCGGCCCCGGGTGCGGTCGACTTGTCGGACCCTCGTGGTGTCATGCCGCTATGTCATTCACCTGGGGCGCCGCAGCGGGTGCCGTTCTGGCGCCGGGCGTACGCGGCCTGATACGTGTGCTCGGCGGGCCCGGCACCGGTAAGAGCAGCCTGCTGGTCGATGCCGCGGTCGCTCAGCTCGGTGCCGGTGTTGATCCGGAATCGGTTCTGCTACTTACCGGTTCCGGCCGAATGGGGGTGCGGGCGCGCAGCACGTTGACGGCGGCGTTGCTGCGGTCGCACAGCAACGGCGGCAGCCGCGTCGCGGTCCGCGAGCCGTTGGTACGCACCGTGCACAGTTACGCCTACGCGGTGTTGCGGCGGGCGGCCGGGCGGGCCGGTGATGCGCCGCCGCGGCTGGTCACCAGCGCCGAGCAGGACGCCATCATCCGCGAACTGCTGGCCGGCGACCTCGAGGACGGGCCGGCCGCCGCGGACGCTTGGCCGGCACATCTGTGGCCCGCCCTGCCCACCGCCGGTTTTGCTGCCGAATTGCGAAACCTGTTGGCGCGCTGCGCCGAACGCGGTGTAGACGCGCAGGAACTGCAGCGGCTGGGCCGTCGGTGCTGCCGTCCGGAATGGACCGCCGCCGGCCGATTCGCGCGACAGTACGAGCAAGTGATGCTGCTGCGCGCGGCGGTCGGGACGGCGGCGCCGCAGGCGACGACGCCGGCGCTGGGTGCGGCCGAACTTGTGGGTGCCGCCCTGGAGGCGTTCGCGGTAGATCCGGAGCTGCTGGCCGCCGAACGTGCCCGGGTGCGGGTGTTGTTGATCGACGACGCCCAGCAGCTCGACCCGCAGGCGGCCCATCTGGTTCGGGTGCTGGCGCCGGGAACCGAGCTGGCGCTGATAGCGGGTGACCCCAACCAGGCGGTGTTCGGCTTCCGGGGCGGTGAGCCCGCGGGGTTGCTGGACGGCGACACGCCGTCGGTGACGTTGACGGTGTCGCATCGGTGTGCTCCTGCGGTGGCCCGCGCCGTCAGCGGCATCGCGCGCCGGCTGCCCGGCAGCGGCAGCGGCAGGCAGATCGACGGCACGGGCGCCGAGGACGGAGTGGTCGCGGTACGCCTGGCCGCCTCGGCGCACGCGGAGGCGGCCATGATCGCCGACGCGCTGCGGCGCGCACACCTCGTCGACGGTGTGCCGTGGTCGAAGATGGCGGTCATCGTCCGGTCGGTGCCACGTGCCGGCGCGCGGTTACAGCGTGCTTTGGCTGCCGCCGGCGTCCCGGTGGCCGTACCCGCGCTGGGCGGGCCGTTGCCCGGGGAGCCGGCGGCGCGGGCGCTGCTGACGGTGTTAGCGGCGACCGCCGACGGGCTCGACGGTGACCGGGCGCTGGCATTGCTGACCGGGCCCATCGGTCGCGTCGACCCGGTCTCGCTGCGGCAGTTGCGCCGGACACTGCAGCGCGCCAAACCAGATGGCACATCAAGGGATTTCGGCGACCTGGTGGCCGACGCGCTGCGCGCCGACGCGCCGTCCCCCGCAAGTGGGTCGTCCCCCCGGTCCGGCGCGCAGTTCCGCCCATTGCGACGGGTGCGCGACGTGCTGGAGGCGGCCGCTCGCTGCCACCGGGATGGCCAAGATCCGCGCTTCACCCTGTGGGCGGCGTGGCACCGGTCCGGTCTGCAGCGCCGCTGGCTGGCGGCTGGCGAGCGCGGCGGCCCAGCCGGAGCTCAGGCCGCCAGAGACCTTGAGGCGGTGACGGCGTTGTTCGACATCACCGATCAGTACGTGTCGCGCACCTCCGGTGCGACGTTGCGCGGCCTCATCGAGCACGTCGCGGCGCTACAGCTGCCGAGCGTCAACCCCGAGCCGGTGTCGGCGGCCGAACAGGTCAGCGTGCTCAGCGCACACGCGGCGCTTGGACATGAATGGGATCAGGTGGTCATCGCCGGCTTGCAGGACGGGTTGTGGCCCAACACAATTCCGCGTGGCGGAGTGCTGGGCACCCAGAGGCTGCTCGACGCGCTGGACGGTATCACCGCGGATGCCTCGGCGACCGCCCCGTTGCTGGCCGAGGAGCGCCGGCTGTTGGTGGCGGCGATGGGCCGGGCCCGGCGCCGGCTGCTGGTGACCGCCGTTGATAGCGACACCGGCGGGGCGGGCCAAGACACTGCGCTCCCGTCAGCGTTCTTTTTCGAGATCGCGCAGTGGGCCAATGATGACGGTGACCCCGTTGCGGCCCAGCCTGTTTCAGCACCGCGGGTGTTGTCAGCCGCCGCGCTGGTGGGCCGGTTGCGCGGCGTTGTGTGTGCACCCGACGGCGCCGTGGACGACGTCGCTCGTGATTGTGCGGCAACGCAATTGGCCCGGTTGGCCAACGCCGGTGTGCCGGGCGCCGATCCGGCGGGCTGGCACGGCCTGATCCCGGTCAGCACCGCTGATCGGCTCCGCGACCCCGACGATCCTGTCACGTTGACGCCGTCGACCCTGCAGACCCTCACCGACTGCCCGCTGCGCTGGCTGGCCGAAAGCCACGGCGGGACCACTACTCGTGAGCTGCGGTCCACCATCGGCTCGGTGCTGCACGCGCTGATCGCCGAGCCGGGCAAAAGTGAATCGCAATTGCTGGCCGAGCTGGACCGGGCCTGGCGGCATCTGCCCTTCGACGCCCACTGGTATTCCGCCAACGAGCTGGCCCGCCACCGCGCCATGATCCAGGCATTCGTCGGGTGGCGAGCGCAGACCCGAGGCGAACTGAGCGAGGTCGGCGTCGAGGTCGACGTCGACGGAGTCCTCCGGGCGCCGCGCGATGACGGCGGCGAAGTCCGGCTGCGGGGCCGGGTTGACCGGCTGGAGCGCGACGGCGCCGGCCGGCTGGTGATCGTCGACGTCAAAACCGGCAAAACACCGGTCAGCAAGGACGATGCCCAGCAACACGCTCAGCTGGCGATGTATCAGCTGGCAGTGGCCGAAGGCATGATCGGAGCCGGCTCGGCCGGTACCGAGCCCGGCGGTGCCCGGCTGGTCTACATCGGCAAAACCGGGGCCACAGGCGCCACCGAACGCGAGCAGGATCCACTGACCCCGGCCGCCCGCGACGAATGGCGCAACCTCGTCCGGAAGGCGGCCGACGCGACCGCGGGGCCGCAGTTCGTCGCCCGGCGCAACGACGGGTGCGCGCACTGCCCGATACGGCCGTGCTGTCCGGCTCATGCCGACGGGTCAGCGCCGTGAGCCCACGCTACAGCCCGGCCGAATTAGCCTGTGCGCTGGGACTTTTCCCGCCCACCGACGAACAGGCCGCCGTCATTGCCGCGGCACCGGGCCCGCTCGTCGTCATCGCGGGAGCCGGCGCCGGCAAAACCGAGACGATGGCCGCGCGGGTGGTGTGGCTCGTCGCCAACGGTTACGCCGAGCCCGGCCAGGTGCTGGGGTTGACGTTCACCCGCAAGGCCGCCGGCCAGCTGCTGCGACGAGTCCGGTCCCGGCTGGCCCGGCTGGCCGGCATCGGCTTGGGCGGGGGCAGCCCGGCGGCCGTCGAGCCAGTGGGCAGCCCGGTGGTCAGCACCTACCACGCTTTCGCCGGCTCATTGCTGCGTGACTACGGCCTGTTGTTACCCGTCGAGCCCGACACCCGGTTGCTCTGCGAGACCGAGCTGTGGCAGCTGACCTTCGACGTGGTCAACGGGTATCGCGGCGAGCTGCGCACCGACAAGACCCCGGCCGCGGTCACGTCGATGGTGCTGCGGCTGTGGGGGCAGCTGGCCGAGCACTTGGTGGACACCGGCCAGCTCCGCGATACCCACGGAGAGCTGGAACGGCTGGTCCACGCCCTGCCGGCGGGTCCCTACCAGCGCGGCGGCGGCCCCAGCCGGTGGCTGCTGCGGCTGCTGGCTACCCAGACCGAGCGTGCCGAGCTGGTGCCGTTGCTCGACGAGCTGCATGACCGCATGCGCGCAGGAAAGGTCATGGACTTCGGTATGCAGATGGCTTCCGCGGCGCGGCTGGCGGCCACCTTCCCCCAGGTCGGCCAGGACCTGCGGAACCGGTACCGGGTAGTGCTGCTCGACGAGTACCAGGACACCGGGCACGCCCAGCGGGTGGCGTTGACGTCACTGTTCGGGGGTGGCTGTGACAGTGGAGACGACGGGTTGGCCCTGACGGCCGTCGGCGATCCGATTCAGTCGATCTACGGCTGGCGCGGCGCCTCGGCGACCAACCTGCCGCGATTCACCACCGACTTCCCCCGCTGCGACGGCACCCCCGCGCCGGTCCTGGAGCTGCGGACCAGCTGGCGCAACCCTCCGCGCGCCTTGCAGGTAGCCAACGCCGTATCCGCGGAGGCGCGGCGACGATCGGTTGCGGTGCACGCGTTGCGCCCGCGCCCGGACGCTCCGCCCGGCACCGTCGTTTGTGGGTTGCTTCTCGACGCGCGGGCCGAGCGCGAGTGGATCGCCGACCATCTGCACGGGCATTACCAGCGAGCCCGCGCCGAGGGCGTCAGCCCGCCGACCGCGGCGGTGTTGGTGCGCCGCAACGCCGACGCCGCACCCGTTGCCGATGCCCTTCGTGCCCGCGGGATCCCGGTCGAGGTCGTCGGGCTGGCCGGCCTGCTGTCGGTTCCCGAGGTCGCCGATGTCGTGGCGATGCTGCGATTGGTTGCCGATCCGACGGCCGGGGCGGCAGCGATGCGGGTGCTGACCGGTCCACGCTGGCGCCTCGGTGGCCGGGATATCGCCGCGCTGTGGCGGCGGGCGCTGACCCTTGCGGCGGCACCGCGCTGCGGCGAGACGCCGTCGGCCGATTCGATCGCGATGGCGGCCGGCCCGGATGCCGACACGGCGTGTGTGGCCGACGCGATCGGCGATCCCGGCCCGGCCGGCTCGTATTCGGTCGCGGGATATCAGCGCATCACCGCGCTGGCCGCCGAACTGAGCACCCTGCGCGCCCATCTCGGTCATTCTCTGCCCGACCTGGTCGCCGAGATCCGGCGGGTGCTGGGCGTCGACTGCGAAGTCCGGGCCGCAGCAGGGGTCTCAGCCGGTTGGGCCGGCGCCGAACACCTCGACGCGTTCGCCGACGTGGTCGCCGGTTACGCCGAACGAACACGCGCCGCGACGAGCGCGGTGGATGTGTCGGCGACGGCATCGATTACGGGCCTGTTGGCATACCTGGACGCGGCCGAGGTGGTCGAGAACGGCCTGTCGCCCGCCCCGTTGGCGGTCGCCCGGGACCGGGTCCAGGTGCTCACGGTGCATTCCGCGAAGGGTTTGGAGTGGCAAGTCGTGGCGGTTGCACACCTGTCGGGTGGAATTTTTCCGTCGACCGCGTCGCGGAGCAGCTGGCTTACCGATGCCGCCGAGCTGCCGCCGCTGTTGCGCGGCGATCGTGCCTCGGCGGGCGCACTGGGCATCCCGGTGCTGGACACCTCGGATGTCACCGATCGAAAGCAGCTCTCGGACAAAATCTCCGAGCATCGCCGCCAGCTAGAACAGCGGCGCGTCGACGAGGAGCGCCGACTGCTGTACGTGGGCATCACCCGGGCCGCGGACACCCTGTTGGTGTCTGGCCATCACTGGGGTTCCACCGGGATGAAACCGCGGGGCCCGTCGGATTTTCTCTGCGAGCTCAAGGACATCATCGACCGTTCCACCGCGGCCGGCGAGCCGTGCGGAGTGGTGGAGCAGTGGGCGGCCGCTCCTCCCGACGGCGAACGAAACCCGCTGCGCGACAACGTTGTCGAAGCAATCTGGCCCGCCGATCCGTTGCCCACGCGGCGCGGCGATGTCGAACGCGGCGCGGCGCTGGTGGCCGAGGCCATGTCGGCCGACACCGTTGCCGCCGGTGCCGACATCGACGGCTGGGTCGCCGACGTCGATGCGTTACTGGCCGAGCGCGCCCGCTCGGCGCGGCCGCCCGCCCGCGCCCTGCCCAGCCAGTTGTCGGTCAGCGGTTTGGTGGACCTCGCGCGTGACCCGCAGGGCGCGGCACAGCGGTTGGTTCATCGGCTGCCCGCGCGTCCGGACCCACATGCCCTGTTGGGCAACGTCTTTCACTCCTGGGTCCAGCAATTCTACGGCACCGAGTGGCTGTTCGATCTTGCCGACTTGCCGGGTGCGGCGGATGCCGACGTCGGTGACACC
>Ga0307475_10002926_pt1 | contig 10329 bp, 9 predicted proteins | sample atmos_gasesECM1C_FD_203317 | JGI IMG/M metagenome (GOLD analysis project Ga0307475, IMG submission 203317) | Hardwood forest soil microbial communities from Morgan-Monroe State Forest, Indiana, United States - atmos_gasesECM1C_515 | ecosystem: Environmental > Terrestrial > Soil > Temperate...
GAAGAGTCGGGCGCGCTCAACGGCCGCGCCGAGGAGCTTTTGCAACGCGTGGAGCAACGCGCGACGCAGATTCGGGATGCCGAAGGGCGGATTGAGGCGCTGCGGCAGCGCGCGTCGGAGGCCGGCGAAAGCTTGCTGCGGTTGCACGGAGAACAGAAACAGGCGGAAGAAGCGCTGGCGCACCAAACCGGAGCGCTGCGGAAACTGGAAGCGAGCGAGCACGAGGTGCTGGCAACTTCGATGCGGGCGCGCGACGAGGCCGAGCGCGCGGCTCGCGAGCTGGAAGCGGTTTCCGGGCAGCTTGGCGCGTTGAAGCAAAGCGTGTCGGAGCTGCAAGCGAACATTGACAGATTGCGCGAGCAGCGCGACGGGTTGACCAAAGAAACGGACGTGTTGCGCGACGCGCTGGCGAGCGTGCGGGCACGGCATTCGACGCTGACGCAGATTTTGAACGACCGATCATACACGGCGGAAGCCGTGCAAAAGCTTTTTGCGGCGAACGAGAGAGGCGGCCGGCAACAGTTCCGGGCCGTTGGCGTGCTGGCGGACTACGCGGAAGTCGAAGAGAAACACGAAGCGCCGATCGAGCAGTTCCTCCGCGATGAATTGGAGTTTGTCGTCGTGGAGACATTCGACCATGCGCGCACGGGGATTTCCATGCTGCGCGATGAAGTAGGCGGCAGGGCGACGTTCTTTGTGGATTCGCTGCGCAATTTGCGGCTTGAAAACGAGTATGAGCCGGTTACGAATTTCCATCCCGAAGACGGCGTGATTGCGCGGATGGACAAGCTCGTGGAATTTCGCGATCCGCTAGGTGCGGCGGCGAAACAGTTCCTGCCGAGGCTGCGCGCGGCGTATTTGGCGGATGGCGCAGCGTCAGCAGAAAAACTGGCGCGGGAGAATCCGCAATACGCGTTCGTCACGCCGGACGGGACGTGCTATCAGGGCCGCATGGTGACGGGCGGACGTCCCGACGAAGCCGGGCCGCTGGGCATGAAGCGCGAACTGCGCACTCTGAATGCCGAACTGCAGCGGCTCGAAAGCCAGATGAAGGAAAAGCAGGCGGCGCGGGAGGCGGCGGCAGCCCAGCTGCGCGCAACGGAACAGACGCTGGAACAAATGAACGCGAAGCAGCGCGACGTGGAGCGCGAGGTAATTTCCGTGCAGCACCGCCACAGCCACATGCACACGGAGCTGGCGAGGCTGGGAGCGGAGCTGGCGGTTTGCCAAGGTGAACTGGCGCGGGTGCGCAAAGAAGCGGACGGCGCACGGCAGCGCGCGGACCGCGCGAAGCACGAGCACGCCGCGGCCGCGCTCGATCGCGCAGAGGCAGAAGCGGAAAGCACGCGGCTGGCGGAAGAACTGGTTGGGCTGCGCGGGTTGCTGCAAAGCGACCAGCACGAACTTGCTACGGCACGCGCGGGACTGGCGGCGATTCAGGAGCGGCTGGCTGCCGCAGAAGCTTTGGCGACGCGGCTGCGCGAAGAGCGCGCCGAGATGGAACGCCGCGAGGCGGGGCTGCAGCAACAGGTGATGTCCATCGGCGATGAAACCGAGGGTCTGGCAAAGCAAAGCGAAGAGCTGACACAACAACTGGATGGTCTTCGCGCGGAAAAGCTGCGGCTCGAAGCGCGACAGAAGGAACTCGAGCGGGAGTGGGAGTCGGCGCGCACGCGCGTGACGCAGACAGAAGATCATCTGCGGATGGCGCGGCAGGAGCTGCAAGAGTTGCGCGAACAGCGCAACCATGGCGAAGTGGAACGCGCGAAGAACGAGTCCGACCGCGGGCATCTGCGCGAAACGTGCATAAGCGAAGTAAACGCGCAGCCGGAAGATTTGATTGCCACGGAAACGGCGTTCATGAGCGGTGAAGAACTGGCCGCAGCGGAAGTGAACTATCGCGAGATGAAACAGCGGATCGAGAATATGGGAGCAGTCAACATGATGGCGCTCGAGGAATTCAACGAGTGCGAACAGCGGTTCACGTTCCTGACCCGAGAGCGCGATGATTTGCTGAAATCGATCGCAGACACGCAGCAGGTCATCGTAGAGCTCGATCAGGCTACGAAGGAAAAGTTCGAGCACGCCTTCCAGGCGATCAACAAGAGTTTTTCGGATGCGTTCCACGCGATTTTTGGCGGCGGCATGGCGGAGATGCGGCTCACCGAACCGGACAGCTCGGGCGACGCGGGTATAGACATTGTGGCCTCGCCTCCCGGGAAGCGGCTACAAAACGTGCTGCTGCTTTCCGGCGGCGAGAAGGCCATGACGGCCCTGGCGCTGCTCATCGCGATTTTCCGTTATCAGCCGAGCCCGTTCTGCATCCTGGACGAAGTCGATGCGCCGCTGGACGAGGCGAACGTGGGGCGGTTCACAAGATTGATCGGAGAGATGAGCAGCCAGACGCAATTCATCATCGTCACGCACAACCGCAAGACCATGGAGATCGCACCGGTGCTTTACGGCGTGACCATGCAGGAGCCCGGCGTATCGAAGTTGGTCAGCGTGCGCTGGGAAGAGACGGGGAACGAAAACCCCGATGCCCGCGCGGCTTCTGCCGCGTAAGAAGTTCGCGGGCTCCCACCAAAGAAACGAAACCGGGCCGGACCTCCGAGAATTTCTCAGCGCATTGTTGATTGTTTACGTAAAACTTTCCTATGAGGGTTTCGCGTCATCGGGTTTCGCACAATTTTCCACCGCCGACGGGTTTGACTTCGCGGTTCGGTGCGCTAGAATGCGGAGCACCAAGTCGGGGAGATTTTCTCGGTGTCTTCAGCTCCAGCCATGAAAGTCCTGAGGGAAACTCAGTTCGCCGGATTGTCGCCGAGCGCACGCGGCAAGGTGCGCGACATTTATGATTTGGGCGACAAGCTGCTGATCGTGGCCACCGACCGCCTCTCGGCGTTCGACGTGATCCTACCGACGCCGATTCCCGATAAGGGACGTGTGCTTACACAGCTTTCCCTTTTTTGGTTCGACCTTCTGAAAGATGTCATACCCAATCATCTGATCAGCGCGACGGAGTTTCCCGGGCCTTTTGACAAATTCCGAGATGAGCTCGAGGGGCGGTCCATGCTGGTGCAGAAGACAAAGCCTTTACCGATTGAGTGCGTGGTGCGGGGATACGTCTCGGGCTCGGCGTGGAAGGATTACCGCACGACCGGAGCGATTTGCGGCATTGCGCTTCCGAACGGGCTGCTCGAATCGGGGCGGTTGCCGGAATCGATTTTCACGCCCGCAACGAAAGCGATGAGCGGGCACGACGAAAATATCTCTTTTGGGCAAGCGGAAAAGATGATCGGCAAAGAACTTGCAGGGAAAGTTCGCGCCGTTAGCCTGGAGCTGTACGGGCGCGCGGCGGCGCATGCGGAGCCGCGAGGAATTATCGTCGCTGACACGAAATTCGAGTTCGGCTTGTTGAATGACCAACTGATTTGGATTGACGAGGCCCTGACGCCAGACTCGTCGCGCTTCTGGCCCGCAGCACATTACGCACCCGGCGGACCGCAGGCTTCTTTTGACAAACAATTTGTGCGGGATTACCTCGAACGGATGCGCTGGCCCAAAACCCCGCCGGGACCGGAGCTGCCACCGGAGGTAGTCGAGGCCACTCGAGACAAATACCGGGAGGCGTACCGCATTTTGACCAGCCGTGAATTGACGTAGCAACCGGGCCCCGTGCACAAACATTCCAGGGGAGCGTGTCATCGTGAAAGATCAATTGGAAGGGCTCGTCAATCAAATGGTAGAGCGGGGAATCTACTTTGACGAAGCGATAGGGGAGTTCGAAAAGCGATTCATCAAGCGCGTGTTGGACCGCGCGAACGGTAACCAGTCGCGCGCCGCGCAGCTCCTTGGCATTCACCGCAACACACTCAGCCGGAAAATCGAAGAGTACAAGCTGGATACCAACGGACACCGGCGCCGGTCGCGTTGATTGAGCGGTCGGGTTTCAATTGTCGATTTTCAGTTCCTAGACACCTTAGCCTCGCTTTCAAAGGAGGGAATTCCCCGGAAAGCGAGGTTTTTCGTTCCCGAGCCTTTGGCTCTTGATTCTTGGTCTTCTGCTCTGATCTTGCGGAATCAAAGCTACCGAAAAGGCTGGTGGACTTTGTTTCCTTTGTTGAGAGCATGAGCCAGACGGTCCAGTGATTTCTATTTTTCGGAAAAGCAGGTTTTCTCGCCTGGAAAACGAAACGGCTCCCCGATTCCCGGAGAGCCGTCCTGTTCTAGCAAAGGAGCTGGAGAGCTAGTTGGAACCGCCGCTCGGCTTCCTCGTAGGCCGGCGCACCGGCGGCTTCTTGGGACCCTTTTCTTTGGGAATGTCTTCTGCCTTTACCTTGGCCTTATCCCAGTGGAGGAAGAAAGGATCAGGGTCGTAAGAAACCAAAGTTCCCGTGAAATGCACGGCGCTGGCTTTTTCGACGCGTGCGGCCTCGGGCTGGCCAACGACTTTAACGTCCATGTTCGGCGTAGTCGCGGCATCGAATTCCGCATCGCTGGTCACGAAGGCAATCTTCAGCACAAGCGGATCGCCGGGCACGACTTCGATGACCTTACCGGGCACTTCGGGAAACTCCAAGCCGCAGGCGGCCAGCCAGGTCAATTTGCTCTTGTCGCCTCCGGCCTTCAGGTCGGCAAAGACCGAAGCGATGGTCATGTTCTTCTGAGCCGCGCTAATATCCGTAGCGCCGGGCACGGAATAGGTGGAGGGCCGATCAGCCGAGCTGCCCGCGAGCTGGAGAAGCTCATTCAACTCACCATCGGTCAGGCTGTCGCACACGTTTCCGCCCTGGTAGTTGGCGATGAGGCCCTTGAGGTATTTCTTGACCTTATCGGCCTGCGCTTGCGTGGCCTTCTTCGAAGTCACCGATTTTGCAAAATACCAGAAGGCATCCATTTGCTGCGGGGGCGTCATAGCCAAATAAGCCCGCCCCAGGTTGTAATTCGTGCTGAGATCGTCAGGATCCAGCGCTAATACTGCCTTGAAGGACTGCGCGGCTGCCGCATAGTCCTTCGCGCTCATGGCGGCATTGGCGGCCGTGTAGTTGAACAGAATGGTGGGCTGCTGCTTTTGCTTCTTAAAGTCCTCGTCGGATACATTGTCCGGCTTCTTGACTTCCTCAAGCGTCTTTAGACCCAGTTGCGCCGCGTCCCGAGCTTTCACCGCGCCTGCCGTCTGGTCGGCTTGGCTTTCGCCGGCGTAAGCCAGGGCTCGGGCATAAAGCATCTGGTAGCGGACCACCGCCTCCGCTTTGTCACCCAGGGCCACGAGCTTGTCGGCGTACTCGATCACCTTTTGCAGATTCTTCAGTTGGTTGTAAGCGTTGACGTAGAGGGGATAAACGTAAACCAGGAGCGCGGAATTTGGATACTTGGCAACAAAATCATCCAGGCATTTGACTTGCGTTGCAGGCACCTTCTCGGCCGCGCATGCTTGCTCCGCGTTGTACTCGACAAGCGTGTAGGCCGGAGCCTTTGTCGCGCTGCTGTCCTGCCCCGCCGCAGGCGTCTGCGCGCGCAGGCTCGTCGAACTCCCAAAAATAAGGCAAAGCGTCACCACAGGCGCGATGCCCACCCACTTCCGTGTTCCATTCATTCCGGTTTCTCCTCGCTGAAATGCCGCGCGTCCTTCGTGTTCCGGTGCCACCCGGAATCTCTTTCACCGGGAATCAATCTGTCTCGGAAACGTTGGGATTATAGGTAAAGCCGCGCTACATCCGCAAGCCGTTATCCTCGACGAAGCTCCTGATGATCTTACCTGGGTGTCGCGGGGCCGCTTCTCACTCATTTCCGCCGCAGCGAACGGGACGAACGCCACCGCAGAAACCTCTGGTGATAGGATGAGTTTCGCATAAAAAGAGTGGCCCGCGCGAGGAAGAATTCTCATGGCCGGAATAAATAACGCAAATGGCGGATTGCAGGAAAAACGGCTCGCCGGACGTGTCGCATTGGTTACCGGAGGGAGCCGCGGCATCGGCCGCGCGATCGCGCATCGTCTGGCAATGCTCGGCGCCTCGGTAGCGATTTGCGGCAGGGACCGAACGGCATTGGAAATTGTCGCAGCAGACCTCGAAAAACTGGGCGCCCGCGCTTTTTTTCATTTGACCGACGTCACCACGGCCACACAAGTCTCCCAACTGGTCGCCGAAACGGAGGCGGCGCTCGGTTCGATTAACATCCTGGTGAATAACGCGGGGATCGGTCTGTTTGGCCCGGCACACGAAAAGACCGAGGCGGATTGGGACCGCGTCGTGAATAGCAATCTCAAGAGCGTTTTTCTGGTTTCGCGGGCGGTGGTTCCCTCGATGATTCGGCGCGGCTCGGGAGACATCATTAATATCAGCTCCCTGGCGGGGCGAAATACTTTTGCAGGCGGTGGGATTTACTGCGCTTCCAAATGGGGTCTGATGGGCTTGACAGGATGCATGATGGAAGACTTGCGCGTGCACGGCATCCGCGTGAGCGTGGTCTGCCCGGGAAGCGTGGCAACGGAATTTTCGGGCAGCCGGCCGAAAAGCCCTGCCAAAGCGCTGAGCCCGGACGACGTGGCGCACGCCGTGGAAGCGATTGTCACGCAAAGGCCGGGAAGCGTCTTGAGCGAAATTCAATTGCGCACGCTGCGCAAGGCCTAAACTGAAAGAGCCGATTTGCAAAACCGACCTTTCCTCTTGACAATAGTCGTTTACACGACTATTATCCAATCCGTGAATCTCAAGAGCAAGCCGGGGCATCCGCCGGCCTCCCTTGAAGAGCGCGTCTTTCTCGCCTTGTTGAAGGCCGCCGACGCTCTGGGGCAACAGGCCGAGCGACTGACTCGCACCGCGGAATTGACCGGCACGCAGTACAACGTCCTGCGGATCCTCCGGGGAGCCGGATCGGAAGGTCTCGCCTGCCGCGGTATTGGCGACCGGATGATCACCCACGATCCAGACATCACGCGGCTTTTGGACCGCTTGGAAAAACAGGGTTTGATCGCACGCGAGCGGCAGAAAGACGACCGGCGCGTGGTGAAGGCGCACATTACCGCTCGTGGATTGCAACTCCTAAAGCCGCTGGACCAGCCGATGCGGGATTTGCACAAGCGGCAGTTCCGGCACATGGTCGGCGCGCGGTTGAAGACTCTTTACGACCTGCTGGAAGAGCTCCGCACTGCCAGGCGGGAGTAGCGACTTGCGGATACACTTATCAACTCCAATTCAACAAGGAAGGAAAAACAAGATGAACCGGTACCTCTCTCGAATCGCAGTGATCGTCGGCATGGCGTTGGGGCTCCCTCTGCCCGCCGGGGCCGCCACATCCACATGGCAGATTGACCCGCAGCACTCCTCCGCTCAATTTGCCGTACGTCATTTGGGCCTTTCCACTGTGCGCGGCGCGTTCAGCAAGCTGAGCGGCAAGATGGTCCTCGACGATCAAGAAATCAGGAATTCCAGCGTTGAAGTGACCATCGACGTAAACACCGTGGACACTCGCGAACCCGACCGCGACAAGGATCTGCGCAGCGAGCGCTTCTTTGACGTGGCCCACTTCCCGACGATGACCTTTAAATCAAAGAAGGTCGAACAGGTCGCGCCGGGAAAACTGAGAGTCACGGGCGACCTGACCATTCGCGGCACGACCAGGGAAGTGACGCTCGATGTGGACGGGCCAACGACTCCCGTGAAGGATCCCTGGGGAAATCAACGGCTGGCCGCCACGGCGACCACGAAAATCAATCGTCAGGACTACGGGGTGAAGTGGAACGCGAAGCTGGATAACGGGGGCGTGGTGGTGGGGGACGATGTGAACATCACGCTCGACGTGGAAATGATTCAGAAACCCGCGGCGAAGTCAGGCGACTAACCGGCTACCCAGAAACAGCAGCGAGCAATTGCGGGGGCGGCGCAAATGCACCGCCCTTGTCGCCCCGATCATCTAAAAGCCTTGGGGCAAGAAGGAATCAATATGCAAAAACCGGCGCCAAGTGACGCTCCCATCCACGAATTGATCCGCAACCGCTGGAGTCCGCGCGCCTTCGCGGACGAAGCAATCCCGGAAGAAGTCCTCCGCAGCCTGTTTGAAGCGGCGCGGTGGGCGCCCTCCAGCTTCAATGAGCAGCCTTGGACCTATATTGTGGCGACGAGAGAGGACCAGGTAAATTTCGGGAAGGTTCTCGGAACTTTGGTAGAGTTCAATGCGGGTTGGGCGAAGAATGCGTCCGCGTTGGCGATTGCCGTGACCAGGCTGGCATTCGCCGAGAATCACGCGCCAAACCGCAACGCGCAATATGACACCGGAGCAGCAACGGCTTTGCTGTCCGTGGAAGCCACGGCTCGCGGGCTGGTGGTCCACCAGATGGCCGGCTTCGATCCGGACCAAGCGCGAACGACTTTCGCCATCCCTGAAGGGTGGGAGCCGCTCGCAGCCATCGCGATCGGTTATCCGGGAAACCCGGACTCGCTGCCTTCCAAGCTGAAGGAGCGGGAACTGTCGCCGCGGACGCGCAAGCCGATTCGTGAATTCGTCATGACCGGGAGCTGGGGGCATACTGCTCCCTTCGCTGCCAAATAATCGAGAACGGGAATGCACCCAGCCGTACATCGCGCTTTCGATTTCCTCATTCACCATGGGCTTGCGGTGCTGTTTGGATGGGTTCTTGTCGAACAATTAGGCGTGCCCGTTCCGGCGATGCCTCTGCTGCTTGCGGCTGGCGCTCTTGCCGGCACGGGACATTTGAATTTCTTCGCCGCGCTCTTGTTCGCGGTGCTCGGAGCCTTAACCTCGGACTCCTTATGGTTCCAGCTCGGCCGCCGCAAGGGCATCAAGATTCTGCAGCTCCTCTGTCGGATCTCCCTCGAGCCGGACTCTTGCGTGCGGCGAACAGAAGGGATTTTTTCCAAGCAAGGGGCGCGCTCGCTCCTGGTGGCCAAGTTTTTGCCTGGTTTGGGATTGGTTACGCCCCCACTTGCCGGGATTTTTCGCATGCGCTTCCGGCGCTTTTTGCTGTTTGACGCCATTGGGTCGCTGCTGTGGGCCGGCGTGTTTCTCGCAATAGGCTATGCTTTCGCAGGGCAGATTGAGCAGGTGGCGGCACAGCTGGCTTCGCTCGGCGGATGGTTGCTGGTATTGCTAGCCGGCGCGCTGGCGGCCTATATCGCGTACAAAGTTGTCGCTCGCCAGCGCTTCTTGCGCGAATTGCGCATCGCGCGGATCACCGTGGATGAGCTGAAAGAAAAAATCGATGCGGGGGAGCAAGTCACCATTGTTGATTTAAGGCACTCTCTGGACTTTGAAGCCGAGCCTGAAACAATTCCCGGCGCGCTGCACATGGAGGCCAAAGAACTCGAGGAAAAAAGCAATCGGTTGCCGCGCGATGGCGAAGTGGTGCTTTACTGTACTTGACCGAACGAAGCTACCAGCGCCCGTGTAGCGCTGCTCCTCAGAAAAAATGGAATCAAGCGCATCCGGCCGTTGCAGGGCGGACTTACCGCCTGGCGCGAGCGCGGCTATCCGTTGGCGACGGCATTGTGAAATCCGCTTGCCGTAGGAAAGCGTCAGTGAGTCAAATCTACAGCCGCGGAAGGACGATGCCGCCCTGCGCCTGATACTTCCCCTTCTTATCCTTGTAGCTCACTTCGCAGTCCTCGTCCGACAAAAAGAAAATCACCTGACACAGCCCTTCATTGGCGTAAATCTTGGCGGGCAGCGGCGTGGTGTTGCTGATTTCCAAAGTCACGAAGCCTTCCCACTCCGGCTCGAAGGGCGTCACGTTGACGATGATGCCGCAGCGCGCGTAGGTGGATTTGCCCACGCAAATCGTCAAAACGTTGCGCGGGATGCGGAAATACTCGACCGAGCGTGCCAGGGCGAAGGAATTCGGAGGAATGATGCAAATGTCACCTTTGAATTCCACCAGCGATCGCGGATCGAAATGCTTGGGATCCACGATGGTGGTGTTCACGTTGGTGAAAATCCGGAACTCGTCCGCCACGCGGATGTCGTAGCCGTAGGAAGACACTCCGTAACTGATCACGCCTTCGCGCACCTGGCGGTCCGTGAACGGCTCGATCATCTTGCGCTCCAGCGCCATGCGCCGGATCCAGCGGTCTGACTTGACGGACATCCATCTCCTCCGAAAGAAATTTACCAACTTTGTTTTGATCGTTGCAGCGAGTCGGAGCAGCGCCCCGCGCCAAAAGAGGTTCAGTGTAGATTACCCCTCATATCTTGACAACCCGGCCCTGCTACCTCTAGCATCTGCCTCGGCAGTGCGGGAGGATCGCGTGATTAAGCTGGACCTGGTAAACGCGGTAGTGGCCGCCACAAACATCAGCCGCACCAAGGCCG
>Ga0307475_10002928_pt1 | contig 10324 bp, 11 predicted proteins | sample atmos_gasesECM1C_FD_203317 | JGI IMG/M metagenome (GOLD analysis project Ga0307475, IMG submission 203317) | Hardwood forest soil microbial communities from Morgan-Monroe State Forest, Indiana, United States - atmos_gasesECM1C_515 | ecosystem: Environmental > Terrestrial > Soil > Temperate...
GCGCAGCACACCAACCTGCTTTGCCTCGGACTGGATAACTCACTGTTTTGCCTCCAAAACCTCTTCCAGCGTGTCCTGCTTTTCCTGGTACATGGCAAGCAACTGGCGGCGCAGGTGGCCGTTGCCGGGATTCATGCCCGCCTGGGATTTCAAGTCGGCGATGGCGCTGTCCAGCACTTGCAGTTTTTCGCGATAGCTGGCCATCAGCGGAGTCGCGGCGTTTTCCAATTGCGGACCTGCCTGCGCATCGAGTTTGTCGATGGCCTGTTCGTAAGCCGCTTCCGCTTTTTCCACTTCACGAACCGTGTGGTCGTTGAAGAGCGCCTGATCGGCAGGAATTTTCGATCCCGGCGGCCTGACGATGAACCAGATGGCTGAGGCCGTCACCGCGACCAGCACCAAAGCCGCCGCGGCGGTTTGCCATTGCAGCGAAGTCAGATTCCAGTTGCCCAGCAAGCGTCCCCACCAAGGCGACTTGGCCGCAGCCGATTGCTGCTGCAATGCCTGCTCAATGCGCGGCCACAAAGCTGGCGAATCCCATTCCTGATGCAGTTCGCTGGCGGCGACCGAAAGACTCTTCCAGGCCTCAACTTCGTGCTCGCACTCAGAACAAGCGGCGGCATGCTCTTTGAGAGCGGTCCACTCTTCCGGAGTGCCGTCCAGAAAAATTCGTTCGCGATCATTGCAATTGATGTTCATGGCGGTTACCGGGCCTCCGCGGCGCTGCTGCGCGGCGCTTCCAGCATCTGGCGCAGATTTCTCTTGGCCTGGAAAAGAGTGTTCTTGGAAGCCGTCTCGCTGATGTCCAGCACGGCGGCGATTTCCGAATGCCGGAATCCCTCGACTTCGTAAAGTAGAAATACGTCGCGCTGGTGGCGAGTAAGTTGTGAAAGCGCGCGCTCCAGTGCCAGCCGCAAGGAAGGATGAGAAACCGCCGCACGCGGCTCGGGGCGCGGAGAATTCTCCTCCGGCTCGTCTTGCGCTACTTCCTTCTTCCGCATGCGGCTGCGCCGCGCGTCATAGCAGGTGTTGATCAGGATGCGGAATGACCAGGTGGCGAAACTCGATTGCCCGCGAAAGCTCGCTATGCTCCGTTGGATTTTCAGAAAAGTGTCCTGCACCGCGTCTTCGGCGTCGGTCGCCGTGCCCAGCAAATTCCGCGCGATGGACTTCATGCGCGAAGCATGCAGCAGATACAGGCGCTCAAACGCCCGCAAGTCGCCGGCCCGGCAGGCCGCGGCCAGTGCGGAGTCCTCCCTAGACACGTTTGCGGCGGCTGGGGAAAACCTGGACGTCGTTTCCGTTGGATCCACCGTCCTCCCTTTGTGGCACTGCTCCTCGGAAATTCTAGCCTCCCAGGGCAGCGCAAGTCCCATGGTTCCCATTCGCGGCTCCTGAGGTATAGACGACGCGATTGGGGCAAACGTCAGGGGGAGGCTCAGTCGGCGGGTCAGATGTAACTAATTGGAATTGTGCAGGTTACGGCAAACTTACGGCTGAGTGCGGGCGCTGATGGGCGGCGGGTTGCTGAGCGCTAGATAGATCTTGCCGTGCAGCGGGCTGTTTTCGTGGTCCACCAGCAGCCGCGACATCGGTTCGCAATCGGCGATCAGCAGCTTGGCGTCGTGAGTACCGACCGGCACATCGAAGACCAGCGTCGTCGTATACGACTCGCCCGGCCGCAGCGGTTCGTCCAGCGGAGTGGAAGCTTTTCGCGGCACGCTTACCAGACTCGGCACCGCGGAAGCCGGCAGCGGCAGATACCGGTTGCCCGCGCCGTCCACCACCTGTACAACGCGCGGGTCGGGCGTCAGCGGCGAATCGCCGCGCCAGGGCGCAATCGAATGTTCGTCGAACCAGGTTTTCAGGCGCACCACGGCGAACTGGCCGTGCGCCGCCACCGGCGATGCCTCCGGCCCCAGAGTCGAAGCGAACCGCACGCTCTCAATTGAATAAGCGATGTGGCAATCTGCCTCGCAGAAATATTTCCAGCCGCCGGTCTGCAGCGTTTTGTTGGGAGTCGCGACCGCCACGACCAACAGAAGCGCCGCATAGCTGCAAGCGGCGAGCGCGGCTCCCGCGGCGGCCAGTTTCGCGATGCCAAACGCCCGGCTGGCCGCCGCCACCAGCGCAATCACCAGGCCCAGCAGCACCAGAAAGCCGCCTGCCAAGAACAGCAGTACGCCAAAATGCGCAAACCGCGGTGTCTCCACCATGACTCCGCCCCCTTTCGGCACTTTGATGATCGGGTCGCTTGTGCTGCGTCGCGGCTACACGCTCTGCGCCGCCGTATCCTGTGGAAGCGAACCGCGCGTCCGTTCGCGCCGCGAAAATTCCTCTAGCGCCGCCCGCAGATCGTTCACGGTAAAATCCGGCCAGCGCTTTTCCAGAAACACAAATTCCGCAAACGCGCATTCCCACAGCAAAAAGTCGGAAAGCCGCTGTTCGCCGCCGGTGCGGATCAGTAGGTCCACATCGGTCGAGCCGCCCCGCGAGATTTCCGAAAGCACGCCGCCAAACGACTCCGGCGACAGTTCCGTCGCCTTGTAGTAGCGGCAAGCCGCCAGGTAGATGGCTTCGCGCGCCGAATAATCAATGGCCAACCGCAGATGCAGGCGCGTGCCTTGCGCCGTTGCTGCCTCGGAATCCATGATCGTCTGCCGGAGCGTCGCTGGAATCCGGTCGCGCCTCCCCAGAATGCTGATGCGAATCCCGTTTTCCATGCAGCGCGTAGTCTCGGCCATCAGATATTCGTGCAGCAGCCGCAAAATGCAGTTCACTTCGCCGGGCGGCCGCTGCCAGTTCGCGGAAGAAAGCGCAAACAGGCTGAGCGTACGGATGCCCAGCTTGGGCGCCACTTCGATAATGGCGCGGCTGGCTTCCGCGCCGGCGCGATGTCCGGAGGACCGCGGCAATCCCCGCGAAGTCGCCCAGCGTCCGTTGCCATCCGTTATGATGGCCACGTGAAGCGACGGCCGGGTTGGGACCGGTGGTGCGTTGAGAATGTGCTGCAAAATCACCTGCTGAACCGTCATGGTAGTGATCCTTCTCCGCCGCGGGGAAGCGATAACCCAAAAATAGGTAAATTACTTTATACTGCAAAGTATCGAGGCAAAAAAATTTCTATGCTTCGCGTGTCGCCCTAATCAGCGCCTCCATATGATCCAGATAACGTTCTAGAGCTTTGCGTCCCGGCGCGGTCAGCCGGTATTCGGTCTTGGGCAAGCGGCCCGCAAACGACTTCTCGCAGAGGATGTAATCCGCCTCCTCCAGCTTGCGCGCGTGAACGCTCAGGTTGCCGTCGGTAGTCTTCAGCAGCGACTTCAGTTCATTGAAAGTGAGCGACCGGTTCACGGCCAGCGCGCTGACAATCCCCAGGCGTATGCGCTCGTGAATCAGCCGGTCCAGATCGGCGGAAACCGCTTCGCGCCGGTGGTCTCGCGGAGCGCCGCCCGCGCCCGACCGTTCGCGCCCCACATGCTCATTGCGAATTGTGGATGATTTCGACATGCAAAATCCGTTCAGCCTCCGTGGCGCTGCGCGATCCAGATCCCGAATCCGATCTGCACAAATCCAAAGCCCAGAGCCATAAAGAAATCGCCCATTACCAGCGGCACGAACAGCGCCGCAGCTCCCAGCAGCATGATGCAAAGCCCCATGATCGGCACGGCCCGCACAGAAAATGCTCCGCCGGTCACAATCGCCGTTCCGTAAAGCAGCAGCCACACCCCCGGCAGCAATGCGTGCAGTCCGGCGTGCGAAAGCGCAAATGTCAACAATCCGCCCACCAAAATCGGCGGCGTAAAGCTCAACAGAAACTTACGTCCCGGCGCCGACAGCAGCTTGCCGTTCACGCGGTGCGCCTTGGTGGCCGCCGCCGATCCGGCAATCACCACCGCGACAAAGGCTTCGATCAGCCAGATAGTAAGCCAGCGCTGCGGTGTGTGCTGCCGCGCCGCCGCGACCGCCGCAACTAATGCCGTCAGCCCCATGGCGGCGCCGCCCCATCCGGGTACCGCCGTAAACTCCGCGGCGCGCTCCATGGTTTCGCGGATGTAGCGCAGGTGGTCCGCAGCCCGCGAGTCAATCGGGATAGGGGCGCGCGAAGCTGGTACCGTAGGTTCAGGCAACGAGGACATAATGGAACACGTTAGCAGGTCTTCCGATTGTTGTCAAGTACTTTGTAATATAAAGTTGCTGCGCTTCAGCTCCGTCCTTGCTTCGGATACCGCCCTAGCGTCGCGTTCCACCGGATCGTGAACACATCCACAAACATCTGTATGCTGTCGCGCATCATGTTGATCTTGGTGGCCGGCGAATGCGACCACCGCACCGGAATCTCCACCGCCTTCAACCCGTGGTGGCGCGCCAGATACAGCAGCTCCGGATCAAATCCAAAGCGCTCAATCCGCTGCTGCTCAAAGAGAATCCGGCAACGCTCCCGCCGAAACGCTTTGAACCCGCATTGCGTGTCCACAAAAGGCAGCCACAGCACCGTTCGCACAATGCGGTTGAACACAATCCCCGCGAATTCCCGGAAAGCCGACTCGTGCACCTGGATCAGGCTGCGGTCCATCGCCCGCGAACCAATTGCCACGTCGTACTGCTGCATGGTCGCCAGCAGTTTGTCGGCTTCTTCAATCGGGGCGGAAAGATCGGCATCCGTGAACAGCACGACGTTGCCTTTCGCCTCCAGCATGCCGTGCCGCACGCTGTAACCTTTGCCACGATTTTCGCCGTTCTTCAACACCCGCAAATTCGCGATCCGATCGGCATAAGAAGCCGCGACTTTCGCCGTGCGGTCCGTAGAGCCATCGTCCACCACCAGTACTTCCGTCGAGCGTCCGGAACCCGCTACATATTCCGCAATGAGTTCCAGCGAAGCCGGCAACCGCCGTTCTTCGTTGAACGACGGCACAATGATGGACAGTTGGATTTGCGTGGAATCCGCGGCGCCGCGATTCGTCATGGTTCTATGCCTGCTCTGCCACCAGAGCGTGTCTTTCCCACTCACGCCGCCGCAAAATTTCTTCCATTTGCGAAAGTGCAAAGTCGCATTCTGCTTCACGATTGTAAAAATGCGGCGAAATCCGGATTCCCGCTTGCGGCCGGTAATCAATCAGGATGTCCCGCGCCAACAGTTCACGGCTCACTTCCATCGCATGGGGACATTCCACGGAAATTGTTCCGGCGCGCTCTTCGGGATTCTCGGCGGTGTTCACGCGCCATCCACGCAACTTCGCACCTTCCAGCAGCCGCGTGGTCATGCGCAGCGATTTATCGCGAATCGCCTGCGCCCCTACCTTATTCAGAATCGCCAGCCCCGCCTGGCACGCATACAGCGCCGGAATATGCGGCGTGCCGTTCATAAAGCGGTATGCGTCCTCTCGCGGATCAATCGCTCCGGCCTCAAACGCGAACGGACGCCGGTGCGCCAGCCAGCCCGTCAGCGAGGGCCGCAATTTCTGCTGCAAATCCTCGCGCACATACAGATACGCCACGCCGGGCCCGCCGCACAGCCATTTCAGCACCCCGCCCACGGCAAAATCCGCGCCCAGCGCCCGCACATCCACGGGAATCGCTCCGGTCGCCTGGAAAACATCCAGCACCACATGCGCGCCCACCCGGCGGGCTTTCTCGGCGATCGCTTTGGCGTTTACGATAAACGAGCTGCGGAACAACACCAGCGAGATAGGCACCAGCAGCGTGGTTTCATCAATCGCCGCCAGAAACTTTTCCAGATCAAAGTGCACCGCGTTGCCGCTCGGCACCAGCTCCACTTTGGCGCCGTGCCGCCGCTGCTCGTGATAAAAATATTGCACCGACGGAAATTCCAAGTCGGTCATCACCACTTTGTTGCGCGGCCCGCGCCAGTCAAAACATGAAGTAATCACCGCCTGCGTGGTCGTCACGTTCTGGTGCAGCGAAACTTCTCCGCTGCGCGCGCCAATCAGCGGAGCAATCTGTCCCGCCACCTTGTCCGCCAGCTGCCACCAGCCTTCTTCCCACGCGCGCACACCGCGCTGCGACCACGCATCCGCATACGCGTTCAGGCTGTCGCGCGCACCGCGCGGCATCGCTCCCAGGGAATTGCTGATCAGGTAAGTGGTGCGCTCCAGAATTGGAAATTCCGGACGCCAGTTGAGAAGTTCATCCATGGTGTCCCGCTCCGGCACCCGCCCCAGATGCGGTTTCGCGCGGCTGCAGCTTCTTCCAGATAAAGTAGCACAGCGTCAGGAACACCAGCCATGGCGGACCCGCTTTTAACGTCACCCGGAAATCCGGAATCCACCAAGTGGAAACCAGTATGGCCAGCAGCGCCAAAATCCCTAGTGCGCTGCTCCAGATGCCGAACGGCGCAATCTTCACAATTGCCCGGTTCTCTTTCGCCACCCGCAAACGAAACGCGATGTGCGTCGCCAGTGTCATCAACCAGATGAACGGCCCGCCGAAAAAAGCCACGCCGATCAAAAACACAAAGGCCGTCTCCTTGAACATCTCCGAAAGCACCAGCGCCACTACCAACCCCACGCTCGAAGCCAGCACCGCCGCCACCGGCATGCCGCGCCGGCTCAATTTCCCAAGCATTTTCGGCGCGAACCCGCTGCGCGAAAGCGAAAACAGCATCCGCGCTGTGAAATACAGGTTGCACAGCGCGCTGGAAAGCGCCGCCGTCAGCACCACGAAATTCATGATGTGGCTCGCCGCTGGAATGCCCACGCGCTCAAACACCCGCACGAAAGGGCTCTGCCCCAATCCGATTTCTGTCCATGGCACGATCCCCACCACGATCGCCAGCCCGCCGAGATAAAATACCGCCAGCCCTCGCAGCGTCCGCCGCAGCGCGCGCGGCACCGCCGTCTTCGGATCAGCCGCTTCGCCCGCCGTCACTCCCACGATCTCCAGCCCCAGAAAACTGAAAATCGCCATCACCACGCCCAAGCCAACCCCGCTCCAGCCGTGCGGAAAAAATCCTCCATGCGCCGTGTAATTTGCCGCGCCGATCCGCGGAAATCCGATGCCAAACAGCAGCATCGACCCCAGCACCAGAAACGCCAGAATCGTCAGCACCTTGATCATCGCGAACCAATACTCGATGGCCCCGAAATCCTCGATACTCAGCATATTGATCAGCACCAGCGCAATGGAAAAGCCCGCGATCCACACCCACGCCGGAGTTTGCGGCAGCCAGAACTCGCAATAGATTGCTCCCGCAACCACTTCGCTGCCCACAATCATTACCAGGCATAGCCAGTAGGTATAGCGCACGGCAAATCCGGCCCACGGATGCAGATACATTTCCGCATACAAGCCGAACGACCCCGGCGCCGGGTGCTCTACCGCCATTTCGGCCAGCGCCCACATCACCGTCAACGCCACCAGCGCCCCTGCGGCAAAGCTCAGCAACACTGCCGGCCCTGCCAGTTTCACGCTGATCGCGCTGCCCAAAAAAAGGCCCGTTCCGATCGTGCAGCCCAGCCCGATCATCGCCACTTGGCGCGCCGAAAGCCGCTTGTGCAGCCCGCCCTCGCGCTTCTCCAGGTGCTCCAGCCCGGCCGCTGGCGCGGCCGGCTCTTCCGGCGAATCCTTCCCTTGCGCCGCTGCTACTGTTTCCGGGTTCATGGCGCTGCATCGTAACAAACGCCCGCCACAAAACCTAACCAGGTCTTCCTCCGTGGTTTCACTACTTCTTTACTTCATTCCTGCTCCGAATTCTCTAATTTCCGCCCCCGTCCTTCCGTACAGTGACCTCTCAAACAAAACTGTACCTTCGCTCAAATTACGTAACGCGGATCAAATTTCGATAATAAAGGACACAGCCCCATCGTGGCTGCGCAGGTGGAGGTCTTATGAAGGCTGTTCTTGCGCTGATCGTCATCTATGTCGGAACTTTCCTGGTCGCCATTCAGGGCGCTTCCAATTCTTCGGTTGAAGCTTCGGAGCAATCCGCCGCACAGGCCGCTCCCGGCAAATCCATTGACCCCGCCAAGGAGGCCGACATCCGCTCGCTCCTTGAACTGGTTGGCGCTCGGGATTCCGTTCAGGACGCGGCCAGCACTGCCACCGAGCAGTACCGCCAGAAGGTGGTGGACGCCAGCGCCAACAACGACCGCGCGCAGGCCTTCGTCAATGCCTACCTCACCGAGTTTCAGAAAAAGTTTGATGCCAACGCCGTGAACCAACAACTGGTGCAGATTTACGACCGCCATTTCACCGACGAAGAGATCAAGGGACTGCTCGAATTTTACGGCTCGCCACTCGGCCAGAAAGTCGCCGCCGAACTCCCCAAAATCAGCCGCGAAGTGCAATTCGCCACTCGCAGCGCCAGCAATCAAGCCGCGCGCCAGGCCTGGCAGGACCTCCGCCGGGAAGGGGCTCTGGTTGGAGCTCAACAGGAAAATGGTCCCGGCGCCGGTGACTCACGTCCCTTCGCCGCACGTCGCCGCGGCATGAACGCCAACGCGCAAACACAACCGCAACAACAGCCAGCGGCCAATCAACAAGCCGCCGTGGATTCTCAGCAGCCGTGAGGTAATTCTCGGACTCGCTCCCGGAAGAGTCCGATCACTTCATTTGTTCAATTACTTTCATGCAGGCTGAATGCTTGTTGATCCAAACAGCGAAATTACCTCCCGGCCCGCGCCGTTCGTGAACCGACCCTTGCGGCAGCCAAAGATGCTTGCTGCTACTCTCAGCGTGTAATGGCAGTTGAGTAGCGACACGCTCGTGACCGAATCGGGAAACAAGTACCACCTCAGCAAGCCGCTCTGCCGCGCTTTGCTCCCCGGACGCAGTCTGGGCTTGCCTGAACTTTTTCCGACTCCTGTGCAAATGCGATCACCGCGAAAAGCGCAACCGCAACCACGCCTATCGTTTTTCGCATCTCCGTCCTCAATCGAACAGACTCTCGACTTGCTAATACATGTCACCTACGAGACTGCTGCCCGCTCCGCTCCAAATACTCCATAGCCAAGCTCAAATTCGCCTGCGTCCAGGCCAGCGGCGTGTGCTCGTTGGTAGCCCACTTCCCGCGCTTCAGAAAATACAGCTCCGGACACCGCCGGTCATCCAACTGCGCGATCGAACGATTGGCGTGCTCCAGCTGCAACTCCAGAAATTCCGCCCGCCCGCTCTCCTGGTATTCCGACCCATAGATCACCGACAGCAGCGGATCAAACAGACACCACTGTGCCTCGCATCCCGGCTGCAGAAATTCGTCGCGCACTTCCACCTTCTCTGAAAATTCGCCGCTGCGCCCCTCCGGCGGGAACCACACATCGTAATCCTGGCAAAAATAAGAATCTCCGAGGTAGCGCCGGATCCCCACGTCTCCCATCAGCCGAGCCCGCACCAACGACGTGACAAAACGCTTCATGCGCGGTTCGCTCACCACGCCCAGCGGATAAATCAGGAACAGCAGCGCTGCATCCGTCTTCCGTTCCGGTGGGGCCTCAAACGGCAACTGCACCTCCAACACTCGTTGTCCCCGCTTCAGCAATTCCGCTAGTCCCGATTTTTTCACGCCGCTGAGCTCATTCCCCTCGCGCACAAACTTGTCCATCTCCCGCAACCCCGCCATCACCGCGCCAATGCTCGACGAATTCACCTTGCGCGATTCTTCCCAAGCTCCACTGTCCGCATCTTTCCAATATTGAATCGCCTCAAAATACGCCGGAAACAATCCGTACAGCTCCCGCTCCTCCGCCTCCAGCGCCATCCCCGTTTCATTGGCCAGCAAAAACCGCAGCCACACCGCCTCGCCCAGCGCATCGTTTTGCGCGTGTGCCCAGGATTCCTCGTTCTCCGTCAGCGTTTTGGCGTTGAACCGGATGTGCGGCCGCTCGTTCACCTCTTCTTTTCGCTTGGGCTTGGCGATGATGCGCTCCATCCTTTCCGCCTGCGTTTTCAGAAAAATTGTTAATCCGCGTGCCGTGCCTTGTGCCGATTCCGTGTCTCCGCAAGCCCACCGCGAAAACCCCACCATCGCGTTGTCTCGCAGCCATGCGTTCTGGTAGCCCGACACCGCATGCTCTCCCTGGCTCGCGCTCGCCGCATAAATTCCATGCTGGTTGGGATGCACCGCCAGGGTCTGCGCCGCCCCCAGCTTCTCGCGCAGCGCCGCCACCGGCCCGCTCAGCCCCGCGGCCATCAACTCCGGAAAAAACCGCTCGGCCTTTTTGCCCATTGCTCCGCCTACCTACCATTCGCGTTCAGTCCTAAGAACCCAAGGTTATCCCAATTCTCCGCGCTCGACTCTCAGCTTTCCCCGTCCCACTGCTCGGACACCAATGCCGCGCTTTGTACCTACAGATTGTCAGCATCA
>Ga0307475_10002929_pt1 | contig 10321 bp, 9 predicted proteins | sample atmos_gasesECM1C_FD_203317 | JGI IMG/M metagenome (GOLD analysis project Ga0307475, IMG submission 203317) | Hardwood forest soil microbial communities from Morgan-Monroe State Forest, Indiana, United States - atmos_gasesECM1C_515 | ecosystem: Environmental > Terrestrial > Soil > Temperate...
CGCGACTATCGGGTGCTGTCAGTGGCCCTGCTGGAGGTCACGTTCTGCGGCTTCCCACAATCGGTGTCTGACATCGTGATGACGAACATCGTCGCCAATGTGCCAGGCTAGCGCTTGATCAGCTGCGGGTGCCGGCGATGGTGGCACTGCCCAACACCTCGTCACCGTCGGGGTCCGGGCGATACAGCACCAGGGTCTGGCCGGGCGCCACGCCGCGCAGCGCAGTACGCAACCGCACGTCCAGCTCGTCGCCGATCAACTCGACTACCGCACCGGCGGTTTCACCATGTGCACGCACCTGAACCGCGCACTCGATCAGGCCTGAGGGTGCGGCTCCCGCGGTGAAGACCGGCGCCCGTCCCGTCAGCGCATACACGTCGAGATCGGCCGCGCCACCCACGTGCACGGTCGCGGTGCCGGGATCGATCGCCGTCACGTAGCGCGGGCGGCCATCGGGTCCTGGCCCGGCGATGCCCAGGCCCTTGCGTTGGCCGATGGTGAAACCGTGCACGCCGTCGTGGGTGGCCAGCACCGTACCGTCGGCATTCACCACCGTGCCACGGCGAACCCCGATGCGCTCACCCAGAAAAGCGCGGGTGTTGCCGGACGGAATGAAGCAGATGTCGTGGCTGTCCGGCTTGTCGGCGACCGCCAGGCCGCGACGGGCGGCCTCGGCACGGATCTGCGGCTTCGGTGTGTCCCCGATCGGGAATGCGGCGTGGCGTAGCTGTTCGGCGGTCAGCACGGCGAGCACGTAGGACTGATCTTTGTCGCGGTCGACGGCGCGGCGCAGCCGCCCGTCGGACAGCCGGGCATAGTGCCCGGTGGCCACCGTGTCGAAGCCCAGCGCCACGGCCCTGGCCGACAGCGCCGAGAACTTGATTCGCTGATTACACCGCACGCAGGGGTTGGGGGTTTCCCCACGGGCATATGACGATACGAAATCGTCGATCACGTCTGCTTTGAACTTCTCCGCGAAATCCCAGACGTAGAAGGGGATTCCAAGCACGTCGGCAACGCGGCGCGCGTCTGACGCATCTTCTTTCGAGCAACACCCCCGCGAGCCGGCGCGCAGCGTGCCGGGCGCGGCCGACAGCGCCAGGTGCACGCCGACCACGTCGTGCCCGGCATCGACCATGCGAGCGGCGGCGACCGATGAGTCGACGCCACCGCTCATCGCAGCAAGGACTTTCACCGGGCCACTCCAGCCGCGGCCAGCGCGGCGCGACGCGCGCGATCCACCGCGCCGGGCAGCACCTGCAGCACCTCATCGATGTCGGCATCAACACTGGTGTGCCCCAACGAAAGACGCAGCGATCCGCGGGCGCTGGCCGAGTCGGCGCCCATCGCGGTCAGCACATGTGACGGCTGCGCGACACCGGCGGTGCAGGCCGATCCGGTCGAGCACTCGATTCCGTTGGCGTCCAACAACATCAGCAGTACATCGCCTTCGCAGCCGCGGAAGGTGAAGTGCGCGTTGCCGGGAAGCCGCAGCGGGTCGGCGGCACCGTTGAGGATCACGTCGTCGATGTCGGCGAGTACGCCTTTGACCAGCCGGTCGCGCAACGCCCGCAGTCGCGCGCTGTTGGCCGCGAGTCCGTCCACCGCGATTTGGGCCGCCGCCGCCATTCCGACGGCGCCGGCCACATCGGGTGTGCCGGAACGGATGTCGCGTTCCTGCCCGCCGCCGTGTGACAGCGGCACGCAGGTGATGTCCCGGCGTAGCAGCAGCGCGCCCACAGCCGGCGGACCGCCGAACTTGTGTGCGGCCACGCTCATCGCCGACAGCCCGCTGGCGGCAAAATCGACGGGCAACTGCCCCACCGCCTGAACGGCGTCGCTGTGCATGGGGACACCGAATTCGGCTGCGACGGCGGCCAGTTCGGCGGCCGGCATGACGGTGCCGACTTCGTTGTTGGCCCACATCACCGATACCAGCGCGACGTCGTCGTGGCTGCGCAGCACCTCGCGCAGTGCGGCCGCCGACACCGACCCGTCGGCCGCGGTGGGCAGCCAGGTCACTTGGGCGCCGTCGCGTTCGACGAGCCAGTTCACCGAGTCCACCACGGCGTGGTGTTCGACTTCGCTGGTGACGATGCGCCGGTGGCGCGGCTCCGCGTCGCGGCGGGCCCAATAGATCCCCTTGACGGCCAGATTGTCGCTCTCGGTGCCGCCCGCGGTGAAGACCACCTCCGACGGACGCGCGCCCAGCTTGTCGGCGATCAGCTCACGGGATTCCTCGACCCGGCGCCGCGCCATGCGGCCGCTGGTATGCAGCGAGGAGGCGTTGCCGACGGTGCCGAGCGCGGCCGTCATCGCCTCGATGGCGGCGGGGTGCATCGGGGTGGTGGCGGCGTGATCCAGGTAGACCATGACGCGCCCCACGATACCTGCAGGTCGAGCGGGTCAGGCCACCAGCACTCGCCCGTGACCCGGTTGCCGCGCCGGGTGCTGCGAGGTTCCCACCCCCACCGCGGACTGGCAGCGGCTGGCCAGTGCTCGCCGATCGGTACCTGGCAGCTGCAGAGATTCGACGTGAACGCGCGCCAGCGTGCGGCGCACGGTGAGCAGCCGGCAGATGGACCGCGGCAATGTGTCGTCGCCCACGAAGGCCGGGGCGGTCGAGACGCTGCCGTCGACGTGGTGGTAGGTCAGGCGAAGGGGCTGCACCGGGCGGGCGGCGTCGATCGCGGCCTGGAACATCGCGGGATAGAAAGAGCCGCATGCCAGACCGCACCAGGTGGTGCCCTCCGGGAAGCACACCACCGTCTGGCCGGCACGGAGCCGGCGCGCGACGGTGTCCACCACCGCGGGCAACCTCCGGAGGCTGGTCCGCTCGATGGGGATGATCTTCAGGATGCGGGCCACGACCCCGATGGCCGGCCCGCTGAACATGTCGGCGCGCGCCACGAACGACCCGGGCAACACCGCACCGATCGCGAAGACGTCCAACCAGGACATGTGCGGGCTGACCACCAGGACCCCGCGCAGGTTGCGAATCGGGCTACCCGACACCGCGATCCGCACACCGAAACAGCGCAGCACCAGCCGGCAATAGATGCGTTGCACCTGCGTCCGGCCAGGCAGTGGTACTGCCACCAGCGGCAGCCCCGGTGCCAATAGCAGCGCCAACATGACGCGAAGCGTTACCCGCAGCACCACCAGCGACCGCCGCGACCGCACAGCGCCGATACCCACGCAGCTGTTGTCGCACGTGGTGTGAGGCATCCAGGAGTGCTTGGTGACCGCGGGAGCGCTCATCGGCCGCCGCCCCCCATTCCGCCCGCCATTTCGGAGGCCATTCCGCCGGCCATTTCGGAGGCCGCCGAGACCGACCGCAGTCGCCTGAGATATCGGGTGTCGGCGCGCTGCTTGTTCAGCAGCACGCAGAAGTCGCCGACCCCGAACTCCGGGTCGTGCGCGGGCTCACCGCAGACCTGTGCGCCCAGCCTCAGGTAGCCGCGCATCAGCGGCGGAACCGCAGGTCGTGGCGGCGGCGGGATCTCGTCGATGGGCCGCCCTTCCACAAGCACCGGCCGGTGTGGGTACACCCGGTACTGCGGCGGCGCGGCGTGACGGGTCAGGATGAAGTCGCGGACGCCGCGCAGCTGGCTGCCCGCCGCTTCGTCTTTCGACTCGCCCCCGATCGGCACCGACACGCACCCGGTCACGTAGTCGTAGCCGTAGCGGTCCAGGTAGGCCAGGATGCCCGCCCACATCAACAGCACAACGCCACCGTTGCGGTGACCTTCGCGCACCACGGCGCGCCCCATCTCCACCAACGACGGCCGCAGCGGATCAAACGCGCGAACGTCGAATTCCGTCGCCGTATAGAGCCCTCCAGCCGCGATGGCGCCCGCGGGCGCCAGCATCCGGTAACAACCCACCAACTCGCCGGTGTCGTCGTCACGGACCAGCAGGTGGTCGCAGTACTCGTCGAACCGGTCGACGTCGGTTTGCCCGTCGCCGGCCCCGGAAAGTGCGAAGCCGGGTGTGCTGGTGAACACGTCATACCGGAGCCGCTGCGCCGCCTCGATCAAGCTGGGGTCGGTGGACAACAACAGCGAATAGCGCGGTCCGGACGAGCTCGTCGCCGCGCCGTCCGACTTGTCGCTGGGTATCAGGACAGAAGCAATGCTCATGGGAACAACGTGGCGCAATCGATGTACCGATCGGCATCGCCGCTATGACGTGTCGGTGCACGTCAGATGACGAAATGTCGCAAAAAACGTCGCCAAAACAGCAGCCCCGCGGGTAATCCGCGGGGCCGTTGTTCAAACCTGGCGGGGCGTCAGCCCTTGCGGGCCTTGACCGCGTCGGTCAGCTGGGGAGCGACCTTGAACAGGTCACCCACCACGCCGTAGTCGGCGATCTCGAAGATGGGTGCCTCTTCGTCCTTGTTGACCGCGACGATGGTCTTCGAGGTCTGCATGCCCGCGCGGTGCTGGATCGCACCGGAGATGCCCAGCGCGATGTAGAGCTGGGGCGACACCGTCTTGCCCGTCTGGCCGACCTGGAACTGGCCCGGGTAGTAGCCCGAGTCGACCGCGGCGCGCGACGCTCCGACGGCCGCACCCAGCGAGTCGGCCAGCGCCTCGACCACGCTGAAGTTATCCGCGCTGCCGACGCCACGGCCACCGGACACCACGATCGTGGCCTCGGTCAGCTCCGGACGATCACCGGCGACCGCGGGCTCGCGGGCGGTGACCTTGGTGGCGTTCTCGGCGGGAGCCGGTACCTCGACGGTGAGTTGCTCACCGGCGCCGGCGGCCGGCTCGGCGTCGACCGCGCCGGCCCGCACCGTGATCACCGGGGTGTCGCCGTTGGCCTGCGCCTCGACGGTGAACGCGCCACCGAAGATGGAGTGCACGCCCTTGGCGCCCTCCTTGACCTCGACCACGTCCACCAGCAGACCCGACCCGATCCGGGCCGCGAGCCGGCCCGCGATCTCTTTGCCGTCGGCGTTGGCGACCAGCAACACGGCGGCGGGCGCATTCGACTCGGCCAGCGCGGCCAGCACGTCGACCGCGGGGGTGATCAGATAGTTGGCGACGACGTCGGACTCGGCGATGTAGATCTTGGCGGCGCCGGCCTCCTTCAGCCCGTCCACCAGTGGCGCGGCCGTGCCCGGCGCGCCCACGACGACGGCGGCCGGATCACCCAGCGCGCGGGCGGCGGTGATCAATTCGGAGGTCACCTTTTTCAGGGCGCCTTCAGCGTGCTCGGCGAGCACCAGTACCTCAGCCATGGGTTATATCGCTCTTCTCGTTTCTGGGAGGTGCGCTGAATATTTCTGGGCGACTAGATGATCTTTTGGGCGACCAGGTACTGGGCGATCCGGTTGCCGCCTTCGCCCTCGTCGGTGACCTTCTCACCCGCGGTCTTGGGCGGCTTCGGTGTCGTCGACAGCACGGTCGTCCCGGCGTTGGCCAGCCCGACCTCGTCGCTCTCGACCCCGATCTCGGCCAGGGTCAGCACCGTGACCTCCTTCTTCTTGGCGGCCATGATGCCTTTGAAGGACGGGAAACGTGGCTCGTTGATCTTCTCGTTGACGCTCACCACGGCGGGCAGTGTGGCCTCGAGGGTGAATACGCCGTCGTCGGTCTCGCGCTCGCCGATGACCTTGCCGCCCTCGAGCGAGAGCTTGCGCAGGTGCGTGAGCTGCGGCAGGCCGAGGTATTCGGCGATGATGGCGGGCACCGCACCGCCGACGCCGTCGGTGGCCTCATTGCCGGCGATCACCAGCTCGGTGCCCTCGATGGTGCCCAGCGCGCGCGCCAGCGCCCACCCGGTCTGGATCACGTCCGAGCCGGCCATGCCGTCGTCCTTGAGGTGGACGGCCTTGTCGGCGCCCATGGACAGGGCCTTGCGGATCGCCTCGGTGGCGCGCTCGGGCCCCGCGGTCAGCACGGTCACCGACCCCTCGACGCCGTCGGCGGCCTCTTTCTCCCGAATCTGCAGCGCCTCTTCGACTGCGCGCTCGTTGATCTCGTCCAGCACCGCGTCGGCGGCCTCGCGGTCCAGCGTGTAATCGCCGTCAGTGAGCTTGCGCTCCGACCAGGTGTCCGGGACCTGCTTGATCAGGACCACGATGTTCGTCATGAGTGTGGTTCGTCCTCCTCGAAGGAGTCCCGCAGTGCGCGACTGCGAGACCTCGGTACGCGTGAGCAACGCACAGCCGTATTACTACCGGGTAACTTTGTGCGGTCTGCCCTCACACCATAGCGGTCGTAGTGCAGGTTCCTTCGGCCCGGTTCGCGAATCGGACACTTCGCGTTAGCCTGCCTATGCAATGAGCGCATTCGTCCCCGACGTCCCACAACACATCCCCGGCGACGCCTCGCCGGCGGGTGACCCGGTTTTGACGCTGACAGGCGAGCGCACCATCCCCGATCTGGACATCGAGAACTACTGGTTTCGCCGTCACCAGGTGGTTTACCAGCGACTGGCACCGCGGTGCGCGGGCCGCGAGGTGCTCGAGGCCGGATGTGGCGAAGGTTACGGCGCCGACCTGATCGCGGGCGTCGCCCGCCGGGTAGTCGCGGTGGACTACGACGAGGCCGCGGTGGCCCACGTCCGCAGCCGTTACGCCAGGGTCGAAGTCATGCAGGCAAACCTCGCCGAGCTGCCGCTGCCCGACGCGTCGGTGGACGTCGTGGTGAACTTCCAGGTGATCGAACACCTGTGGGACCAGGCCCAGTTCGTGGCCGAGTGCGCCCGGGTGCTGCGTCCGTCCGGGTTATTGATGGTGTCGACCCCCAACCGAATCACCTTCTCTCCGGGCCGTGACACCCCGATCAATCCGTTTCACACCCGTGAACTCAACGCCGGCGAGCTGACCGAGCTGCTGATCGACGGGGGTTTCGTCGAGGTGTCCATCAGCGGCCTGTTCCACGGTCAGCGCCTGCGCGAGATGGATGCCCGGCACGGCGGCTCGATCATCGACGCGCAGATCGCGCGGGCGGTGGCCGATGCGCCGTGGCCGCCCCATCTGGCCGCGGACGTCGCCGCGGTGACCACCGGCGATTTCGACCTGATCGGGTCGGGTGACCGCGAGATAGACGACAGCCTGGATCTCATCGCGATCGCGGTGCGGGCGTGAGCACATCCGCGAGCCCGGTGCCCGGGCTGTTCACCCTGGTGCTGCACACCCACCTGCCGTGGCTGGCCCACCACGGGCGCTGGCCGGTCGGCGAGGAATGGCTCTACCAGTCCTGGGCGGCGGCATATCTGCCACTGATGCAGGTGCTGCGCACGTTGGCCGACGAGGATCGGCACAGCCTGATCACGCTCGGTGTCACGCCGGTGGTCAACGCGCAGCTCGACGACCCGTACTGCCTCGACGGCATGCATCACTGGCTGGCCAACTGGCGGCTGCGCGCGTTAGAGGCCACCAGCGTACGGTCGGCACCCAGATCGAAGTCGGCCAGCTACCTCTCGTGCACACCAGAAGCGTTGCGGGCCTTCGGGATTCGCGAATGCGCCGAGGCCGACCAGGCGCTCGACGACTTCGCCACGCTGTGGCGGCACGGGGGCAGCCCGCTGCTGCGCAGCCTGATCGATGCCGGCACGGTGGAGCTGCTCGGCGGCCCGCTGGCCCACCCGTTCCAGCCGCTGCTCGCACCGCGGCTGCGCGAGTTCGCGCTATGCGAAGGCCTGGCCGACGCGCAGCTGCGGCTGGCGGGGCGCCCCACCGGGATCTGGGCGCCCGAATGCGCTTACGCCCCGGGCATGGAAGACGATTACGCCGCCGCGGGAATCACCCACTTCATGGTCGACGGCCCGGCGCTGCACGGCGACACCGCGCTGGGCCGTCCCGTCGACTGCAGCGACGTGGTCGCATTCGGGCGCGACCTGCAGGTCAGCTACCGGGTGTGGTCGCCGAAGTCCGGCTACCCCGGGCACGCCGCCTATCGCGATTTCCACACCTATGACCACCTGACCGGGCTCAAGCCGGCCAGGGTCACCGGGCGCAATGTGGCTTCGGAGGCCAAGGCGCCGTACGACCCCGAACGGGCCGACCGGGCGGTCGACGTCCATGTCGCCGACTTCGTCGACGTGGTCCGCAGCCGGCTGATGAGCGAGTCGAAGCGCATCGGGCGGCCCGCACACGTGGTCGCCGCCTTCGACACCGAGCTGTTCGGCCACTGGTGGTACGAGGGGCCGACGTGGTTGCGCCGGGTGCTGCGAGCCCTGCCCGCCGCCGGTGTTCGGGTGGGCACGCTGAACGACGCACTCGCCGACGGCTTCGTCGGCGACGCGGTCGCCTTACCGCCCAGCTCGTGGGGCTCGGGTAAGGACTGGCAGGTGTGGGCCGGCGACAAGGTGGCCGATCTGGTCCAGCTCAACACCGAAGTGGTCGACACCGCATTGAGCACCGTCGACAAGGCGCTGTCGCAGAACGGATCGCTGAACGGCCCGCTCCCCCGCGATCGCGTCGCCGATCAGATCCTGCGCGAGACCCTGCTCACCGTCTCCAGCGACTGGCCGTTCATGGTGAGCAAGGACTCGGCCACCGACTACGCCCGTTACCGCGCGCACCTGCACGCACATGCCACCCGCGAGATCGCCGGGGCGCTGGCGTCGGGCCGGCGCGAGAGCGCGCAGCGGCTGGCCGACGGGTGGAACCGCGCCGACGGTCTGTTCGGTGCCCTCGACGCTCGAAGGCTGCCCCAATGAAGGTCCTCATGGTGTCGTGGGAGTACCCACCGGTGGTGATCGGCGGGCTCGGCCGGCACGTGCATCACCTGGCGACCGCGCTGGCCGCGGCCGGGCACGACGTCATCGTGCTGTCGCGGCGTCCGTCGGGCACCGACCCCAGCACGCACCCGTCGTCCGACGAACTCAGCGAGGGCGTCCGCGTGATAGCGGCCGCACAGGATCCGCACGAATTCAGCTTCGGCAAAGACATGATGGCCTGGACCATGGCCATGGGCCATGCGATGACCCGCGCCGGTCTGCGCCTGAAGAAATATGGCACCGACCGCTCCTGGCGGCCCGACGTGGTGCACGCCCACGACTGGCTGGTGGCGCACCCGGCCATCGCGCTCGCTGAATTCTATGACGTGCCAATGGTTTCCACGATCCACGCGACGGAGGCGGGGCGGCATTCGGGCTGGGTTTCCGGAGCCATCAGCCGTCAGGTGCACGCGGTCGAGTCCTGGCTGGTGCGTGAATCCGATTCGCTGATCACGTGTTCGGCGTCGATGAGCGACGAGATCACCGAATTGTTCGGACCCGGTTTGGCCGAGATCACCGTGATCCGCAACGGCATTGACGCAGCGCGCTGGCCGTTCGCCGCTCGCCGTCCGCGCAGCGGGCCGGCCGAGCTGCTGTATGTCGGGCGGCTGGAGTACGAGAAAGGGGTGCACGACGTCATCGCCGCGCTGCCGCGGATCAGGCGCACCCACCCGGGCACCACGCTGACCGTCGCCGGCGAGGGCACCCAGCAGGACTGGCTCGTCGACCAGGCCCGTAAGCACCGGGTGCTCAAGGCAACTCGGTTCGTCGGGCACTGCGGTCACGACGAACTGCTTGCGTTACTGCATCGGGCCGACGCCGCGGTGCTGCCCAGCCACTACGAGCCGTTCGGGCTCGCCGCTCTCGAGGCCGCCGCGGCGGGTACTCCGCTGGTGACGTCGAACATCGGCGGCCTGGGCGAAGCGGTGATCAACGGGCGGACCGGGGTGTCCTGTCCGCCTCGCGACGTGGCCGGGCTGGCCGCGGCGGTGCGTACCGTGCTCGACGATCCGAACGCCGCGCAGCAGCGCGCCCGCGCCGCCCGCGAACGGCTCACCTCCGACTTCGGCTGGCAGACGGTGGCCAGGGAGACAGCACAGGTGTATCTGGCGGCCAAACGCCGTGAGCGGCAACCGCAGCCGCGGTTGCCGATCGTCGAGCACGCTCTGCCCGACCGTTGACCCTCACGCGTCATCGATGCCGACCGCGTCCGCGCAGTACCGCCAGAGCCGCTGGCGATCGCGGTCGCCGTACCTGGTCAACGGCAGATAGTGCTCGGGCCGGGCCCGCCGGTCGTGGAAGAAGCCGCCGCTCGATCGCGCCGGTTGGGTCGCGGCAAGCCACAGCGCGGTGTCGGCTGCCTCTTCGGGTGTGCGCAATAGCGGGCCGGTGAGCTTGCGGAAGGCCGGAAGCGACGTGGCCAGCCCGGGAGTGTCGGCCCATCCGGGATGCATGGAGTAGACACGGATGTGCTGACCGGCCCAGCGTCGGGCGAGGATCGGGGTCAGCGCGACCTGCATTCGCTTCGTGCGGGCGTACGCCGTTACACCGCTGTACCGTCCGTCGAGGTATTCGGGGTCGT
>Ga0307475_10002930_pt1 | contig 10318 bp, 10 predicted proteins | sample atmos_gasesECM1C_FD_203317 | JGI IMG/M metagenome (GOLD analysis project Ga0307475, IMG submission 203317) | Hardwood forest soil microbial communities from Morgan-Monroe State Forest, Indiana, United States - atmos_gasesECM1C_515 | ecosystem: Environmental > Terrestrial > Soil > Temperate...
TTGGTCCCAACCTTCTGGCAGCGGCCAAGGGACCTTGGCCGCCTCGGCTCTCTTTAGATATTCATGAACGGTGCTCTGACTGATAGAACAAGCGCGGGCGATGGCCCGCTGCCCCAGCCCTAGCTCGAAGCAAAGGCGGAGCACTTCTTTGATCTTGCGCATGGACAATCTCCTGGTCGGCACTCGGTCTCTCCCGTAACTCAAATAGGAGAAACAGCTTGCCTTCTGTGATGTCCAGCGTCACTTGGCCCTGTGGAAAACGTTCCGGGGGATCGCGATCACCATTCCGGGCATCGTGATCACCCTTCCGGTGATCGGGATCAACTGATCGGGATCACCCCGGAATGAGTGATCGGCATCCCCCGGAATCCCTGATCGACATCGCTCGGAATGAGTGATCGGCATCAGCCCGGAACGCTGATCGGCATCGTCCGGAATCCGCACGCCGCGTTCCAAAATACCGATAACTGGAGTTTTGCCCTTGATGCTGCTGGCGATAATTCTACGACGGCGAACGTCTACGTGCATGAATCTGGCGGCACCACCGATGAAAGTTTCATCTACTTCTACTTCACTGCCACTACCGCCCAACTTGAGGAAAGAACGGGCCTGCATTGCCAAACGGATGCGGTGAAGCATGAACCATGCGGACTTTTGTGTGACGCCTATAGCGCGGCCAACCTCATAGGAACTGACACCGTTTTTGCAATTGGCAATCATCCAGATAGCTACAAGCCACCTATCCAAACCAATCGGAGAATCCTCGAAGATCGTCCCGACCTTGACCGAAAATTGCCGATGATGATGGACAGTCTTGCATTGCCATTTGCGTTGGTTCTTGAGGAACACAACATCATCCCGCTCGCAAGTAGGACAGGTAACGATGCCATCCGGCCAGCGCACTTTAATCATGAAGTTGAGGCAATTATCGGGATCGTTGAAGTAGACGATTGCTTGCTGGAGGGTTTTTGGCTTGGCACTCATGGCGTTCCTCACAAGCCAAATGTACCAAATGGAGTCTGATTTGTCAAGTATATTATCGCCGAAATTAGAGTTTTACAATCAAGGGCTTACGAAGGTGACCGCAGAAAGCTCGCGTCTTACTTAATCTAGCCGCATTTATTCACCCGATAAGAATCGTACCGATTTGGAACCAATCACGTGGGAATCGTTCCAATTTGAAAGTGAGCTGCTCCGTGCTTTCCAGCGCTCCCGCCCTTATCCCCCTTATCGAAGGATCGCGTTCAACGCCTCATCCAGATTCGCATGAATAAATCTGTAACCTCGCTGCTCCAATACTTGCGGCGCGACGCGCACTCCTCCTAACAATGTCTCGGCCATTTCGCCCATCGCCAGCTGCAGCGCGAAGCCCGGCACAGCAAATATCGCCGGGCGACGCATAGCCTTCGCCAGCGATTTTGTGAAATCCGAATTACGCACCGGTTGGGGCGCCACAAGATTTATCGGGCCCTTCCAACTCTCATTTCGAAGTGCTGCCTGGATGATCGCCACCACATCTTGCCACGCGATCCACGACGTCCACTGCCGTCCCGATCCCAGCTTTCCGCCCAATCCATATTGAAACGGCAGCATCATCTTCGGCAGAGCGCCACCCTCTTTTGCCAGAATAATTCCAAACCTCAGTAATACCACCCGCACACCAAATTTCTCGGCCTTCACCGCCTCGCTTTCCCATTCCTTCGCGAGATCCGCCAGAAAATCTCCGCCCGGCGCACTCTTCTCGGTCACTAATTCGTCGCCGCGGTCCCCGTAGTAACCAATGGCCGACGCCGAAATCAAAACCTGCGGACGCTTCTCCATTTTCGCCATCGCGCTCACCAATCCGCGCGTCGTGTCGACGCGACTTGATCGCAGTAGCGCCTTGCGTTCTTTTGTCCATCGCCCGCCCACGATGGGCGCGCCCGCGAGATTGATGACCGCATCCACGTTAGCTGGCGCTTGCAGCGAGCCTGCGCCAGCAGAACCACTGATTTCGCCAGTGCTCGAATTCCATGGCAGGTCAAAAACCCCAGGCTCCTTTGCCCTGGCCTTGGGAGTTTCCGCCCGCGTCAACTGGTAAATCGTGTACCCTTCGGCAGTCAGGCTTTTTGTCAGCGCCGTTCCTACCAGTCCGGTCGCTCCAGTCATTAAAATATTCATCATGTCCTCAATGAAATTACTTTGCGTTGCCTCTCAACTCTTGGCCGAGGGACTACGCAAGCAACTGCTCCAACCTAAGCCAACCACTGGTCCCATCTCCGCACGCAGGTTACAATCGTCTCGTGCCTTCCGTCTCCCAATCCGTCCGCGTCAAAGTTCTCTTTTTCGGCCGTCTGAAAGACATCGCCGGAAGCCCCCAGGAATCCATAGAGCTCCCGGCGCAGGCCAATATCGAATCGCTTTTCGCTTACTGTGCCACTCGCTACCCCGAACTGCGGCAGTATCGCTCTTCTCTGGTCGCCTCCTGCAATCAGGAGTTCGCGTCGTGGAACACTGTTCTGCATGCCGGCGACGAAGTTGCCTTCCTGCCGCCTGTAAGCGGTGGCTGAAGTATACCCATGGCCATCCCCTCCACCGATATCACTTTGCTGGTTCACGAACCCATAGACCCGGTCGCCCTGGCAGCTTATGTTCGCGCCCATGAAGACGGCGCCATAGTCATCTTTGACGGATTCGTCCGCGACCACTCCAAGAACCGCCGCACCCTCTACCTCGAGTACGAGGCCTACGAGCCCATGGCTCTGGCTAAAATTCAGGAGATCGCCGCGCACCTTCATCAACAGTTTTCCATCGATCGCGTCGCCATGGTCCATCGCCTTGGCCGCCTCGAAATCGGCGAAACCAGCGTATACATCGCCGTTAGCGCCGCCCACCGCGCCGCCGCTTTCGACGCCTGCCGCTACGCCATCGACAGCCTGAAACGTACTGTGCCCATCTGGAAAAAAGAACACTTCGAAGACGGTTCTGTCTGGGCCGATGGAGAATTACCACCCGTGCCTTCGGCGACATCCGCCGCGAAACCTGCATCTTAATCACCGGATGTGTACCCACCGCTTTAGCGTAAAACAACTTGCTATGCTGACCGCCGCGGCCTTATTTGTGGCCGCCAGTGCGGCGTCGCAGGACAGCTCTGACCGCCCTCCCTGGGCGCGAAAACCTAAACCCAAGTCCACCACCACCGGCACCACCAACTCCCCCAGTTCTACGCCGGAGAACGCCAGTCCACCTGAACCCGTTAATAAAGACAATCGCGACAGCAATTCCAACGACGAGCCCACTCAACAAGGCCGCATTCGCGTCAGCGTCAATCTCGTCAACGTGCTCGTCAGCGTCCTCGATGACAACAATCGCCCCGCTCCAGACTTGCCCATCGAGGCCTTTCAGATATTTGAAGAAGGCGTGAAACAAAAAATAGAAGTTTTTGAATCAGAAACCAAGCAGCCCCTGGACATTGCCTTGATGATTGACGCCAGTCTTAGCGCTCACAAGGAAATCTCCTTCGAACAACAGGCCGCGGCACACTTCATCGCTCAAGTGCTGCGCCCTGAAGACCGCCTGTCCGTTTTTGCATTTGATGAAAACGTCAGGCAGATGGCGGGCTTCTCCGAGAACGTCAAGATGCTGCAAACCGCCGTGCAAAGAATTCCCGATGGCTCCGGCACCTCTATCTACGACGCCCTCGTGCTGGGCTCTGGCGCGCTCGAACGCCGCAAGGAAGAGCGCCGCCGCGTCATTATTATGGTTACCGACGGCGGCGAAACTACCAGCCGCGCGGATTTTGAGGCCGCCCGCAAAGCCGCCGTACGCGCCAATACTTTGCTCTATAGCATCATCGTGCGCCCGGTGAAAAGCGAAAGCGGCCGCAACACCGCCGGTGAGCACGCCATAGAAACCATCACCGATACCACCGGCGGGGCCATTTTTTTCCCCGATACCGCCCAGGATCTCGACATTATCTTCGATCGCATTGATCGCGAGCTACGCACCCAATATCGTCTCGGCTACTATCCTAACCCGCGCGGCCCGGTCAACACTTACCGCAGCATTCAGGTCAAAGTGCTGGACAATTACAAGGTGCGCCATCGAAAAACCTATCTTACTGGTCCGCAGTAGTGGCAGTAAGTAGCGGCTGGCAGAGTACGCGCCTGATAGACTAGCAATGCGGAAATTATCACTGGGATTTGTTTCGATTCTTGATGTCTGAAAATCATCTGCAAGCTGCTATCGACATCGCTCGCGAAGCCGGCCAAATCCTGCGCGAAGAATTCGCGCGGCCAGCGAAAATTTCCTACAAAGGCGATGAAGTCGACTTGGTCACCCAAGCCGACAAGCGCTCCGAGACCGCCATCGTCTCGCGCATCACAAAATTATTCCCCGACCATGCCATCGCTGCGGAGGAAGGTGGAGGCCACGAGTCCGCCGCCACCTCCGGATACCGCTGGCACGTCGACCCCCTCGATGGCACCACCAATTTCGCTCACGGCTATCCTTGTTTTTGCGTCTCCCTGGCTCTCGCGCAGCATGACTCGCTTCTCGCCGCCGTGGTTTACAACCCCATCCACGAAGAACTTTTCGCGGCGGCTCGTGGTCAAGGGGCCACCCTCAATGGCCACAAAATCGCCGCCTCGAAAATCGAAGCGCTTTCCGCCAGCCTGCTCTGTACCGGCTTCCCCACCCACAAGCGCACCGCCAGCCCCAACCTCAGGTACTACGGCGATTTCACCATGCGTTCGCACGGTGTGCGACGAGACGGTTCCGCGGCGCTTGATTTAGCCAGCGTCGCTGCCGGCCGCTTCGAAGGATTTTGGGAATTTGGATTGAAGCCCTGGGATACCGCTGCAGGTGTTTTGCTGATCGAAGAAGCCGGCGGCAAAGTCACCGACTTTTCCGGTAAGCCTTATCGCCTCGGTGGACCGGTCATCCTGGCAACCAATGGCCTTATCCATGACGAGATGCGTGCCGTGGCGGAAAAACTCGCGACTCGCCCGCCGTTAGAACTGCAACGCACCGAATAAGTCGGTGTCTCGTATAAGTCGTGTGAAAATCAAAAACGCGGATCAAGACTCACTCCGCAATGTCCGCGACCGCGCTCGGCGTCAGCCAACCCCCTCCGTACAAAAGCCCTGGTCCCAGTGATGCCAGGAAAATTGGCTTGCGCGCCGAAACCGGCATTTTCGCGGCAGCGTCGAGCGCGACATTCAGCGCCACGCCACAGGTAGACGAACCCAGATTCCCCGACTTGCGCGCTACCTCGGGAAAAACTCCTACAGGCACGTTGCATTGCTTGGCCAGCAGCGTGACCAAACGCGGGTTAGGCTGGTGCGTCGCGAACGCCCCCACCTTCTGCCGGCGAATTCCGCTCTCCTTTTCCACCTCCGTCAACATCCGCTCCATCCGCGTAATCGCCGCGCGCGACAATGCTTCCCCGTCAAACCGCACCGCCAACCCACCATTTTCATTGCTCGCCACGCAAATTGCTTCCGCGTATTGATTGGCGCAGCCAAACAGAAATCTTCCCAAGTGATACGCATCCGATTTTTCAGCATCCCCATCACTGCGCAAAATAAATGCGCTGGCGCCATCTCCAAACAAACCGCCAAATTCCCCCGCGACCCGCCCGGGTACCAACGTGCGGCTGTGAACGTCCGCCGTGACCACTGCAACGTTTCGCGCCCGCCCGCTATCCAGAAAAGACTGCGCCACCGCCAGCGCATTCAGCAGTCCCAGGCAAGCGCCTCCGGCATCCAATACTCCGCATTTTTCCCGAACATTCGCGCGTTTATGAAGTTGCGCCGCCAGCGAGGGATATTCCACGTGCGTTTCGCTGCTTGCGATGACCCAGTCAATTTCCTTCGCCTGGCATCCCGCAACATCCAGCGCCCGCTGCATTGCCTGTGCGCCAAGCGTTAATTCCGTCTCGCCCTCAGCGGCATACGACACAGACTCGATTCCCGCGCGGCTTCGCAATTTCCCAATGGGCATCCCAAACGCGCGGTCCACTTCTTCAGATAGCACGCGCCGCGCTCCTAACGCCGCCGCCCAGCCGGTAATCGCCACACCATCACGCACTGTGCCTGATGATTTTTTCTCGGCAGATAAATTCGGATTGGAACTCATGACGCGATCCCCCGCTGCTGCCGCTTCCCACGTCCCATGCTTGAGATCAAATGTCGTACTTCCACGTCATCGCCCGCCGCGCCCCAGCGCTTCGCCAACACCTCAGCGACCAACCGGCGATGACATCTCTCCGGCCCCGGCTCGGTGCACAGCAACGCAACATTAGCGGGCCAGCTGGACGTATCAAGATTCTTTGGGACGCCACGCTGCTTCAAAAGTTTTAAAAAGCTTGCCTCGTAAGCAGCCCAGTCTTTATCTTTCTGATAGGATTTTCGCAACTCTGGAATTGGTGCCAGCAACGGTTCGTGCCGGTACCCAATGTTCCCGATCTGCCGCAGGAAAAACTCCAGGTCTGGATATTTGGCGAACGCCGAAAGCTGCCTGGTGCGGTTCTGCCGCACATCGATCACGCTTTGGACTCCCGCGTGGCGAACCAAGTCAAAAAACTCCTGCGCGGTTTTCCCGGTAAAGCCGATGGTGCACAGCAGACGGTGCATAATCCCCAACGAATTCGAGGCCCGAGCGAGCCCCTAACCTGAAATATTAGCAAACAGCCACGCCCTTTAATTGTTGCTCTTTAGTTGCCGCGTGTCCCCTGACTCCGATAGCCTCGGTACCCTCCGTGTTAACGTAAAAAAGCCTCGCGAGGTTGGCTGCGGAGAAAGATCAGTCGCAGCTCCGGGCAGTACCGTGCAACGTGAGAACTCAGTTTCTAGAAATCTGTCTGGCAACCCGCGGGCACAGGGAAAGCTCGAAACGTAATCGACGATAGAGATGCGCGCCCCACTCCATCACGCGATCTTCGCTGCTCTGGCAGTTTTTTGCCTCGGCACAACCACCATCCACGCGCAACGCGTCCGCGGGGAATTGCGCATCGAGGTTCACGATTCAGCCGGCGCAGCAGTTTCCGCCGACGCCGAGTTGCTCAGCGAAGCCAACCAACTACACCGCACCTTCAAGATCGCCCAGGATGGCCACTACACCGCGCAGGATCTCCCCTTCGGAGTCTATCGTCTCAACATCAACGCCGAAGGATTCGCCCCCTGGAGCAATCTGGTGGACATCCGCTCCGAAGTTCCCTTGCGCATTCCGGTCACTCTCGGCGTCGCTCCCGTAGCTACCCAGATTCAAGTCACCGATTCCGCCACGCTCGTCGATCCAAACCGCACCGGCTCAATTTATTCCGTCGGCCGGCAAACCATCGATCAGCAAATGGCTGCGCAGCCTGGCCGCACTCTCAGCGATCTCGTCAATCAACAACCTGGCTGGCTGTACGAAGCGAACGGCGTTCTTCATCCCCGCGGTTCGGAGTACGATGTGCAATATATTTTTGATGGCTTGCCGCTCACCCAGAATCGCTCTCCCGCCTTCGCGCCAGAGTTCGACTCCGATGACGTGGAATCCATGCGCGTGCTCACCGCCACATTCCCCGCCGAATATGGCCGCAAGCTCGGCGGCGTAGTCGAAGTAACCACCACGAAAGATGTCCCCGAGGGCCTGCACGGACAATTCGATCTGAATGGCGGAAGTTTCTCCAGCATCAGCAGTTCCGCGGCAGTCTCATACGCCTTCGGCGAAAATCGTTTCTCGCTCAGCGGTAATGGTTTTCACACCGATCGCTATCTCGACCCCCCGGTGCTCGAAAACTTCACCAATCGTGGAAACGCAGGCGGCTTCTCAGCTTCCTACGAGCGGGAATTTTCCGGCAGCGATCGTCTCCGCTTCACCATCATTCACAACGCGGTGCGCTTTCTCGTGCCCAACGAGTTAGTGCAGCAGCAAGCCGGCCAACGCCAGGACCTCACTAATCAGGAAACCAGCGGCCAGGTTTTCTTCCAGCACACCATTTCTCCCGATCTTTTTCTCAGCTTGTCGGGTAGCGTGCGCGATGCCAGCGCGGATCTGACCTCGAATCCGTCAGCTACTCCGGTCATCGTTGCTCAATCTCGTGGCTACCGTGAAGGCTACGTTCGAGCCGATTTATCCGGCCACAAAGGCCATCACAACTTGAAAACGGGCGTCGACAGCTTCTTTACCCCAGTACACGAAGCGCTCAGCTACACCATCACCGACCCCACGCAATTCGATCCCGCAACTCAGCAGCAATTTCAATTCACGGACCACAAGTGGGATATAGAGCCCTCCGCTTACGTGCAGGACGAACTGCATCTCGGCAACTGGAACATCTCAGCAGGCTTGCGCTTCGATCATTACAGCTTTGTCGTACACGAATCCGCCTGGAGCCCGCGCCTCGGCGTTTCCCGTTATTTCTCCTCTTTGAATTTGCTGCTGCACGCTTCTTACGACCGCGTTTTTCAAACACCCGCAATGGAAAATCTCTTGCTCGCCAGCTCCGCTCAGCTGAACGCCATTGATCCAATCGTTTTACGCCTGCCGGTGCGCCCTGCGCGTGGAAATTACTACGAAATAGGCGCCACCAAATCTATCTTCGGCAAACTACGCATCGAAGCAAATATTTTTCGCCGTGATTTTCATAACTATCCCGATGACGACACTCTGTTGGACACTGGCGTCAGCTTTCCCATCGCCTTTTCCCACGCCCACATCTTCGGCGAAGAATTGCGCCTGGAAGTCCCCGAATGGTGGCGCTTCTCCGGCTACTTCAGCTATTCAAATCAGTCTGGCATCGGCAGCGGCCCCATCACCGGCGGTCTGTTTTTAGGCAGTAACGCCGCTGGCGTTCTTACCAACGTCAATCAATTTGCGGTCTCGCAGGACCAGCGTAATACCGCGCGAGCCCGCGTCAGGTTCCAAGCCCACAAGCGCGTGTGGGTTGCCATGAGCTCCCAGTACGGCAGCGGCCTTCCCGCTAATCTAAGCGCGACTGAAACCCAGAGTTTTCTGCTGGCCCAATACGGCTCCGCAATCCTCGATCGCGTAGACTTTGACCGCCAACGAACCCGCCCGACTTTCTCCCTCGATGTTGCCGCCGGCGCACAGCTGTATCGCAAAGAACTGCGCAGCGTGACCTTGCAAATCCAGATTTCGAACGTTACCGACCGTGTCAATGTCCTGAATTTCGCAAGCTTGTTTTCAGGAACCGCCCTCTCCGTCCCACGCAGCGTTTCCGTCGGACTGAAACTAAGCTTCTAATGCCCAGGGCCAACCGCTCTTTTTCTTTTAATTTGTTAATTGCTAAGTAATTGAAAATACTTGGCTTGCCAGCACGTTGCGGAAATCCGTGATTGACAACCCCGCCAAACCGCACTAAACTTCATTTGCGACTGAATCGGTCTGATATGGGGCTTGCATAGGGCGACCGAATTAGTCTTATATGACTTTTGAGTCGCTTTCGTCATCACATGTTCAAGTCGTCTAAATATGTTTAAGTTGTCTAAAAAAGCGGATTACGGCCTGATCGCCGTTAAGCATCTGGCCATGCACCGCGACCAGCATGCCTGCAGCGCCACCGAGATCGCCGAAGAATATGGCGTCTCCACCATGCTGATGGCCAAGGTCCTTCAGAGGTTGGCCCGCCAGCGTATCGTTGCCGCCAAACACGGCGCCAGCGGTGGCTATTTGCTGGCAAAAGAGCCTTCGCAAATAACCGCGCTGGACGTGATCTCGGCCATCGATGGCCCGGTATTGATTACTTCCTGCGTCACGAACCACGGCAATTGCGGAGCCGCCGACAAGTGTTCCGTTCGCGAGCCTTTGCGCCGCGTCAATGAAAGTATTTTGAGCGTGCTCAGCACCGTTACGATTTCTCACATGAGCGAAGAGCAGCACGAGCCCGTGCTGGTGGAATTGCAAACTTAGGAGAGCAGAATTATGGCTTTGAATTTACCGATTTACATGGACAATCACGCGACTACCCCAGTCGATCCCCGCGTGCTCGAAGCGATGCTGCCGTACTTCACACAGAAATTCGGCAACGCCGCTAGCCGTAATCATGCTTTCGGCTGGGCCGGTGAAGAAGCGGTGGAAACTGCGCGCCAGCAGATTGCTTCGCTCATCAACGCCACGCCCAAAGAAATCATTTTCACCAGCGGGGCCACCGAATCAGACAACCTGATGATCAAGGGCATCGCGGAAATGTACCGCGAAAAGGGCAATCACATCATCACTCAGTCCATTGAACACAAGGCCGTCTTGGACACCTGCAAGCGCCTCGAGAAATACGGCTACGAAGTCACCTATCTGCCGGTTGGAAAAGACGGCCGCGTCGATCCCGAAGACG
>Ga0307475_10002931_pt1 | contig 10316 bp, 6 predicted proteins | sample atmos_gasesECM1C_FD_203317 | JGI IMG/M metagenome (GOLD analysis project Ga0307475, IMG submission 203317) | Hardwood forest soil microbial communities from Morgan-Monroe State Forest, Indiana, United States - atmos_gasesECM1C_515 | ecosystem: Environmental > Terrestrial > Soil > Temperate...
CGCTGCCAGCTCTTTTCCTGGATATTGTCCGCCATTGCTTGCAACGCGACCCGCAGCGTCGCTGGACTGTCGCCGAAATCGCCGCGCGCTTGAATCCCGGCTCCGTTGCTCCATCCCCTTCGGCCGCAGCGCACGCCTCCGCTGCCGCTCACGTTGCCACAGCGGCAGCCCCGGCGCTCATCCCAAACGCTTCCCCGCAAACGCCAGCCACGGTTTCCGTAGCCAGCGCGAACAGCGAACCCGCGCAGCCAATTCCGTCGCCGGCCTCCAGGCCGCCAATCCACACGCAAACCGTCGCTGCCAGAGGGAAAGCCACCAGGCCACGCTACGATCTCGTCCAACCCCATCTCCAGCGCCCTCCCTTGCTCCCGCCACTACCCAAATTCAACTACCTTCCGCTCAGCATCGTAGTCGCCCTCGCGCTCACCGCCATCTTCCTCGGTCCTCGGCTCTTGCATCGCCGCGGTCCGGCGCAGCAAGCCGCTTCCGTAGCGCCCCAGGAACAGCCCACGGCGAAGCCTATCCCGGCAGCCGCAAAACCGAAAAATATTTCCAAATCCGTGCAGAAGCCCGCGCCGAATTCTGTACCGCCATCCTCACAGCGCACATCGCAAACTCCGCCGCAGGCTTCGCCACAAAAGGCGAGCGACGCGCGTCCAAGCGATACGCGCACGTTAACCGCCGCAACTCCCGAGCCCGCTCCCGCCGCCCTGACCAGCGTCGCCAATCCTCTGCGCGCCGACTCCACCGCGAAGCCTGCCGCCGGCTCGGTCGCTCAGGGCGAAGTGCTCAATCAAGTCCTGCCCGAAGTCTCATCTGGAGCGCTCGCCACCATCCGTGGCACCGTCCGCGTAACCGTCAAGCTCCATGTTGATTCCGCAGGCAATATTTCCTCCGCCGAGCTCTTTTCCCGCGGCCCCAGCAAATATTTTGCTGACCAGGCGCTGCAGGCCGCGCACCGCTGGGATTTTGCGCCCGCCAAAGTCGACGGCCACGCCGTCCCCTCCGACTGGCTTGTCCGCTTCGAGTTCACCCCTTCCATCACAAGAGTCCACCCCACCCAATCAACTCCATAAAGCAGTTTATGGAGTGCGGCTGTCTTGTTTACGCTGCTTGCCCTGAGCCAAAGCGAAGGGAGCCTCGAAGGACCCCCGCTTTTACCCCAAGAGACTCAGGCTCAGAAACGACCGTCCAGGTGAAATCATTACCCTTCACGCGGGGTCAAGGTTGCCATTCGCGGCAGGCACATAGTGCCGCAAATCAAGCGGTTATACCGAGATAGGGTACCTTCTAGAAGCAAGGGAGCGACAAAGTGCAAGATTCGCTCGGCCGCGCGTTCTAACATTAGAAACACCGGTAACAGGAAAGCGATCCAGGTCGTACCGAAGGACTGTAATGTCGCCTTTGGCCCAGCTCTTCTTCGTTTTGTACGGACTTTTTGCGCTCGCGACACCCGTTTTGGTGATTGCGCTGTACGTGCGCTACAACAAGTTGCAGGCGCGCGTGAAGGCTGCGGAAGAGGAAAGCGCAAGACAAGCTACCGCGCTGCGCCACGAAATCACCGATTTGAAGAAACAGCTCGCCGCGCAGAAAGCCGCTGGCGAGAAAGCGCCGCCCGCGGAACACGGGCCTGTTTCGCCGACTGTTAGCGAAACGCCGCCTGCACCCGCGAAGCAAGAAATTCCTCCCGTCGTATTGCCGCCCGCCGTGGTGGTCCCACCACCAAAGCAACTGGAACCACCGCACGAACCGCCAAAGCCTCAGCCCCCGCAGATGCCCCCGAGCACTACACCGCTGCGCTTCCCTACTCCTCCGCTCCGGCCAGCGCCGACGCTAACACTATTCCCGAGCGATTCACAGGCTACTCCACCTGCGTCAGGAACTACGCCGCTGCCCGCGATTCCATCGCCTACGAAACCTGCTCCCCACGGGCCAGCGGCCTCGCCGATCGCTGCGCGCGTGACTGTGCCGGCGCCAGCGTCCTCGCTTCGCCTTCCTTCGCCCAAGCCGACAATCCGGGAACGGATGAACAAAGTTTCCGCGTTTGAAGAGGCGCTCGGAACGAACTGGCTGCAGAAACTTGGCATCGTGCTGCTGGTGCTAGGCGTGGCTTCCTTCGGGATTTACGAACTGGCGGCCCTCGGAAGTCTCGGAAAGGTGCTCGTGTCGTACCTGGCCGCGGGCGCGCTGCTTGGCGGCGGAATTTTTCTGGAGAAGCGCGAGCGCTATCAGTTGCTCGGCCGCACAGGAATAGGAGGCGGGTGGGCCCTGCTATTTTTCACGACCTACGCGATGTATCACGTCGCGGCGATGCAGGTACTTCACTCGCTGGTCTTGGACTCCGTGCTGATGCTCTTGGTGGCGGGAGCTATGGCCGCGCACACATTGCGCTACCGCTCACAGTTCGTCACCGGTCTGGCGTTCTTGCTTGGATACACAACCGTAGCGCTGAGCCATGACACCGTCTACAGCCTCTCGGCGGGCGTGATCCTGGCGATTGGTCTCGTGACCATCGTTCTGAAGATGGGTTGGTACGAGCTGGAAGTGTTCGGCATTCTCTCCAGCTACCTGAATCATTTGTATTGGCTGTATCGCTTGCTCGGTATCAACGGAGCGCAGGGGCACGCCTTTCCGGAGTATCACGCCAGCACCGTCATGCTGTTTTTTTATTGGGCGACCTTCCGCCTGTCCTTCGTTGTGCGACGCATTGCCCGCGATCACGACGAAAGGATCTCAACCAGCGCCGCAGTGCTGAACACGCTGTTGCTCCTGGCGCTGATGCGATTTCAGTCCGTGCAGCCAGAGCTGGCATACCTGGTGCTGTTGGTTGTCGGTGCACTCGAGTTCGCCTGCGCCTTGTCGCCGATGACCAAGAAGCGTCGCCAAGCCTTCGTGGTCCTCAGCGTAATGGGCGCCGCGTTGATGCTGGCATCGGTTCCGTTCCACTACAGCGGCAACAACGTGGCGATTCTGTGGCTGGTTGGCACAGAAGTTTTTCTAATCGCAGGAATTGTCGCGAAAGAGATCGTGTATCGCCGCATCGGACTGCTGACCGGGCTGCTCGTAGGCGGACATCTCGCGCTCACGGATTTTCGGCCCGTAATGGCCGCACGGCTATCCGGCGAAGAGCCGCTGGTTTGGGCGGGGGTGCTCTTTGGACTTTGCGCCGCGGTCCTTTATCTGAACGCACTGGGAATCGGGCGCAAGTGGAGGGAAGTTTTTACGGAGTCTCCGGACAGCGAACTGCTCATTTCGCATTCCTATCTTGGGGCGCTTTCTGCGGCAGTCGCAGCCTGGGCATTCTTCACCCACGATTGGACGGCCGTGGCTCTTGCGGTGCTGATGCTCGCTCTTGCAGGCATTGGGAAGAGTCTGGAGTCGCCACATCTTCAGGTGCAGTACCTGTTCCTGGGTGCATTGGTCGCCTACCGCACGTTTGCCTTCAACTTACACTTGGAAGCTTCGGAAGGCGTGCACGTCAAGATGCGCTTGGCGACTTTGCCATCGCTGGCCGCCGCGTTCTACGCAACGGCGAAACTAGCGGCCCTACCCGACACGACAGAGCAGCGGATCGTCCGCGGATGTCTTGCCGCCGTCGGAACTTCCGCGTTGGCGCTGCTGATCTGGTTCGAAGCGCCTGAGCTGTGGCGGCCTGTGGCTTTCATCGTGTTCGCCATCGCGCTGGCCGAAGCAGGGCGCGCTCTAAAGTATCCCGTTCTCGCGTGGCACACTCATATCGTATGCGTGCTCGCCGCTGTGACAACGCTGACCGCGGATTCGGGCACGCTCCATCGTTGGCACGATTTGCCGGTGCATGCTCTTAGCGGGATGGTGGTGATCGTCGGGTATTACCGGCTGGCTAAGCGCGGAACCAAGGAAGCAGACCGCCACCTGGAAATCACGCGAGCCGTGTACACCTGGGCCGCGGCAGCGCTGATGCTCTGGGCGCTTTCCGAATTGCTGCACGCGCCGTGGATCGCGGTCGGATGGATCGCATTTGCGGTAGCGCTGGCCGTGGCGGCGCCCTCGTTGAGCTATTCCCAGCTTGCTTGGCAAGCGAATGCAGTTGCCGTGTGCGCGACCCTACGAACGATTTACGCGAATTACGATTTTGAGCAGAAAATTTGGCCCGGCATTGGGCTGCGCATCGTGACAGTCTCGCTCGTCGCCGCCGGTCTGTATTTCGCATCCCGAAGAGCCGCTCCAAGCCCGACAACACAGCGGGCAGTCGCGTTCCTCCATTCGTTTGCGGCCACCGGCCTGCTTGCGGCGTTGATGTATTACGAAGCCCCGAATGGTTGGCTAGCGCCGTTGTGGCCGGCGTTTGCCCTGGTGCTGGCCTTGGTCGACCGCAAATGGCAGCTCGACGAGCTTCGATGGCAAGCGCACATACTCGCCGTGCTGACCCTCGCTCGTACCTTCACCTTTAATTTGCATTCCACAGCTACCTGGCACAACTGGAGTGTGCGGCTGCTCTCCATCGCCCTGGTCACTGTAATCTTTTATGCCATGGCGCGTGTGGTGCGAATGCCCGAAGAGTGGCGGGTGCGCGACTTTCACCATGCGTATTCCTGGGCGGCCTCGGTCCTCGCGTCGCTGCTGCTCTGGTATGAACTACAGCCGCTGGGTGTAGCGGTGGGATGGGCAGCGTTCGGACTCATCTTGTTCGAATACGGCCTGCTCGGAAAAATCCCGCAATTTCGGTATCAGGCGTACATCGCATTCATCGCGGCGTTCACGCGCATTTTCTTCGTGAACTTGACGGCCGGTGAGCCGGGCGAATTCTGGGGTCCCCGGATGTACACCATTCTGCCGCTCGTACTGATCTTCTTTTTCGTATACGCGCAACTGCCGAGGACGGGATCATCGAAAGAAGAAAGCGAAGCGATTGCCCCTGATCGCGCGTGGCATGTCGACACGCTGCTGGCATATCTGGGAACCACATCAATTGTCGCGCTACTGCGGTTCCAGGTCACGGAAGAATGGGTGGTGACCGCGTGGGCTGCGTTGGTGCTGGTCCTGTTCGCCGCCGCGTGGCTGTTGGACCAAGAAATGTTCTTGCACCAGGGACTCCTGCTGACCCTTCTGACTTTCGGCCGCGGAGTCACGCACAATTTATTCGGAAGCAGCTACTTTGCTGAAGGTGACTGGAAAGGACGTTATGTAATCGTAGGCGCCGCGGTGGCCATGTTGTTGGCGAGCCTCGCGTTGGCGTTTCCTCTGCGCCGGCGCTACACCCGTGTCGAGAACGCCATCCGCGCACGCCGCGTCCTTCTCGCTATTGCGCGGCGTCCCGAACAGATGCAATTCTTCGCTCCAGTCGTTCTGCTCTCTCTAATGCTGGCCCTGAAGATGCGTGCCGGCATGGTGACAGTATCCTGGGGTCTTGAGGGCTTGCTGATCATCGTGCTCGCCCTCGCGGTCAAAGAGCGCAGCTTCCGTCTGACGGGTTTGGGGCTACTGCTCCTGTGCGTCGGGAAAATCATGACCATGGATGTTTGGCAGTTGCAACCGCGCGACCGCTATATCACGCTCATCATCGTGGGGAGCGCCCTATTGCTGGTTTCCTACCTGTACAGCCGGTACCGCGAAACCATCAGTCAGTTTCTATGAAACGCACGGTTCTGTTTCCGGTGTTTTTTCTGGTGCTGGCAGCCTCGGCAGGCGCGCTCTATTATGCGCAACGACGGGAGAAGGCGAGCCACGTCTCGGCGAACGCGATTCTGCAGCTGGCCGCCGACGCGCAACGGGATATCACCCGCGTGCCGATGCACCTGACGCGCATTTCCGATGAGGAAGAGATTGCCATCGGCAGGCAACTGAGTTCGCAGTACCTCTCAATCGATCAGCCTTTGAGCGCCGAGCAAAACGCCTTGCGAGCTTATGTGCGGCGCGTTGGCAGTGCGGTGGCAGTGCACGCCCACCGGGCATTGCCCTACGAATTTCATCTCATTCCCGACAGCAACCTCATCAACGCGTTCGCTTTGCCGGGTGGCCCAGTGTACATCGGGGAAGGCATGACCGACCTGATGCTCACAGAGGACGAGCTGGCCAACGTGCTGGCGCACGAAGTGGAGCATATCGACCACTATCATTGCGTCGAGCGCTTTCAACTCGAGGCGAAGCTGAAACATCTAAATTTAGAAGCGGTGGGAGCGCTGCTGCAATTGCCGATGGCGCTTTGGGAGGCGGGCTATCACAAAGACGAAGAGCTGGAGGCGGACCGCGAAGGAATGTTTCTTGCTGTGCAAGCGGGCTATTCACCGTACGGCGCCGCGAAAACGTTCGAGCGCTTTGCGAAGCTGCACAAGGAATACGTGATTCACGCGCAGACGCCCGAAGAAGAATTGTCCGAGCTGGCGATACAGAGCCTGGGAGGATATTTTCGGACACATCCGCTACCGAGCGAACGCATCGAGCAGGCTAATCGGATTATTGCCGAGCAACATTGGGAGGCGCGGATCGAGCAAAAACCATTTCGCATCGAATACGAGGTGCATAACGGCCAACCCGTGAGTCACTGATTCTGTACGTCGTCCTCTCTTTTTACGGAATCATCATGGACCCTCAGCGTCCGCGCGTCTCGCCTTCTTCCGCAAATGGCGGATAACAGTCGTAATTCGTCTGCGAGACAATCTTGCCGTCGCGGAACGTAAGAAACATTGCCACGAACGCTTTCATCTCGTTACCCGCCGCCAAGCCCATCACCGCGACGGCCAGGATTCCGCTCCACTCCAACTCCACTGCCACCTCATCCCCCGCTTCGAAAATCCGCTGCACTCGGTAAGTTTGCGACCGCAAAATCTTCCGCCCCTGTTCATACGCCGCGCGCAGGTCCGCCGCGTGCCGCACGCGCCCCTGCGGCGCAATCCGATTCGGAAACTCCTGGATCACCACATCCGGCGCGTAAAACTCGAACACCTTTTCAAACGGTTCGCCAGCACCGACAGCCTGTAGATATTGCCGCGCGCGTGTGATGTTGGACGACGTCATGGAATTACGATGACCGTGCCTTTCCCACGCGCCAGCCATTCTGCGACCGCCCCTCCCTCCACGGCAAGCTTGCCTCCACACAACACCTCGTTGCGAATTGACGCTAAGGCAGTACAATGCGGGCGCAGATTTTCCACAGCACTCCAAAGAGGAGGTCCGGCCGCATGTTTTTCGATAGCAGACTTCGACCCGTTCGCGCCGCCAAGCGCCTTTGCTGGTTGGCTGTCACACTCGCTCTAGTGGTTTTTGCGCCAGCCGCCCGTGCTCAAGAGCCCGACATCACCAAGAAACTCGACGGCTTCGACTCCTACATGGCGCAAGTGCTAAAGGACTGGAACACGCCCGGCATCGGCGTCGGCATCGTCGTTAACGATAAGCTGGTCTTCGCCAAAGGCTACGGCTACCGCGATTACGAGAAAAAGCTCCCCTTCACGCCGGCCACCCTCCAGCAAATCGCCTCCAATTCCAAATTATTCACCGCTGTCGCCGCTGGCATGCTCGTCGAAGAAGGAAAACTCACCTGGGACAAGCCCGTGCGCGATTCTGTCCCTACCATTCAGTTCTACAACGATCAGCTCAACAACAACGTCACCCTGCGCGACATGCTCTCTCACCGCACCGGCGTAACCCGCCACGATTCTATCTGGTTCAAGTCGCCCTTCACGCGCAAGGAATTGTTCGACAGGTTGAAGTACCTCGAGCCGCAGGAGCCCATGCGCCAGACCTTCCTCTACAACAACCTCATGTTCTCCGCCGTAGGCGAAATCATCGAACTAAAATCCGGCCAGCGGTGGGAGCAATTCGTCCGCGAAAAAATCTTCACGCCCCTCGATATGAAAACCACCACCTACTCCATCTCCGAAATGACCCAGCATCCCGACCACGGCGTGCCCTTCCGCGAAAAGCGCGACTCCTTCGAGCTATACAAAATCCCCTACTACGAAGACACCGAAGGTGTCGCCCCTGCCGGCGCCATCATCTCCAATATCGACGAGCTCTCTCACTGGCTCATCGCCTTGATGAACGACGGCAAATACAACGGCAAGCAAGTCCTGCCCGCCAAAGTCCTGAAGGAAACTTTACAGCCCGCCATTGGCTTGCCCAACACGCTCGGCGAAGCCCTCGGCTATTGGGAGCTGCTAAATCCTGCCTACGGCATGGGACGCCAGACCGTCTCCTATCGCGGCCACCTGCTCACGTTCCATGGCGGCGACCTTCCCGGATTTCACTCTCAGGTTTCCTTCATGCCCAACGACAAAATCGGCGTCATCGTCCTGGTCATCAGCGATCACAGCGCCCCGCTTTACAACATCGTCAGCTACAACGTCTACGAGCGCCTCTTAGGCATGGACCAGACGCCTTGGAGCCAGCGCCGCCTCCAGCAGCGCCTCGCCAACAAAAAAGCCGGCACCGAAGCGCGCGCCAAAGCCGGCGCAGACCGCGTACCGAACACCAAGCCTTCACATCCCCTAGCCAGTTACGTCGCCGAATACGAGAACCCCGCCTATGGCATTCTCAAGGTCGGGCTCACTGGCGATCAGCTCCAATTCGGCTTCCACGAATTTCAGTTTCCCATGGCCCACTTCCACTACGATCGCTTCGACACCCCCGACGACGAACAGTACGGCAAATTCTCCGTCAACTTCCGCACCAATCCCCAGGGCGACGTCGACACCGCCGTGATCTCCCTCGACGAAGCCGAAGTCGTCTTCACCCGCAAGCCCGAAACTCTCGACGCCAAGCTCCTGCAAAGTCTCGCCGGCACCTACCTCACTCCCAGCAAAGTGAAATTCCAGGTCACCTACCAACCCGGCGCCGGCCTGGCCCTAGAATTTCCCGGCGCACCCCCGCAGCAGCTCATCCCCATCAAAGGCCTGCAGTTCCGCACCCAGCGCTTCGCCGACGTAATCTACGAATTCGTCCTCGAAAACGGCCAGCCCAAAGCGCTGAAGGAACGCGACCCCTCCGGCGAATTCACCTACACTCGTCAATGATTTTTTCGTCTTGGTTTTGGGGCCGGTGCTTTTAAAGTTCCGACATAATGAATGACAGGAGAGGAGTTCTGTAGGAGTCGGATTCAGCTCGCCGCGGCGGCCAGCAGAGAAAGCCACTCGTCGTGGTCGTTCAGGATCACGTTGAAATCGGCGCCGATGAGCTCGTCCTTCGATGGATTCAGCGCCACAATCTTTACCTTCGGATAGTTCGCCTTCAGCCAGGCCACCATGTCTTTTCTGGTCTGTTCCGGTGCCGTATGCCCGACAATAAACAGGTCGACATCATGGTACGAGCTCAACGCCACCTTGGCCGCTTCGTTGTGCGTCACCGAGATGACTTCATGGCCGAAACGCCGCAACAGTTCCGCCCGCGCGTTCAATCCCTTTTCGTCATACCCGATCTGAAACAGGATGCGCTTCGTCTTCGGCTTGATGGAAATCTTCTCTCCTGTTTTTTGGTTCGCGATGATGTATTCGCCCGGCGCGGAGGTCGCCAGTAATTTCACGCGCGCCCTGGCACGCGCCATGTCTGCCGCCGCTTCCATCCAGCGGGGGCCGTCACTCTCCACCCGGAAAATGTTGAATCGCGGAATCATGGGCTGACTATGGGGCGTATCAAACCACACTAGCCCCATGTATGTCTATCCAATCCAGCACAGCTCGACCGACGCGGGCCTTTTTCTCCGAAGTCCTGTAGAGGCCGCCGACCGTGGCGGGCGTCTTTCTACAATGGCGCGGGCACAAGCAATATGACGGCTGGCGCGTCGAGGAGTGCGGCACGGCGGCCGTCGGTGAACGAATACAAAGAGGAACGGCCGTTGGAGCGATTGGTGGACATGGAAGTCTCCAGAACGAAAGGTTAGTTTGGGATTTTTTGGGGAGCCTCGCAGAGGCGAGGCGCACTAGTGAACGAAAATAGTCTACCAGAGCGACGATCTAACAGAGCGACGATTGCACTTGTCAATAAAAATCTTGGGGAATAAGCGCTTGCTAACCGAATTGGGAGAGCAGCGGGCGCGTTTGGTGCATTGACCTTCACCCGCTTGGAATGGTAATGATGTAGGGTTGCGCGAGGTCGCTTTTTGCGTGCTGAGGCGCGCGCCACGGCGGAATGCAGGCCCATATTTGTGACAGGCACGGCGGGTCAACGCGCAGCGCGAATTCTGCATCACATCCCGACAGCGCAGTGGCAAACGCGGCTTTCCGCGGAGTGCCCGGGTGGTTGGTTCCTGGGGACCACCGAGCGAGGCCGGCCCTCGCGACCACACATGACGATGAAGGAGTATTCATGAAGCGGTCCCTGACAGCACTGGCTGTCGCACTGTCGGC
>Ga0307475_10002932_pt1 | contig 10310 bp, 5 predicted proteins | sample atmos_gasesECM1C_FD_203317 | JGI IMG/M metagenome (GOLD analysis project Ga0307475, IMG submission 203317) | Hardwood forest soil microbial communities from Morgan-Monroe State Forest, Indiana, United States - atmos_gasesECM1C_515 | ecosystem: Environmental > Terrestrial > Soil > Temperate...
GGGCTGGCCGCAGCCGTTTATGCGGCTTCGGAAGGCCTGGAAGCTTTGCTGATCGAGACCGATGCTCCCGGCGGTCAGGCGGGATCGAGCTCCAAGATCGAAAACTACCTTGGATTTCCTACCGGAGTTTCCGGGCAGGAGTTGGCGTCCCGCGCGCTCACCCAAGCGCGGAAATTCGGGGCGCAGATGATGGTGGCCCATAAGGTTGTCAAGCTCGACTGCCAGCGCCGGCCATATGGGGTTGTTCTAGACAATGGCAATGTGCTAACAGCGCGGACGATTGTGATTTCGACTGGGGCTCAGTACATCAGGCCAGCGATTGCAAATCTGAAGAAATTTGAAGGTCAAGGCGTTTACTACGGCGCGACATACATGGAATCACAGTTCTGCGAGGGCCAAGACATTATCGTGGTGGGCGGTGGGAACTCCGCCGGACAAGCCGCTGTCTTCTTGTCGCAGACGGCGCGCAAGGTCTATATGCTGGTACGTTCCGGTGGCTTGGCGGAGACCATGTCTCGCTACCTGATTCAGCGGATTTCTCAAAATCCCGGAATCGAGGTGCACTACAAGACAGAAATCGTGAGTCTGGAGGGTGAAAATCAACTGGAGCGGGTCAGTTGGGTTGATAAAACCACAGGCAACACCTCCACGCGCGAGATCCACCACGTTTTCATAATGGCGGGTGCGTCGCCCAGAACCGAGTGGCTGCGGGGATGCGTTGCGCTGGACGACAAGGGCTTCATTCTCACCGGGCGAGAGCTGGATGGGTCTACCGAGTCCAATGGGTCCCTCGCCTGGCCGCTCGCACGGCCTCCGCAGATGTTGGAGACCAGCCTTCCCGGCGTGTTTGCGGTCGGTGACGTGCGGTCGGGCAATGTGAAACGCGTAGCCTCAGCCGTAGGGGAAGGGGCAATTTCCGTGCACCTCGTGCACCGCGCTCTCGCAGAGTTGTAGCGGCACTTCAGTGCGCATCGGTTTCTGTCGCGGAGGCGACTTTTGACACTTTCGATGGTTGCAAGCGGTATCCTTTGCGCGTGCGCACGTGGCATTTCTTCAGGCGGTCCGGATTCAGGCTAACCGTGATACTTCTCCAACCGCGGTTCGGGTTAGGCTGCGGATAGTAGCTAAGGGAATAGAGGTGCCCGAGGTCGTCCCTGATGGAGGCAAATGCGCGTTTCTCATCCCTCCAGCTCTTCGCGAAGTAAGCCTTTCCACCGGTCGCAGCCGTCATGCGTTCGAATACGGCGGTGGAAATGGGTTCCAACTGGGCTTCCTGGGTGCTGATCATGTAGATCGCAGTGCCGGTCGACTGGGCCAGCTCGGCCACGTCCTCCGGGGGAATAACGCTGGCGTTGTCCGGACCATTGGAGAAGACGACTATGACTTTGCGGCCAGAGTATTGCGCCGCATCCTTGACGGTGAGCAGCAAGCAATTATAAAGAGCCGCATCGTCGCCGGCCACGGTGGTGCGCACGCCGCGCAGGACGTGCGAGCGATCCGCAGTGAGCTGAGCAGCCTTCGACAAATCCCGGCTATAGGAATAGAAGGCCACGCGGTCAGCGCTTTCCAGAGAGCGAACAAAATCGGAAATGGCATCCTGCGCGAAAACGAAGCCACGGTACATGTAGTTGCTGGTGTCGAAAAGGACGAAAACGTTCGCGCCTGTGAGCATGGAGGCCAGCTCCCCTGCGGACACGTGAGCGCTTGAGTCATCCGGCTGGTTTCCGGGGTGCTCCGTACCCGCATTGGCGCTCTTCGCATCAGGATTGGGGGGTGTTGCGTCCGCGAGGCGGCGAGTGGCCTCATTGCCTTCCGCGAACGTGGCAAGCTTCTGCGGAATACCGTCCTCCAGTACGGTAAAGTCGCCAGGCTGAAGCCCCGTGACATAGTTGCCTCGACTGTCAGTGACCGCAACATTCAGTTGTACCAATTCAACGACGACGCGAATCTGGGAATTCACGCGCTCTTGGGGCATGGCCGCGTATCCGATACAAAGGCACGTAGACACGCACAGGCCGAGACAAGACCACAGAAACGAGCGAAATGTTAACTTCAGCATGATATGGCCCCCTATTTGCTATCGGACACGGGCTTGCCCGCGTTCAGTGTGGGCAAGGAGATTTTGCCCTGGCGGAACTCCTCTCCGGTTTCGTGCAGAGCGCGGAGCACGGCCGGCCAGTCATCGAACTCACTGGCGAAAATCCTCTCAACCATTCTGTGAGTGAGTTCAGGAACCATACGGTTGAGGATAACCGGCGGATAGCCCATTTCGTCCGCCAAGCGTGCCCAGTAGAGATTTCCTGAATCCCAACTCTCGCCCATCAAGCGACTGTAGGTTCCACCCAATGCCGGAAACGGCCTGACCTTCAGAAGCTCGCGGGCGTAGGTTTGGGCCAAGACCGGATGAGTGACGCCGAAGTCATGCGACAAGCGGCTTACGTTGACGGAGTCCGGGTCTTCGCGAGACAGAGTTTCCAGCTCGCGCCCCGCGGCGCTAAGTGTGGCGAGTTGTCCAGGGAATCTTTGAGAGAACTCGGAGCTGAGATAGAAGGTGTCGGCCGGCACGACCCCATCCAGCGCTTCGCGCGTTTTTCCCGAGCGGGTGGTTTGTTCGAGCCAAGCGCTTCGGGAAGGAAGCAAGCGATCCGAGAGCAGAGGCATGATTTTGCCGCGTAACTCTTCGTTCTCGGAGGCTGCCGACAACAATTCTTCTCCTGCGCGCTGATAGAGGGCCACGGCATGCTGCTCATTCGGGCTAACGTTCCACCAACGGGAGACAATCGCATTGCTCAAAATGGAGGGGACGAATTGCTGCCAAATCAGGGCCTGCACGTGGTCCGGAGCAATGAAATCCTGCTCGGTCTCGGCCATTACGTAGGCCAGGTCGGCAAGCGACCCGATCAGATGTGCGCCGCCGCCCGCGGGAGAACCAGCGCCGAATAATTCAGCAGACTGCCACAAATGCAGGGTGCCGATGACCGACTCGCCGGAAAAGTCGTGTGAACGAACAAAGAGCGGATTATTGTGCAGGACTTGGGAGCCGGGCGGCTCGTAGTAGGCATAATTCATTCCTACGAGCGTGTCCCTCAGGAAGGTTGCAAGCCGTCCACGGGCCTTCTCCCTTTGCTCCGGGGAGGAGGGAGAGTTGATGACTTTGGCGAGATCGGTGCGCATCTGCGCTTCCGTGTGGCTATTGTTGTAGATGCCAGCCGCCCAGCGGGTCCTCTCACTATTCGTAAAGATGGGCTGGGGCATCTCGAATTCCCGAAGTTCACTCGCGAGCGCCAACAGAACCTCCTTGTTGGTTGCGGCCGGGTCTGTATCTTTCAAGCCATCGTCCAGAGCAAACAGCGTGTCGAGTGAAACCAGACGCTGGTCCTCCAATACGGCACGAATGCTGGCGGCGACTTCCCGATGCATGCGCTGGCCTTCGGCGGTGGTCTGACGGGAGCCGGCAAGCAAATCGATCATCTCGTCTTGCGATCCGCCGATTTTCCCGGTGGCCGCCCGGAATATCTGTTCAACGGAGTTGCGTCCGGCAGCGAGCAGTTGCGCCGAGTTGCTGAACCGCGCGAAGGGCTTAATGACCGCTTCCCAGGAGGAATTCAATCGTGAGTGTTCGATCTCGCCCTGCCTCGCCAGGATCTGCCAGAGCCCGACGTTTGCCTGAAAAATTCCCATGGTATTGCCACGCAGCGCGTGGTCGGAGATCTTGTTGATGGCATCGGCGGTAGTCAAGAAATGAGTGAGGGAGGCATCGCTAAGATCAGGGAATTCAGAAAAAATCAGATACTGATCGCCAAATTCCGCAAACTTCGAGGCGAGCAAGGCAACCGTCTGATCTCCCAATCGGTGCCCGGGTGGCCGCCTGCGGTCCAACTCCGTCAAACAGAGATAGGCTTGCAGAGGACCGGAATCTGTTTCTTGGCGAGCCAGGGCAAAAAGCGCCTCGGCCAACTGATCCGGATGGCTCCAGCCGCCGGAGCGTTTGCCCCAGTCGCGAAAGGCTTTGTGGTTCGCCTTGGTGGAAAGAATATCGTTCCAGACCTGGAGGTTTCCCGGCACGTAGGGATTACCATTGGAGTCCCATTGCATACGCGATACCAACACCATTAAGGCCGGGGCTGGTCGAAAGGCCATGCTTGCTGCGGCGTCTTGCGAAGTTCCGGGCGAGCGGAAGGCGCTGTAGAAAAGCTTCAAGCGCTGACCGGTGGCGAAGTGTTCCTGCTGGCTCAAGCTGGTTCGGGCCAAGGCGTCAAAATACGCGGCGAGCCATCCACGGTCTTTCTTGAGCAGGTGGGGAACGAACTCTGCCGGGGCTTTGGGGTTTGCACCGGCCAAATCCTGCCACTCCTTCCCGCCGTTTTGTCCGCCCGGAACGACCACCGCGCCGGAGCGAATAAAGAGCTGGCCTCCGTAGAGGTTCAGAACGGAGGCGAAAGGAAGGAGTCTCGCGAGTCCAACGTCCGTCTTCAACGCAACCCTGGTTTCCGGGTCGATGGGGGACAAAGCCCAGTAGAGGCGCGCCAGGTGCGGTTCGTACATCAGGATTTCCACCAAGTCGCCGGCACTTTGCGCCTTTGTCGCGGCAGCCGCTGACCAATCACTCGAAGTAAACAGGGTCGGGACGGCAGACCCGGCATAGCTGTAAGCGAACGGTTTGCCCTGCTGCATCGCTTCCTCGAGATCGAGGAGCGGGAAGCCGGAATCGATGGTCAGGAATGCTCTTTCGGCATCGGCCGTCACCAAGGTCATTCCACTATGCCCGCATTCTCCTTGCATTCGGTATCCCAGGACGTGAAGCAACGGTTCCAGCTGATTGCAGCCACTGACATGGATGCTTCCATCGGCTCCGGTCAGGGCGCTGAGCTCCTTGGCCTGGTGATAGTAGCGACGAAGCAGGATCAGGAACTCCGTCGGCCTGTCATTGTGGTATCCATGGAGGATGACGCTGCGGGCCAGAAACGGCAGAACCTCCGAAGGCGAAACGCTTTGGGCGATGCCGGCCATGCGCAGGAAGGAGCGCAGCGGCCCAGGAATGGTCACTTTATCTTCGATTTGGGAAGGAGCCTCGCCCTGAGCAGAGTTGCCCGACGCTAGAGAAAGGGCGGGGAAGGCCGCGGCGCGGGCGGACGCGCCCGCAACCACCTGGAAAAGTCCGAAGGAAAGGAAAAGCGAAAGAAGAGAAGGAAGCTTCACGATACACCCCCGTCCGCCGAACCGACCTAGGCAGCGGCTGAAGTCGAACCCGGGGCTGAGAGTTTACCCCTCCGGCTCAAGATAGCCAATCAGGATTTTGCAGCATGGCCTTATGAGCACCAGGTCAGGATCAGGCCCTTGCTCTTCCAGGAGCATGTGTCCTACAGTGTCGATTTATAGGATTATAGGAGCCGATTTTACCAACTGGATTCGAGACACCCGAGGAGGCCCCATGCCCGCCTCTTACGTACCACCTGAGCTGCGTGGAAAAGTCGCACTTGTGGCAGGTGCGAGCCGAGGAGCCGGCCGGGGAATCGCCGTAGCCCTGGGAGAAGCTGGAGCGACCGTCTACTGCACGGGGCGAAGCTCGCGGCTTGTGCGGAGAACGCCCCGGAAGGCGGGCGCGGGTGGCGATTCGAGCTTTGACTTGAGCAACCGTCTCGAGACGATTGAAGAGACGGCGGAGCGAGTGACCGTGCGGGGAGGAATAGGCATCCCTGTGGTGGTCGACCACGCGAGCCCGAGCGCGGTCCAGAAGCTGCTCGCGCAGATCGAGCAAGAACAGGGCCGGCTGGACATCCTGGTAAATGCAATCTGGGGCGGAGACACGCTTCTGGAATTCGGGAAAGCTTTCTGGCAACTCGACCTGCAAAAGGGCTTTCGCATGATCGAGAACGGGGTCCACACGCATATCGTGACGAGCCGTTTTGCGGTTCCCCTGCTCATCGAATCGGCCAAAGAATCGTCAGGCGGCCTGATCGTGGAAGTGACCGATGGGGATTCCTACCAATATCGAGGCAATCTCTTTTACGACCTGGCAAAAACGACGGCAATTCGCATGGCGTTCGCTTTTGCGCGAGAACTCCGGCGCAAGAATGTGGCTGCGGTAGCATTGACGCCTGGTTTCCTGCGTTCGGAGGTCATGCTGGAGCACCTCGGCGTAACCGAGGTCAACTGGCGGGAAGCAGTGGCAAAGGATTCGGATTTTGCGGAATCCGAGACGCCGGTGTATTCGGGGCGCGCCGTGGCGAACCTCGCGACTGATCCCAATCTCGCCGAAAAGTCGGGTCGCGTGTTCAGCACATGGGCACTCGCCGAAGAATATGGCTTCTGCGACGTGGACGGCCGTCAGCCCCATTGGGGAAAGCATATGCAAAAGAAATGCGGCGATGCGATGAGGCCCTGCGACAATGCCTTCTACGAGTATTGGGCGGGCGGCATGACGGATACCCTCCTAGCTAACTGGCCGTAGCGCAGACGAGCGCACTCGCACGGATGCTCGTGGGGAGTGAAAGCGCGAAAGTCGCGCTCGGGATTTCGCCTGCCGGCTCAGGCGCCCGCAAGACGGCTCAACTTGCGATTACAATGGTAGGTGGGAGTGTGTCTCGCGAAAGTGAAAAAACCAGGTGTGTTGCTGACGAACGACGACGGGTACCAGGCGGCGGGATTGCGCGCCCTGGCCGAGGAGTTGAGAGAGTTCGCGCAGGTGCATATTGTGGCGCCAAGTTGGGAGCGAAGCGGGGCGGCGCAGTCGTTGACATTGCGGCAGCCGATTATTTGCCACCGCACAGCGGAGAACGAGTGGGCGATCGACGGCACGCCGGCAGACTGTGTAATCGTGGCGCTGCACAAGTTGCTGGATGAGCAACCGGTCCTGGTGATTTCAGGAATCAATCACGGTGCAAATCTGGGTGAGAACGTGTACTACTCCGGGACAGTGGGAGCGGCACGGGAGGCGGTGATTCACCACGTGCCGGGACTGGCCATTTCGCTTTGTTCGAAGCGCGTGACCGCGGATTTTACGCCGTCGGCACGACTGGCAAGGGAGATTGCAGAACTGATTCTGAAAGAAGGCTTGCCGGAACAGGTGCTGTTGAATGTGAACGTGCCGGAAAACTGGAACGGATCGAGCAAGCTCACCAGGCAATCGAAGAAGATCACGCGGACCGTGCTGCGCGAGGGAGAGGACCCAAGAGCGCAGAGATATTTCTGGTTGAGCGAACAAAGGATTGATCGCGCGACGGAATTGGATGCCGATTCGGATTATGCGGCGATTTATGCGGGAGAGGCCTCGGTGACGCCGCTGCATCTGGATCCGACACACGCAGAATCTTTGAATCATTTGTCGCATTGGACGGAGAAGTTGTCGAGGAAGTAAGGGCGGCGAGCGCGCACGAGCGACAGGTTGGAAATGCGGAAGGGGAGCCGGCCTGTCGTATTGCAAAGTTTGGTCGTGCGGGCATGGGGCGCGGCGGTGCAGCGCCCGTGCGTTGGCTAGCGGACGGCCACGAGGGGGATGCCAGCGGCGCGCAAAGCATCGTTAAACGCGGGCAAATCCTTGGCGGTGACTTCGCGCCACTTCGCCAGCTCTGTTTCGAGTTGGCCGTCCAGTTCGGCAAAGACGCCTAGTTCGCCTTCGGTTGGCGCGGCATCGGCGCTGTCCACTGCGGCGGTCAGATAACCGAATTTGCTGTTGAGCCTGGTTGGGTAGTGCAACTCGTCCTCGCTGGCCGTCGCTTTCGAATTTATCAGCTCGTCTTCGATCTCACTGGCTTTCTTACGCAAAGCAGCCGATTGATCAATGAGGGGCTTGTTGGCGTCCGTTTTGTCGTGATCCGCGGAGCCCAGGCGTCTTTCGAGCACGAGTAATTGCGTACGCAAGTCGCGAATGGAAAGTATGGTTTTGTTCATCGCGTCCTGGCGATCGCGCAGTTTCAGCATCATGTCGAATTGTTTTTGAAGGTGTTGACGCGCGGGTCCAAGGAAACTTCCACGGGCTGGGTGGAGCTCTTCCCCCCGACAGTAAGGCGCGCATCGTATTTTCCGGAGAGAACGAGCGGGCCAACCGGTGAGCCTTCGTCATAGACGGCTTTGGGAATCTTTACCGGCTCCTGATAGCGGAGATCCCAGGCGAAGAGATTGAGTCCGGCCTTGGCAGGGACATGGTCGACAGTGTCGTCTTTTTCCCATTCCTCGCCAGCCGAATCCGCCTTCTTTTCCTCGCTGGTGTAGGAGCGAATTACCTTGCCCGAGGGATCGAGAATCTCGAGCTTGATCACCTCCTTCGGTTGTTCCTTCAAGTAGTAATAAAGGGCCGCGCCGTCAGGAGGATTCTCGCCGATGGCGTAGCGGCGGCGATTCATATGTCCCATGCGAGTGCGAACGGCGGGGCCTGGAGCGAAGAGATGCGCGTCGCTGGCGGCGATGGAGGAATCGGCCTGACGAAGCGGACTGATGTCGTCGAGGATCCAGAAGGCGCGGCCGTGCGTGGCCACAACGAGATCCTTGCCGTGAATCACCAGATCGTGAACGGGGGAATTTGGAAGGTTGAGTTGGAGCGACTGCCAGTGAGCGCCGTCGTCGAAGGAAGCGTAGATGCCTATCTCCGTGCCGGCGAAGAGGAGCCCCTTGTGACCGGGGTCTTCACGCACCGCGTGGAGGTAAGCGCCATCGGGAATGCCGGTGGTGATTTGCGTCCAGGTCTTGCCGAAGTCGGTGGTTTTGAAGATATAGGGCTTGAAGTTGTCGAGCTTGTGGGCATCGACAGCGGCGTAAGCGGTGGCCGGGTCGGAGGGGGAGGCTTCGATGAGGCTAACGAGCGACCACTCGGGCAGTGCTTTCGGCGTTACGTTGGCCCAGCTCTTGCCGTCGTCGCGAGTGAGCTGGATCAAGCCGTCGTCCGTGCCGGCCCAGATGACGCCTTTTTGCTTCGGCGATTCGGCAACCGTGAAAACGATATCGTAGAACTCGACGCTGGCCTGGTCTTTGGTGATGGGGCCACCGGAGTCTTGCTGCTTGGATTTGTCGTTGCGGGTGAGATCGCGACTGATGGTTTCCCAGGAATGGCCGCCGTCATGGGAACGGAAGACGTACTGGGCCGCGTTGTAAAGAGTATTGGGATCGTTAGGGGAAAAGACGATAGGCATGGTCCAAGTGTAACGGTACTTGAGCGCGCTGGCGTTGTGGCCGTCAGGATCGTCGGGCCATTGCTGAACGTTTTGGGTCTGTCCCGTGCGCCGGTCGAAGCGGGTAATGTACCCAAAGTAAGAACCGGCATAAACAATGTTGGAATCGCGAGGATCAACCGCAATGTAGCCGCTTTCGCCACCGCCAACCTGGTCCCAGTCAGGGCGGTCGATGAAACCGCGATCGCTGCGCGTGAGGATGCCGACGGTAGAGTTGTCCTGCTGAGCCCCGTAGATGCGGTAGGGAAAATCGTTGTCGGCGGTTACGTGATAAAACTGCGCGGTTGGCTGGTTAAGTTGTGTGGACCAGCTTTTGCCGGCATCGACGGAAATGGTGGCGCCACCATCATTGCCGTTAATCAAGCGGCTGGGGTTGTCGGGATCGATCCAAAGGCCGTGGTGGTCGCCGTGAGGTGCGGGAAGGCGATCGAAGGTTTTGCCGCCGTCGATAGAGCGGAAGAGTCCGGTGTTGGCGATGTAGACGGTGTTGGGATTTTTGGTGTCGGCCCAAACGTGAGTGAAGTACCAGGCGCGCTGGCGGAAACGGTGGTCCTCATTGATCAGTTCCCAGTGCTCGCCACCATCATTGCTGCGATAGAGGCCGCCCTTGTTGGCTTCGATGAGAGCGTAGACGGCATTCGAATCGCCGCCGGCAACGCTGACGCCGATGCGGCCTAGCGGTCCCTCGGGCAAGCCGTTACCCTTGACGAGCTTCCAGGTGGCGCCGTCGTCAACGGAGCGATAGAGGCCGCTTTTGTCGCCACCGCTATTGAGTGACCAGGGCGTGCGGTAGCCTTCCCACATTGCAGCGAAAAGCACGTGAGGGTTCTGGGGGTCGAAGACGACGTCGATGCCGCCGGTGCGGTCATTAATATACAGAACCTTCTCCCAGGTCTTGCCGCCATCGCGCGTACGAAAAATGCCGCGTTCCTCGTTAGGGCCGTAGGCATGGCCGAGAGCGGCGACAAACACCACGTCGGGGTTTTTCGGATGGACAATCAACGCGCCAATGTGGCGCGAGTCCTTCAGGCCGACATTGCTCCACGTTTTTCCACCGTCGACGGTTTTGTAGAGGCCATCGCCGTAGGAAATGTTGCCGCGAATGCAGGCTTCGCCGGTGCCGACGTAGAGAACGTTGGGATCGGA
>Ga0307475_10002934_pt1 | contig 10309 bp, 6 predicted proteins | sample atmos_gasesECM1C_FD_203317 | JGI IMG/M metagenome (GOLD analysis project Ga0307475, IMG submission 203317) | Hardwood forest soil microbial communities from Morgan-Monroe State Forest, Indiana, United States - atmos_gasesECM1C_515 | ecosystem: Environmental > Terrestrial > Soil > Temperate...
GCAGATTCCATTTCCTTGCATCATGAAGCCGGGGTTCAAGACCTCGAACTGGGAAAGAAATGCGGCGGGAGCGAAGGCCTATTTGCTCTCCTCTTCACAAGAGTTCCTGGCGGCCTACGACCGGTGCGGTTCCTGGGCGGAATCGATCGTGGCCCAGGAGTGGGTCCGAGGCAAGGACTCCGACTTGTACTCCTGTAATTGCTACTTCGACGCAAACTCAAGGCCCGTCATTACATTTGTTGCCCGCAAACTTCGGCAGAATCCACCCATTCTCGGTGTGAGTGCTTCTGGCGAGGAATGTCGGAATGACACGGTGCTGAAGCAAACCGTCAAGCTGTTCACGAGCGTGCGCCTGCGTGGTCTCGGTTATCTGGAAATGAAGCGTGACGCGCATTCCGGGCAATACCGCATTATCGAACCTAACATCGGTCGTCCAACGGGCCGGTCTGCCATTGCCGAAGCTGGCGGAGTACCGTTGATCTACTCGATGTACTGTGACCTTGCCGGTCTCCCGCTTCCCGCCCAACGAGAACAGAGATACCAGGGAGCAAAATGGATTTACTTCAAGAAGGATATTGCGTCCTCATGGTACTACTGGCAAAAGGGCGAACTTACGCTCGGACACTGGGCGCGCTCGCTGCGGGGACACAAGCGTGATGCCGTGTTCTCCTGGAGCGATCCCATGCCTTTTCTGCTGGACTGGTGGACGCCCATTCGGGACCTGATGCGCCGCGGTTGGCGACTGTTCAGACAAGGCAATGTTCAGCCTCTTGTAAGTGATTCCCAAACGCGGAGTCCGCTTCCGTGAAACAGGTTCTCGATTCCTGCAATTTAGGGTCCGGCGAAATCAAGATTCGAGGCTCTGTCCCGGGCGAAAAACTTGGGAACTCATTACACATAGGGAAGAGTGAGGGGCTGCGCTATTTGTCGGAAGAGGAATACCGGCAATGGGACGACCTCGTAGAAGCTTCGCCTCAGGGCTCGCTGTTCTGCCGTTCATGGTGGCTCAAGGTGGCTGCCCCTGACGCGCGCGTTTTGGGATATTTCGATCGTGGCCGACTTATCGCGGGCATTCCCCTGTTTTTCAAGAAGCGACTGGGCGTCAGGTTTTGCGCGATGCCGGGTCTGACCCAAACGTGGGGCGTAGTGATCGAACCGATAGAAGGCAAACCTGTGCATCAGATAACCCGGCAGCTGGAGATTCTTACAATCTTTGCTCGCCACCTCGCCGGGGAACAGGTTTTCCTGCAGCGGTTTCACCCTGCAATCGTCAACTTCCTGCCATTTCACTGGCAAGGCTTCCGGCAGGTTTCCCGGGTGACATACGTGATCGAATATTTGTGCGACCTCGATCGCGTGTGGGCTGAGATGCGAGAGAACCAGCGTCGTGAGATACGAAAAGCCGAAAAGCGCGGAATCGTTGTAGAGCGTTGCGACTCCGAAATCGTAGCCCAGAGCCTGGCGAAAACGTATGGCCGGCAAGGTCTTCAGTCTCCCGCGAACGCTCATCTTTTGCGCCTCGTTCACCAGGCCGCCCAACAGAACGACGCCGGGGAGTGTTTCGCGGCTCGTGACGCCAGCGGCAGGGTGCATGCCGCCGCAATGCTCGTGTGGGACCGAAAGAGAGCCTACTACCTGGCCGGAGGGGGCGATCCCACGCTGCGAACCAGCGGCGCAACCGCTCTGCTCCTGTGGAAGATGATGCAGTTCGCTTCCGGTCGCTCAGCCGTCTTCGATTTCGAAGGTTCTCAGATTCCCGCCGTGGAAAGATTTTTTCGTGCCTTTGGCGCATCCCAAGTCTGGTATCACGAGATCTCGAAGATGCCGAACTGGCTCCGTGCGTGCCTGGTGCTGGTGGGGAAAGCGTAGCTTAGAATGAGATCGCATTTCCCACAAACTCGCGACGCAAACACTGACTCCGGCAATGCGGTGGATTTCGACATCCATGGACTGGTGGGCGTGCGCTTGGTTGGACCTTCCCCAACCAACGTTACAGCTGTGAGCGCCCAAATCGGGCCGCCTTCTTCCCGCGTGCTGCGACGTCCTGACATCGTGGTCCGCTATGTGGATCGGCTTTCCGCCGGGACGCTGCAGTACGTGGACTTGGGCAAGACCGCATCTTCGAATGCAGGCTTCATCGTATTCCCCGAAGGAGAAGGTGAAGGCAAAGTGAGCATCCCTTTCGAGCAGATTGGGTCGGACTGTGAAATTTTCTGTGAGCGCCGCGTGGGATGGATCCCTCTGCTGATTCCAATCATTAATCTTACTGCGCTCAAAAAGCATCGCTGTGTGCCGATCCACGCGTCAGCGTTCGTGCACGAAGGCACGGGCGTGCTTGTAACGGGCTGGGTGAAGAGCGGGAAAAGTGAAGCGCTGCTGGCATTCTCTCAGTATGGAGCCACGTATGTTGGCGGCGAGTGGGTGCTCCTCAGCTGCGATGGAAACACAATGTATGGACTGCCGGGCACGTTTCGCATGTGCGAATGGCAGCGCCGCAAGCTTTCTCACTTGCAACACATTGACATTGGGGGCAGTGCTGGAACATTTCGCCTCATTCGTTTTCTGGACGCCGTTCAACGGGTCATGCCTAAGGGGTTGGCCAGTTTCGGGCCATTGAAGCTTCTGCGCGAGGGCATGCCTGCGCTCCGCCGGCAACTCAATTTCCGGGTTGAACCGAAAGCGATCTTTGGTGACCGCTGCGGCCGCCTCACCGGACATCCCGACAAGATCTTCATTGGGATGGTGCATTCCGACGAGCGTGTTCTGATCGAACCTGCCGGGCCTGCCACGGTAGCTGATCAACTGGCGTGCGCCATGGAGTTTGAACTCACGTCGCTCATGTCTCACTATCGCGCGTTCAAGTTTGCGTTTCCTGGAATGCGGAATGAGTTTCTAGAGAAGGTGCACGACGTGCTTCGCGATGCGCTAAGGCGAGCACTCGCGGCCAAAGAGATTTACATGCTCTATCATCCCTACCCTGTTTCGTTTCACGATCTGTATCAGGCAATGCAGAAGTTGCTGGTGAGCTCTCCGGCGGTGGCAGCTCACGATCATGTCGAAATGCAGGCGTAGGCCTGTTCGCGGCGGCACCGGCACTTCCGCCGCCGCGACCAGGGCGCGCAACTGCACGCAGCTTCACTTGGATCCTCATTCCGATCTTCGCTCCGATCTTCAACTCCGATCCTTACTCCGACCTTCGAATCAGAGAATGGCACAATGATGATGACCGAACCTCTACAAACTAACCTCGGTCTGACCGCAGAGGACTCCTTTCCGGCGCCGAAGTGGTATTTCCAACAAATGCTGTGGGTTCAGAATCCACGGCACCCGGAAAACTTTGCCTACAACTATCCACTGGCGCTGCGCATGCGCGGTTGTTTAGACCGGAGCGCGCTGGAACGGAGTATCCAGGAAATTGTGAGGCGGCATCAGCCACTCCGGTCAGTGTTTCGCATCAAGGAGGGTCGCCTCATCCAGATCGCACTGCCGGCACAACCTCTGCCATTACCGGTGGTGGATCTGAGCAACGTATGCGAGGCAGGGCGGGAAGCGGAGGCACTGCGGCTTGCCGTTGCAGATGCCAATCGGCCGTTTGACTTGAGTCAGGGCCCGTTATTGCGGGCCAATTTGTGGTGTCTCGGGCCTGAAGATCACTTGCTGCTGCTGACCACCCATCACATCGTCTCCGATAATTGGTCCATGGCAATTCTGCTTCGGGAACTCTCTGTCGCTTATGGGGCTTTTTCAGCGAGACAACCATCTCCTCTCGCCGAGGTTTCTTGCCAATACGGAGACTTCGTGCGACAGCAACAGAAACGGTTCGAGTGTAAGGAGTTGGAATACATTGCCTTCTGGAAGGAGCAACTGGCCGGCAGAGACGGTTTCCACCATGTGCCTCCGGACCACGCCCGACCGGAGAATGTCCAACCGGAAAGTAAAACGTATCACGGAGCTCACGAACGCCTGACTCTGGATCAGAGCTCGACTAATGCCCTGAAGACGCTGGGCCCGAAAGAAAAAGTTAGTCCATTCATGATACTTCTCACTGCTTTCCAATGCCTATTGTGCCGATACTCCGGCCAACGCGACGTAGGCGTTGCATCCTGTGTTGCAAATCGGCAATCCTCTCAAGATGAGAGGATGGTCGGTCATTTCAGCAATCACGTGATTTTTCGCACGAGCCTGGCGGATACCTCAACCCTTCGTGAGGTCCTTCGCCAGGTTCGCCAAACAGCACTTACTGCCTACTCGTATCAGGATTGGCCATTTGGGAACATGGTGGAACACTTAGAAACTGCCTCTGACTCCAGCCGAAATAACCTCTTCCAGGCGCTCTTGGTCCTAACTGAGGCGCCAAAAGACAAATGGAGCTTTTGCGGGCTGGATGTAAGACCGCTTCCTCTTGATGTTGGAACAACGGCATTCGACTTAATCGTATGGCTAAAACTCGAAGAGAAACTCGAGATCGACCTGCAATACAACTCGGACCTGTTTGAAGCGGATACTTTACGTCAGATATTGGCAGACTACGGCACGGTGTTGGGCATCATGTCGACAAATCCGGAAGCACAGGTTGGCGAGCTCGGAATTTCGATGCTGCAAGCAGAAAGCCGTAGGTATCAGCAGCTCGAACACGCACCCCGAGCCTATAAGGGACCGAGAGACAGCGTCGAATCGCAACTGGTTAAGCTCTGGGAGGCGGTTCTCGACAAACGGCCTGTCGGTATCGAGGACGATTTCTTTGAATTGGGCGGAACCTCTCTTATTGCTGCACGCTTGTTTGCGCAGATCGAGGAGGGCTTCAAGCTGAAGATTCCTTTGGTTACTTTAGTCCAGGCTTCGACAATAAAGAAATTAGCCAAAGTCATTCATCGGCCCGGCTCGCCGGACGCATGGCGTTCCTTGGTAACAATTCAGCCCGGCGGGATCCGTCCGCCGCTCTTCTGCATTCACGGGGAATCGGGAAACTTACTAATCTATCGTAGTCTGGCGCGGTACTTGGGGCCGGATCAGCCGATTTACGGGTTGCAGCCGCAAGGGCTGGACGGCAAGCAGGCTCCTCTGACACGAATCGAAGACATGGCAGCTCGCTATATTGAGGAAATACAAGTCATTCAACCAGAGGGGCCTTACTTCCTGGCGGGATACTGCATGGGTGGAACCATAGCCTTCGAGATGGCCCAGCAACTCAGCGGGCAGGGGCAAAGGGTGGATTTGTTAGGGTTATTAGATACCTATAACTGGAGAATGATGGAGCGAACATATCTGCATGACCTCTATTTCAATATCCAGAAAGTGTGGTTCAGCTGCCAGCACTTCTTGTCGATGAGCTCCAGGAAAAAGCTGAGGTCGTTGCAAGCAAAGTATCACGACCTATCAAATGCATCGGGACTCGCTGAATGTAATAGACGTGCCGCCTGCGCTTATGTTCCGAAGGTGTACTCGGGGCGAATGTTACACGTCCGTCCCGCGCGGCAATACACCAGATATAACAGGCCTGAAATGGCTTGGGATGAATTGGTTACTGGCGGTCTGGAAGTGTTCTGTGTGCCCTCTTATCCCGCGCAACTTGTCGAAGAGCCGTTTGTTCGAGACTTGGCAATCAAATTGAGAGCCTGTATCACTGAATCAACCGCCAGAGAGAACTCTATTGCAGATACCGACGCCTGCGCGTGCGAGCATCAATCCGCGGGTTTCTCGCCGCAACCAACGGCAGCGCCAGAGACGCTTTGCGGTCTCCCGGTCGCATAGTAAGTCTGAGAGTATGCCAGGAACGGCAGTTAGCCACCCCACCAGCCACCACACAAAGATCCTGTAAGAGAGGCACGCAGTGTGCGGAATTTTTGGAGCGATTAACAGAACCGGATTCTTTGACGGGCCGGATTTTGACCGTTTTGTCGCGCTTACCAACCTGGTAGCGTACCGCGGACCCGATGACTGCGGTCACCTCCCTCTCACGCTAAAACCGGCTGACTCGCGGCGCGAACGGCTATTCGACGTATTCCTCGGCAACCGCAGGTTGTCCATCATTGACCTGTCTTCGTCCGGACACATGCCGATGTCAGACGGCAAGGGATGCTGGATCACTTACAACGGCGAGATTTTCAATTACCTCGAACTGCGGCGCGAGCTGGAAGCTCGTGGGCATACTTTCAGGACTGGAACTGACACAGAGGTCATCCTGCATGTTTACTCCGAATATGGTGAGGGCGGATTCGATCGCCTGAATGGTATGTGGGCATTTGCCATCGTCGATACCCGTGCGCGTAAGGTCGTATTGAGCCGGGATCGTTTTTCGATCAAGCCGCTGTATCTCTTCAAGTCGAATGGCGAACTTTATTTCAGCAGCGAGATCAAGCAACTATTGCCGCTGCTACCCGCGCTCGAACTCAACGCCGGTGCCATGACAGCATACTTGGCGCAAGGCTTACTCGATCATGATGTCGAGACGTTCTTCCGCGGCATTACCCGAGTTCCGCCAGGCACAAATGTAATCATTTCGCTGGATCCAGGCACTATCGAAGAAAGAAAGTACTGGCGTTTCGAATCGACGGGCTCGATTTCCGCTTCCTCGAAAGATCTCGTGGAAGAATTCCGGGCCCTGTTCTTCGACAGCGTCCGCATCCGCCTCAGGAGTGACGTGAAGGTCGGTGTCCTGCTCAGTGGTGGGCTGGACTCTTCGGCCGTAACCACTGCCGTGAGACAAGTCGGCGCAGAACAGTTGCAAACCTACTCGATCGTTTCCGAGCACGAGGGCTACGATGAACGGCGCTTCATTGACGTAATGTGCCAAGCCGGGGTCCCCAATCGCAAGGTCACGTTTCGCGTGGGTGACGTTCTGGATTGCCTCGAACAGGTGCTGTACTACACTGATGAACCGGTTGCCGAATTCAGCGTTATCGCGCAGTACCAACTTTTCGCGGCTATCAAGAGCGACAGCGATGTCACCGTCCTGCTAAGCGGGCAGGGTGGAGACGAAACGTTGCTCGGATACCTTAAGTTCTTTTTCTTCCATGTCCAGCTTTTGCTTAAAGCGGGCAAATATCTCGATGCCATGGAACTCCTTGCGAGAAGCGCTCTGCACCGCACTGTTGTGACACAGTTCCGAATGTCCGAGGCGCGCCGGTATCTGCAGCACAACCGGAGCGGCATCTCGCAAGCGATGCTGTGCGACAGCCAGCGGGCGCCGGTCTGGCAATGCGGCGACATTCGGTCGCGACAGATCGCCGACATATGCCACTACTCGGTACCCGCGTTAACTCACTACGAAGACCGTAATTCCGGCGCCCATTCCCTGGAGGTTCGGCATCCTTTTCTAGACCACCGATTGGTCAACTTTGTCGTGAACCTGCCCACGGAATTGAAGATCCATCGGGGCTGGACCAAATACATTCTGCGCGCCGCGCTCCCTGAAATGCCTGCCGCGCTTCGCTGGCGGCGCGATAAGCAGGGCTTTCTTGTGCCCGAGCAACTCTGGCTGAGGCGCGAACTTGTCCCGGTAATCCGGCGAAGATTTCGGGGGAGCACACTGGCCGAGCTCGATATCCTGAACGACAAGAAGTTCCTCCAATATTACGACCGCTTCCTTACCGGGAACTCGATTGCGTCGGCCGACATCGCACGAGTTCTGATTGCGGAGATTTGGGCTGGACAGGTCTTCCAGTCCGGCACGGCCGGCACTCAAATAGGACACCAGCCGAACAGCCTTGGGATGCAGCCCGCCGTGTGTCAGTGAGCTCCGCTGGTTGCCGATGCACCACCGCAGAGAACGGGATTAGGAACATCCGATGTAGTGAAGAGCCATAGCCGAATCAAACGCGCCGGAGGCGACCCCGAAGCCGCTTTGATTGCGTAGGAAGGCTGAAGCACCTTTCTGCGTCATCGAAGCGGCTTTTTTGTCTTTTGAGCTGGGCCCAATATTTCGAACTCAGGAAGAACTGTGATTGCAGAAACGGGGCGAGTGATAACTGTTGTGATCGGTTCCAAGACTGACTGTCGACCCTGTGAGACGCTCGACTCGGATATTAGCGGGCGGGAGCGTCTCCATCAATCCCTCGTGAGAATAAGCGAGCATTGCGAAATGAAACCTATAACGAGGCGCATCCCGAGTCTGAGGCGCTCACACGACCTTAGCCGTAGTTACACAGACTCGCGGAAATTATAAAATCAATATACGGGGCGTGACGCCCCGGTCACCAGCGGCGCCGAGCTGAGTTGGCGAAGAAGGAGAACGGAGATGCCTCTTGTGCGAACCTGCAAGAGCTGCGGGCAGAAAAATCGGATTCCGGCAAAACATCTTGCCGAAACCGGGCGTTGCGGAGCATGTAAGTCCCCGTTGCCGCCGGTGAACGAACCTCTGGAAGTCGACCCCGAGCAGTTCGACGAAATCACGCAAAACGCACGCGTCCCCGTATTGGTCGATTTCTGGGCGGCATGGTGTGGTCCTTGTCAGATGTCCGCACCGGAAGTTGCCCGCACAGCAGCGGATATGGCTGGCCGCGCCGTCGTCGTCAAGGTTGACACCGAGCGCTATCCCCAACTGGCGGCCCGCTTCAATGTTCGCGGCATACCGAACTTTGTCGTCTTCTATGCCGGTCGACCAGTAACGCAGCAGGCCGGGTTGGTCGACCACACTCAAATGGAAAACTGGCTGCGATCGGCTCGTCCTGTCTCAGCGGCATAATCGTGCCGTCAAAGGTTCGCTGATGATCCAGAGTTCACGACTCCGGTTAGGACCCTCCCCGGGCATCAAGAACGGAACCTTACTTGCTCGCAACGTACCTCCGATGTCCCTGCGTGAGCTCCTCCATATCCTCGCGCTCCTGGCTCTTTTGTCGGTTACCGTTTGCGCCCAGATTTCGCCCGGCCCTCTTGCTCGCGCTCACCAAGACCTTGAAGGCGCTACTCGCTGTACAACCTGTCATAAGTTAGGCGGCGAACCTGTTTTCAAGTGCCTCGATTGCCACGCCGAAGTTGCCTCCCGCCTATCTGCTCACAAAGGCCTGCACTTCTCGTTTGGCATCCGGGCAGGCTCCAGCCAGGAATGCGCGAAGTGCCACTCGGATCACAACGGCCTCGACTTTCCTCTCATCAAGTGGGACCCCAAGACCTTCGATCATAAGCGGACGGGCTACGCCCTGGAAGGGAAGCATGCTGGCGTGGAGTGCAAGAAATGCCATATGCCGGAACACATTCCCGCCGCTGAGCGCGCGCTGATCAGAATCAAAGACCTCAACCGTACTTTCGTCGGCGTCGCCCAAACCTGCGCCACCTGCCACAAAGACCAGCACAATGGACGCCTCGGTCCAAATTGCGCGCAGTGCCACAACTTTACTGACTGGAAAAACGTCTCAGGTACTTTCGATCACTCCAAGACCCGTTATCCGCTGACCGGCCAACACGCGCAGGTCAAGTGCGAAAAGTGTCATACGCGGGGCTCCGACAACCAGCCGCGCTACCTCGGCATTCGCTTCTCGAAGTGCAATGACTGCCACAGCGATCCACACAAGGGCGGCTTCGCACAGCAGACCTGTCAGTCGTGTCATACAACGGCCAGTTGGAAGCGTGTCATCAGCTCGGGAATCAGCCTTAATTTCGATCACTCCAAAACCAGCTTCCCGCTGCTCGGCAAGCACCAGACTGTGGACTGCGGCGCGTGCCATGCCAATGGCGATTTCAAAAAGCCGCTGGCGTTCGCCAAGTGCGCGGATTGCCACAAAGACGCCCACAACGGTCAGTTCCTCAAGCGCGCCGACGGCGGCGAGTGCGCTTCCTGCCATGACGTTAACGGGTGGAAGCCTTCCAAGTTCGATTTGGCTGCTCACGCCGCAACGCAATATCCGCTGCAAAGCAAACATGCGAAACTCGAATGCGCGCAGTGCCACATCGCCAAAGGCAAAGACACGATCTACAAGATCAAGTTTGCTCGCTGCCTCGACTGCCACCACGACGAGCACCAAACCCAATTCGCCGCCCCGCCCTGGCTCAACCAGTGCGAGCAGTGCCACACGCTCGACGGATTCAAGCCCACCACCTTCTCACTGGCGAAGCACAAGCAGAGCCGCTTCCAGCTCAGCAATAGTCATCTGGCTGTTCTTTGTAGCGATTGCCACAAGCCTGCCTCGGCCTTCCCAATCTCGGCGCTGCTGCCGGCTTCGGCCGCCCTCGAAGCTGCACTGCCATCGGAATCGCCGCACTACGGGACGACCGCCGTTTATCACTTCCAGGATTTTTCCTGTACCACTTGTCACCAGGATCCTCACCGCGGCCAGTTCGCCGAGCGCATGAAGGCCCTCCGCGCAGACGGAAA
>Ga0307475_10002936_pt1 | contig 10309 bp, 8 predicted proteins | sample atmos_gasesECM1C_FD_203317 | JGI IMG/M metagenome (GOLD analysis project Ga0307475, IMG submission 203317) | Hardwood forest soil microbial communities from Morgan-Monroe State Forest, Indiana, United States - atmos_gasesECM1C_515 | ecosystem: Environmental > Terrestrial > Soil > Temperate...
ACTACTTGCGCGGCGGATTGTCCTTCACCAGCGCGTATACGGACAATGCGCTGGGAGCCGTGAACGGTCATCCAACGAGCGAAGTCAGCTATTCCATTGCACCGGTGATTGCGTTGGACGAGACCACGCCACGGTTGCATTGTCTTTTAACCTACGCGCCGGGCTTTACCCTCTATCAGCGCATGAGTTCGCTGAATGAAACTGACCAGAACGGCGCGATCGAACTTGAGTACCGTTTGAGCCCGCACGTGACCTTCAGTGCAAGAGACAACTTCCAGAAAAGTTCCAACGTATTCAACCTGCCGCCGGACCTGGCATCCGCTGCAGTCGTGTCCGGTGGGGCGCCGGGCGCCAACTTCTCAGTGATCGCGCCAGTTGCCGATCGGCTGAGCAATTCCGGGAACCTGGGCGTCAGCTATCAGTTCGGCTTGAACGACCTGGTCGGAGCCAGTGGAACTTTTTCGAATCTTCATTATCCGAATCCGGCGCAGGTTCCGGGGCTGTTTGATTCGAGTTCCCAGGGCGGATTGGCTTTCTATGCGCGTCGCGTCGCCAGCAGGCAATACCTAGGGATTACCTACTCGTATCAGAGATTGTTGTCGTATCCAACGGTAGGAATGAACGAGACCCAAACGCACACGGCATTTCTTTTCTACACATTCTCTCCCGCGCGGAACTTCTCGATCTCGTTGTTTGGCGGACCCCAGTATTCGAACACGGTTCAGCCTGCCCCACTTTTGCCGGTCCGCTCCTGGACACCCGCGGCTGGGGCCAGCCTGGGCTGGCAGGGAAGGTTGAACAGCTTCGCTCTGAGCTACGCGCATACCGTCGCGAGCGGCGGAGGATTGATTGGGGCGGTTCAGCTGGACAGCGCGACAGCATCCGCGCGGCAACAGATTACGAGAACCCTCACTGCGTCCCTGGCCGGAGGGTATGCTCAGAACAACCTTCTCGGCAGTCCGTTGCTGGGCATCGGTGGCGGCCACTCGATCTCAGGCACTGCGTCCTTACAACAGCAATTCGGCCAGCATCTGGGTCTGCAACTCGGGTATACGCGTATGCACCAGAACTACAGCAACATCCAAGTCATATCGGCGACTCCCGATACGAACCGGGAATTTGTTTCCATCTCATATCAGTTTTCAAAAGCTCTGGGAAGATAAGCCATGGCAGACGATTTAGAAGAGCAACGCGGGGAAGGTTTCGACCTGCAACATTATCTGGGCGTGGTGCGTCGTCGCCACTTCCATTTCCTGATACCCCTGTTTGTCGGTTGGGCAGCAGTGTGGGCCGCGAGTTGGGTGCTACCGCCACGCTACCAGTCGAGCACCCTGATCCTGGTGGAGCAGCCCACCATGCCCAAAGACTACGTCACGCCTAACATCAACGATGACTTGCAGGAGCGGATGCAGAGCATTACCCAGCAGATCCTGAGCCGGACGAATCTTCTGCACATCATCGATCACTCCAACCTCTATGCCAGCGAGCACGCCCAGCGGTCCCCCGACGATAAGGTCGAACGAATGCGGAAAGATATCGACATTGAGCTGGTCCGCGACGCGCGCAATCAGATCACTGCATTCAACGTGTCTTACTCGTCACGCCATCCCCGACTGGCGCAGCAGGTCACCGGTGAACTGACCAACTTATTCATCAACCAAAATCTCGAAGTGCGTCAGCAGCAGTCAGAAGATACTACCCAGTTCCTTGAAACCCAGTTGGAAGCCGCCCGGAAGTCTCTCGCCGACCAGGAGGACAGAATTCGCCAGTTCAAGGCGCAGCATGTCGGGGAGATGCCGGCGCAATTGGCCAGCAACCTCCAGATCCTGCAAGGCTTACAAACTCAACTGCAGAGCGAGGACGACGCTCTCAATGCCGCTAGGCAGCAACACGTCTATCTTCAAACGCTGGCCGACCAGTATCGGACGCTGCAGGTGCCGGCCAAGGGCACGGACGGAACAGCCGTCGGATTGCCAGCTCTTGACGAACAGCTACAGAAGCTCAAAACGCAGCTTGCCGACCTCAGTTCGCACTACACGGATCGCCATCCTGACATGCGCAAACTGAAAGACGAGATCGCAAAGACGGAAAAATTGCGGGACCAGCTTTTGGCGGGCCTGAAGAACAAGGGTTCGGATAACGCGACGGACACTAGCGCGAGCGCAATCGACCCCGGAACGGACACCGCCCAGGCGTCGATGATGGCTCCAATACAAAGCCAGCTGCGATCGAATCAGCTTGAAATCACAAATCGAGAGCATAGCATCGCGGCGCTGAAAGCGAAGGTCGACGACTATCAGGCGCGCTTGAATCAGGAACCAATTCGAGAGCAGCAGTTGGCAGACTTGACTCGCGGTTACGACCAAAGCAAAGCGAACTACGACGACCTGTTGAAGAAGAAGAACGAATCGAAAATGGCCACCAGCATGGAGTTGCTGCAGCAGGGCGGACGGTTCCGCGTCGTGGATGCGCCGAGCTTGCCGCAAAAACCGGAGTTTCCCAATCGTCTGAAGTTCTGCGGTATCGGACTTGCGGTCGGTCTGGCGCTGGGCGGCGTCGTAGCCGGAGCTTTTGAGATGATGGACGACCGTTTGTACGACGCGAAGGAAATCAGGAAGCTGCTGCCCGCGGACGTGATTGGCGAAATTCCCGCGATCGTGAACCTGGCGGATCAGCAAATCGCCCGGCGGAAAGTGTGGCTCGGCTGGGCGACTGCGGCAGTGGTATTGGCCACCATAGTGGCAGGATCGGCATTCAGCTATTTACGCGGCTAACCCGTCTCCATGTACAAACGTTTCTACAATCTGCAGCGCAACCCTTTCGACATCACCCCGGATCCGTCGTTTCTGTTTGCGACGAAGAAGCATAACGAAGCGTTGGCGGCACTTTACTACGGCGTGAAGCGGCGCAAGGGATTCGTGGTGTTGACAGGCGAGGTGGGCACCGGCAAGACCATGATCGTCCGTTGCCTTCTTCAGGTACTGCATACTAACAAGGTTGCCTTCGCCTGGGTCTTTAATCCGCGCTTGAGCCCGATGGAGTTCCTGCAGTACGTGGTGGGAGATTTCCGCCTTCCTACGGCGGGCAAATCCAAAAGCGATCTTCTCCTTGACCTGAGCAGCTATGCCATTGCTCGCCATCAGAAGGGCCTCACCACGGTTCTGGTAGTGGACGAGGCGCACCACCTTTCGACGGACGTTCTCGAGGAAGTCCGGCTCCTGACGAACCTGGAAACTGGACAGGAGAAGCTGCTGCAGATACTGCTCGTGGGACAGCAAGAATTGGATGAGAAGCTCGATTCCACCGATCTACGGCAGTTGAAACAGCGCGTTGCGCTGCGTTCGCACCTCAGTTCCCTGGATCTGGACGAGACCAGCGGCTACGTATATCGCCGTTTGCAAATAGCCGGATGCACGAATCCTTCTGAATTGTTCCCGATGGAAACAATTGTCGAGCTGCATCGACAGTCCCGGGGATATCCGCGGCTGGTCAACACATTGTGCGAAAACGCGCTCATACACGGATATGCGCGGCAGTCGCGAAGCATCTCTCCCAGGGTCATTGAGGAGATTGCTGCAGATTTCCGCCTGAATGTTGTGAATCCCCCGGCTGCAGAACGCGCCAAGCTGCCGGATCCTTCTAGGGATGTAGCGCAAGCGGCGAGAATTCTTTTGGATTGGTGTGCGCAGTTGGACCCGCAGGGAGCTGCGGCAGATTTGAGAATGACAGTCGACGCGGGAGCGCGCAACGATGAGCCGTATATTTGACGCACTGCAAAGATCGGGAACCGAAGAGTCGGGGATCGAATACCCGGACATGGTGTCGGTGGCTACTGAGGTTTTCGAATCGCCGCGGGGCCGGGCGCCGGCCGATGCCGCCGTGGAAGATAATGCGCCGGCCGTCCAACCTTTCTCGGCGCGGGATCCACTCCCCGAAACAACATCGCCTGCGATCGCTACTAACTCCTTTGCACTGTTCCCCTCATTGGAGGTAAGCGTTGCACGCTCCAGTCGGATCGTGTTCTTCACAGAGCCGGAGAGTCTAGCGGCAGAGAAATTCCGATTCTTGGGGGTTCGTCTGCGGCAAATGCGGCAGAGCCGATCGTTAAAGAAAGTGCTCGTCACGAGCACGATTCCGGAAGAGGGCAAGAGCCTGGTTTCGGTCAATCTTGCTGGAGTGCTGGCCCGCCGGAAAGAAAAAGTGTTGCTCATCGAAGGTGACCTGCGGCGGCCGACTCTGGCCGACAGATTGGGCCTCGGAGGACTGGCTGGTCTTGCGGAGTGGTTGCAGGGTGGGCTCCAGACGCCATCGAATATTTACCATCTCGCAGGTCCGGGGTTCTGGATCATGCCCGCGGGCGATCCGCCCGCGAATCCGCTGGAACTGATGCAGACCGGAAGGCTCTCTACACTGATGGGACAGCTCGCAACCTTGTTTGACTGGATCATTGTGGATTCGCCGCCGTTGCTTCCCTTGGCCGACACTATCGTATGGATCCGAATGACCGATGGAACTCTGCTGGTCACTCGCGAAGGAAAGACCGAGAAGAGTCTCCTCCAGCGGGGTCTGGAAATGATCAAGAAGTCTGATCTGCTGGGAGTCGTATTGAACGGCTGCAGCAACCCGGATCACGACAGCTATTACTATCGACGTTATTCACCGCCAGCAACGAAGTAAACTTTGCCGGATTCCCCCCGGCACCGACGAATCCCTTTCTATTTCTATCGTTTACCGAGTAGCCGCAAATCGAAAAAACCCCTCCCCAGACTCTGTCGATTCAAATGAGAAATCAGGAGAAGAAGTCGTGAACATGCGTCGATCAATTGCCAGCTATGGCGCTAGCCCGTTTGCGCCACAGGGCGATGCAAACCAGGAGCGCGAGATTCTGAGTCAGAAAGCGTTTCTTCGCGTGATATCGATCGAACGGCTGCGAACCGAGCGCTCGCGCAAGCCCTTTCTGCTTATGCTGCTCGACATGGGCGATCACTTGTCGGAAACCAATGGGCGGAATCTGGGCAAGCTCGTGGCGGCGCTCTCAGCCTCGACCCGCGAGACAGATATGGCCGGGTGGTACGAAAGCAATCGTATCGTCGGCCTCATGTTCACAGAGATTTGTCTTGAAGATCGCAGCACGCTCGTCAGCACGATGATTTCCCGGGTGAGTGACATTCTGCGCAATCATCTAAGCCTCGAGCAATTCAATCGTGTCAGTTTTTCTTTTCATCTGTTTCCCGAAGACTGGGATAAGGACTCCCGCAAACCTAGCAACCCGGTGTTTTATCCCGATTTGACCAAACAAGCCGATAAGAGGCGGGCCTCCGGGGTGCTGAAGCGCGCCATGGACATTGTGGGCAGCACCATGGCTCTGATATGCAGCGCTCCGATCTTTGTGATTATCGCGCTGGCTATCAAAGCAACCTCAAAAGGGCCAGTCTTCTTCCGCCAAGGACGGCTTGGTCGATATGGAGAGCCCTTCATTTGCTTTAAGTTTCGAACCATGGTGGATGGCAACGATGCCAGCATCCATAAGGAATACGTGAAGCAGTTGATTTCCGGGAAAGCAGAGCGCCACCAGGGCAACGGGAATGGGCAAGGCGTTTTTAAGTTGACCGAAGACTCGAGAATCAATCGGGTCGGAGCTTTCCTCCGCAAAACCAGCCTGGATGAATTGCCACAGTTCTATAACGTACTGAAAGGCGAAATGTCATTGGTGGGTCCGCGTCCGCCGATTCCCTATGAGGTCGAGGCCTACGATTTCTGGCACCGCCGGCGATTGCTGGAAGCAAAGCCGGGAATCACCGGACTCTGGCAGGTCAGCGGACGCAGCCGGGTCACATTCGATGAAATGGTTCGCCTCGATTTGCGATACGCACGAGCTTGGTCGCCATGGATGGACATCAAGATCTTGCTGCGCACGCCACTTGCAGTTGTGCTTGGCGAAGGCGCTCAATAGCTCCCCCTAACTTCCCCCTAACCCCGCCCCCTCCCAAGAGGACTCCTATGGCTACCTTCACCACGAAACCTGAAATTTCTTTAGCAGTACCCAAGCCAGGAAGTGAAGCCGTTAGATTTGGCATCATTGGCTATGGGTATTGGGGGCCGAACGTCGTTCGGAACCTTAACCAACTGGACAAAGCCGAGGTGCTAGCCGTAAGTGACTTAAGCGCAGCGGCGAGAAAGCGAGTTCAGAAGGCTTATCCCCAGCTTGAGGTCACATCAGATCCCGCCGAATTACTATCTTCCACCGAAATTGACGCCATTGCCGTCGTGACACCAGTGTGGACGCACTACGAGCTGGCAAAAGCAGCGCTGGAAAACGGGAAGCACATCTTTGTCGAAAAGCCGTTCACCAGCAACACGGCGCAGGCGGAGGAATTGATCGAACTGGCCGCCAGGAAGAACCTGAAGATCATGGTGGATCACACGTTCCTGTTCACCCCAGCCGTCAGGAAGATTCGACAATTACTGGACGACGACGCGCTCGGCAAACTCTATTACTACGATTCCACCCGCGTAAACCTTGGCCTCTTTCAGCACGACGTGAACGTGATCTGGGATTTGGCTCCCCATGACCTGGCAATTATGGATCACGTGATTCGGCAGCGTCCCGAAGCGATTGTCGCCACGGGACAGAGTCACCTGAACGGGTTTGAAGACATGGCATTCCTCACATTCTATTTTCCCGACAAAATCATTGCTCATATCAATGTGAATTGGCTCTCTCCGGTAAAGGTCCGCACTACCCTGATCGGGGGTGAGAAGAAAATGCTGGTTTGGAACGATCAGGCCACGGACGATCAGCTCAAGATCTACGACAGAGGTGTGAGCGTCACCAGCCCCGAGGGCGTGTACAACCTGCTTGTAAACTACCGCTCCGGCGACATGTGGGCGCCCCGGATCGAACGCGCCGAAGCCCTAAATAATGAGTTGGCCTATTTTGTCGACTGCATCACAAAAGATGAGACGCCGATGAACGATGGTAAAGCCGGCATGCGAGTAGTGAAAATGCTGGAAGCTTCGACCCAGTCTCTGCGTCAGCGGGGCGCATTGGTGTATTTATGAACCCCTACGTCTGTATTTCTCCTGACGTCAAGCTTGGCAAGGATGTCAAGTTTTCCAAGTTCATCAATCTCTACGGATGTGAAATTGGGGATGAAACCAAAATTGGTGCGTTCGTAGAGATCCAGAAAAACGCCAAGGTCGGCAAGCGCTGCAAAATCTCAAGCCACACATTTATCTGTGAAGGAGTGACGATCGAGGACAACGTCTTCATTGGGCACGGAGTTATTTTCATCAACGACACCTACCCCCGTTCCACCACCCCGGCGGGTGAACTGCAGACCGAAGCCGACTGGAAGGTGGAACGGACGGTCATCAAACGCGGAGCCTCAATTGGTTCCGGAGCCACGATTCTTTCCAATACAACCGTTGGCGAAAACGCCATTGTTGGGGCTGGCAGCGTTGTCACCAGGAATGTTCCCGCTAATGGCGTCGTAGCCGGCAACCCCGCAAAGCTTTTGCGTTATATCGACCAGGCTCTCGAGGTCACAAAATGAGCCCTCATACGAGTATTGTTTTTCTGGATTTGATTGCCCCCCATCTCGAACTTGAACAGGAACTGACAGCTGTGTTTCAGAAGGCGTTACGGACCGCTGGATTCATCGGTGGGCCAATAGTGGAGGAGTTTGAAAAGGTATTCGCCCAGTTTTGCGGCACCGAGTATGCAGTCGGAGTCAGTAGTGGTACGGACGCCTTACGGTTTGCCCTGATGGCTTGCGGAGTCCGGTCCGGAGACGTCGTCGTCACTGTGCCGAACACGTTTATCGCGACTACGGAAGCGATTTCCCAGGCGGGTGCATTACCTGAGTTTGTCGATATTGACGAACAGACCTACAACATGGATCCGGACAAGCTGCGGGACTACCTGGAAAATCAGTGTCAGGTGAATTCATCCGGCAGGCGAACCAGCCGAAGGAGTGGCCGCCCGGTCACCGCGGTGATTCCGGTGCATCTGTACGGGCAGCCCGCGGAAATGGATCCGATTCTGGATCTTGCGGAACGGTATGGCCTGCTCGTGATCGAAGATGCCTGCCAGGCCCACGGAGCCGAATACTTTTCGCGCAAGCATAGTCGCTGGATGAGGGCCGGCTCGATGGGCCGGGCCGCCGCCTTCAGCTTCTATCCGGGCAAGAACCTTGGCGCCTGCGGTGAAGCGGGAGCGGTGACTACGAATGATCCAAGTCTCGCGAACAAGATAAAGATGTTGCGGGATCATGGCCAGGCCCGTAAGTACCACCACGATGTGGAGGGCTATAACGGACGCCTCGACGCAATTCAGGCAGGCATTTTGCACACGAAGTTGGGTCATCTCGCAAAGTGGAATTTCCAACGGCGCGATCATGCTGCCGAATATCATCGGCTGCTTACGATTGCCGACTGTGGAGTGACCCCGCCTCATCAGCCTGCATGGTCAAAGCCGGTGTATCACCTGTACGTGGTTCGTGCCGAGGACCGCGAAGGGCTCATGAATCACCTGAAGAAAGCTAATATTGGGACGGGAATCCACTACCCCATTCCTCTACATTTGCAGAACGCTTACGCTTCGCTGAACTACGGCCAGGGGGACTTCCCGCGTGCGGAACGAGTTGCCGCCGAAATTGTCTCTTTGCCAATGTTCCCGCAACTCACTGCCGACCAACAAGCCCGGGTGGTGGAGGAGATTCGCACCTTTACGTTAATGGGGCGGTGCAATGGAGTAGAGGCCGGGCCAGTCTCCCTTGCTCAGTTCGACCGCAGAGTGCAGACAACTCCGCCTCAACAAAATTTAATCATGGGACAGCAACGATGAAACTCTCAGTCATTGGTGCAGGCTATGTCGGTCTCACAACTGCCGCCTGCCTGGCACACGTCGGTCACGACGTGTTCTGCAGTGAAAGCGACCTCAAGAAGCTCGAGAAACTACAGAGCGGCATAATGCCTCTTTTTGAACCGCACCTTGATTCGGTTATCAAGGCTGCGCGATATGCCGGGCGCTTGCGCTTCGGATCGACGGAGGAAGCCATTGCATGGGGAGACGCTATTTTCATTTGCGTCGGAACTCCACCCCTGGCGAACGGGGATGCAGACTTGTCCGCGATCGAAGCACTAGCTCGAATGATTGCGAAGCGTGCGTCCGGATATCGGCTGGTGATCGAAAAAAGTACGGTACCCGTTCAGACCGGCGCACAGCTGCGACGGCATCTCTCAGTGCACAGCACAAACGGCTTGAATTACGATGTAGCTTCGAACCCTGAGTTTCTTCGAGAGGGAACCTCCGTTGAGGACTTTCTTCACCCGGACCGTATCGTCATTGGCGTAGATTCACCTCGCGCGACAGATCTGTTACGCGAGATCTACAAGCCCATCATCGAGCAGAAGTTTGCCTGCCCAGTTCACGAGGATTGCAGGAAACGCAACCAACCGAAATTTCTGGTCACCGATACTGGTTCGGCGGAACTGATCAAGCATGCTTCAAACTCCTTCCTCGCGATGAAGATCTCGTTCATCAACATGGTCGCAAACCTGTGCGAAGCTGTGGGCGCTGACGTGACCAAGGTTGCCGAAGGGATGGGCTTGGATCCGCGAATTGGTCCCGCCTTTTTGAATCCTGGAATCGGCTTCGGCGGATTCTGCTTCCCCAAGGACGTGCAAGCCTTCATCAGAATCGCGGAGAAATCCGGCTGCGACTTCTCCTTGCTGAAAGAGGTCGAGAAGATCAATCAGGACCGTGTGCATTACTTCGTCGAGAAGATTCGAAAGGAGCTGTGGGTTGTGCGGGGCAAGAAGATCGCGATGTGGGGCCTCGCCTTCAAGCCTAACACTGACGATGTCCGTTTTGCGCCCTCGATTGAACTTGCGAAGGCCCTGCTGGTAGAAGGCGCTGTAGTGCGCGCCTATGACCCACAAGCCATGGCAAAGGCCAAAACGGTCATACCTGAGATTACTTACTGTCCCGATGCTTATGATGCGGCGCAAGGAGCTGACGCGATTTTGATCGTCACCGAATGGGATGAATTTCACCACGTGGATTGGAAGCGAATGCTTTCGCTGGTTGAACAGCCCCTGGTGATCGATGGGAGGAACTTCCTCCACTCTGAAGAAATCAGTCGGGAGGGGTTTCGATATGTCAGTATCGGGCGCGCCGATGTCCAACCATCGCACTCGCTTGCACTCCCGCCAACAACCGTCTCTTCGGGAAAAGAGAAAGCCGTTCAGGAAGTGTCAGCCTGATCCGCCACACGCGACCAACTCGGCACATGAAACTTCGTCT
>Ga0307475_10002937_pt1 | contig 10309 bp, 4 predicted proteins | sample atmos_gasesECM1C_FD_203317 | JGI IMG/M metagenome (GOLD analysis project Ga0307475, IMG submission 203317) | Hardwood forest soil microbial communities from Morgan-Monroe State Forest, Indiana, United States - atmos_gasesECM1C_515 | ecosystem: Environmental > Terrestrial > Soil > Temperate...
CGTCTATTCGCTGGACGGCCGCGTGGATCACAACATCAACACGTCCAATCGTCTGTTCGGAAGTTACAGCTACCGTCATCTGAGCCGCCAAGATCCACCGTGGACGAGCGATGGCGTCATCGGTAGCGGCAACTTCGCAACAGATTATCGCATCCACACGCAGTCAATCGCGCTGGGCTGGACGCGCACTCTTTCGAACACCATGGTCAACGATGCGCGCTTCGGGTTCAACCGCGATTACGCCCACAGTGATCCTGTTGGGGTAGCTCTTGGTACTTCCCAGGCGGCCAGTCTTATTGGATTGACGGGTATTCCGATTGGAGCGGGCTCCGCTGGATTGCCCCCCATCGAAATCAACGGCCTGACGCGCATTGGCACGTCGCCATGGCGGCCGCAGTACCAGATTTCGCAAGCCTGGAACATCATTGACAACCTGAGCTGGCTGAAGGGCAGCCATAGCTTCAAGTTCGGCTATCAATACCTCAGGCGGTCCGACAACTTCCTCGACATAAGAGCCCCGCAGGGCGAGTTGGGCACGGGGGGAATATACACCGCTGGCGGAAATTTCGGCCTCCCTGATTTCCTGCTCGGTGATGTGGACAGCGTGCACTTCACTACCCCCCTGGTCGTTCATTATTTCCAGCCGGGCCACTCGTTCTATGCCATGGACACGTGGAAGACGACTCCGAAACTCACCTTGACCTATGGCCTGCGCTACGAGCTTTTCGCGCCGATCATGGAAAGGAAAAACAAAACCACGAACTTCACGCCTGCCAACGGCGGAGGAATTGTAACCGCGGCAAGTAATGCGTCCGGTTGGTTTGACCGTGCAATGATTCATCCGGCCCTCAACAATTTCGCCCCGCGTCTTGGTTTTGCGTACCAGCTCACGAACCGCATCGTGGCGCGGGGTGGATACGGTGTTTTCTATCAGCATTACAACCGGATTGGCTCGGAAAGCCTGATTCAGTTGAACCCGCCTTTCCTTCTTGACGTACAGCTAAATCAAAGCGGGGCCAACACCGTATTTCAACTAAAGAACGGCTTCCCATTGAGCACGATCACCGGATCGGGATTCGATTTGACCAAAATCCAACTACGCGCCCAAGATCCGAACCAGCGCTCGAGTTACGTCGAGCAAGCAAGTTTTGGCCCGGACATCCAAGTCACGAACGACACCGTGCTCGCGGCCACCTATGTGGGGAATTGGGGCCGAAAGATGAACCGCGTGCGTGATTACAATCAGCCTCATGTGACCGGCTTCGATAGTAGTGGCTGTCCCATTCTGCAGTATCCGTACGCCAACCTGAGCACGGGTTCTCTCATAATCGACACCTTTGCGAACCCCGGTTGCGCTTCCACTGGCCAACATGCTTTCCTTGAGTACGCCAGCAATGATGGAAATACCGACTACAACTCTCTGGAGCTCTCCTTGCGAAGGAGGATGTCGAAAGGGTTGAGCTACGCCTTGGGCTACACCTGGAGCCATGGACTCGCCAATTTCGGCGACAACCTGACGAACCAACTAACCCCTCAAAACTCTTACAACTACGGTACGGAGATGAGCAATTCAATTCTCGACATTCGTAGCCGTTTTGTTGGAAATTTCATCTGGGATTTGCCTTTCGGCGAGGGGAAACGCTACCTCTCCGGTCCCAGTGCAGCCAGTCGCTGGCTGGGTGGATGGCAATTCAACGGGATCGTGACGCTGCAGACCGGAAGTCCCTATAATGTCACTGCCCCGAACACTGGCTTGATCGACCCGCAAAACGCCGTTTATGCGAACTGTATAGGGGATCCGTTTGCCGGCGCGACGACCGATCACAATTCGTACACCACCACGGGTTTTCTGATCAATCCGGCGGCATTTGCGATTCCTGCTCCGGGAACCTTCGGGAACTGTGCTCCCCGGAAGTTCCATGGTCCGGGCATCCAAATGGTCGACCTGAGCCTGTTCAAACAATTTAGATTTACCGAAAGATGGCAGCTGCAATTTAGGGCTGAATTTTTCAATGCTTTCAATCATCCCAACTTTGGAAACCCTAGTGGGGATATTTCCTCGCCAGGTTCATTTGGAAAGGTCTTCAATACGCTTGCGCCCATTCTCGGCACCGATTCCGGGGGACCTGGCGATCCTCGTGAGGTCCAACTGGCACTGAAGCTGTACTTCTAGTGTGCCGCGCGTTCTTGATCCCGGTAAGGCGGGGATCAGACCCCCTTCGAAGATTACTCGCGATCCAGGCTTCTCGACGGCTTCAAAAACCGCGTTTCAAAATCCGGCGGTCAGGTTCATCACGATATGAGTTACCGACATTTCAGGGGGCTAGCGCTCGAGCAGAACCAGAAACTGGGTCACGGTTTTTGTGCGGCGAACGCTTTCTTCGCTTTGATGCTGGGCAGCTTCCTTCTGAAGCAGCGTCTGTCGGCTTGCTAATCCGCTTAGTCCGAGGCGTCGATAGATGCGTGATAGACGGTAATGTCCCTCGGGAGAATCCGGATCCAGCCGGACGCAGGCTTCCATCTGGGCTCGCGCTTCGTGCCAGTCGTCAGTCCATTCGAGGGCTTTGCCGAACTGGCATCGAGCGATGGCCTCGCCGGGAGCGATACGAGCGGCGAGTTGGAGCCTGCGAAAAATCTCCGGCTTGCGCGATGTGTCCCCGCTCTCGCGCGCGATCCGAAGCAATATGCCGCCGCAAAAAACATTGGCGCTCCAACTTTGTGGCTCCTTGTCTGCAAACTTGCACACCTGCGCGACGGCGGCTGGGTCAGGGTCGGCGGTGTCCTCCAGGGTGATCTCGCCGAGGTAGCGGGCAGCAGTCTCGTCATTGGGGTCCAATTGCGTGGCTTCCAGCAACGTGCGCACTGCGTCGGGCGAGCGATCCACAAAGTAGTACGTGAGACTCAGAAGAATCTTCACGCGGACGGACTGCGGAAATAGAGTGGCCGCTTGATTCAAAACAACAAGCGCGGCGTCAAATGTTTGGTGGCGCAGCAACTCAAGACCCAGCGCTAGACGGTGGCGCTCCTCCGCTGGCTCGAGGGTAACGGCGGCCTGATAGCTGTGAACGGCTGCCAGCGAGTCTCCACGCTTTTCCTGGATGTCACCAATCAGACTTTCGACCGACCCGCTTTCGTCCAGCGCCTTCGCTTGCTCTGCGCTCGCAAGAGCTGCATCCAGCTGGCCGATGCGAAAACGCGCCAGTGCCAGGTCAAAAAAGAGGTCCGAACGAGCTGGTGCTAGCTTGCATGCTACTTCGAAGTCTGTGGCGGCTTCCGCATAAAGGCCGGCTTGGCTGAGAATTTCAGCCAGGCGCAATCGAACCTCGATTTCCCGCTCCGGCGGAAGTACCGCGCTCCGCAAACCTGCCAAGGTGGCGGCCGGGTTGATGTGAGTATCCACCTGCGCCTGGAGCCGAGCGATGCCCGCCGCGAGGCGGAGATCCATATTCTCGGGCGCCAGCCTTGAGGCGAGCTCCATATTTTGGGCTGCGGCACCCGAATGACCCAGCCCAGAAGCAATTGCGGCTTTTAAGCGGTAGAAGGTGATTCTTTGCTCATGGTTGGGAGGTGGGGGCAGGCCTTTAATGGCTGCTTCGGCCTCCGCGTAACGGTGCGTGTGCGCGAGTTGGAGCGCACGATCAAGAGTTTGAGTGAAATTGGTTGGCGTGCCCGGTGCTTGGGCGAACACTATCCCGGCGATCAGCAGAACCGCCGATGGCAAAACCACCGCAATCCCGTCCAGCTTCATACCTGCTTTATCCTACCTTGTGAGCTTATGAAAGCGTGTGAGAAAATCCCCGTGTGCCTAGCGACAATTCGCCTCATTTGCGGCGCCAACTGGGGCTCCTGGAAGCAATTTCTGCCAATATGCTGGAAATGATCGGCATAGGGCCGTTCATTACCATCCCACTTATTTTGACTACTATGAATGGCCCACAAGCGATGCTGGGGTGGTTGCTCGGCGCGCTAGTGGCGGTCTGTGATGGTCTTGTTTGGGCGGAGCTGGGCGCAGCCATGCCGGGCAGCGGTGGGCCGTATCTGTACCTGTCAGAGGCTTACGGGCCTAAGCGTTTGGGCCGAATGATGAGTTTTCTGTTTATCTGGGAGACCGTGTTTCTGGCGCCCCTGTCAATTGGAGCCGGAGCGGTAGGCTTTGCGCAATACACAAAGTTCCTTTGGCCACAGATGGGCTCTTGGCAGGGCAAACTGGTTGCGGTAGCGGTTTGTGTGGTGATCACGATATTGCTCTACCGCGATATCCGGTCGGTAGGGCGGCTATCCATTGTGTTGTGGGCGGTGGTGATCTTCACGACGCTGGCGGTAACGACGGCGGGTCTCTCCAATTTTCATATCAGTCGCATTCTGGACTTTCCGCCTCACGCGTTCACGCTCTCCAGGCAGTTCTTCGTCGGACTCGGCGGAGCGACCTTGCTCGCGATATACGACTACGGAGGTTATAACAACGCTTGCTTCTTTGCAGGCGAAGTGCGGCGTCCGGAATATGTAATCCCGCGCTCGATTCTGGTGTCGATTGTGATTGTAGGTGCGCTGTATTTGACGATGAACGTAACGATCATCGGGGTCATTCCGTGGCGAGAGGCGATGCAGTCCAGCTTCATCGTATCGGATTTGATGCAGCGGCTGTATGGTGGCCTGATAGCGAAGTGGATGACGGGGCTGGTTCTGTTCACAACCTTCGCATCGTTGTTCGCGGTTCTGCTGGGGTACTCACGGGTGCCCTACGCAGCTGCTGTTGACGGACGGTTCTTCGCCATATTTGGCCGCCTTCATCCGACCAGGAATTTTCCCTGGTTTTCCGTCGGATTTTTCGGAATTGCTTCCGCCGTCGCAAGCTTGCTTGATCTTGCGGACTTGATTACCGCGCTGGTCGTCATTCAGATCCTGGTGCAGTTCATGGCGCAGGTCGTGGCGGTCACATTGATCCGGCGGAATCGTCCTGATATTCATCGACCTTTCCAAATGTGGTTTTATCCTGTTACCAGCATAATTGCTTTCGCAGGGTGGGGATTCATCCTGGTCGCTAGCGGCCTCAAGTTTATTCTTTGGGGAGTTGCTCTCCTGATTTTCGGAATCGGCGCCTACTTGTGGAGGGCTCGCGTGCAAGCAGAGTGGCCGTTTGAGCGGGCGGAGGTCAAAACGGCAGTATGAGCGGGGAGCGACAACTGGACGTACTGACCGTTGGTGACTTGTTTGTTGAACTGGTCATGAGCGGATTCAAAAGCTGGCCGCAGCCGGGCGAAGAGCAGTTCGCCGAACAGTTTTACCGGGAAGTAGGCGGTGGGGCTGCGATCACGGCGTGCGGCTTGGCGAAATTGGGCGCGAAGGTTGGCATCTTTGGATCGGTGGGAGAGGAAGACGGGCAATGGATGCTGGAAAGACTGGCCACGCTTGGCGTCGCAACATCTATGATCCACCTGAACCGCAAAGAGCCAACGGCGTTTACGGTCAGCGTATCTAGCCCATCTGAGCGCGCCTACTTGACCTACATGGGCGCAAATCGCGAATTACCCCGAATACTACAGAAAGGAGCTCCGGCGGGAGAACTATCTATCGCACGTCACATTCATCTTGCCTGTGCTCCGGATCCATCCGAAGCGGTTATTCTGTTTGAAACGCTCGCCGGGAAAGGTTGCAGCCTCTCAGTTGATATTGGCTGGCATCCGGATTGGCTCTCTGATGCGCGCTGCCGGGAGGCTCTTGGCCACGTGGATATTTTTTTCCCGAACGAACGCGAAGCTTCCCAGATGACCGGCGAGACATCCCCACGTCAGATGCTTGAAGCCTTACGCCGCGCCGGCTTGAGGACGGTGGGGTTGAAGCTGGGTGCCGAGGGCGCGGCCCTTCTGTGCGACGGGCAGATCATGTTCCAAAAACCGACCCCGGTAGAATCGGTCGATACGACGGGGGCTGGAGATTGCTTCGACGCTGGCTTTTTGAACGCCTGGTTGCGCGGAAGCGACCCAGAAAAGTGTCTGCGCGCAGGCACCGTGTGTGGCGCGCTCTCGACGAGGGCGCTCGGCGGCATTTCCGGCTTTCCTAGCAAAGAGGAACTGGAATCGACGATATGCACCGTAAAGTAAGCGTGATCGGCGGAGGCGGCGCGCGCACGCCGTTACTGATCCATGGACTGCTGCAGTCCCAGCAAGTCCTACAGATTAGCGAGCTACTGCTCTTCGATGTCGATCGGGGCCGAGCGGAATTAATGACAGCGCTGGGGCGGGAGATCGCTCGCAGCTTGGGAAGCGAGATCCGGCTGGCGGCTGCTGAATCGCTCGAGGCGGCCGTGGGTGGAAGCGCGTTTGTTCTGAGCAGCCTTCGCATTGGCGGCATGGCAGCCCGGGCGCGAGATGAGCGCATCGCCATCGAGCAGGGACTAGCGGGTCAGGAAACGACTGGACCCGGTGGCGTTGCGATGGCTCTTCGGACTGTGCCGGTAGCGCTGGCGCATGCGCGAATCGTAGAGCGACTGGCGCCGCAGGCGTGGTTCATTAATTTCACAAATCCCGCCGGCCTTATCACGCAAGCATTAAATGAATACACCAAACTAAGAATAGTCGGCATTTGTGATACACCGGCCGAGCTGTTTCACAGAATCGCCCACGTTCTAGGGGCGTCACCCGACGAAACTCAATGTGATTATGCGGGATTGAATCACCTTGGATGGGTGCGACGAGTTCTCGTCAGCGGGGAAGACGTAACCGCGCGACTGCTGGAGAATGAGGGAGCGTTGCGGCAGTTGTATCACGCGAATCTCTTCGATCCATTGCTGATCCGGACGCTTAAGCTTATTCCTTCGGAATACCTATTTTTCTACTACAGCCAGCGAAAAGCACACCAGAACCAGTTGCGGGCCGGAGCGAGCCGCGGCGAGGAGTTAGTGCGACTCAACGCTGAGCTGTTCGCGCAGCTTCAGGCGGCAACACCCAAGGACGGGCTGGTTATCTACCGCCGCTATCTGAGGCAGCGCAATGCATCCTACTTGCGCCTGGAGGCTGAGGCGGGCTCGGCGTTCCATTCCTCACAGCTTGAACCTGATCCTTTCGAATCCGCCACTGGTTATCACCGAATTGCGGTGGAGGTGATGAGCGGCTTGGTCTCGCAAGAGCCTCGCAAGGTGGTCGTGAATGTCCCTAACGCCGGCAGCATCGAAGATCTTGCGCTGGAAGATGTCGTCGAGGTGCCTTGTCTGATCAGCGCAGAAGGCGTGAAGCCAATGCCAGTAGGTCGCTTGCCGGAGACCGTACGTGGACTGGTACTAGCGGTCAAGGCCTATGAACGCACGGCAATCCGGGCGGCAGTAGATCAATCGTGGCCCCTGGCCCAGCTTGCTATGCTGGAGTATCCGATCATTGGGCAATGGGAGATTGCTGAGAAGCTGCGCGAGAGCTTCACGAAGAGCGATCCGGAATTTCTAGGTTATCTAAGCCATTGAAAGGGAAAACTGCCCGGACTGCGCCGACCCGCCTGGGCCGCCAGGAGAGTTGCGCGTATCACGGTGTCTCGCCGTCTAAAAAGCGCACCGCTAGAATGTTCCAGGCTCCGGGGCTGTTCGCGGTGGAGCAAACAATCTGAAACTGAGCCCCTTACTTAACGTTTGGGTTTTTGGGAAGACTCACAAGGTTCGCAAACAAGCGGTACGCTCCGGGCACACCTTCCGGCAACTGCCGGTAGAACGCATACGCGTTGTAAATGTAAATGCCCTTTCCATACCGGGCATACATGAGTCCGCCTTTCTGCGGCTCTTGCGCCTCATCGTGCGTGGAGAGCAGAGGCTCATAGTGCGAATCCCAGGATTTCAAGAATTTCGAACCTCGTTCTTCCACCCAACCATCAAAATCACGCGAGGTAATCTGGTTTGGCCAGAGAAAGATCGGATTCTTGGGATCCAGAATATCTACCTTTGATGCCTCGTCGGTCACTTCCTCGGGATTCGATCCCATCTCGTACGGATACGGCCCAAAGTTGTGATCGAATTCCGGCGTGTTGTACTGGACGATTATCACTCCGCCGTTCTTCACATAGCCCAGAAGTCGGCTGTTGTAAGTCTTCAATTCCTCGCGTGCGGCGTAAGTGCGGACACCAAGCAGGATGACGCTGTACTTCGACAGGTCGGCGTTCGCGACGTCACTCGGCGCCAGAAAACTCACATGCAGTCCGAGACTTTCAAGAGAGCCCGGAACATCGTCCCCACTGCCCATGATGTACCCAATGCTCAGGCCGTCGGCCACTTTTACATCCACTCCTGTGGTCCGTAGGGTCGACGGGCGATACAGGTAATAGGGTCGCAGGCTGGGGTAGCCGGTGACTTCGTAGCCTTCGCGGAATTGCTTTCCCGCAAATTCCGCGACAGCAGTCAGCCGATATGTCTTCTCCGCCAAACCTGCCGGCATGACCTGGAAACTCACGGACTGTTCATCACCATCCGCCACAGTCGCAAACTGCGCGGCCGCGGGTTTACACGTCCAGCCTTCCGGCAGTTCGAGCCGTACCGTTCCTTTTGCTGCTCCTTTCACGTTGCTGTGCAGCATGGCCGTCACCGCAAATTCTTTCGCGTTGAGCGCCACGATTCCGGCTTGCGGAGCGATGTTGACAGACAACGCGGGGCCCACTACCAGTGGCTCGAGCACTTCACCGAGTCCAGAGATGCGCTTGCTTGATTGCGCCACTTGGCCTACGTGAATGAGCATGCCTTCGAAACGGAATTCCACCCAGGCCTGCAGGGGATAGGGCGGCAAAGGATCGTTCAAGTACCTCGTGTCGTTTATGTCGTAATAAGATTGCTCGATATCTGGACGCTGAAAATACGGTCGTGTATATTTGGCAGTTTCCGGGGCCGTAACCTCGACTCGCGCGTCGACCGCCTTGCTGTTGACCAGCTCTCCGCGCACCTCTTCCTTGCTTTTGATTACCCAGTCTTGTCCATCAGTAGCGTCGATCGTGATCCGCTCGACCGTCACGGGAATGGAACTTTGATTCACGACGTGCACTTTCACTGCAAATTTCTGGCCGGGAATAATCACGCGTGTGGTTTCCGGGTCGCCCACGAACATCGCATAGAGCGGATTCGGCTCGACCGCCGGCGCCATCGTCGCGGCAACCGAAAGTCCCAGAGCTTCCGCCAAGGCGTTATTGAACTGCGCTTTCTTAATTTCCAGTTCATAGGTGATGTTGTACTTTTCATCCGCGGAGAGGTTGCTCGCGTTCACCTGCTCGATCAGCCTCACGGTTTCCTTCCAGCCTTCGGCGAGCGGTGTAGCGACCCTCTCGGGATGCGCAGCCGAAAAAGTGGTCATTGCGGTTTCTACGATTCCGTTCAAGTGCCTGAGCCCCGGCAACAGAAACCCTGCGCTTCCGCTCCTCGCCAGGGTGGCAATGCCCATCAGCGAAACATCGATTCCGTCGAAAAAAGACTGCTCCTTATCTTCCGCTGCAACCAACGATCCGTAGCGGTGGTAGGTGGTCGACAGCGCTCCCGCTTTCGGAATCATGCCTCCGCCGGTTTGCGATTTCTGCAAACCCAAACCTTCGCGCGCCACTTGTACGTACGACATTCCCAGGACAGGATCATAGTTACCCTCGGGAATACTCACGTTCACTGGCCACTTGCCGTCCTCATTCCCAAACCAGGGCGTTCTCGCGTAATCCTTCAGTGGCGTCCAGGGTTTCAATCCGGCAGCGATCTGATCGGGAAATACGTTCGGGTCTCCCGCGGCCTTGAAAGCTTCCTGGGCCATCGCACCAGCGGTCTGGTGATTGCCGTGCCCGTCCGTGGGTCCGCCGACGAAAACGGAAGTGATCACCAGCGGCCTTGTCGCCCGCACCACACGAACAACGTCATACAGCACCCGATCGTGGGTCCACTTGGCGATGGATTCCGCCATTGTTTTAGAAAAGCCGTAATCCACAACGCGAGTCCAATATTGATCCACTCCGTAGTAGCGGCCGGCTGCAAGAAGCTCTTCGGTTCGAACGAGGCCCAGCCCGTCAAAATAATTCGCCGACATTACGTTGGCGCCGCCTTCACCGCGGTTCAGCGTCAACAGCGTGACACGCGCGCCTTGCCCGCGCGATTCATACGTCAACATCCCGCCATCTTCGTCGTCCGGATGTGCCGTGATCATGATCAGACTGGCGCGCGTGTGCAGCTTCTTCAGGGTCTGCCAAAGCGCCGTGGAACCCCGGTTGATCGATATTTCCAGAGGTATTACGGCTGGCTTTATGGACGAGTCATATGGAGTTTGGCCAAAGATCTGGGTGCTAAAGAAGAAGCACAATCCCACTAACACAA
>Ga0307475_10002939_pt1 | contig 10305 bp, 7 predicted proteins | sample atmos_gasesECM1C_FD_203317 | JGI IMG/M metagenome (GOLD analysis project Ga0307475, IMG submission 203317) | Hardwood forest soil microbial communities from Morgan-Monroe State Forest, Indiana, United States - atmos_gasesECM1C_515 | ecosystem: Environmental > Terrestrial > Soil > Temperate...
AAAGGCCGTCGAGGAACCGCACGGCGATCCCGCTTGCCGCCACCATCACCCACAGTGGATGCCGGCGGTAGGCGGCGGCGAACTGCTCCTTCTGCGTCACGGTTGCGGCCAGCCAAGGACGGTAGAGCACGCCCCCCAAGCGTGCCTGCAACAATGCGCCAAGGGGTTGCGCCTCGGCGCGCACCAGCCAGATGCCGGGGGAATCGCTCACGCAACCACCTTCCGCTTTGTTTTCTTCACGACACGGAAGATGTGCGTGAAGTCCTTGCAGTAGAGGCTGGACTCTACGGGCACCTCGCGTCCCAGCGCGCCTCCAACCAGAAGCATGGTGGTGAGATTCCAATCGCCACGCTTGGTCTCCTTGAGCACCGTGCCAAGCGTCCCTCGATACACACGCTGCTCGGGCCAGGTGGCCCGGTACACCAATGTCAAAGGCGTGTCATCCGGGTAACAGAGGCGCAGGTCAGCGACGATCTTTTTCAAATGCGGGCCCGACAGGAAGATGCACAGAGTGGCTCGATGCTCGGCCAGCCGGGCGATGGCCTCCTTTTCCGGCACGCTCGAGGCGCGACCCGAGACGCGCGTCAGGATTATCGTCTGCGAGACTTCCGGTTTGGTCAGCTCGGCGTTGACCGCAGCCGCCGCGGCGGTGAACGAGGACACCCCCGGCACGACCTCATAGTGGATACCGAGCGCATCGAGCCGTCGCATCTGCTCGGCGGTCGCGCCGTAGATCGCGGGGTCGCCGGAATGCAGGCGCGCCACGTCGAGTCCTTCGATCTGAGCGCGTCTGTAGTACGCCTCCTGTTGCTCGAGGTTGAGCTTGGCCGTGTCGATCAACTCGGCATCCGGCCGGCAGTGCCGGAGCATGTCCGACGGCACGAGCGAGCCTGCGTACAGTACCAACGGCGCGCGACCGAGAATATTCGCGCCACGCAGCGTGATCAGGTCGGAGGCACCGGGACCGGCGCCGATGAAATAAACATTCATCCGTGCCGTCTTTCTCGCGGCGTCTTGCGGATCAACAAGGTGGCGAGATAGCCGGTGGCGCCGGTCGCCTCGAGGCCCTCCACGTTGGCGCAAAGCACCTCGCCCGGCAGCCCGAGGCGGCGAGCGAAGGCGCAATGCTCGGCAATGCCCATTGCGCGCAGCAGATCGAGCACCCACGGCAGGCGCGCGCCGATTTTCAGCAGCACGACAACGTCATGCGTCTCGATGTCGCGGCGCAATGCGATGTGATCCTCCGGACAAGGCAGGATCAGCATGCGGTCCTTACCCTCCCCCAGCGCCCAGCCCAAAGCCGATGCTGCCGCAGCAAAGCTCGTGATCCCCGGAAAAGTACGATGAGGCAGCGCCGGTAGCTGCTCGCGCAGGGCCGCGAGCACATAGCCGTAGGTCGAGTACGTGAGCGAGTCGCCGATCGTGAGATAGGCAACGTTGCGCCCGGCACGGAGTTCGACAACGATCGTCTGCGCGAGCCGCGCGTAATGCTCCCGGAGCACCCTGCGGTCCGGGTCCATGTTGAATTCGATTTCGCGCAACCGCCCGGCCGGGATCTCGACACCCGCGAGGCAGTACCGCGCGACCGAAGCTTCGGAGCCGCGGGCCCGCGGCGCCAGAATGAGATCCGCCCGGCGCAGTGCCTCGACCGCAGCCAAGGGAACGTAACCGGCCGGCCCCGGGCCGACGCCAATGCCCCAAAAAGTGCCGAGTCGTGGCGCGTTCACGCCACCGCCCCAAGCGCGTTGCCGTGCAAGCCGAACAACCGCACCTCGATCCGGTCTACCGCCGGCAAGCGTGCATGCACCCGCGCGGCGATGCGCCGCTCGATTTCGGTCCACAATGCCTTCGCCGCGGGCTCGCTGCGTAGTCGCTCCATTACTGCTTCCACGGTATTGGCGTTCTTCATCTCTTGCACCAGACCACGGTCCCACTCGCACTCTGCGGCTACCCGGGCGACGGTGGCCATGGCCATGCCGCTCTTGCTCGAGTGCGTGTCCCACACGCCATCAAGCACTTTTGCGAGCTTGCCCGGGTGACCCAGCAGCCACAGGGTATCCAGGCGGCGCCGCTCCTCGTCGAGCGCCCGCTGCGTGAACTCGAGCGCCTCTCCAAGGAAATTCGCGATCTGAACGACCCTCTTCTCGGGCAAGCCCAACACACTCCTGGCATAGGGGAGCCCTATCTTGCCGGGCAGGTAGGCCGTGGCCTGCGCTTCGCCGCCGAGCGCGACGCGCACGTAGACTTCGATCGAGGCGATCCACGATGCGAGTGACATCGGCTCAACAACGCCAGTGGTGCCAAGGATCGAAATGCCACCGATCACGCCCAGCCGAGGGTTAAACGTTTTCTTGGCGATCTTCTCTCCGTTCTCGCAGCCGATCTTCAGATCGAAGCCCGCCGCTTGTGCCGCTTGGTCCTCCCGCCGCGCGGTCGCGAGCACTTCGCTGACCGCCTGCCGCATCATCTGGCGCGGAACCGGATTGATTGCCGGCTCTCCCACCGGCACTCGCAGGCCCGGCTGGGTCACTGTGCCGACGCCGCGTCCGGCAAAAAACCGGATTTCCCCCATCGCGTTTCTGCGTAGCTCGACAAAGATCGTCGCGCCATGAGTCTGGTCGGGGTCATCGCCACCGTCCTTGAGCACTTCAGCACGCACCGTGTGCTCGTCCAACCGCCGCACATCCTGGATCGGCACCACGAGGTAATGGGCACCATCGGGCAACGTCACCTCGACGCGCTCGCAGCGCTCTCCATACAGCAGAAGGCGCAGTGCTGCCTTGACGGCTGCCGTGGCGCAACTGCCCGTGGTCCGACCGCGCCGTAGGCCATTGGGCGCCGGCACACTGAGGTCGAACTCTTCACGCGTGTTCCCGCTCATAGGCCGCTAGTTGATTCACGGCGTCGATCATCAGCGCGTTGACCACGCTTGCCGCCCAGGGTGAGCCCCCGCGTGTGCCGCTGTTGGTGATACGAGGCACCTGCAGACAGCGCTTGAGGTCGTCTTTCGCCTCGCCCGTGCCGACGAAGCCGACTGGCAACCCGATGATGAGTTGCGGCCGCCAGCCATGCGCGCGGATCAAGCGCGTGGCCTCGGTGATCGCCGTCGGTGCATCCCCGATCGCCAGCACGACGTCATTGCCGAATTTCTCCCACGCTCGGCGAATTCCCGCTGCCGAGCGCGTGATGCTCTGGGCCTGCGCAATCAGCACCGATTCGCGGTCATGCACGCCGCACCAGGTCTCGACGCCAAGCTGCTCGAGCAACCCGCGCTTGAGACCCGCTTCGACCATCGTGACATCCGTCACGACGCGCTTGCAGCGCAGGAGCGCCCGGATGCCCGCGTCGACCGCCCCTTGCGAGAAGTAGATGCCGTCCACGACGTCGAAATCGCCGCTGGTGTGCACCAGCCTTTGCAGGACCATCAAATTCGCCTGCGGAAAGCACGACCAGTCACGCGCGGCGGCGATGATGCGGAAGCTCTCGGTTTCGATCGGGTGCGGCACATAGGGCTTGAATTTCGCCGGCTGCTGTGCGCCCGGCTCGGTCCTCGCCTGTAAGCCACGCACCCGCAGGTGATGGGCCCGCTGCGGTTCGCCCACTTGCTCCTCGAAGCCGACGATCTGCACGCGGTATTTGCACAGCGAGCAGTTCATCGCGGCGCGACCCACCACGGCTTGGCGGGCGCGTTCGATGAATACCTCCGCCATCAGGGGATGGGCGCCGAGGTATCCGGCCTTGAGCACTTCCAAGGCCGGGGCGCACGCCTCCAACGCGTCGGCCGCCGCATAGATGCGCTTGACCAACACGCCGTCGAACAGGAAGAACGGCAGCACGATCAGCCGCTGGAAGCCGAGCCGGGCTGCGGCGCGTAAGCCATCCGCGACGAGCGGTTGGGCGGTGCCGGAATAGCAGACGTAAACGCCGCCGAAGCCCATGCCTTCTTCCAGCATGCGCGCGAGCTTGGCGATATCGCCGTTGGCGTCCGGGTCGCTGGTGCCGCGTCCGACGACCACGAGACAGGCATCGTGGCGCCTCACGGTGCGCGGCGATGCAGACTCGGCGGCGACGATGCGTTCCTGGGCGAGCTGCAATAGCCGCGGATGCAGATCCAGCGGCGCACCGAAGTGGAAATCGATGTCGGGATGCTGCCGGGCGAGCGCCAGCAACTCGCTCGGCATGTCGTTCTTTGCATGGCGCGCCGCTAGCAGCACGCCCGGCACCAGCACCACGCGTTTGGAGCCGGCGTCGATGTTGGCTTGGAGGGCCTCGTAGATCGTCGGGGTGGCGAACTCCAAGTAGCCGTGGGTGACGACCCGCTGAGGGGCGCGCTGCTGTACCAACCCGACCAGCGCCTCGAACTCGCGCGTGCCGTCCGGATCGCGGCTGCCGTGTCCGGCGATGACAAGGCCGAAGTCGTCGGGATCCGGTGTCATTTGCTTTCCGGCGGTTCGATTTGGCTGGGCATGGGCCTCAGAGTGCGGATCAACATGATGCTCATGTCGCTGCAGTCGTGGCCGGCGCACTCGACCAAGGTACCGCGCCATTCCGCTTCAGACCGTGTCAGGTTCTCCCACACCTCGGTCGCGTGCTCGGACGGGATTCCGTTCTCGAGCAGGAACGCGGCGATGTCGCGCGGCATGAATTCCCACGGGCAGGGAATGACGATCGCATTGCGCCCATCCTGCAGGACATGGACGAGATGGCGCTTGAACGGATCGAGATCACCACGCCGATGAAAGGTGACGAAAGTCGTCTCGTCGAAGCACACCCTGGTGCGGGAGGCGAGGATCTGCGCCGACGAAATGCCCGGGAGGGTTTCAACCGGATGGCCGCAAGCGCGCTCCACGCGCTCCAGGTACTGGAATCCGCTGAAGTGCATGTCACCCATGAACACCACAACGCAGCGTTTGCCAGCATGGTGCGCCGCGGCCACCTGCTCGAGCCTCTCGGTCTGATCGCGGTAGCCCATGGCAACGATCTGCGCCGCCGGCGCAACCAGGCCGCGCACAATATCGACGACCGCGTTGAATCCTGCCACCACATTTGCAGCGCGAATCAGCTGCGCGCCCCGCTGAGTGAGACAGCCGATGTCGCCGGGTCCCGCGCCGACACAGATGATCATGTCCGCTCCCGGAGAATTTCTGGTTGGGCCAGCCCCCCGGCTGCCATGCCAACGACGTCGCCGATGATGACGATGGCCGGGCTGCCGATTCCGTGCGCGCACACTAGAGCGGGCAGCGCCGCAAGCGTTGCCACCACGCTACGCTGCTGCGGCAGAGTGCCATGCTGGATGGCGGCCGCCGGCAATGTGGGAGCGAGGCCTGCCGCCAGGAGTTCTGCGGCGATCTGCGGAAGATTGGCGATGCCCATGTAGATCACCAAAGTGCCGCCGACCTTGGCCAGCGCCCGCCAATTAAGCGGCTGGTGGTCACACGTGTGTCCGGTGACGAAGGTCACACTGTGCGCAAGCTCCCGGTGCGAGACCGGAATGCCCAGCGCCGCCGGTACGGCGATTCCGGCGGTGATCCCGCTCACCACCTCGAATGCAACGCCCGCATCTGATAGGAAACGCAATTCCTCGCTACCGCGACCGAATACGAACGGGTCACCGCCCTTTACGCGCGCCACGATCTTGCCCTGACGGGCGAAATCCACCAGTTGCTGATGTATGAGCTTTTGCGGCGTCGATTTGCAGCCACCTCGTTTGCCCACGTCCACAATCTGGGCGTGCGGCCGGACAAACCGCAGGAGCTCGCGATTGACCAAGTCGTCCAGCAGCAAGACATCGGCCTCCCCGAGCAGACGCGCTGCCTTGAGCGTGAGCAGCTCGACATCGCCGGGGCCGGCACCGATCAGATAAACCTTACCGGGTCTCATGCCGTTCGCCTGTACGTGCGTATCGCGAGGGTCAGGCGCTCGGCCGACAGATCTTCCAACCTCAGGCACTCTGCGCCCAGCGCCTGGGCGAGCTGGCCTGCGCGCCCGAGTCGCAGATAGCCCGTTTCGGTGTCGAGCACCAACGTGGGCACGCCGCGCTCCGCCAGTAGGCCGGCGAGCGCGAGGCTTTCGCGCCATGGATCACCGCCGTCGGCCAGTGGCACGTTGGCCTTGCCGTCGGAGAGCAGGACGAGAAGCGGCGGCGCGTCGTTCGCTTGCGTCTTGGCCAGGCTCTCCAAGACCAAGTGCAGCGCATGCGGCAGCGGCGTGCGACCTCCGGTAGGCAGCTCGCGCAATCCCTGTTGGGCGACATCGACGCTGCGGGTCGGCGCAACGAGCATCTGGGCAAACGGGCCCCTGAAGGCGATTACCGCCACTTCATCGCGCTGCTGGTAAGCGTCGGTGAGCAAGGCCTGGACAGCACCCTTCACCGCTTCCATGCGCCGCTGCGCCGCCATCGAGCCGGAGGCGTCCACAACGAACAAAATCAGGTTGGCGCCCTTGCCGGCGCGGACCTGCTGATGCAAGTCGCTACGCGTTACCTGGAATTCCTCCGGGCTGCGCAGCGCTGCGCTGCGCAGCGTGGCGCCAACGGCAACGCTGGTGGGATTCGCGTGCGGTACGGCTCGCACGACGTGACCGCGCGGGGCCTCGTCGGCGTGGCTGCGTCGACCTGCAGCCGGGTGCGCAGTGCCGGCAGCCACCACAATACGGCGTACGCCGCCCGCGGCGGACGCAGAGAACACTTGCGCCGCATCGGCCTTCTTGCCGTCGTCGGAGGCGTCGGTCTGCTGCGGGTCGGCATCACATTGTCCGCCTTCCCCCTCAGCAGGTGGACAGCTATCCCGCATCAGCTCATCCAGGCGCCCGGAATCCAACCCGGGCTGCTCGAACGGTTTGCGCCGGCGACGGTGCGGCAACGCGAGTTCTGCGGCGCGGCGTATATCCTCGGGCGTGGCGCTTGAACGCCCGTCGAGCGCTGCCAGAACGCGAGCGGTCTTGTGCATGACGATGTCGGCGCGCAGGCTCGCTACGTCGAATTCACAGCACAGATGACCGATAAGATCGAGCAGCTCGTCGCGAAGCACGACTCGCGGCAACAGGCGCTGTGCCGTACCGAGTTGCCCGCGCAGGACTTCCTGCTCTTGCGCCCAAGCCGCGCCATAGCCGGCCGGATTGGCTTCGAAGGCGATACGCCTGCGTACCACCTCGGCGCGGATTTGCTTGTCCTGCGGCACCGCTATCTCGACCGTCAGACCGAAACGGTCGAGAAGCTGTGGCCGCAAATCACCCTCCTCCGGATTCATCGTGCCGATCAGTGTGAAGCGCGCGGCGTGCGTAACGGAGAGGCCTTCGCGCTGCACCGAGTTAACGCCCATCGCCGCTGCATCTAGCAGGACGTCCACAAGGTGGTCGGGCAGCAGGTTGACCTCGTCGATATAGAGAATGCCGCGGTGTGCAGCCGCCAACAGCCCGGGTTGAAAGACGCGCTTGGCACCGCTCAGGGCGCGTTCCAGATCGAGCGTACCGACGACGCGGTCTTCGGTCGCGCCGAGCGGCAGCGTGACGAACGGCACAGGCCCTTGCGATAGCGCCGCGTTCGCGTCGCCGCAAGTGTCGCAGTGCCCGCTCGGCGCGCCCGGCGCGCAGTTGAAAGCGCAGCCTTCGATGCGCTCGATGCACGGCAATATGTCCGCCAGCGCCCGTGCTGCCGTGCTCTTGGCCGTACCCTTCTCGCCGCGAATCAACACGCCGCCCAGGCTCGGATCAACGGCGCAAGCGAGCAGCGCAGTCTTCATCTGCTCCTGACCAACAATTGCGGCGAACGGGAAGAACACGTTGATCATGTCATGCGCCGCGCGCGGTTTCGCCGCGCGCTTCCAACAAGGTTTCGCTCTTCATGTAGAGCGCATTGAGTGCATCGAGTGTCTGCGTGGCCGGTTCGGCCCACATGCCGCGGTTCACTGCTTCGAGCAAGCGTTCGGCGATGGCGTTCTGCGCCCACGGGTTGGCCTCCTCGAGAAAGCGCCGTATCTCGGGGTCGAGCGCATAGGCCGCCGCGACCTGCTCATACATCCAATCGTCCATGACGCGGGCGGTGGCGTCGTAGCCAAACAAGTAGTCCACGGTCGCGGTCAACTCCAGTCCGCCTTTGTAGCCATGGCGGCAAATACTCGACAGCCATTTCGGGTTCACGACACGCGAGCGGAACACGCGCAAGGCCTCCTCCTTGAGGTCCCTCACCCGCGCCCGCCCAGGATCATGACTGTCGCCGAAGTAGCGGCGCGGGGCGCGCCCGGTCAGCCCCCGGATGGTGGCAATCATGCCGCCGTGAAATTGCAGATAGTCGTCGCTATCAAAAATATCGTGCTCGCGGTTGTCCTGGTTGTGCAGCGCCACCTGCACCCCCGCAAGGCGTACGCGGAACGTCTCGCGCGCATCGATCCCCGGTTCGCCGCGGGCATAACCGTAGCCGCCCCAATTGATGTAGGCCTCGGCGAAATCGGCGTCGGATTGCCAGTTCTTCTCTTGGATCAGCGGCAGAATGCCCGCGCCATAGCTGCCGGGTTTAGCGCCGAAGACCCGCAGACTCGCACGGCGCGCTGCCTCGGCTTCGGTCGATCCCCTGTCCATCCATTCGCCGCGTTCGGCGAGATAGTGCTTGCGCACGAAGTTCTGCGCGAGCGGCTCGTCCAACGCGATGACGGCGCGGACCGCGTCGTCGATCAGGTCGATCAGCTGTGGGAAGGCGTCGCGGAAGAAGCCACTGATACGGGTCGTAACATCGACGCGCGGGCGCTTCAGCTCCGCCAGCGGAATCACCTCCACGCCGACGAGCTGCCGGTTCTCTGGGCGCCATACCGGGCGCACCCCAAGCAGCGCGAGGATTTGCGCCACGTCATCGCCATGCGTGCGCATCGCGCTGGTGCCCCAGACGCTGATGGCCACGCTTTCCGGGTAGTCCCCGGTTTCGCGCAAGTGCCGCGCCAGCACCTCGTGCGCCAGTTGCTGGCCCACGCGCCAGGCAGATGGCGATGGCACGCTGCGCGGATCGACCGAATAGAAGTTGCGCCCGGTCGGCAGGATATGCGCCATGCCGCGGGTCGGCGAGCCGCTCGGGCCGGCAGGAACGTAGCCGCCAGCCAAGCCGCGCAGCAGGTTGTCGATCTCGTCGGAGGCGCGCGCAAGATTGGGCACGACCTCCCGACAAGCGAAGCCGAGCACGCTTGCGAGCGCGCTAAAGTCCGCCTCGATCTCCTTGAACGTCGCGGCCAACACCTCGTCGATAGCAGCCTCACGCCAATGGTGCGCATACAATTGAGCGAAGAGCCGCCGGCATAGTCCGTCGAGCACTTCGAGCGCGTCCGCACGGGTAACGACGGGCCGACCGGCAAAACGCTCCAACACGGGAAGCGCGGCGGCGAGCCGGTGGCCCTTGTCTTCAAGCAGCGTCTCGATCCGCAACCCGAATAACCGAGCAACTTCCACTTGCAAGCTGGGGACGGTCTGGTTCGGCAGCCGCGTGAGCGAAACCAGCATCTCCACGAGTTGCTCGCCCTCGGGCGCCTGACCGAGGATATGCAGACCATCGCGGATTTGCGCTGCGCCCAGCTCGCATAGATAGCCGTCCAAATCTTCGATCAGGTGCGCCACATCGACTCCGCCCATCTTCGTCAATGCAACGGGAAGCTCGTCGTCCTGATCATGATGGTGCACATGAATGTGGTCGTGATCATGGTCGTGGTCGTGGTCGTGGTCGTGGTCATGACCATGGTCATGATCGTGTCCATCTTGATGATGGTGCTCGTGCAGGAGCCTCGCCTGCAGATCCACGTCAAGATTGGTTTCCTTGACCAGCTCCCAAATCTGCTGCTGCAGAAGGGGCAGCTTGGCCGGATCGAGTACCTCTACTTGGTAATACTCATCGACCAGTTGAGTCAGTCGGGCCAAGGCGCCATAGGTATCAGCGGTGGTCATCGGCGGCGTGAGATGATCCACGACAACGGCATGACTGCGCCGCTTGGCCTGGGAGCCTTCTCCCGGATCGTTAATGATGAAGGGATAAAACAACGGCATATCCGCGAGGAAGCCGTCGGGGAAGCAGTTCTCCGACAGGCCCACACCCTTACCGGGCAGCCATTCGAGCGTGCCGTGCTTGCCCACGTGGACAATGGCGTCGGCCCGCCAATCATCCCGCAGCCAGCGATAGAGCGCGTAGTAGTGATGGGGTGGAGGCAAATCGGGTTGGTGATAGATCGCGTTCGGGTCCATGCCATAGCCGCGCGGTGGTTGGAGCGCCACAAAGGCATTGCCCAGTTCGACGCCCGCCAGCGCGAGATGGCCGTCGTGCAGAAAGGCGTCGCC
>Ga0307475_10002940_pt1 | contig 10305 bp, 6 predicted proteins | sample atmos_gasesECM1C_FD_203317 | JGI IMG/M metagenome (GOLD analysis project Ga0307475, IMG submission 203317) | Hardwood forest soil microbial communities from Morgan-Monroe State Forest, Indiana, United States - atmos_gasesECM1C_515 | ecosystem: Environmental > Terrestrial > Soil > Temperate...
TGCTCTGGTGGGCGCGGGAAAAAACGGGAGACCAACGATGGAGTGAAATTGCAAAGAAGCATGCCCTCCGTACTGCGGAATGGTTTGTGCGTCCGGATGGATCGGTCTTTCAGTCTGTGCATTACAACCCCGGCGACAGCAGGCAGAGCTTTACCTTGCGTGGAGGAGGCGAAGAGGCTGAACTCCCGCTTGTGAACAGTGTCGCGCCGGGACAGTGGGTTTTCGCGCACACGCATCAGGGATTTGGCGCAGACACCACCTGGTCGCGGGGTCTCGGCTGGGCGCTGTACGGTTTCTCCGCCGCATATTCAGAAACTCATGAGCCCTTGTTCCTGGCTACCGCGCAGCGAGTCGCGGACTACGCCATCAAAAACCTGCCCGACGACTCCGTGCCATGGTACGACTTTGACGATGAGGGCGTCCATTTTCGGAACCGGGACTCTTCGGCGGCTGCGATTATTGCAGGAGGGTTGTTTCGTCTTTCGATGATTACGACCGAGAGCGCACGGGCACGGAGCTATCGGGAAGTGGGAGAACGCATCGTGCAATCGTTGATCGACCGGTATTTAACTCCCGTTGGAGACAACGATCAAACGCCGCCGGGCGTCTTGCGACACGGCTGTGGCGTTCGCCCCAACGATGCGATGTTAATTTACGGACAATACTACCTGCTTGAGGACCTGCTGTGGTTGCGGGAGCACAAACGGCAACAGACTTCCCCTAGTTCGGCGCAGCAATGATCCCCGCAAGTATAAGCGCATCGAGGCGGTCACTCGCAGCCGCGTGTTGTTTATGCTTGCGAAAAAACAGGTCCTGCGTCGGATTGCCAGTTGTCTTAATTCTTTGCGGACTGCTGAGCTCGGGTGGCGACTCGTTCGCGCAGACCCAGACTGTCACTTCGCAAATCGATGTTTCCGATTTTAATCGGCAGGTTCGAAGTTTTCTGGAATCCGAAATGACTGCACACGTTGCTGACATCAAGACTTTCGAGCCGCCTCCAGATCGTGTGGTTGGCGCGCTGACGACGGGTGAATTTTCGTGGGGTTCGTTCATGCGCGCTCTCGGTGTCTATTCTGAATGTTTTGCGACCAGGACAGTTGCGGGTCGTGACGTTCCCGAGATGATCGGAAAAATGGCTCAGATCGAGCTGAACCGCGGGGGAAAAACCTGGGCGCAACTTTACGCTGCGATGGCTTTGCAGAGTTTTGGCACGGACTTGAATCGCAATGCGCTGTGGCAGAGTTTGACTTCCGTTGAGAGGCAATCGTATCGAACCTTGCTGGACCCCGGCCGATTTTACGATGAAAAAACCCACACGCTGATCCACCTTCCCGAAAACTACTTCGGAGTGGCTGCGCGGATCGCCGCCATCGACTACCAACTCGGGCTCAACAAGGACCGCACAGCTTTCGATGACCTGCTCGATCGGTCCGCCAAACAGTTCACCGATGGCGCTCTTTTTGCCGATGATGCGCTGCCCACCGGCCGCTACGATCGTTATTCGAATGAGTACGCCAGAGCAATCTACGAAGCGGCGGAAATTGCCGACCGTCAGGACATCATGAAGGCCATTGCGCCTTCGCTGGAGCAACAGATGAAGCTCTGGTGGGATTTGCTGTCCGAAGATGGTTATGGCTATTCCTGGGGACGAAGTCTTGGCGCCATCAGTTATATGGATACTCTGGAGATCGCAGCCTTTCTCGGGCAGCACGCGGAATTCCGGCCCGCGCCTCTCTCTCAGTTGGCCGCCGCCTACTTTACGGCCTGGTCGTGGCTACGCAACGATTTCAACAGCCAGATGCACTTGCTCTCTGTTTTCGCGTTCGGCCGAGGCGATTATAGCTATATCAGTAAAGAGCGCGAATGGCAGCAAACCACAACCTTTTTCGGAAAAGTGATCGCTTCCCACAAGAAGTTCATGGAAGCGCTCGAAAAGGAAGGAGTCAATAATTTTCCTTCGCGCCCAACTCTGGCGGACGTGACTCGTTTTCAGTTTTTTCGCAACGGACCTGGACGCAAGTTCGGCGTTTGGGTCGTGCGTCAGGGGGGGGTCCATTTTGCGCTGCCGCTCGTGACCGGGCCAAAAGCCGCGACCTCCGACTACGAACCTGTACCGGACAGCTTTCCTGGCCTTGCCGTTCCGGTGGAGAAGATTTTTCCGTGTCTTGTTCCGTTCCTGGAATTAGAAGATGGCAGGACCATCGCTGCCGCGGATGGAGCGGATGAAATCAAGCCCGCCACTGACGGGAAGAGTGTCAGAACGGTCTGGAAACGGTGGGTTGTTCCAGGCACCAAGGCTGGAGATCTTGTCGATATCGGTCTGGTCTCGGAAGTCACCTGGACCCTTCAGGGAAACAGTCTTCGAAGAGTGGAGTCGCTCACTGTGTCCAAGGAATTGAACGTTCGTCGTCTCTGGTTGGCAATTCCCAGCCGGTATGATCATTTGCAAACTTCATATCTTCAAGGCGTTCGAATCGATCGGCTGGTCTCAGAAGGAAGATCGCTCGAAGTGCAAGTCAGCAATTCGGATTGGCTTTTCGAGATCTCAGCCTATGCAACCGGCAATGACCCTCTAGGCCGCGGGGATCGCGGGCCTCTTCCGATCCACCTGATCCTGCAAACCGGAAGCTTTTCGTTGATGCCCGCCCTTCCGATGCGCTGGGAACTCTCTCTGACCGCGAACTGAAGACGTCCGGTAGAGATGAACGCGCAAACCGGAGAAATGAATTTGCACGTTCGCATGTAGGGTCCTTTGCATGAATTTCACCTTTTGGCCGACATCGATTCGTTGTCACCGCTGCCGCGCTGCTGTATTCTGCCTCCAGAAGCCTGTATTTGGAGGCCCCAATGACCCAATCCCTCACCCCTGTCGACTCGCTGCTCTTTCACATCGTACTCGGCACATTGGCTGTCGGACTGCCTATTCTAGTGGTGCTGTGCATCCGCTTTTTATGGGACCGTAACTTGAATCTTGGCCGTTCGAAAGAACTTGAAAAGCTCATCTGGCAATTGCACCGAATCGCCAGCGCGATGGAGCATCAAATGGATCTGTCATTTCCCGCCGTTCAGCCCGGTACGGAAGAGCCTCACGATCTCGCGTATTTCCAGCAGCCTGCTGCCCAACCGGCCGTTCCTACTCCGCGCGTCGCACCTCCCACTGTGGCGGCTGCGGTTCCGACATCCGCCACGGATCAGCCTGCCGTGCCACAGACTGTGACTCCGCCGCAAGCCGATGAGCAGGCGCCTCTTCCTGCGACTCAACGCCGAGTGCCTTCTGCCCACGCCCCGCGCGGTGGAGTCAACTCGATGTTCGATCTTTGAAATCCTCCCCTCCCTGAAGGGAAGGGATTCCTACTGGCTCACCCGCTAGGCGGGGATACCTTCGGTGGGTTCCTGACACGACGCCCTTACATCAGACGAAGGTTGCGACCAGGCTAGCGAGGCGAGACCTGCCTCTCTGATATTTACAGCAGCAACAAAATCCGCATTAGCTGAGAACTCACACTCGACGCAAACGAACTTTGCTTGCGACTTGCGATTCTCTGCCGACACGTGCCCACACTCCGGGCACTTGCGGACGGATTACGTTGACGCAGTAGAGGAGGCGCTTGTGAGGTTACCGAGCGCCTCTCTCCTTTTGTCCCGCCTGTCCCAATTCCCTGTGATTTGACCTTTTATCGTCCAACCCTAGACAGTGCCTCATAACACTGTTTACGCGGGAAGAGTCGCATCCACGATCTCAAATATTGGGAATTTGCCGTATGGGCGGCGCGCTCTTCGCGTGCCTATGTCGGCGCAGCCCTTTCGAAACAGAACCTTCCGCGAAGGGAACTCTTCTGTGAAAACAATCGCAGTGGCAATTGTGATTTGTTCGATTTTGGCGGCAGGCTGGACAGTGGGCCACAAGAACGCGACCACAAATGCCCAAAGTAAATCCGCGAACGCGCAAACAAATTCAAAAAGCGAGATCGAGCGCGGCCGATATCTGGCAGAATTGGGCAGATCGTGCTCCGGCGCTGGCAGGATGCCCCAGCTTTACGGAACAAGAGGGCGAACTAGTGCTCGAAAAGGGAACTGGACCGCAGGGCGAGGTGCTTCGGCCACCGATGCACATCTACCACGTGAAGCATGAGGATGCGAAGGCGATTATCGTTTATCTGAGTTCGTCGCGGCGGGCCGCGCAAAACCAATCTTCAGACTGATTTTTTTGACGACGCGAAAGACGCTTCAGCAGCTAATGAATTTGCCAGACCGGGCTTGTCAGTTCGATTCGCCACACTGGACCACCGTTGTACAGTGGGCCTTCCGATTTGAGTAACACCGGGGCCTCGCCGTTGAGAACCCAAATACGAACGTCCGGCGGCTGTTTTCCGACCAACGGAACTACCACGCCGGCTACTCCGGTGATTTCGAATTTTACGCGATAACGGGTAGCTTTGTGCCTGGTATTGCCGAGTGAGAACCAGTCTTCTCCGTCATCGGAAATTATGACCTTGACGAGTCGCGGATTGGGTGTTGCTGCCACCAGTGAGAGGCGCATTTCCGCGGTCTTCGGGGGGAAGTCCTTCACCACCGTGGTAAGCAAGCCGTTCGCGAGGTCGGGTTGGATTTTCGCCCGTTCGCTTTCGGTCTTCTCTTTACCCTCATTATCGGTGTAATGGACAGTTGCCTGTCCGGTCGTGCCGTCCAACGAAAATTCCATCGGAGGTTTAAACGCCGGACCTTTTTGTGTCAGATGGTAACTGAGCAGATGAAAAACCCGCCGTTGAGAAAAACTAACGTTTTCTTCATAGAAGGACGTGTCTTTGAAGCGGAAGACCAGGCGGATGGTAACTCGGTCACCGCGGGCCCACTGTGTAAATTCCCCGTCGGCCAGGGCTTCGCCATCAAGGCTTCGGAGTACGAGGAATCCGTGAAGCAATCCTTCAGTATGCAGGACCTTTAGCGGCTCGGCGGAGGTGCCAGTCGAGGGTAGGCCACGAGAAAACCCCTCGCAAGGTACGAACAAAAACGAGTATGTGCTTGCAAGCGCGAAAACCAAGTGCAGCAATGGTTTCTTTAGCATGCGGTGGCCGAACCTCTTCGCCGTCTCTCGTTATCGAGAAGAAGTAGAATAAGTATAGGTAGAACTCATTCAGTTCTGCCCGTACAGCCCCGATCTTCGCATTTGCAATCGATATCCGGCGTTTTGCCCGCCGCTTCGCATTGCACGCTACAAAATTTCTCACCGCTCCGTACCTGGCACGAACCGGTTGGATAGGCACATTTCTTGGTTTTGGCGGCCATCGCAGTAATCCTTTCGGTCAAAAGGCATCGGCCACCCAAGCCGATGTGAAACAATTGTCGAGTCTTAGCCGATCGCAGAGTAGCCGCAGCGAGCAATTGAACGCTCGCGATTGAAACAAGAGCGCAGGAAAATACCCCCAACGCGACGATTCCTTTGCTGCAATCCCGTGTCCGCAGGCTCTGGTATGCCAGGCGGCTCCGGATCAGGCGGAGGTAGTTTGGGATCTCTGCGATCGGGAGGTAATCGCGGTTCTGGCGGCTGCGGCACGGGCGGTCGCGGATCGGGATTTGGCGAAGGAGGATACCCAAACTCAGCTTCAAGATGATTTCGCAATCTCAGGCCCTCCGTCAACCCCAGCTTGAGGGACCTCAACTGTTGTCACAATACGGCTAATCCGGTAGGAGCATATTGAAAGAATCACAGAACCGAGCCGCGCAGTTTTACGACCGGCCGGCAAGCACCTGCGCATGACCGAGCGCCGCCACTACGGAAACTCCTGCAATGATATTTCCCAGCAAAGTTGGAACGAAGAAATGAACGAAATATGAGTCCCAGGAAAGTGCGTGCCTGGAAACCGAATGAAACAGCGTAGTTGAGCCAGCGACGATTGTGATCGAAATTTCCCAGTCCAACCAAGTAAGTGAGAAGAATAATGATCGCAACTTGAAACGACTCTGCTCCCGGCAACAGCCAACCATCAAAACGATAATCCGACCCGCAGAAATCGCCCTGACAAACACGATTCCGACACTCACCCCGGCATGAGCCGCACCAATTGCGGCAAGCGCCTGGCGAACTTCTAATGGGAAGACATTCTGAGTGCGCGACGAAAAATCCGAACGGGAAAGTTCCGAGAAGATTTGCAGGTCGTCAAGCTGATAAGTAGCTGAACATACGTCAAAAGAAGGACGGCGAGAATGCTGTAAAACACCGGTTTGCGAACTGATGCGCGTTTATGACGCATTGATCGTGGCTTTCGTTTTCTAAAGGTTTTTTTCAATTCGGATACGCAAAAACTCGTATAGTTCGAAGCATTTTGTTCAGGCGAAAATAGGCAGGGTTGGCAGTATCAGTACAAGGGGCCATCTTTGCGTATCGCTCAAATCGCGCCGCTCTATGAAAGTGTGCCGCCGAGATTGTACGGAGGCACCGAGCGAGTCGTATCACATCTCACAGAACAACTGGTAAATTCAGGACATGAAGTTACGCTTTTCGCGAGCGGCGACTCCTTGACGTCGGCGCGCCTGGTGTCGCCATGTTCAACGGCACTTCGCTTGAGTGCAAAATGCGTCGATCCACTGCCGCATCACATTATTTCTCTTGACCAGGTGCTCCGGCGCCTGGAAAAGTTCGACCTATTGCATTTCCATACCGACTATTATCACTTTCCTATCACTAAGAATCTGCAGCTGCCGAGCATCACCACCTTGCACGGCAGACTCGATATACCTGACCTGCAACCACTCTATCGTTGTTTCACTGATATTCCCGTTGTTTCGATTTCATTTCATCAACGATTGCCGCTGCCGGAGGCAAACTGGCTCGCAAACATCCACCACGGAGTGCCCGCTACGCTGTATAAGCCGCGCTTCGTGCGGGGGGACTACCTGGCATTTCTGGGGCGAATGTCGCCTGAGAAGCGTCCGGATCGCGCCATCAAGATCGCGCTACAGTCGGGCATGAGGCTTAAAATGGCTGCGAAGGTCGACCCTGTAGACCGCGACTATTTCGATTCGAAGATCAAGCCATTACTGAACGATCCTTCGATCGAATTCATTGGCGAGATTGGCGATCACGAAAAAAGCGAATTTTTGGGAAACGCCTACGCATATCTATTCCCAATTGACTGGCCGGAGCCGTTCGGTCTGACGATGATCGAAGCCATGGCCTGTGGCACACCGACGATCGCATTCCGCTGCGGCGCAGTTCCCGAAATTATCACCGACCGAGTGACCGGCTTCATTGTGGATGATCTTCACGCTGCAATCGAGAGCGTAGCGCGGATACCAGAAATCGAACGTCGCACGTGCCGGGCGGTTTTCGAACAGCGCTTTACGGTTGAACGAATGACATCCGATTACGTCTCGCTGTACAGGCGGATGCTCGGAGAAAACAGCGAGCCCGACTTGCTTGCGTACGAGCCCACACCGCCTGCTATTCTCCAGTAACAGGAACCCGCATTGGGCGACATCATACTCATTAAGGGAAAGTACTACGTATTAGCGTCATCCGCGCTTGCCGACGACCGCACTCGGGTTTTGAAATACGGCGATACTTTCGGCGTATTCAACCGCGACGGCGATATCGAAGCGGCCGGGCGAGTACAACTTGGGCTATTCCATACCGAAACCCGCCATCTGGATCGAATGACTGTTCGGTTGGATGGACGGACGCCATTGCTTCTCAGCTCAACAGTTCGTGGCGATAACGCGTTCCTGTCGGTGGACCTGACGAACGTTGACATCGACAGAGACAATAACGGAGAAAAAAGGAACGGCATTCTTCGCGGTACGCTGCACGTGTATCGCTCGGCATTCCTGGGCGACGGAATTTATTACCAGCAGCTACGCCTGATGAACTACGGCCTGACCTTCATCGACCTTACCCTTTCGTTCGAATTTGACGCTGACTACGCTGACATTTTTGAAGTCCGGGGAACACCTCGCCGGAAAAAAGGCCGTCTTTTGCCCGCGACGGTAAACACCGACACTGTGAAGCTGGGTTATCTGGGACTGGACAAGGTCACCCGAAGCACGTCCATACATTTTTCGCCCCCTCCCGATTCGCTGACCGAAAAAACTGCTGATTACCGCGTCCGGATGGGCCCCAACGAAGAATCCGTTGTTCTGGTAACAGTCGTTTGCGAAAGAAGTTCAGGCCAGAGATCTGTGCCACCGTACGCGGATGCGTTCGTTTCCAAGAACCTGCAATGCCAGCAGGACATTTTGGACGGATGCAGAATCAAGACTTCTAACAAGCGCTTCAATGAATGGTTAGCGCGATCTGAAGCTGACCTGCGAATGTTAATTCAGGGGAATCCCGAAGGCGCGTATCCCTATGCAGGCGTTCCCTGGTTCAATACCGTATTTGGGCGCGATGGAATCATCACCGCGCTGGAGTGTCTGTGGATTGCGCCGTCCATCGCCGAAGGGGTGCTGAAGTACCTGGCGTCCACACAGGCAACCGAAGTCATTCCCGAGCAAGACGCCGAACCCGGCAAAATCGTGCATGAGGTTCGCCGCGGGGAGATGGCCGCTTTGAAAGAGGTCCCGTTCGGGCGGTATTACGGAAGCGTTGATTCCACTCCTCTCTTCGTACTTCTCGCGGGCGCGTACTTTCTTCGCACCAATAATCTGGACTTCTTGAGGAATATTTGGGCCAACATCGTGAAGGCGCTCGAATGGATCGATCATTACGGCGATCCGGATAACGACGGCTTCGTCGAGTACGCTCGCAAATCGGCAGACGGACTTACTCAGCAGGGATGGAAAGATTCGGGTGATTCGATTTTTCACGCGGACGGAGGACTTGCGGAGGCGCCGATCGCCTTGTGCGAAGTGCAAGGGTACGTGTATGCGGCCAAGCTGACCGCAGCACTGGTGGCTCGTGCTCTGGGCCACCCGGAATTCGCGGATAAGCTGGAACGACAGGCTTCCGATTTGCAAAAGCGGTTCGAATCGCAATTCTGGAATGAGGAATTGCGCAGCTATGTTTTGGCCCTGGATGGCAACAAGAAGCAATGTCTGGTTCGCACCTCTAACGCCGGTCACGCGCTACTATGCAAGATTGCCAGCCCGGAACGCGCGGCAATCACGGCCGACACTTTGCTGAGCGAGCAAATGTTTTCTGGTTGGGGAGTTCGTACCGTAGCTGCCGGTGAATCCCGTTACAATCCTATGTCCTATCACAACGGGTCTGTCTGGCCCCACGACAACGCGCTGGTCGCGCTGGGCCTCTCCCTTTACGGACATCAGTCCAAAGTGCTGCAGATTTTCTATGGCTTGTACGAAGCAAGCGTCCACGTTGAGCTTGGCCGCCTGCCGGAACTGTTCTGCGGTTTTCACAAGCGAGGCGATTCTTCTGGCCCGACTCTCTATCCGGTTGCCTGTTCTCCGCAGGCGTGGGCGGCCGGAAGCGTTTTTCTGCTGCTCCGAGCGGCGTTGGGAATTTCGATTCGGGCCCCGGAACGAGCGATTCGACTCTCGAATCCTGCGCTTCCTGGCAATCTTGACGAACTGACTATTGAAAATCTTCGGGTCGCGGATGCCGCTGTTGACCTGCTGATTCGCCGCCACCCGGAAGGGGTCGGCGTGGAAGTATTGCGACGCGAGGGAGAAATCGAAGTGATGAAATCCGTTTGATAACTCACTGCGTATCATTTATTGTCACAGGCCTTCGCGGGAAAATCTAACGGAAAGCATGTATTCCGATCCACCCGGCGGGCGTGTATAAAGGATAGGGGTGAATTGAGTGGACGACATTCGGATCCTGATAGTAGAGGACTCAGAGATAACGCGACGCATGATTCGCACGGTGCTGGAGACGCGTGACTGGACGATCTGCGGAGAGGCAGAGAACGGACTCGCGGGAGTGAAGCAATTCCAGTCGTTGCGGCCCGACATCGTGGTTCTTGATCTGACGATGCCCGATATTGACGGCCTCGAAGCAGCCCACCGCATGTCAAATCTCAATCCGGATGTGCCGTTGATTCTTTTTACGTTGTGCGATATGGAAGAGATTTTGCCCGTCGCGCGCCGAGCCGGTATCTACGCCACCGTGTCCAAGCACCGGGTTTTGGACTTGGTGGGCACGATCGAGTCCGCCATGGAACACCGCGATTGTCTCAGCCAGCGTATCCAGTAACAAAGTGACAAAACGAGATTAAATTTGTCCAAAAAAGGCAAAATCGGGGCAGGGGAATAATTGCGTCTCGCGATCTCCATTCAAAAAGAAAAAAGGCAGCCTGCAGGTGGGTTATCGAAACGCCGAAGCGCAGCCGAAACAAGTACGCGTTCGAC
>Ga0307475_10002941_pt1 | contig 10304 bp, 9 predicted proteins | sample atmos_gasesECM1C_FD_203317 | JGI IMG/M metagenome (GOLD analysis project Ga0307475, IMG submission 203317) | Hardwood forest soil microbial communities from Morgan-Monroe State Forest, Indiana, United States - atmos_gasesECM1C_515 | ecosystem: Environmental > Terrestrial > Soil > Temperate...
ATACGTTTACATCAACAAGGGTTCGGGCCAGGGCGTCAAGGTAGGCGATCAATTTTCGGTGATCCGCGCCATTACCGACCCAACCGATATCGAGTGGACCAAATGGCAGTTTTCGATTTTGAAGAAGATTGGAACGATGTGGGAAGACGAAGGCCGCCTGCGTGTCGTCGTCGCGCAGCCAAACGTCTCCATCGCTCAAGTCGTGAATTCCTGCAACTATATGCAACGCGGCGACATCGTTTTGCCGTTCAACGAGCGCCCGGCGCCTCCGCTGAAATCCGAAGCCAATTTTGACCGCTTCGCGCCGCCCAGCGGCAAGCCCGTTGCCATGGTGGTCTCCGGCAAGCAGTTCGCGATTCTCGACGGAACCAATGACATCATCTACGTCAACCTCGGCAGCGCACAGGGTGTGAAAGTCGGCGACTACTTCCGGGTGTTCCGTTATCAGGGAACCGAGCACGAAACGGCCTATCAGACCAAAAGAACAGCTTTCGATGTCTTTGGATTCGGAAGCGTGCCCGCGAAATACACTTGGGATAATGTGCCGCGCGAGGTGATCGGTGAGGGCGTTGTCGTCCGCGCCTCGCCCAACGCTTCAAGCGTCCTCATCACCTTCAGCCTGCACCAGATTTACGCCGGCGATTACGTCGAAGTGGAGTAGCGTGATTTGGCGCGTGTCTCGGGCTGCGGGCCGGCATGGAATCCCGCTTCGCTGAAGACCTCTGCAGTAAATCCTTGCACGCGCGTTCCGGCCTGCTTCCAAGCGTCGCGTTCCAATTGGGCCTTAACGCATGTTTCTTCCAAAAAGCGCAGCCCCGTCCAACCGAACTCCGCAGCCACCTGCGGCAGTAGGACGCCGCGCTGTCCGCCTTGGGTCACCATCAGGCCGTGCTTCCCCGGCTCGATCTGTTCGGAAGAAATCTCAATGAGCGGTGAGAGCACCGAAATTTCAATCGCAAGGCCGTCCAGTTCCGCCGCAGTCAGTGGCGTGAAACGCGGATCTTCAAGCGCCGCCGCCATCCCGCAATAGGCCACTACCGCAACGAGCGGTTCCTTCGACGCGAGCTGCCCCACGCATCCCCGCAACTTCCCATGCCGGTGCAGCGTGACGAATGCGCCGCCCGCTTGCTGCACCGCTTCATCCTGCGGAAGATCTTCGAGTAGTTCGCGGCTTTCCACAGCAAGAACCACAGCTCGCCTTGCTACATCGAGGAGGGTCTGTTTCGTTGCTTCAGCGAGTGGGGACATCCTGATGCTTCTCTTCCGGCTTGACGAGGATGACGCCGCTTCGTCGCTGCTGCACACGGATGTCAATCTGGCTCCAGAACATCTGGAAGTAGTGAATCGCCGAGGCCACAGCGCTCAACACCACGAGCCACATCAACACGATGCCCAGCAGCTTCAACGAGGAATACTTCGCCGTTAAAATCACCGCGCATCCGGCCAATACCTGCAAAATCATCTTCGTCTTCCCCAGCGGCGACGCCGGGATCACCAATCCCTCTACCGACGCAATCTCACGCAGTCCCACGACGATAAACTCGCGTCCGATGATGATCACCACCATCCACGCCGGCACGAGTCCCATCTGCACCAGCGAAATAAACGCGGCTGAAATCAAAAGCTTATCTGCAATGGGATCGAGCAGGATGCCCAGTGTGGTAATTTCGCGACGCTTTCGGGCGATGTATCCGTCCATCACGTCCGTGGCGGCGGCCATCAGCAAAATCAGCACGCCCCACACTTCGAAATGGATCGGCATACCCCAGAAGTCAAAGTTGGGCTGGCGAGTAAGGAGAACAACGACAAGGAGCGGAACAAAGAAGATCCGGAGCACGGTCAGGCTGTTCGGCAGATTCATTGCGCTCACGAGATCGTCTCAATTGGCTAGACGCCCACGGACCACCAGCGCCAGCCTTCATGGATGTGAATCACTATAGACTTCGCTGCCGAGTGAGTCAACGGCCCGCGCGAGCCGCGTGCTGGAGCCGTCAGTGGCCCGCAGTCACCTTAGAGGTCGGTACAGCAAACCTTGTATCTAGTGACTGTTAGCGAACAAGATGCTGCAACGCTGTGCAAATTCGCATGCGAAGAAAAACGGAGTTCGCTTGTGAGTATTTTCCCTCGAACCCCGAACGGCGGCGCACTAACCAGCAGAAATATAAGGGCTTAGGGGAGTATATCGAAATATGCGATTTCGTATAACTAGCTGGATCGAAAAGGTTTTTGCGATTTTCGGCGTGCCTTTTCCACAATGTTTTCCACAGTTCGGAGCATCCGCGGCTTGCGCTAGAGGGCACTAGCCCCGCGACTTTCTCGTGGTACTAGTCAATTCTAGATCCGCCGCGACGAAATCCTGCAACTGGCGGGCGATCGATTCCGGCAGCTCCACCTCCAACTGCATATCGCCGTCCCGCACTTCCGAGCTCAGCACCCGGCCGCACGCGTGCACGATCGAAAGATCGCGGCCGTTAGCGAGCGGCACGCGCAGATGCAGATGGACGAGCGGATCGCCTGGCAGCACCGCGTCAATGCGCGCAAGTAAATCCTCGAGTCCGGCGCCCGTGACGGCGGAAGTAAAGGCCTTCTGCTCGTTGTGTCCGTTCGCGCGGACGAGATTCGCAAGCTGCTCGGGATCGAGCTGGTCGATTTTGTTGAACACGTGCACGCGCGGCGTGTTCTTCACGCCCAGATCGTCGAGCACTTTCTCGACTTCGGCGTCCTGCTCGGCATGATGCGGATTCGAAATGTCGGTCACGTGCAAAATCAGCGCCGCTTCCTGCACCTCTTCGAGGGTCGCTCGAAACGCGGCGATCAAATCCGGCGGCAAGTCGCGCAAGAATCCCACTGTGTCGCTCAGCAGCACTCGGCGCCGCGAAGGCAGCCGCACCGCGCGAATCGTGGGATCGAGCGTCGCGAACATTTGCGGCGACGTAAGCACTTCGGCGTGCGTCAGCGCGTTGAAGAGCGTCGACTTGCCCGCGTTCGTGTAGCCCACGAGCGCGATCATGCCCAGCGGCACCGCCTGGCGCGCGCGCCGGCGCGTCGTTCGCTGGCGGCGAACGGTTTCAATGGCCTCTTTGATTTTCCCCACGCGATCGCGAATACGCCGCCGGTCGGTCTCGAGTTTTTGTTCGCCGGGTCCGCGCGTCCCGATTCCGCCGCCGAGCCGCGAAAGCTCTTCGCCCTTGCCGGTGAGCCGCGGCAGCAGATAATTCAGTTGCGCGAGCTCCACTTGTAACTGGCCTTCGCGCGTCCGCGCATGCGTCGCGAAAATATCCAGAATCAGCTGCGTGCGGTCAATCACGCGGCGGCCAATTCCCTTCTCCATGTTGCGCAGCTGCACGGGCGTCAAATTGTGATCGACAATCACGAGCGGCACATGCCGCATCTCGGCCTCGATGCGAATCTCTTCGAGTTTGCCGCGCCCCACGAGCGTCGCAGGATCGAGCGCCTCGCGCACCTGCAGCAGCGAGCCTTCGATTTTCGCGCCCGCGCTCTCGGCCAATTCCGTCAATTCTTCGAGCGAATCGCGGCCGGCAGACGTGGGATCGCCCATGCGTCCGCGCGGCGATTTCTTCAGCCCCACGCCGACAAGCAAGACTCGTTCACGATTGTCCAGCTCTTGGGGTGCTTTCATGCGGTGACGGGGTAGCGGCCCAACCGGAACCTGAGGGTATCAACTCTCATTCGTATTCTTATTATACCGCCGTTAGCAAGCGAGAGCGATGTGAGTGAGTATTTCAGTAGGGGCACGGCACGCCGTGCCCGAGTGCGGCGTGCGTACAGCGTGACCATCGAGCACACTGTTTGCTTAATTGTGTTTGTGTCTCTTGCCCGCAGGATGTCAGCGCGGAAACCCACTTAGCGTCCTGCGGAGTGCGCGCATAGGATCGTTGCGGTCCTAGCGGCAGCGGGCACGGCATGCCGTGCCCCTACTGAAGAAAATGCAATGCGGCCAATTTTGTGACAAAAATTGGCGCCGCAACTGCACCAACCAGGTTGCAGCAAAAAGCAGTTTTGGGCGGTGCGGACGGTCATCCCGGGCGCAACTCGCCGGAGAGATTCCTCCACTCCGACTCGGCCCGTTCGCTGCGCGAACGGAAAAAGTGCCAGCCGAGTCTCCGGTCGGAATGACAGCGCCGGGGGCGAGCCAATCGTTCTGCCGCCACGTCATCCCGAGCGGAGCCGCGCGTCCTTGCTTTTCCGCCGCGTTGCGGCGGCGCGCGGCGCAATCGAGGGATCTCTCTTTCCGTGTCTCTGTGGCTAAGAACTCTAACCGCGCCCGCCCGACCTGGCTGACGCCGCCAGCACCAGCTCCGACAAAAAATCCCCCAGCCCGCGTTTCGGCGCGCTGCGAAACTCCGGATCGCGGCTCGCCCGGTCCACCCAGCCCAAGCAGACCAGCAGCCCCATTTCGGACCAAGCCTCCGCCACCCGCTCCGTAAATCCCACGTCCTCGAACACATCTGCAATATATTCGCGCCGCTTCCGTTCGATCCCGCGCGCCCGCTCCGCCGCCCGCGGCTCACGACGCGCCCAGTCTCTCAATGAGGCTTCGAGCCGGCTATGAGCGGCATCGGTCAAATGCGACACCAGCTCCGCCCAACGCGCCGGCGCGCTGCGGTCATCCGCCACAGCCGCCGCCAGCCACGCCGACTCGTCCTCCTCCCACCGCTCCAGCATCGACGCAGCCAGCTCATCGCGGTCGCGAAAATGCCAGTAAAAACTTCCCTTGCTCACATGCAAATCCCGCGCCAGCACTTCGACGCGTACCGCGTCAATCCCGTCCTGCGCCAGGCGCGCAAACGCAGCCCGTATCCAGTCGGCGCGCTGCAGCGGCGCAGCCTTCGGTGCCCGTATTGGTGCAGGTGACGCCATAGTCGCCTCGCCCGGACGATATAGCCCCGGTGTGCGCACGTCAAGCACCGCCGGTCTCGGAAGGACCCGAAATATGCTTTCTGAACGTGAGTGTCTCTTTCGTTCCTGTGCTCCGTTTGAGAAATTTGAGATGACGTTGCGTTGGAGTAGGGAGCCACTGGTACCTAGAAGGCACAACTCGAGTTCCTTTAAATGTTCGCTGGTAGCATCAAACGACGCGATTTAGGCGCGCATGACTACGATGAGGTGACACGATGGTCGATCCCAACCTCGTGACTACGGCAGAAGAGATCAAAAACTTTCGACAAGTGCGCCCGCACCTCGTAATCATTGGAGCCGGAGCGAGCCGGGCCGCCTTTCCACACGGCGAGCGTAATGGACATCGCCTGCCTCTCATGATGGATTTCGGTGAGATTGTTCCCGTTGGCTCCGTCCTTCGAGAGAGTGGAATTGATTGGCGGGGGAAAAATTTCGAGGAAGTTTATTCGTTGATTTCAGAGAACCCAGATCACCGCGTTTTGCAGGCCCAAATTGAGAAGGTGGTGTTTGAGTACTTCGCTGAGCTTCGGTTGCCAGAAACGCCCACTCTGTATGACACCCTAATACTTAGCCTCCGACAGAAGGATGTCATAGCCACTTTCAATTGGGATCCGTTCCTTATCCAGGCATGGCAGCGAAGCGCCACGCTAACTAAGAGCCTGCCCTCCCTACTTTTCTTGCACGGCAACGTGGCACACGGGTACTGCGATCGGGACAGATATCAGGGATTAAGAGGGGAATGCTGCCCTCGTTGTTGCGAGATGTTCCAGTCCGATCGGCTTCTATTTCCCGTCGCGAAGAAGGACTATTCCTCTGATCCCGCGATAAGCAAGGCATGGGAAGTGATTCGTTTCGCCCTGAAGGAAGCACTTGCCGTCACGATTTTCGGTTATTCCGCACCTGCCTCGGACAAAGACGCTGTCTCAATCATGCAAGAGGCTTGGGGAAGCCCAGAAAAGAGACAATTTGAAGCGTTCGAGATAATCGACGTCAAGTCCAAGGAACAGGTGCGGGCAAACTGGACTGGATTCGTCAAGATCGACCACTATCGGATATATGCCAGCGTTCGAGATTCAATGTTGGTCCGGCATCCGCGCCGCTCGGGTGAAGCCTTCCTGAACCAATACATTGAAGGTAAGTTCCTCGAAGGAAATCCGGTAATCGAAGCCAAGACTCTGGGCGAGCTGCACGACTGGTTTCGACCACTTGTGGAGGCCGAACCGCGCAAGGCAATCTAAAGAGAGACTAGTCGGGAGTCCGTCGCGCTATATGCGGCGCTAGTGCCCCAATTCGAAGCGAGCGTAATACAGCTCAATCACCGTAGTGTCACTCTCGTGAAGCCCAAAGGATCATATCTATCTTGCGTGGAGTCCATTCATCCGTTGCGAACAAAGCGTTTAGATCGCAGGCTTTTCTTCGCATGACTTGTATGACCAGCACAGCGTCTTTCTCTCTTAGATTGTCTGGTCGCATGGCAAACAATTTCCCGCTTTCAGGCAATGAGTCAATCTCGCGGAGAGCCTTTATTACGAATTGGTCTGCTGTCCCAAACGATTTGGGAAATAACAGTGCCAACAGACCCGATGCCCCGGCCCATCCTAGCCCCTTCGTCGACTTCGCGATCTTGAGGGCCTGCTGAATGTCGGTTGGATCAAGAGCGAATATGTTTTCCTTGATGGCGAAGAGGACGCCGAGGTTATTTGTCTCTTGGTATTTCTTGAGTTGGTTTGTAGTGGTCGCAAGACGGTTCGGTGCGGTGTACTTCCACGGGAAATACTCGTCTTTAAGAAAGTCGTACCACTCATGAGGGCCGAGCTTCTTGACCTCTTCGGAATCTAGCTTATTCATCCGTTTTTCTAATTCGAGATTTTGAGGTTTGACGTAAGACCAATAGCGACTAAGGGCATCACGCCATGAGTTCTCGTCACCCTTGTTCCACAGCTCGCTGATAGCCGGCAAAATGATTCTCCTTTCAAACGGCTGCACATTAGGACATCCTCGACCGTCGCTTAACAGCCCTTCTTTGATAGGTCGCGCGGGGCCCTAAATCGATCAACCGAATCACACGAAAAAGCCTCACCTCTAAAGAGGTGAGCTACATTAATGCACCTGGCTCAGTATTGCTAACGCCATTGGACCGGCCAAAGAGGCTCGTTAGGATCCGAAGGTGCTGTGAATACGTCTGGCTGGATGCGAACAGGAGCTATTTTGATGTAGAAGGCCGCGCTCGACCATGCCCAATCCACGAATTCGCCATTGCAGCCACGACGAGACGGAGTAAAATTTGGGTATGAATATCCGCCTGCGGCCAAAGATCGAAGAGCTGATTCAGCAAGACGTAGAGCGCGGACCCTATCAATCCGTGGACGAGTACGTGGAAAAGGCAGTTACCATGCTCCACGAACAGGAAGCCTGGCTCGCGGCGAATCGCAGCGATATCAATTCAAAGATTGAGGAAGGTTACGCCGCGGCCCAGCGAGGGGAGCTGATTGACGCGGACGACGTTCGTTCGCGAATGGCCGAACGGAAGCGTGCGCTCCGCTCCGAATAATTTGCAGATTTGATGTGGCGGCTGAAGCCGCAATCTACAAAGCACCTACGAGCCAATCAAGCCAAAAGCCTCACCTCTAAAGAGGTGAGCTACATAAAATCGGCACGTCGATCCAACCGCCCGAATTCGTGCTACCATTCCCCGTTTTTATGTGACGACGCAGAGGAGGCTGTGGTGGAGGGTCTTGGAGGACTTCAGGGGCTGAAGCCCCGTCGTTTTGCGGATTCTTATGTCGCGGCTGAAGCCGCGACCTACAAAGCATCTGCGACGAAATCGAGTCTAATGTACGGTGGCGCGATTAGAAATCAGCGCAAGTCATTTAGTTACAGAGACTTAAAAATTTCTAATCGGCGGTAAACGGAGGCTCAGAACGGTGGCGAGCAACGAGGTCGAGCGGGGCGATCAAAATCCTAGGAAAGGGGAGACGTTCATCGTGGCTACCCTGAAAGGCAAAAGAGCCGGCAAGATGCCGGCGCTACAAGGGAGCCGCAATCCGATCGAGTGCGGCGGCGACGGTTTCGGGGTTGTCGCCGAAGGATTCGAGCCAGTGGACGTCTGGCTCGCGGCGGAACCACGTCAGCTGGCGCTTGGCGAAGCGGCGCGTGGATCGTTGGATATTTGCGACTGCCACGGCGAGGCTGATGCGGCCTTCGAGGTGAGCGCGCAGGTCGGAGTAGCCGATGAACTGGAAAGGTTTGGAGTCGGGAGTAATGCCTCGGGCGTTGTCGCGCACCCCCTCACGCACTCCCTCACGCACTCCTTCACGCACTCCTTCACGCACTTCAGAAGAAACGAGGGTGCGGACTTCGTCGAGCCAGCCAGCGGCGAGCATCTCATCGACACGCGCGTCGATGCGGGCGTAGAGGGCAGGGCGCGGCGGCGCGAGTCCGATTTTCGTGATGGCGTAGCCTTCGAGTACGTTTTTACGCACCCCGGCTTTTTCACGTGCCTCACCACCCGCTTCACCACGGTTGGCGCCAAAAATTTCGGCGACGGGTTTTCCGGCGAGGATGCGCATTTCGATGGCGCGGATTATTTTTTGGGTGTCGCGCGGAGCGATGCGGGCGGCGGATTCGGGGTCGAGGCGCGCGAGGATTTTGTGCAGGTGCGGTGCGCCGCGCTTTTTTGTGATGTGGCGCAGACGCTCGCGCAGTTCTTCCGACCGCGTGGGAGCGTCGGCGAGGCCTTCGAGGAGCGCGCGGAGGTAGAGTCCTGTGCCGGCGGTAATGACCGGCAACTTGTTGCGGCGGCGGAGATCGTCGAGCGCAAGGAGCGCGTGGCGGCGGTAGTCGCCGGCGGTGAAAATTTCGTCGGGCTCGACGAGGTCGACGAGATGATGCGGAACTTTCTGCTGGTCGCGCGCGAGAACTTTCGCGGTGCCGATGTCGAAGTGGCGATAGACCTGCGTCGAATCGCAGACGAGGATTTCGCCTTTGAGGCGCTTGGCGAGTTCGATGGCGAGCGCGGATTTGCCGGAGGCGGTGGGGCCGAGGATGACGATGAGGCGCGCGGGCGCGGCGGCGGTCATTTTAGTGCGCGAGTTTCCAGCGGAGGAGCAGGGCGACGAGAGCGATGGCTGCTAGGATTAGCGCGCCGAGGATTTGCGTGCGGTTGAGGTTCACGGCGAGGTTAATGTCGCACAGTCAGAGTTTGGCGTGCAACGCGGGCGTGCGAGAAGCGGAAATTGGAAATGGGAAAATTGAAAATCGGATTTTGGATTAGACGTGGATGACCTCAGGGGTTAAAACCCCTGATTTCTGGGGCTTTTCGGCACGGCTGAAGCCGTGCCCTGACGCAAGCCTTTTTATGAGACGACGGAGAGCACAAAAGGGCACAGAGAAGCACCGGGCAAGAGCAAAAGAGCCGGCGAGACGCCCGCGGTACGAAGGGCTGGGCGGCTAGCGGGTGTTAACCGAGTCTGGGGGGATGTTGTAGAAGTAGATGAAACGCAGCTCGATGAAATCGCCTTTGAATGCGGGAGGCAGAGGCTCGAAGGGGCTCGAGGTGCGGATCGAGGAGAGAGCCGCGGTGTCGAGGGGCTGCTTGCCGGAAGTGCGTTCGAGATTTGGATCGGGGAGCGGGACGCTGCCGTCGCGATTGATTTTGAAGGTGAGCATCACGATGCCTTTGTCGCCCATGAGCGCGGATTCGGGCATCACGGTGTACCAATTGCGTCGGACGGTCGCAACTAGGCGCTGCAAGTAACTATTGAAATCGACGCCCTGCGTGTCCGTGAGGATCGACACGCCGCCTTGCATGTTCTGCTGCATGCCGCCGCGGCCGCCGCGGCCACCTCCTCCTCCGCCGCCACCACCACCGGCGCCCGGATTGTAAACGGTGCCGCCGCCGTGCTGGATCTGGTCCTCAATCTGACTCTGGAGCTGCTTGCCGGGCGACGCGCTCGGCAAGTTCAAATTCAAATGGCCGGATTTAGGCGCCGGCACGGGCAAAACCTGCGACGGCTGAGGATTCGGTTGCACGGGCACGCTGACGGGCGGCGGATTCGCGGAGGCGTGAGGCGTGGGCGCGGTGGGCAGCTCGGGCTTGGGTTGCTCGGGATTGGGAATCGAAGGCGGAGCGATGGGCGCGTGCGTTTCGGGACGGGGCGGCGCGACTTTGTTCAGAACTTTGTTGTTGATGCGAACTTTCGGACCCGGCGGGCCGGGCGGCATCTTGGGAATTTCGTCGGGCGAAATGTAGGTGATGCCGAGGCTCTTGCTGGCTAGCTCGATTTCTTTCGTAGTGGGGACGTGCGGCGGAAACATTTTCGGGATGAAGATGATGAAAACGATCAGGCCGATGTGGACGGCGACGGACATGGCGCGCGTGATTG
>Ga0307475_10002942_pt1 | contig 10304 bp, 5 predicted proteins | sample atmos_gasesECM1C_FD_203317 | JGI IMG/M metagenome (GOLD analysis project Ga0307475, IMG submission 203317) | Hardwood forest soil microbial communities from Morgan-Monroe State Forest, Indiana, United States - atmos_gasesECM1C_515 | ecosystem: Environmental > Terrestrial > Soil > Temperate...
GAGCGCCCTCGCCGAGCGCCTGCTCCGGGACGGGACGATCGCCCATGCCGGCGAGCTGCCGCGGTTCCCGGCCGGCGGCGACGGCGTCAAGCTCTCCGCCGGGTGGCTGATCGAGCACGCCGGGATCGCCCGCGGACTGCGCGACGGCGCGGTCGGCGTGTCGACGAAGCACGCGCTGGCGCTGGTTCATCACGGCGGCGGCACGACGGCCGCGCTGCTGGCGCTGGCCGCGCGCGTGCGGCGCGCGGTGGCCGATCGCTTCGCCGTCACGCTCGTGCCCGAGCCGATCCTTCTGGGCTCGCTGGGCGCGATTTCGATTGACGCCGCGACCTGAACATCCGTATAGTCCGCAGCGCTCGAGAGCCGCTTCGCTGGGCGCGGGCCGTTTCCGTGGACGGGTGGTCGTGGACGTTCGGCCGGTGGTCGGGTGCGTCCGCGGAAACGGCACCGGCCGGCGAGGTGTGGCTGCGTTTCCCTGACGACGCGCGCGGAACGCGGCGCTCGTTGCGCCCGCTCGGCGGCGGGTGCGAGGATGGGCGCATGGGTCGGTTTGGTCCCCGCGCCCTGCTGGTGTTCTTCGTCGCGGTCGGCCAGGGTACGCCGGCCTGCACCACGAGCGGCGACGCCAGTCTCCCGCGCGGCGCCAGGGGCGGCAGCGGCGGCGCGCCTGGCTCGGGCGGGACGCCGGCGCCGGGCTCGGGTGGCGGGGGCGGTGCCGCGACGGACGCGCCGGCGCCCCCGCCCGCCGACGCGGCCGACGCCCCCGCAGGCACGAGCGACAGCGCCCCCGCCGAGGCAGGCGGCGCCGCCTGCCCGGCCGGCGCGCTGCTGTGCGAAGGCTTCGAGTCCTACGCCGCTCCCGCCGATCTGGCCGCCGCCTGGAAGACGACGACCAGCGCGGGCGCCACGATGACCGTCGACGGCACGAAGGCGTTCGGCGGCGGGCGCGCGCTGCACATCCGGGCCGCCGCCGGTACGCCCAGCGCGGTCATCATCAAGGACGGCGCGCCGCTGTTCCCGATCGCCGGCAACGTGATGTGGGGGCGCGTGATGATGTGGCTGACGGCGACGCCGGGCGGGAACTATCACTGGAACAGCATCCAGTCGGCGGGGACGATCCCGGGCTCGAACCTCTGGGGCAAGTACGGCTGGGGCGGCCAGTACGGCAAGGTGCTGGCCGGCTATACCGTGCGCAACGATCCCGCCGGCGCCGCCATCGTGGACTGCTCGAAGCCGTCGGCGATGGCCTTCCCCGACCAGCGCTGGGTGTGCGTGCAGTGGCAGTTCGACAGCACCAAGAACGAGATGCACCTGTGGTTCGACGGCGCGCTCCTGACCGACGTCGACGTCGTCGGCACGGGCACGCGCTGTGTGAACAACGGCGATCTCGGCAAGCCCTGGGCGGGCCCCGCCTTCGCCAACCTCACGCTCGGCTGGCAGCAATATCAGGGCTCGAACGGCGCGCTGGAGCTGTGGCTGGACGACGTCGCGGTCGGCACCCAGCGCGTCGGCTGCCCGGCGATGTGAGCGGGCGCCCGTCGGGATATACTGCCGGCATCAATTCATGGCCGGTCACGCATGGCGCACGACGAGACGCTGGAGAAGCGCGTGGCCTCTGGCTGGATCGCGGGCGCCGAAGCCAAGATGACGCTCCCGCCTGCGCGGGCCGGCTCGCTGGCCCAACGCGAGCGACGGCAGCAACTTTCGTCCGCCCGCGGCCGAAGCCTTCGCGGCGAGCTTTTCGGCCCCTCATCGCTGCCCGCGGGGAACAAAACCATGTCTGATTCGATGTACCTTTGCGGCCTCTTTGGCCCTGTCGAGGAACCTTCATGGCGATAATTCGGTCGGTCGAGGTGGTTTCACCCGTCGGGGAAGGCAAGGTTCTCTTCGAACGGCTGTCGGGGGGCGACGCCCTCGGCCGCCCGTTCGAGTTCGACGTCGACATCCTGTCGCCCAAGGCCGACCTGCCGATCGCCAAGGCGGTCGGCAAACGCATGACCGTGGTGGTGGCGATGGGGACGAACCCGCCCCGTTTCTTCAACGGCGTCGTGGCCCGCTTCGCGCTGGCCGGCTGGACGGGCGAAAACTTCCGCTATCGCGCCAAGCTGCGCCCCTGGCTGTGGGTGCTGTCGCGCGCGTCGCAGAGCCGCATCTTCCAGAACAAGAGCGTGGTGGCCGTCCTGCGCCAGGTCTTCGACGAGCACGGCTTCTCGGGCGACGTCGACGTCAGCGGCCTGGATCAGGGCAGCTATAAACCGATCGAGTACCTGGTGCAGTACCACGAGACGGATTTCAACTTCGCCAGCCGCTTGATGGAGCAGGCCGGCATCTACTACTGGTTCCGCCACGAGCAGGGCAAGCACACGATGGTGCTGTGCGACGGCGCCAGCCACGACAAGGTGCCGGGTTACGAGGCCATCCCTTATTTCAGCGGCGACGGCGGCGGCGCCGATCGCATCGGGCACGAGCACATCTCCAGCTGGAGCATCGGCCTGCAGGTGGAGCCGGGCGCCTTCGCCGCCAAGGAGTTCGATTTCGAAAACCCGAAGGCTCCGCTGCTGTCGGCGCTGAAAGGGCCGAAGCCCGGCTCCGATGAGAAGCTGGAGGTGTACGAGTACCCGGGCCTTTACATCGCAACCGGCGAGCGCGACGCCTACGTCGCGCGCCGTCTGCAAGAACAGCAGCAACCAAGCCTGCTGGCCAGCGGCGCCGGCAACGCGCGCGGCATCCGCCCGGGCGCCCTGTTCAAGCTGACCGACTACCCGGCGCTGGAGCAGAACAAGGAGTACCTGGTGACCGCGGCGTCGTACGCGCTGTCGACCAACGCGTACGCCTCGGGCGGCGCGCAGGCGGAGGAGGATTTTCAGTGCTCCTTCTTCGCCATCGATTCGCACAGCGTGTTCCGCACGCCGCTGACGACGCCCAAGCCGACGGTGGCCGGTCCCCAGACCGCCATCGTGGTCGGCAAGGGCGGCGAGGAGATCTGGACCGATAAGTACGGCCGCGTGAAGGTGCAGTTCCACTGGGACCGCGACGGCAAGAACGACGAGAAGAGCAGCTGCTGGGTGCGCGTGTCGCAAGCCTGGGCCGGCCCGCGCTGGGGATCGATCCACATCCCGCGCATGGGGCAGGAGGTGATCGTCGACTTCCTGGAGGGCGATCCCGATCGCCCGATCATCACCGGGCGCGTCTACAACGCCGACAACATGCCGCCCTATGATCTGCCGGCCAACCAGACCCAGAGCGGGATCAAGAGCCGCAGCAGCAAGGGCGGCGCGCCTTCGAACTTCAACGAGCTTCGCTTCGAGGACAAGATGGGGTCAGAGGAGGTCTACTTCCAGGCCGAGAAGGACCACAACTCGCTGGTCAAGCACGACGAGACCCGCCACGTCCAGCACGACCGCATCACCACCATCGACAACGACGAGACGATCACCGTCCACGGCAACCGCACCGAGACCGTCGACAAGGACGAGACCATCACCATCCACGGCAACCGCACCGAGGGCGTCGACAAGGACGAGAAGTTGAACGTCACCGGCGATCGGTCGCGCACGGTCGGCAAGGGCGAGACCATCAGCATCAGCAAGGACCAGTCGCTGACCATCGGCCAGAACCTGTCGCTGTCGGTGGGCAAGAACCAATCAGTGACCGTCAGCGGCGCCGACAGCCTGGACGTCAGCAAGGATCAGTCGGTCACCATCTCGGGCGGCCGCACGATCAACATCACCAAGGACGACAGCGTCACCATCAGCGGCGGGCTCAAGACGGAAGTTTCCAACGACGGGGCGTTTCAGTTCGGGAAACGACTGACCATCACCGCCGGCGACGAGATCCAGCTCTCGACGGGCAGCGCCAGCATCACGATGAAAAAGAGCGGCGAGATCGTCATCAAGGGCAAGGACATCACGCTGGACGGATCCGGAAAGATCAACGTGAAGGCGTCCGGCGACGTGATCGTCAAGGGCAGCAAGATCAGCCAGAACTGACCGCCCCGCCGGGGGGCGCGCGAAACCGTAGGTAACTATAGTGGACTTGACTAGAAAATGTTTGCTCCGATACTGGCCTGAGGCTCGGCGATGATCGGTGTTGGGCAGCAGCTCGGCGGGTACACGATCCTGCATCGGATCGGGCAAGGCGGAATGGGCGATGTCTATCTCGCCCAGCACCGCCGCGTGGCACGCAAGGCCGCCGTCAAGGTGTTGCTGCCCGAGCTGTCGCAGAAGGCGACGGTGCTGGATCGCTTCTTCAACGAAGCGCGCGCGACGTCGCTGATCAAGCACCCCGGGATCGTCGAGATCCTCGACTGCGACGTCCTCGATGATCAGGCGTTCATCATCATGGAATACCTCGAGGGCGAGAGCCTCGGGGAGTATCTGCACCGCACGGGCGCGCTGGTGACTGACCTGCCGTTTCTTCTGGGCGTGGCCGCCGGTATCGCCAGCGCCGTCGGCGCCGCGCACGCGACCGGGATCATTCACCGCGATCTCAAACCCGACAACGTGTACCTGCACCTCGGCGGCGCGACCGATCCCACGGTGACGGTGAAGATCCTCGACTTCGGAATCGCCAAGCTGGTGCAACAGGATGGCGGCAGCGGCACCCACCAGACCAAGACCGGGATGTTGCTGGGAACGCCGGCTTATATGTCGCCCGAGCAGTGCCGTGGCGCCGGTCAGGTGGATCTGCGATCGGACATCTACTCGCTCGGCTGCATCCTGTACGAGCTGGTCTGCGGCGCGCCGCCATTCGTGCACGAAGGCTCGGGCGACATGATCATCGCCCACGTCTCGGAGCCGCCCCAGCCGCCCCTCGGGCGCGTGCCGGGGATGCCGCCCGCGCTGAATGCGCTGATCATGCACATGCTGGCGAAGAAGCCCGATCAGCGCCCGCAGACCATGGACGCCGTGCTCGAGGCGCTGGCGGCTTGCGCGGTCTCCCTGGGCATCGGGATCGATCGCCCGATGCGGCCGCGCGTTCCGGTCGAGCGGCCGGTCATCGCGGCGCAGTTTTCGTCGACGCAGGTGGGCCCCGGCGGTGTGCCTCGCTCTCAGATCACGCCGCTGCCCGGATCGGGCCCGCTGTCGCCGATGGCGATGCGGCCTCAGACTCCGTACCCGGCAAGCGGACCGTCGCGTCCCGGCACCGGGCCCCAGGCTGTGCTGGAGCCGAGATCGCGCACGCGGCCGGCGACAGGACCGAACGCGGTGCTGGAATCACCGAGCGGGCCCCTGGTCGGACCCGGTGGCACGCGCGTGATGGAGGCGGTGCGGCCGACGACGACGATGGGCTCGGCGGCGGCGGAGATCGCGGACACGTCCGATCGGCTGCCGGCGGCGGCGCCCGCGAAACGCGGCAAGACGTTTGCCGTCGCCGCCGCGGCGGTCGTGCTGGTGGGCGGTGCGATCGCGGCCTTCGGAATGAGGGGCGGCGCGCCGGCGAGGACCACCACGGCGGCGACCGCCACCGAGCCGCCAATCGCCGCGGCGCCGCCGCCTGCGCCGCAGCAATTGCCGCCCGCGGCTGAACCGGCGCCCGCGCCGCAACCGCCGGCGGCGCAACCGCCCGCGCCCGCGCCGCCGGCCACGGTGCGCATCGATCTGCAGGGCATCCCGGCCCGCACCACGATCACCGTCGATGGCCAGGCCGCCACGCTGCCGCTGCAGTTGCCGCGCGGGTCGGCCGTGCACCAGATCGTGCTGCGCCCGCCGTCGGGCAGCGAGCGCCGGCTGGAGATCGACGGCACGAAGGATCGCCTGGTCGAGCTGATGTTCGACAAGCACGCCCCGGGCGAGGCCAGCGCCTCGCGCGCCAGCGGTGGCGGCGAGAGCACGCACCGCTCGTCGGGCAGTGGGTCGTCGCACGGCGCTGGCACCAGCAAGAAGAAGCCCGGGGCCAGCGATCGCGAAGCGATCACCGACATCTGAGCGCTTCGCTAAAGGTCCTTGTCGCAGATCACGCAGGTGGGCTTGTCGGCCGGGCCCATCGCGATGACCGGGCCCTGCTCGGCGGCGGCGCGCTCCGCCAGCAGCGCCAGCACCTGCGACTGCTTCTCCAGGAGACGCCGACGACGACCTCGGCCAGCGTGTGGATCGCCGAGTCCATCGCCCGCTCCCACTCGGCCCGCAATCAGCCCGCCTCGCTGAGGTGCTCTTCGTAGACATCCCAGGCGATGGGGCGAGGGCGCAGAGCGGTCATGATCAGTTGATCTTCACGCTGCCGCCGCGGATCCGGTTGACGCCCTTTGCGGTGGTCTCGACGTAGGCGCCGCGCAGGATCATCTTCCCGTCGCGCAGCAGGGTGATGCTGGCGTCGCCGCACTTCAGCGTCACCTCGTCCTTGCCCTCGATCACCACCCGCTTGCCGTCGACGCGCGCCACGGCCGGCGCCGCTGGGCGCGACACCGGCCCGGGAGAGACCGGCGGCGGTGAGGGCGATTTCGTCTGTTGCGCGAGCAGCGCCCCAAACAGCGCCGCTCCCGCATCCGGCTGCACCATCCCCACGACGATCGGCCTATCGACATCGCCGTTCTCGAACAAGAGCACCACCGCCTGACGTGTCTGCACCGCGTGCGCGACCTGTGCATCGTCGAGCACGATCGTCGTGCGAGCGGGTACCGGCGGCCCGCCGTTTGGCAGCGTCACCCGCAACGCGCCCGGCGCACTCCCTGGCGCTAGGTGACCGACACGTATCGGCGACGTGGCGCACGAACTCGCCGTGGCAACGCGCTTCGGTTTGGGCTCGCGGCTGGTCATCTTCGATACCGGCGAGCGCACATCATAGCTTGGCTGCACCGTTCCCGCGCAAGGCGACGGTCAAAGGCGACGATGATAAGCCAGTACGAGGCGGAGCCCATGGCGCCGCCTCGCACCTGACATCGGGACACTCAAGGCTCAGTCACTGCCGACCTCGGCGCCCGTTTCGGAATCATCGGAGCCGTCCACGCCAGCGTCCGGCACCGGCGTGACGTTCGTCACCGTCACGGCGATGGTCGCCGGGAACGATGGTCCTGCCTTCGGCGACGTCGACGACACAGTCGCGGTGACCGTGTGGTCGACACTGCTGCTGGGATCGGAAACACCGATGATCGTGAACGACTGATCGGTGTTGCCGGGACCGAATGTCAACTGGCCCTGGCTGACGGTGGCGTGGTTCGTGTCGCTGCTCCCCAGCTGCACGACGAACCCGGCAGGCGGGGTGCGCGTCAGGTGAACGTTTATCGTGGCCATCGTGTCAACGTCGGCACCGCTCTCCTTGATCGTCGCAGTGGCGTTGTTGGTGCTGGGATTGACGACCGTGACGCCGACCTTGTCCTCGTCGTTGACCCCCACCGGGAACGAAAGGAGCGGAGCGCTCCACATTCCGCCCGTCAGCGATGACGACAGAGCGATCGTGCTGAGACCGTCGATGGCGTCGTCGTCTTCGCGCGCCTGAACTGTAACCGTCTGCACGGTGTCCCACCCGCCCGAACCGGTGAAGTTGCCGAACGCAAGCGTCACCGCCATCGGTGTGGCACCCGCGAGCGCCACGGCGCTGGAGTTGCTCGAGGTCACGGTCACCTGCTCGACAGTCGCGCCCTGGTGCGGCGGGTACTTCAGCTTGACGTGAATATCTTTGAGGTCGGCAATGTCGGCGTCCTTGCTCTCGTTGAGCGTGAAGCAGTTCCCCGACGCGGCGCACGTCGTGTCGATGATGATCTTCTGTTGATCCGGATCGGCCGTGGTCGCTTCGACGGTGCGGCTATCCTGTGCGGGCAGTGAGACGCTGATGTCCGCGATCTCAGTGTCCGTGTTTTGATCCACCAGCGCCGCGACGTTCACCTGCTGAGGCGTGTTGTAGTTTCCGGTCGAAAACGTCAGTATCGTCTGCGACGACGAAAGACCGCCGCCGGAGGACACACCGAAGCTGCCCGTCACGCCGTTCGGGACGGCCACGGTCACCGTCACTGCGGAGGCTGGCTGCCATTTGAGGCTGACGTAGAACGTCGCTGGCATACCGCCTTCCGGGATGGGCGGGTTGAGCGTCAGCTTTGTCGGGAAAGTGAACGTATCCGGATTCATCGGATTGAGCGGCGTCGACGACGCCGAAAGGTAGATCGCCTGCGTGTCGGTGTCCTTCTGCCGCACGGTCACGGACTTGTCGGGCGCGCCTAGGGACGCGGGCCCGGAGATGCGCACGCTGACGAGCTCGTCAACCAGGTTGACGTCCTTGATGCCCGTGATCGTCACGTCGATGCCCGTGCTCCAGTTTCCGGATGCTCCCGGTGTGAAGGTCAGCGTCGACGGGCTCACCAAGACCACGCTCGGCAATGGGGTCATGGAGACTGACACGGCGTTGACAGGATCGGCGGAGAGCTGCACGTGGAACTTCGCGACGTTCGAATTGTCCCCCATCACGGGCGCCTCGTTGACGACCAAGCGGCTCATATCCTGCGGGTCCAGCGGGCCGATCAGGGTTGGAACGATATTCATCGCGTCGCTGTCTGCGATGTTGATCGTGACCACCTGCGACTGGATCTTATTCGCCGCGTCCGCGATGGTGACGGTCACGGTGTTCGGCATGGCGTCAGCGTCGTGGGCCGCCGCGAGATGAACGGTAACGGTCGGCGTCGTCGACGAGAGCATGATGGACTGAGAGTCACCGGCCACGATCAAACGGCTGGGATCGCTGCTGGACACGTTGGCGTGGATGGAATCCGTGCCCATGAGGGGCAGCAGCGTCGTCACATTGAAGGACACCGGCGTCGTCGCGCTGCAATCCGGCGGCATAACCTGCGCGTTGCACGACGGTTCCAGCACCGGCATCGTCGGCGCGCCTGTGATCTTGAGGTTCTGCACGTCGATGTCGGTGACAGTCACCTTGACGTCCTTGCTGTCGAGACCCGGCGACGCGAACGTCAGATCGACCGTGTTGTTCATCGTGTCAAGGTCATGCGGCAGTGTGAAAGTCAACGCCTGGAGGACGTTGTAGTTATCTTTGGTAAACGTCAGCGACGGCGTCGCCGGCGGCGTGACCCTGGTATTGTCGGCACTGGTCACGGTAACGGTCACGTCGCCCAGCGGTTGGAACTGCAGCTGCACATAGACGGTGACCATGTTCTGTGTATCTGCGGTCGTCGCAGTGGCGGCGCTTTCCGTGCCCAGCAGGTTTCCCGGTGACCCGTTGTACTGCAGCAGAATGGCCTGCTTGTCCCGATCCTTGATGAGGACGGCCTTTGTAACATCGTTCGCACCCGCCGATTTCAGCGTGATCGTCACCGTGTTGTCCACGATGTCGCTGTCTGGATTGGCGTGGATGTTGACCGTCTGCGCTTGAAAGTAATTCGAATCGTCGAAGGTGAGCACTTGCGGGTTCATCGCCAACCGCGACCCGTCGCTTGGGAAGGCGGAGACGGTAACCTGCCCGCCCGGCTTGGCGCTCAGGTGGACGGTGATCTGCGTGTCGCCGCCTTCGTCCATGTTGATGGTTTGACCGTCAGGCGTGACAACGATCTGCTGCGAGTCGACGTCCTTCACCGTCAACGGCAACACCCGCGGGTCGACGCCGCTCGCGGACAGCGTGATGGTGATGACGTCGTCTTTGGTGTCGCTGTCGTGAACCGGGACGATCACCACCGGCTGAGCCGTGTTGTAGTTGTCCGGCGTGAATGTCAGGGTCGCCGGGCTGACGTTCGCTTTCGTCGTATCGGAGGAGGTCACGGTAACGGCGAGGGTTCCGGGAGGCGGCAGCGTCAGTCCGACGTAAAACGTGACGCCGTTCTGATTGTCCTCTCTCACGGTCTGCGGGACAGCAACGATATCAAGGTTCTCCTTGTCAATGTCCACGATCGTGACGTCGACGGGAACGGTGGTCAGGTTCGCGGAGCTGACGTTCAGACGGACGACGTCGTCCGCGGCATCGTTGTCCTTCGGTGCCGTCAGCGTCACCGTCTGCTCGATCGAATAGTCCGTTGGGGAGAAGGTCAGCATCGATGGGCTGACCGTGAGTTTTGGGGTGGGCGTCGCAGGCCCAACGTTCACCGTGATCGGTGCGGCCGGCCGATACTTCAGGCGCACCGAGATGTCGGCGGTCTTCGTTTCAGTCATCGTCACGGTCGGCGGCATCACCACCAACTCCTGCACGTTCACGTCCTTTACCTGGACGCGCACCATCGCGCTCGTGATGCCATCGGCGGACAGCGTGAGGATAGCTGTGTTGTCGACCGTGTCGTCGTCGACGATTCCGTCGACGGTGATGGTCCGTGGGTCGTTGTTGTTGGGATCGAATGTGAACGTCTCAGTTTCGGGCTTGGCCACGGTGCCATC
>Ga0307475_10002943_pt1 | contig 10304 bp, 7 predicted proteins | sample atmos_gasesECM1C_FD_203317 | JGI IMG/M metagenome (GOLD analysis project Ga0307475, IMG submission 203317) | Hardwood forest soil microbial communities from Morgan-Monroe State Forest, Indiana, United States - atmos_gasesECM1C_515 | ecosystem: Environmental > Terrestrial > Soil > Temperate...
AAAGGTAGAAAGTAACTGGCTGAATCCCGATGGCATTCCCGGCCGACCGTGGTTTAAACATTTGCTGTACTGCGCGCGTTACACTTACGCGCACCTGGAGCTTCCCGGTCTCACCGAGGCCATCGAATCGCAAAATTGGGAAGAGGCCCAGCACCAATCTGAAATTCTAGCTAAAGCCATCGACACCAACACCGCTCTTCTGCAACAGATGGAAAACGAACTTCAGCACTAAACGCGACGATAACGGGCTTCCTTATCTTTTCAGAGACTCCGCAATTCTTAGTACCGTCGGATCCGTCTCGATCTCTTCAAGTTTCTTTGGCAAAGGAATACACCAGTTGGGACGCGTGTCGTCACGCGCTCCAGGCAAATTGGGCCTTTTGTGCGCCCCCAAGCCATCTTCCAAAGACGCCAGCGTAATAACCGCCGGCGAACGCGCCAGCGCCTCGTGTGTTTTAACGATCACGTCGGAAATGTGCTCGTGGTCATGCACGTTGGTCGCGCGCTTTAGATACCAACGCATTTTGTCGGTATTTTCTATGTTGGGTTCCAGTCCCAGATGTATTTGTTCGTTAAAATCCGCGCCCGACCAGATTCCCGCGATAGTCGGCAAATCGTGCGTGGACACCGCGGCGACTGCCAGCTTCGGATAATGCTCCGGCTGCTTTTCCTCGAACCACAAAAGTCGGTAGGAAAGCACCGCATACTCGGCAAGTTTTTCACGCACACCTTCGTCCACCGTGCCTAAATCTTCTCCCACCACAAATGTCTTGGCCCGCGCGCTCTCCAGCGCAAGAATCGAAAGCATCTCGTCGGCATTGTAACGAACGTAAGTTCCGTGCGCGCTCGGCTCACCTACTGGAATCCAGTACAACCGGAATAATCCCATCACGTGATCGATGCGCAGTCCTCGCGCATAGCGCAGCGCGGTGCGCACCGTTTGGATGAACGGCTCGTAGCACGCGGCCCGCAACTTGTGCGGCACGAATGGCGGCAGTCCCCAGTCTTGTCCGTTGGCGTTGAATAAATCGGGCGGAGCTCCCACGCTCACCTCTTTGGCAAATATTTCCTGCCACATCCACGCGTCGGCGCCGTCTGGCGCGACTCCCACGGGAAGGTCGTGCATGATATTGCCCGTTGACGAAGCCGCTTTTAATTGCTCGTCGAGCAAATATTGCAGCCACTTGTGAAACCGGATGCGATCGCCAAATTCCACGATCAACGCCAACACTGCCGGCCCATCCGGGGAACGATATTGCTGCGGCCACGCGCGCCAGTTCGCGCCGAATTGCTCGGCAAGCACACAAAAACTCGCAAACAGCTGCAGGCTGCGTCCCCAGCGGCGTTCAAAATCGGCAAACGATATTTTGTCGCGAACCACCGACCACACTTTTTCCAGGGCGCGCATTTTCAAACGGTAGATGGCATCGCGGTCAATCAAAGGCTTGTCGTTCAGCGCGCGCCCCTCCTCGCATAATTCTTCCAGGCCGGGAAGCGCTTCTCTCGCGCCGGCAACTTCTTCAATGCACAAATACAGCGGATTTAAAAATAATCTACTGCTCGGATAATAGGGACTCGCTTGCTGCGGCAAGACTGGGGCTGTCGCGCACAGCGGATTGACCATGACGATGCCGGCGTCCAATTCAGCCGACCATTCACACATACGACGCAAGTCTTCCAGATCGCCCATTCCCCAACTCGTTTGCGACCGCAACGAATAAAGTTGCAGCGCCCAGCCCCAGGTGTGCAGGTCCGATGGAAGGAAACAACGCGGTGGCGTTACGATCAGGCGCGATTCGCGCCGCTCACGATCAAAAATGGAATGGTAACCAAGAGGCAAGTCCGGCGGAAGTTTATCGCTCGCGCGCAAATTGGTGCCGTCTTCCAATTGCAGCTCGCAGGATTCGGGAAGGTTTACATCTGCGCCTTGACGCACGACCAGGAGCCGCGCATCACCAGGCCGGTCTTGCGTTGCTTGCATGGCGGCCAAAAATTTATTTTTGGTCGCATCCGAAACTTCGTGCCACTGCCCAGAGTCGTCCCGGTACTTTTCATCGATGCCCCAGGAATTAAAATTTGGCACACAAACTCCGGGCTGCGTGTGTTTCTGCATGGCTCTTACACTCGCCTCGCAATGAGAAGCATAGAAGCCTTTGCTTAGTTACAGCAATACAGCTTAATCGGTAAGAATGCGAGGAGAGTCCTTTCAAACTCTATACGCGGACTGCTCACTGGAAGTTAGCGTCGCGTCTGCGATTGCACTGGCCGGCTCGGGATATCCTATGAGAAATGTTATGGGAGCCAAGCCACCGGATTGTTATCCAACCTGCCACAACCAATTTTCCGCTTTCACCTGCGCGGCTAAAAGAGACAATTCTTTTTTAGAATAGGCCCGCAGGCAGGAGATTACTCCATCAAAAACCAGCACAAAGGGAATTACCGGGATGAAGTAGGTCCAGAATATTCTCGAAATCCGAAACGGACGCGCGAATGGCGCGGTCAGATCCGCCGCATGCTGCAATATCGCTAATGCTTCGTCCGGCGTGAAATGATGAAGTGAAGTGAAGATGGTGCGAAATCCCGAGAGTTCGTGAGGCAAAGCGGCGGCGTCTACGAATCCAGAATAAAACGTGATCTGGCCGCCGGTCTTTCGCCGTGCATTCTGGAATGCCGCAACATTCGGATACTTATCGGTCAAACAAACTTCCATGCTTTGACGGTTGGCGTTTTGTCCGTTGCCCACACGCAGCAAACGATATAGCCCACAGCCACGGCCCGCCACCGCCGGAACACAAATCCACAATGCGTTTCGCGCGGGTGGCTTCCACAGCTTTGTTTAGTAGCGGAACGATGGGGCGGTAAATTCCCGCCAAACTTAAAATGAATTGCAGGGCATCGGTGACGCCGTCGCGAAGATACTTTGGAAACCATTTTTGATCGTGAAACTCAAAAAAACGCGCTCCCCCAAATCTCCGCCCCTTGCAGATGAGCTGTCGAACATTAATTTTCTCGTTTGCAGCAGCGCTCACCGGCCCGGTCGAAATTGTCGTCATGAGTTCCTAGCCGCTCTGTTTGGAGTTTTCGGGACTTTGCCGTCAGGGTTCAAATCGCGAGCCGTGGCACCGGGCTGCGAGCAGTTCTTGGATGCTATCAGTGCGTTCTACGGGTTCAAGACTCTGTGAAGCCGGACATACCAGCTACCATTTATGTGAATCTAATGTAAGGGTTCTGCGATGTGCAATATGTAATATGCAAGACGGCAACGGCAAACATGTTTGTTACTATTACAGACTGAGAAAGCCAACTTTATTACTTCGATTCTTTATCGTGCATATGCATGTGTTCGTGCTCTTCGTGTTCTTTTCTATAGACCTCGGGAATCCCCAGGCTTCCTTTGGGCGGCAAGTGGCGCATGAAATTTACAAGGGTCCACATCTCTTGATCGTCCAGAATTCCTTTCCAGGAAGGCATGCCGGAAGGGTCGATGCCATTTTCAATAATCCATTTCAATTGTCCGTCTTTATATTCCTGCACATCCGACGAACTTAAAGACGGAATGGGCGGCGCCATTTTCTGCGCAAACGGCACTCCCGTAGCTGCACCGTCCAAGCCATGGCAGATGCCGCAGTGATGCCCAAAATGTTTCTGTCCGTCCGCGAGATTTTCTGGCGTCGCTGGAATGGGGTTGGGAGTGTTTTTTCCGCCGACGGTGATCTTGTGTTTCACGTCCTTGACCATTGCGCTTTCGACGCGTCCGGGTTGGCTAACGCGGCAGCCCGAAAAAATAAGCACGCAGCCAGCAACCACCATGATTCTGGCGGAGCTCATGAATCTGACTCTGTTTCTTTCATGAATTTCTCACAATTTCAAATTGCCATCGGTCTGCGGTTTCGGTGGTGACAATTTTGCTGCTTTCCGTAATGAGCAGCAACTCGCCCAATGCGTGCTTGTTAGACGCGATTAATGCCCAATCGTTGCAAGCGCCTTTTCGATGGCCGCCGTGACCTGCGGCGCATCCGGCGTGACGTCCGGCTCAAAGCGAGTAATGACGCGGCCGTTGGGGCCGATCAGAAACTTCGTGAAATTCCATTTTATGTCGCCGCCAGTTTGCGGATTGGCGGATTTGTCCGTCAGAAACTGATACAGCGGATCTTTATCATCACCCTTGACCGAAACCTTCGACATCATCGGAAAACTGACGTGATATTTGGTGGTGCAAAATGTTTTGATTTCCTGATTTGATCCCGGCTCTTGCCCGGCGAAATTATTGGCCGGAATACCCACGATGACAAAGCCGCGATCTCTATACTTCTCATACACCGTTTCCAGCGCCGAATATTGCGGCGTGAAGCCGCAGCGGCTGGCCACATTCACGAGCATGACCACTTTTCCTTTGTAGGCTGCCAGCGGCGCTGCCTGGCCATCGATGGAATTCAAAGTAAATTCGTAGACGTTTTTATCCGCAGCTATCACGCTGGCCCCCAAAAGAAAAATGCAACAGAGCAACTTAATCATGTTTCCTCCATCCATATTTTTACTCCGTTGCAGCCATAGCCGCAAATGATCGCAGCGGTCCTGATTTAATCGCCAGGATTTACCGCCAATCGGTTATTGAGCGTGGGCTGCCCCTGGTATAGACTCCGCAGGCCAGTCGTTTATTCCACGCGGTCTGCACGAGGAGGTGCGATGCCGGGGGCAGCAATCGTGACGGTAACGCATCGCATTCTCGCACCCACGGACCTGGTAATTATTGGAATTTATTTCGTCATTATTTTTGGCATCGGGTTTTATTTTGCAAAAAAGGGCCGAACCTCCGAGGATTATTTTCTGGCCAGCCGCAACATCGGTTGGTTCGCCATCGGCGCGTCGCTTTTCGTCTCCAATATTTCCACGGAACATTTCATAGGCCTCGCGGGATCGGGCGCCACGTCCGGCCTCGCCGTGGGCGATTTTGAGTGGCTGGCGTGCATGATGCTGCTGCTGCTCGGTTGGGTGTTCGTGCCTTTTTATTTGCGCTCCAATGTATTCACCATGCCGGAGTTTCTGGAGCGCCGCTTTAATCGTAATTGCGCGAATTATCTGGCCACCATTTCCGTGATTGCGTATATCTTCACAAAAATTTCCGTGCATCTTTATGCCGCGGGCATTGTGCTGGAGCGCGTGGTGGGCTGGAATCAATGGACAGCGGCAATTATTCTGGTGATTGCCACCGGCGTGTATACGATCGCCGGCGGCCTCGCCGCGGTGATCTACACGGATTTAGTACAGACCCTGATTCTTCTCGCGGGCGCAATCGCGCTTACGTTAATCGGTTTGGACAAAGTTGGCGGATTTGCAGGCCTGCGCGCCGCGCTTCCCGACAGTTTTTTTCATATGGTCAAGCCCGCTTCCGATGCGGAATTTCCCTGGACCGGGATTGTTTTTGGCGCGCCTATTCTGGGGATTTGGTATTGGTGCACCGACCAGGTCATTGTGCAGCGCGTTTTATCCGCGCGAGACGAAGGCCACGCCAAAGCGGGCACAATTTTTGCCGGCTTCCTAAAAGTTCTGCCGGTGTTCCTCCTGGTGCTGCCGGGCTTGATTTGCTATGCGCTGTATCCGCAACTATTCACCGTGGTGGACGGCAAAGTTACCAACGGAGACATCGCATTCCCTACATTGGTGATCAATCTTTTGCCCACTGGACTGGTGGGATTGTTGATCGCGGCGTTGCTGGCCGCGTTGATGGGGGCGATGAGCTCGGTTTTTAATTCCGCGTCCACCATGGTCACGCTCGATTTTTATAAAAAGTCCCGCCCCACGGCGAGCGAAAAGCAACTGGTGACTTTCGGACGCATCGCCACCGGCGCGATGGTGGTGCTGGGACTTTTGTGGGTGCCCTTCATTCATTTGCTCAGCGCGCAACTATACATTTATTTGCAAAGCGTGCAGGCGTACATCAGCCCGCCGATCGCGGTGTGTTTCATATTTGGAATTTTGTGGCCGCGGCTGAATGGCGAGGGCGCCATCAGTTCGCTGCTGGTTGGTTTTGTGCTGGGCTCGATGCGTTTTATTTTTGAAGTGCTGGACAAGACCAGGCACTACAGTTCTTCGGCATTGCGTTGGCTGGTGGGCATGAATTTTCTTCACTACGCGGTGCTCATGTTCGTGGTGTGCGCCATCGTGCTGATCGCCGTGAGCATGATGTATCCCGCTCCGGAGCGAAAGAAAATTGCGGGCTTAACTTTCGCAACGGTGGGGGACAAATTGGAAACTACGGATCTGAAGAAAACTCCGCATCTGAAGCGCGAGACGCCCGCGGAACACAGGGTGAACCTGGCGTTTACGTTGGTGCTGATCGCCACGGTTTTTGGTTTATGGATTTATTTCCGATAACGGGGCACCCAAAGAAATGACACCAACATCCATTGTCGCGTTGCGACCTAACGTCACGCAGGAGGATGCTGTCCAGGAATTTTCCAGTCGCGGGCTATCTTCAATGTATTGGCGAATGACAGCGGGCCGTTTGCAGCGCATCGCAGATGTTTATGTGCCCTATCAATTCTACGAAGTTAGTTATGTTATGGCCCGAGCGCCGCAGACGCGTTTGTTCGCGATGGACGTGGTAGACGGTTCGCTCGATCTGTTTGAGTTTCGGCAATTGCCGAGCCGGCAGCAATTAGTAACGACAGACACGCGTAACCGCGTCGAGCCATCCTTGTCAACGACCGTAGCCGACGAGTTGTTGCGCGAAAAAGCGTTGCGGGTTGTTTTTCAGCAAGGTTTTTTCAAAGTGCGCGAGGCGTCGTTAAATTTTTCCCGCAAGCCGGAGATGGTGCACTTGCCTTACTGGCTCGGTTTTTACGCTAGTGGCGGGATTGTTCGTTGCCGGGTGATGGACGCGGTGCGCCGGCGCATTGAAGGCGCCAAAGCGTCTGCATTTTTTGAACAGTGGTTAGCTGCTTGAAACATATCGCTAAGCAAACACAAACACTTTTTCCGTATTCGATTCCTTCTGGAGAGTTTTCTATGCCAGCCTTTGCGCGACGTGCCGTGGTGGGATTCTTGTTGTGTGCGATTTTTTGCACGAGGAACAACGCCCAGGGTTGGCACCATCTTGGCAATGTGCAACACGTCGAAGTGTTACCGGAAGGAGTGGAGCTGACGGCGGGCGCCGCGAAAGTTCGCGTCACTGCTTTTCGCGACGGCATCGTGCGTGTGCGAGTGGCGCCACAAGGAAAATTCCCGGAGGACTTTTCCTGGGCCGTGATTCAGGCGCCACAACCTCCCGCGGTAAAAGTTCAAGATGGACCGAAAGAAGTACGCATCAATGCGGGCGACGTGACTGTGGTTGTGATCAAGTCGCCGCTGCTCATCAATTTTGTGGATTCAACCGGCGCTGCGATCCTCGAGGACCAAGCAACGCTGCCCATGGCGTGGGATGGCGAGAGCGTGCACGTCTGGAAGCACATGCCTGGGGATGAAAATTACTTCGGCCTGGGCGACAAAGCCGGCCGCATGAATCGGCGGAACCGTTCTTTTACCATGTGGAACACCGATGAGTTTGGCTGGCAGGAGTCGAGTGATCCTTTATATAAGACCATTCCGTTTTTTATCGGGCTGCGCAATGGCGCGGCGTACGGGTTGTTTTTCGATAACACCTATCGCAGCAGCTTCGATTTCGGAAAAGAGTCGGCGGATTACTTTTCGTTCGGGGCGGTGGGCGGTGAGCTGAACTATTATTTTTTTTTGGGCCCAACGCCGAAGAAGATTATCGAGAATTACACCGCGCTAGTGGGACGCGCTGCGTTGCCTCCGCTTTGGACCTTAGGATTCCAGCAAAGCCGCTACAGTTATTATCCGGAGGCGCGAGGGCGCGAGATTGTCGCGACTTACCGGCAAAAGAAAATTCCGCTGGACGCCATTTATTTCGATATTGACTACCAGCAGGGATATGCGCCGTTCACGGTAAACCGGCAATATTTTCCAACGTTTGAAAAAATGATTTCTGATTTCCGCTCGCAGGGCGTGCACACCGTGCTGATCACGGACCTGCACATCAAGAAAGATCCGAACCCCGCTTACGCGCCGTACGCAACCGGAATGCAACGGGACGTCTTCGTTAAAAATCCCGACGGCAGCCCTTTTGTCGGCAAGGTGTGGCCAGGCGATAGCGTGTTCCCGGATTTTACGCTTACGAAAGCTCGGGACTGGTGGGGCGAGCTGTATACAGATTTTGTGGGCATGGGCGTGGCGGGTTTCTGGAACGACATGAACGAGCCGTCGGTGTTTGAGCGAGCGGACAAGACCATGCCGCTGGACGTGCGGCACCGCCTGGATGACGGAAGCTCGCGCGACCACCGCGCAATTCACAATGTGTATGGAATGGAAAACGTGCGCGCCACCGATGACGGGTTACGTAAGTTGCAGCCTGACGAGCGGCCTTTTGTGTTAACGCGCGCGGCGTACTCCGGAACACAGCGATATGCGGCGACGTGGACGGGAGACAACAGTAGCACGTGGAACCATTTGTCGATGAGCACGCCGATGCTGTTGAGCATGGGAATTTGCGGGTATTCACTGGTGGGCGACGACATCGGCGGATTCGCGGGAACGCCACCTGCGGATTTGTTGACGCGCTGGATCGAAGTGGGCGCGTTCAATCCCATTTATCGCGACCACACCGGGAAAGGCACAGGCGATCAGGAGCCGTGGGTGCACGGACCGGAGCAGGAAATGATTCGCCGACATTACATTGAACTGCGCTACCAGTTGCTGCCATATATTTATACCGGCATCGAAGAAATGACGCGCACGGGGTTGCCCTTCATGCGGCCGCTGTTTGTCGAGTATCCGCAAGCGAAGATGGAGGGCGACGATCACAATTTTCTGTTTGGCGGCGATTTGTTTGTGGCTCCCGTGGACACGGAAATGCTGGATGCCAAAGATTTTCATCTGCCGCCGGGGGAATGGTACGACTTTTGGACCAGCACTAAAGTGGCGGGCCAGGCTGCGCATCTCGTGTTGCATCCGCAATTAGACGAGCTGCCACTGTACGTTCGCGCCGGAGCCATTGTGCCTATGCAGTCCGTGGTGCAGAGCACGTCGGAGACTCCGGCTGGCGGGTTAAAACTGCGGGTATATCCTGGCGATGATTGCAGCGGGTCGTTGTACATGGATGATGGACATTCCTACGCGTATCAGAAGAACGAATTTCTGCGCATTCAATATAGCTGCCAGGTGGCGGGAAATTCCGTGACGGTGAGCAGTAAAGTGGAGAACAGCGCATTCCAACCGTGGTGGAAAAATGCAGAGGTCACGGTGTACGGAGTTGCGTCAGGTCCGAAACAAGTGCGCATTGGAAATCAGGCTACCAGCGATTTTCGTTACGACAATCAAATGCATGCGGTGACGCTGACGGTGCCGGGCGCGACGAGAGAGTGGTCGCTGCAAATAAATTATTGAAGTTGAATGCATTTCGAATTATGCAACGGCGATGTGATGTGGAAGTAGTTGGGGGGCCGATCAGGTATTAGGCGGGGCTGCTCTTGGTCCCGCTCACGATTAGAACCTCAGCCGGAAAACTCATCGCGTTGCCGATGGAGTACTCCGCAAGAGAAGAGTGCATCTCCTGCTTCACTTTGGGCTTCTGCTCTTCTGCAAGCATTTCGAATTTTTCGTTCAACTTTTCGGACATCTCGCGTCGCAGATTCCAGAAGTCTTCGACGGAGACGGGCGCTTCTATTTTGAACTGTAGCAGCCGCTCAGATCGCGCCACGGCGCCGGCCTCGGAAAAAACTTCCATTAACTTGCCGAGAGGCGCAAAACGAAATGCGTCCGGGGCTTCCGGGTCAAGTGGAGGCGAATCGACATAACGATCCATGACGCGTGACAACGCAAAGTGGAAAGGATTTTTTTCGGCGAAATGCCAAACCGCCAAAGCCAGCTTCCGTCCTGGCTTTAGCACGCGCAACATCTCGCGGACGCCGTCCACCGGAGAGGGAAAGAACATCACGCCAAAACGGCTGATTACGGCGTCGAAAGTACCGGCGGCGAAGGGCAGATCGTCTGCGAAGGCCACATCAAATTTCGCGTTCTTTAGGCCGAGACGTTGGGCCTCAGCGCGCGCGGCTTGCACCATTCCCTGAATCGCGTCAACGCCGAAGACCTTGCCTTTGGGGCCTGCCAAGGCCGCTATGCTCAATGCCGGCTCACCAGGCCCGGTGGCAACATCGAGAACCGAGTCCTCAGTACCGATTCCCGCATCCTCGATCAGAACTTGCGTGATGGGCGCGAACATTCCGCGGATGACGTTGCGGTGCTTC
>Ga0307475_10002944_pt1 | contig 10303 bp, 6 predicted proteins | sample atmos_gasesECM1C_FD_203317 | JGI IMG/M metagenome (GOLD analysis project Ga0307475, IMG submission 203317) | Hardwood forest soil microbial communities from Morgan-Monroe State Forest, Indiana, United States - atmos_gasesECM1C_515 | ecosystem: Environmental > Terrestrial > Soil > Temperate...
GTGACACCCGCGGCCGCCTCTTCAAAGCTCAGGCTCATGTCGTAACGCAAATCGTTGCCGCGTTGCCCGCGCGCGGCACGTCCACGGCGCCGGCCGCCCCCGCCGAACGCATCGTCAATGCCGAAGAGATCGCCGAGGATGTCCTGAAACTCCTCGAAGATGGTCGAGTTCATGCCGCCACCGGGCTCGAACCCGCGGCTGCCGAGTCCCGCGTGACCAAAGCGGTCGTAGATAGCGCGCTTTTGCGTGTCGGAAAGCACGCTGTAAGCTTCGCTCGCGGCGCGAAAGTTTCCCTCCGCTTGCTGCTTATTCTCCGGATTGCGATCCGGATGCCATTGAAGCGCCGCCTTGCGGTATGCCGACTTGATCTGATCGGCCGAAGCGTCGCGGGCCACGCCAAGAACTTCGTAGTAATCGCGGGGAGTGCTGGGCATTTTTCTCTTTTACCTTTTCGATTCAGGTATTACGCCGCTAGTTCATTCAGTTTTGCGCTTCACGGGTCTTTGCAGGCGCGCTGGTAACGCGGACCATCGCCGGCCGCAGAATCCGGCCGTGAAACACATAACCCGGCTGCAATTCCTGCAGCACGGTTCCGTCGGGTAATTCCGCGGTTTCGACGCTCTCGATGGCATGGTGGAAGTGCGGATTGAATTCCTTGCCCACGCTTTCGATGCGCTCGAGACCTTGCTTCGCAAGGATGTCGCCGAGCTGCTTGCGAATCAGCTCGAATCCCTTGCTGGATTCGGCGTAAGCAGGATTGTCGTATGCGGCCAATGCGCGATCGAAAGCATCGAGAACCGGCAGCAAATGCTCGACAAGCGCTTCCACGCCACGATGGCGGTCGTGATGGCGCTCCTTCTCGACCCGTTTGCGATAATTTTCGAAATCGGCCTGCCGCCGGACCAGCGTGTTCATCAGATCCTGCTTTTCGGCGAGCAGCTTCTGAATTTGCTCGGCGAACGCTATATCGTTCGCGCCGGGGGATGCAGATGCCGCGCCGCTGTCCGCCGTCGAAGGATTCCCTTCGGTTGCGACCCCTTGCTTTGCATCTTCGCTTTCCGGCTTTTCTCTGTTCCCGTAAGACGCCAAATCAGCTCTCCTCCTGGTTCTCGGAAAAAAATTGCGCCATGAAGGCGACTGCAGTGATCACGCGCTCGTAGTGCATGCGCATCGGAGCCAAAATGCCGAGCGTACCTTGAACCTGATCCTTCGAAGTGTACGACGCGGAGACGAGCGCGAGATGCTTTCCCGCGGTCGACATCTTGTCCAAACCAAGTTCCACGTGCACCGGCTCGGGCGATTCGATGCAGCCGCTCAAGAGCGCGATCAGCCGATCTTTTTCCTCGATCGCTTCCAGCAACTCACGCAATTGCGCCTGATCCGTGAACTCCGGCGACGACGCAATCTGCGCGGCACCTTCCACGTATATCTTGCGCTCGCCGCTATCTCCCAGCACGGTCGGGCCGCACAGCAGAAGAGCGTCTCCGGAAATGCGGCCATATTGCTCGCGGTCACGTTCCACCTGGAGCCGCAGGTCGGAGCGCATGGCTTCGAGCGTCCATCCTTTGTAATGATTATTAAGGTGCGTGGCAATGCGATCGAGATCCTCCTGGAGAAACGCGCGCTCGGGGCGAATCACTTTGTCGCGCGTCAAGCCGCCGGACGTCACCAGCACGACGAGAACGCGATTCTCTGGAAGAAGCAGGAATCGCAGATGCTCCACTACGCTGCGCGCAAGGGGCGGAGAAATGAAGATTCCAAGGCCGCGCGAAACAGCCGCAAGCACATGGCTCGCGCGCTCCATCACGGCTTCAGGCGTCTCCGCAGATTCGAGCTCGCGCCGTATCCACTGCCGGTCCTCCGGGCTCGCGGTAGCCTGGGCAGCCACCTGCTCGACGAAAAACCGGTACGCGCTGGCGGTGGGAACGCGGCCGGCAGATGTGTGCGGCTGGTACAGATAGCCCTCGTCTTCGAGATCGGCCATGACGTTGCGAACTGTCGCGGGGCTGAGCGGATCCAGATGGCGGCGCGCCACACTGCGCGAAGACACGGGTTCGCCCGTCTCGATGTATACGCGCACGACATCGGTCAGTATCTGCTGGTGCCGTTTTTGCTGTAGGACGGACATAGTTATCGAATCACGAAAGCAGCCCCAGCAACGTTTCTGCCGGGGCGGAACAAACGTCACGATCCTCACGTATCTAAATTTTAGTCGCGCTGAACGAGCGCGTCAACTTTGTCCGCAAGGGCGCGGCGAAAGAAGCATGAACCCGGCCGCGAGTTTTCACTGCGAATAAGGCTCAATGAAACTTGCGTGCATCCCGCTCGTATTCTATGCTGTCCGCGAATAATGGGCTCGACCAATATCAGCTCGGCCCCGCAAAGTTACTTGCAGCGTAATTGGCTCAATTAGGTAGAAGTAGCGCCAAGCAGCGTCTCAGGAGGTTTCATGTGGCATCTTACGCGCGCCGTGATTCTCGCAGGCGCGGCAGCTTTCGCGTTTTCAGGCGCAGGATTTGCCTCGCCAAGCCAGGCCAATCAACAGCCCGCCGCCTCTACAGGCAAGCCGCTCTCCACCCGCGTCGTCGCCTATAGCGTCGAAGCGAAGCTCGCCCCGGAAAAGCACACGATTACGGCAACTGAAACCCTGACATACCAAAACCTTACCGGGCAGCCGCAGCAAACGTTTCCGTTCCATCTATATTTGAACGCCTTTCAACCGCAATCCACCTTCATGACCGAGGTGCGGTTGTACGGGACGCGGGGGAACGGCCCAGATTCAGGCTGGGACGCCAAGCATTTCGGCTCGATAACCGTGAGCAAGTTCGAAGCTGAGGGCATGGGTGATCTCACCAATAAGATGGAGTTCATTCAGCCGGACGATCACAACGCAAATGACCTAACAGTCTTTCAGGTAACGCTGCCAAGGCCCGTTCCACCGGGCGGGTCCGTGCAATTCCGTATGGCATTCCAGGATTTGATGCCCGAGGTAGTGGAGCGCACGGGCTACAAGCGGGACTTCTTCATGGTCGGGCAATGGTTTCCGAAGGTTGGCGTGTGGTGGAAGGGCGCTTGGAACTGCCATCAGTTTCACGCCACCACCGAATTCTTCGCGGACTTCGGGACCTTTGACGTGAAGCTTACTCTCCCGCAGAACGAGGTCGTCGGCGCTGGTGGAGATCTCGTATCGAGCGCGAACAATTCGGACGGAACGAAGACGCTTGTCTTCCACTCCGAAGATGTGCACGACTTTTCGTGGACGGCCAGCCCCAGCTACCAATTGGTCGAAGATCAATGGACTGGGAGCGCCGGGACGGTGAAGATTCACCTGCTGATGTCGCCGGGGAACATGGGGACGGTGCCGCGATACTTGAGCGCGTTGAAAGGGACCCTCAAGCTCTTTGACGAATGGTACGGCCCGTATCCCTACGATCGAATTACGGTCGTAGACCCTCCACATGGCGCACTCGACGCGGGCGGCATGGAGTATCCGACGCTGATCACGGCCGGCACGGCTTGGAACATGCCCAAGGGAGCACTCCTTCCGGAAGTCGTGCTCGAACACGAATTCGGGCACCAATACTGGTACGGAATGGTGGCGACCAACGAATTCGAGGAAGCATGGCTCGACGAGGGAATCAACAGCTACACGGAAGTAAAAGTGATGGACGCCCTTTACGGGAAAGGCACTTCCGTCCTCAATTTTCCATTCGCGTCAATGGGGGAGGACGAACAGCAGCAGCTCTCCTACATCAGCCAGCCCGACAGGGATCCAATCACGCGATTCGCTTGGCGTTTCTACGGAAGCAACTCCTATGGCGGGATCACCTACGGCAAGACGGCTACCGTGTTGCTCACGCTTGAAAAAATCATCGGTGAAGACACGATGCGGCGGGCGCTGCACACCTACTTCTTGCGTTATCGCTTCACGCATCCAACCGGCGAGGATTTCCTGAAAACGATCGAGGAGGTTTCCGGAAAAAACCTGCGCTGGTATTTCGATCAGGCAGTCTATGGGACCAATATCCTCGACTATGAAATCCTGAACGCGCATTCCGACCCCATCAATTGGTATGAGAAAAAGCACTCTTTCGGCCCACAGCGCGACGATGAAAATAAGGACCAGGTCTACCGGACGTACGTTAGCGTGCACCGGAAGGGCGATTTCGTTTTTCCCGTGGACGTTGTAATCAAATTCAACGACGGGCAATCGGTGGTCGAGCACTGGGACGGCCGCGACCGCTGGGTGCGGTACGAATACGAACGCAAGTCAAAAGTGAAGTCTGCGGAAATCGATCCCCAGCATGAAATCTGGCTTGACCGCAACTTTTTCAACAACAGCTATGTCGTCAAGGAAAATCACCGCGCCGTTCATAAGCTCGGGAATCTGTGGCTTTTTGCGAGCGAATGGTTCGCGCAGTGGATCGCGTGGCTCACATAGTTCATTCACGCAGGTCGCTCGTTTAGCGACGGAGTCGCTCCAGCGAAACGGGAGCCGAAGCGGAGGCAATTCGAGATGGCTGCAAAACCGAGAACATTTCTGGACGGAGCAGGGTTGGTATGGCGCAGGCAGGCCGTGCTGTGGTGGATATTCATCGTCAATGCGCTCCTTTCCATTTTCACCGCCATCCAAATGATGGAGCCCGCGGCAGGTGCGCTGAATCACAGCTTCGCTGCGGATCGCCTGGTCCATGGATTCGATGTTGCCGCCCTTTTCGGACTCGTTGCTCAACCGGAATCTCCTATCCAAGGGCCGGGCCCGGCGTTCCTGTTTTTCTCGATCGTCTTCATGGTGTTTATGCTATTCGCAACGGGAGGAGTGCTAGCCACTTACTACCGCGACGAGCGTTTGACGGCAGGACCTTTCTTCGAGGCGTCCGGGTACCATTTCTGGCGTTTTCTGCGACTGCTGATTTATTTCGCAATTGCTCTGATCCCCATCGGGATTCTCGCCGCCATTTTCGGCAAACTCTACGATCACTTTGACGAGACTTCCATTTCGCCGTTTCCCGCCGTATGGGTCTTCGTTGCGTCTGCCGTCGTGGTTCTGTTTCTTTTGATGTGCCTGCGCCTCTGGTTCGACATGGCCCAGATAATCGCCGTGGCCGAGGACGAGCGCCGGATGCACAAGGCGTTGAGGCGCGCCGCTGCGGTCGTGAGCCGGAATTTCGGCTCGCTCTTCTGGCTCTATTTCCGGATCAGCCTTGTGAGCTGGCTCGTTTTCGGACTCGCCCTACAATTGTGGAAAAATCATTTGCAGCCCGATTCAATCCTCACTGCGCTTTTTCTGGGTCAAGCCATGATGGTTTTCTGGCTGGCCTGCCGACTGTGGCAGCGAGCGAGCGAGGCGCTTTGGTATCGGCGGTATCTGGCAGACGCGTTTGCAAGCGCTCCCGTTACCGAACCTGAACCTGCGGTGAGCCACGCCATGGCGGCTCCCGCCGCTCGATAAACCACCTGACGCGTTCCGCGGCGTCACCAGATCCGGCAGCGCTCGGCGGCAGGACGGACCATCGGCGAATTCGTGCTGCATTCATACGCCTTCGCGAATGCCGGCATGTTCGAGAGCGGCCCGTTCACGCGAAAATGCGACAGCGGGTGCGGGTTTGTATTCACGAGCAATCGGGCAAATTCCGGACGGAAGTTATCCGCCCAAATTTGCGCCCATCCCAGAAAGAATCGCTGGTCCTCCGTAAAACCATCGATGCTCGGCGCGGCGGGTTTGTCCGCGAGCGCTTTTTGCAGCGCGGCGTAAGCGATCGTCAGGCCTCCGAAGTCCGCAATGCTCTCGCCTTCCACGAGCTTGCCGTTTTCGTTCAGTCCCGGTTCGACCGTGTAGCCGTCGAATTGCTTTGCGATGCAGTTGCCGCGCTCCTCAAAATTCTTGAGATCCTCCGGCGTCCACCAGTTTTTCAGATTGCCCTGCGCGTCAAACTTGGCGCCCTGATCGTCGAAGCCGTGCGTCAACTCGTGCCCGATCACGGCACCGATGCCGCCATAGTTGAGAGCATCGTCGCGATTGGGGTCGAAGAACGGCGGTTGGAGAATGCCGGCAGGGAACGTGATGTCGTTCATCGTGGGGCGGTAGTAGGCATCGACGGTCGGTGGCGAAGCGTCCCACTCCCCGCGGTCCACGGGCTTGCCGATTCTCGCGGCATCATAGTCAAAATTATACGTGTTTCCACTGAGCGTATTCCCCGCGTAGGAACCGCGATCTACGTGAAAAGGAGAGTAGTCCCGCCATTTGTCCGGGTACCCGATTTTCACGTCGATGGCATCGAGTTTTTCAACGGCCTTCCGGCGTGTCTCAGGACTCATCCAATCGAGCGTTGCAAGATCGGCGCGCAGGGCGGCGATAATATTCTTCACCATCACGAGCGCCTTCTGTTTCGCCTGCGGCGGAAACTCCCGCTTCACATAATATTGGCCTAGCGCTTCGCCAAGGTGCGCGTCCGTGGCACGGACACACCGCTGCCAGCGCGGGAGCATTTCCGCCGTTCCAGTCAGCGTGCGGTTATAGAAATTGAAATTCTCCTCCACGAATTTCGCGGGAAGCGCCGGTGCTAGGGCGTGGACGTACTGCCAGCGCAAGTAGGCCTTCCAATCGGCCAGCGGCATGGAGGCGATGTCCGCGTCCACCTGCTTGAAAAACTCGGGCTGCCCGATATCCATGGAGGAGACCGCAGGCGCTTTCACTTCCTTGAAAAACTCCGCCCATGCGATATGGGGCGTCAGGCTCGCAATCTGCGACAGAGGCATTAGATGGTAGTTCTTGTCCGGGTCGCGCAAATCAACGTTCGGGAGCGATGCCTTCGCCAGCGAGTTTTCAATCGCCATCACGGCCTTGGTTTCCTCTGAGGCGCCCGCGCCCGTATCGCCGAGCAGCTTGAACATGTTCGTGACGTGCTGCACGTATGCGTCTCGGAGCTGCTTCGATTTCTCGTCGTCCCGGATGTAGTAGTCGCGGTCTGGCAACCCCAGCCCGCCCTGCCCCACACCGGCAATTCTCTGTGTGCTGTTCTTGAAGTCCGGTTCGGAACCGAACCCGAACACCGCGTTTGCTCCCGCACGCTGCAGGTGCGCGATCTCGGCTTGCAGGCTCGCGGAGTCATGGATCGCCGCGATGCGCTCCAATTCCGGTCCAAGCGGCTTCACGCCCGCGGATTCGATCTGCGCTTCATCCATGCAGCTCCCATAAAAATCGCCTATCTTCTGCCAGTTAGAGCCTGCAGAGGCAGTCTTGTCCTTGACTGCCTCTTCGAGAATCTCGTGGAGAACTCCCTCATTGCGCTGCTGAAGGATCTCGAAGGAGCCCCAATCGGATTGATCGGCAGGAATCGGGTTGTTCTTCTTCCAGCTTCCTTCGGCGAACTGATAAAAGTCGTCACACGGCTTCACTGAACGGTCGAGGTCCGCAAGATTGAAGCCATGGGAGGACTTGTCGTCGGCAGCTCCGGCGGCCGGCGGGTCAGAACAACCCGCTTCGTTTGGCCGCGCGACAGAAGCTACCTCCTGGTGGGCGCTCATGCTTTGAGCTCCTGCGGCAAATGGGAATAGAAGAACTAGAAGCATTACCAGTACAAGCAAATAGAGTCGCATCGCTCGAAAGACCTCGTTCTGACGGTTCCGAAGACACAAGAAGCTCGCCGAAAGTATTGTACGGTTGGAAATTCGCCCCCGGCAGGAAACAGCCTGCTCGCTGCCGACCATTCTGAGTGCAGCCGGGCAAGGTGTCAATCCACGCTGATTGTCAGCGGGCCGGTGCGATGCTACACTTCGCATCCGCCTGTTCGGATACGCACAGAAGTGTCCGCGAGCGAACGTTTAGCGCGCCTAAACTCCTGCTTAACCGTGGCGATTCAAGAGAATACCGGTGGCCGCTGCGTTGCAAGAAGCACAGTTTCTGAAACAAATCAGTGTGCTCGCGCGTTTAACCAATTGGAGATTCCGTGCAACTTTTCAGGTATCGCCAGTTTTGGGGGAGAGAAAAAAAGATGATTTCAAGATTATCGCACGTGGCGTTTGTATTTCTCACGGCCGCCTCGCTGGTGGTTTCGCCCGCCTACGCTCAATCGCAGGTAGCCCAACCGCAAGAGCAACAGGGCCAAGCACAGGCGCAGGGGACTCCCCAACAGCCGTCATCTGTAAATCCATCCGCCACCTCTGCCCCGGATAGCGCGCGTAACCTCAAGCTTACTGAGGGGCCGGACTATTCGAAGCCCAATCCGTTCTTTCCCAACATTATTGCGCCGTACAAGCCCCGGCATGTGAATGTGCCAATGCTAACGAATACTCCGCGCCTCGACCAGATTATTCAGGACGGCAAGCTAATGCTAAGCTTGGAGGATGCGATCTCCATCGCCCTTGAGAACAATCTCGACATTTACGTCCAGCGCTTCACGCCATGGATCGCCGAAACGCAATTGCTGAAGGCCCAAGCGGGTGGCGTGCCGCAGAGCGGCAGCTCTCAGAGCGTTGTACTTGGCAGCGCTCCGCAGACTTCTTTCGACCCGGTCATTTCGGGTCAGCTCAACTGGATACGCAGCAACACTCCCGTCAACAACCCGTTCCTATCGGGACTTGGCGTTATTTCGCAGGCGACGCCGTCCATCATTAGCAATAATCAGAACATAAACTTCACGTACTCGCAGGGCTTTCACACCGGAACGAGTGTTTCTGTTTCCTTCGATAATGATCGCGGCACGAACAACTCCGGCCAGAACCTGTTCAACCCGGCATGGACATCCTCGCTGACGATTGCGATCTCGCAGCCGCTTCTGAACGGATTCGGCATTCTCCCGAATACGCGTTTTATTATAGAGGCGAAGAACACGCTCAAGGCCGCGAAGTCCCAATTCGCCCAGCAGGTGATCACAACCGTCACGCAGGTCGAGAACGCCTACTGGGAATTGGTGTATGCCCGCGGGAACGTAAAGGTCCAGGAAGCAGCCGTCGGTGTATCGACAAAGCTTTACGAGGACAACAAGAAACAGCTCGAAATCGGCACGATGGCTCCGCTCGATGTTCTCACCGCTGAATCCCAGCTTGCCACCGACCAGCAGAACCTGATCGTCGCGCAAACCGTACAGCTCCAGGATGAAACCGTCCTACTCGTCGCGATCACAAAGGATTCGTTTGCCGGAAACTTGAAGGGCGTCGAGATCGTTCCTACCACCCCGATTAGCACCCCCGACGTCATCGACAATATCCCGCTTGACCAGGCCGTTCAGGAGGCTTGGACGAAGCGGCCCGAAGTCTTGCAGGCAGAACTCAACCTGAAGAATGCACAGATCGAAACGCACACAACTCGCAACGCCCTGCTGCCCTCGCTGAATGCGTTCATCGAAGGTGGGGCCCAGGGCCTGAACGGTAACAAGTCACTCGCCACGAACGTAATCCCGCCCGCTTTCCTACCTGATACACTATCTCCTGTGGTGGATCCCATGGGCGCTCCGATCCTGGTGAACGGGAGCGAAGTATTCGCCGGTCTCCCGGTAACTCAGAACGTCACCACGGTCGGCGGCCTTGGCGACGCTTTGTCCAGTCTTTTCCGTGCTCAATTCCCTGTTTACGGCGGCGGCATCAACCTGGTTCTTCCGATCCGCAACCGCTCGGCCCAAGCGGACAATGCCAGGGCGCAACTGGCTGAAAGGCAGCAGGAAGTCCAGTTGCGCCAGCTCGAAAATACGATTCTATTGAACGTGCGCAACGCTTTGATCGCTTTGCAACAGGATCGCGCGCAGGTGCAAGCCGCTGAAAAAGCGCGCACTCTCGCGCAACAGACCCTCGACGCCGAACAGAAGAAGTATCAGCTTGGCACCTCCACAAGCTACAACGTCGTTCTCCGCGCTCGCGACCTCACTGCCGCTCAGGGCACCGAGTTGCGTGCGAAAGCGAACCTGGAAGAGGCGGCCGTCAATTTCAATCAGGCCATGGGCCGGACGCTGGAAGTGAACAACATCGTCGTTGCCGACTCGCTCCGGGGAAAGCCCTATCATGCGCCGCTGATTCCCGGCACGCCGGAGCCTGCGCTCACGGGCAATCAGTAGGCGCTCGCATTGCTTATTTCAACTGCGCGGAGCCTTGGCTCAAACAGCCTGATCACGCTGGAACGTGCATCTCTGCCTGCTTCTCCTTGCCGTGCCCCTTTCCTTACCCTAAAATGAGCAGCTAGACACTTTCCGAGCGCACTCGACTCCGTCCTTCGAAGGAGCACGCCATGGCCCGCAAGGCGACCAAGGAACCGAAGTTCCCAGCTTCAACTTTGTTTGCGGCCGAACGAAAACCTTCCGCGGCGGAGCTT
>Ga0307475_10002945_pt1 | contig 10303 bp, 9 predicted proteins | sample atmos_gasesECM1C_FD_203317 | JGI IMG/M metagenome (GOLD analysis project Ga0307475, IMG submission 203317) | Hardwood forest soil microbial communities from Morgan-Monroe State Forest, Indiana, United States - atmos_gasesECM1C_515 | ecosystem: Environmental > Terrestrial > Soil > Temperate...
GCGACTGGCCCAATGGTGATACGGCGGATGGATGCCGGTGATATCGACTTGGCAATCCTGGACGGGGAGGCGACGCCGACCGGTGGCATGGGCATCGCCAAACAGCTGAAAGACGAACTCACGGTCTGCCCACCGATCGTGGTGCTCACCGGGCGCCCAGACGATGCCTGGCTGGCCAGTTGGTCGCGCGCCGAAGGCACGGTGCCGCATCCCCTTGACCCCATCGTGCTGGGCCGGACGGTGCTTGGGCTGCTACGCACTCCGGCTATCTAGCCAGCACCTGGCAGATTGCCTGACCCCGGGCAAGGGCTCCGACCGGCGCGGCGCTATGTTGAAGGTCACTGTGACGACACACAGACCCGGTCGGTCACACCAGCCTGGTCACCGCCTGGTCGCTGTTGGCGGCCCGTACGACGATCATGGAGCGAGTTGAACGTCTACTTACCCATCCTGGTTCTTGGCGGGATCGCCGCGGCCTTTGCCGTGGGCTCGGTCGCGATCGCGAGCCTCGTCGGCCCGAAGCGCTACAACCGGTCCAAGCAGGCAGCCTACGAATGCGGGATCGAGCCCACCGAGACGTCGGTCAGCGGCCCGAACGCGACAAGCGGGCAGCGGTTCCCGGTGAAGTATTACCTGACCGCAATGTTGTTTATCGTCTTCGACATCGAAATCGTGTTCTTGTATCCCTGGGCGGTCAGCTATGACTCGCTAGGGATATTCGCGCTGGTCGAGATGGTGGTGTTCATGCTCACGGTTTTCGTGGCCTACGCCTATGTGTGGCGCCGCGGGGGCCTGACGTGGGATTGAGGTAAGTCGTGGGCCTGGAAGAACAACTGCCCGGTGGGATCTTGCTGTCAACTGTCGAGAAGGTGGCGGGCTACGTCCGCAAGAACTCGCTGTGGCCGGCGACGTTCGGGCTGGCCTGCTGCGCGATCGAGATGATGGCGACCGCGGGCCCAAGGTTTGACATAGCACGGTTCGGGATGGAGCGATTCTCGGCGACACCTCGACAGGCCGATCTGATGATCGTGGCTGGGCGGGTCAGCCAGAAAATGGCGCCGGTGTTGCGTCAGATCTACGACCAGATGGCCGAGCCGAAATGGGTTCTGGCCATGGGTGTGTGCGCGTCGTCGGGCGGGATGTTCAACAACTACGCGATCGTGCAGGGCGTGGATCACGTCGTTCCGGTGGACATCTACCTACCCGGCTGCCCGCCGCGCCCGGAGATGCTGTTGTACGCAATCCTCAAGCTGCACGAGAAGATTCAGGAAATGCCGTTGGGCGTCAACCGGGAACAAGCCATCACCGAAGCCGAGCAGGCGGCGCTGGCCGCCAGGCCGACGATCGAGATGCACGGACTTTTGCGATGAGCTCACCGGACCAGGACCCGAAGCAAGCAACCACCGAGGCGGGGAGACCACCCCCTTCCGGGGGCGAAGTGGTCGACGTTCGCCGCGGCATGTTCGGGGTCGAAGGCACCGGCGACACCTCCGGATACGGACGGCTGGTCCGGGAGGTCACGCTCCCCGGCAGTAGCCCACGCCCCTACGGCGGCTACTTCGACGACGTCGCCGACCGGCTGGCCGAGGCATTGCAGCGCGACGGAGTCGAATTCGACGACGCGATTGAGAAAGTCGTGGTCGACCGCAACGAGCTGACCCTGCACGTCCGCCGGGAGATGTTGCCGCAAGTCGCCCAGCGTCTTCGCGACGAGCCGGAATTACGATTCGAGCTGTGCCTGGGCGTCAACGGGGTGCATTACCCGCACGAGACCGGCCGGGAACTGCACGCCGTGTACCCGCTGCAGTCGATCACCCACAACCGGCGGCTCCGGCTGGAAGTGTCTGCGCCGGACAGTGATCCGCATATCCCGTCGCTGTTTTCCGTCTACCCGACCAACGACTGGCACGAGCGCGAGACCTACGACTTCTTCGGGATCATCTTCGACGGCCATCCGTCGCTGACCCGAATCGAGATGCCCGACGACTGGCAGGGGCATCCGCAGCGCAAGGACTACCCACTCGGCGGCATCCCGGTCGAATACAAGGGCGCGCAGATACCCCCGCCCGACGAGCGGAGGGGCTACAACTGATGAGCGAAACCGAAACTGTCCTGGTCGTCGGCGGCCAGGACTGGGAACAGATCGTCGAAGCCGCCCGCAGCGCGGATCCCGGTGAACGCATCGTCGTCAACATGGGGCCGCAGCACCCGTCCACCCACGGGGTGTTGCGGCTGATCCTCGAGATCGAGGGCGAAACGGTCACCGAGGTCCGATGCGGAATCGGCTACCTGCACACCGGAATCGAGAAGAACCTCGAATACCGCTACTGGACTCAGGGCGTCACCTTCGTCACCCGAATGGATTACCTGGCACCGTTCTTCAACGAAACCGCCTACTGCCTGGGTGTGGAAAAGCTCCTCGGCATCACCGATGAGATACCGGAGCGGGTCAACGTCATCCGGGTAATGATGATGGAGCTCAACCGGATCTCGTCGCATCTGGTTGCATTGGCGACCGGCGGCATGGAATTGGGCGCCATGACACCGATGTTCGTCGGCTTCCGGGGGCGCGAGATCGTGCTCACTTTGTTCGAATCGATCACCGGGTTGCGGATGAACAGCGCCTACATCCGGCCCGGCGGCGTGGCGCAGGACCTACCGCCCAACGCTCAGAGCGAAATCGCGGAAGCCCTCAAGCAGCTGCGCCAGCCACTGCGCGAAATGGGACAGCTGCTCAACGAAAACGCCATCTGGAAAGCCCGTACCAAGGGCGTGGGCTACCTGGACCTGGCCGGATGCATGGCACTGGGCATCACCGGCCCGATCCTGCGCTCCACCGGATTGCCCCACGACCTGCGCAAAAGCGAACCCTACTGCGGATACGAGAACTATGAGTTCGACGTGATCACCGATGACGGGTGTGATGCCTACGGGCGCTACATAATTCGCGTCAAAGAGATGTGGGAATCGGTGAAGATCGTCGAGCAGTGCCTGGACAAGTTGCGGCCCGGCCCGACCATGATCGAGGACCGCAAGATCGCTTGGCCGGCCGACTTGACGGTAGGCCCCGACGGCATGGGCAACTCGCCGGAGCACATCGCCAAGATCATGGGCAGCTCGATGGAGGCATTGATCCATCACTTCAAGTTGGTCACCGAGGGCATCCGGGTTCCGGCGGGCCAGGTCTACGTCGCGGTCGAATCGCCACGCGGTGAGCTCGGCGTGCACATGGTCAGCGACGGCGGTACCCGCCCCTACCGGGTGCACTACCGGGATCCGTCCTTCACCAACCTGCAGTCTGTCGCCGCGATGAGCGAGGGCGGGATGGTCGCCGACCTGATCGCCGCGGTCGCCAGCATCGACCCGGTCATGGGCGGGGTCGATCGATGACCGGCCAGCAGGGTCAGCCAGTGTTCATCCGGCTCGGACCGCCGCCCGAAGAGCCCAACCAATTCGTCGTCGAGGGTGCCCCGCAGTCGTATTCACCGGAGGTGCGGGCGCGGCTGGAGGTCGACGCCAAGGAGATCATCGGTCGCTACCCCAACAAGCGCTCAGCGCTCTTGCCGTTGCTGCACCTGGTGCAAGCCGAGGACTCCTACCTAACACCGGCCGGCTTGGAGTTCTGCGGTGACCAGCTGGGGCTGACCGGCGCCGAGGTGTCGGCGGTGGCGAGCTTCTACACCATGTACCGCCGCGGCCCCACCGGCGACTACCTGGTCGGTGTGTGCACCAACACGCTGTGCGCCGTCATGGGCGGGGACGCCATATTCGAGGCGCTGGTAAACCATCTCGGCGTCCGCAACGACCAGACCACCCCCGACGGCAAGATCACCCTGCAACACATCGAATGCAACGCCGCCTGCGATTTCGCACCGGTGGTGATGGTCAACTGGGAGTTCTTCGACAACCAGACGCCCGAGTCGGCGCGCGAACTCGTCGACTCGCTGCGCTCCGGCAAGCCTGCGGCGCCCACCCGCGGCGCTCCGCTGTGCGCCTTCCGCGAGACGTCGCGCATCCTGGCCGGCTTACCCGACCAGCGCCCCGACCAGGGCCAGGGTGGCGCCGGTGCGGCCACATTGGCCGGTCTGCGGGTGGCGCAGGAACACGGCATGCACGCGCCCACGCCGAACAACACATCGGCCGGGGAAGGACAGTGATGGCCGCCCCTTCCGACCAGGCAACGCCCCTGACTCCAGTGATCAGCCGCTACTGGGACGACCCCGAATCGTGGACCCTGGCGACCTATCAACGCCACGACGGCTATGAGGCGATGAAGAAAGCCCTGAAAATGGAGCCCGACGCGGTGATCGGGACCGTCAAGGACTCCGGGCTGCGCGGGCGCGGCGGCGCGGGCTTCTCCGCCGGGACGAAGTGGTCGTTCATCCCGCAAGGCGATACCGGTGCCGCCGCCAAGCCGCACTACCTCGTCGTCAACGCCGACGAGTCCGAACCCGGTACGTGCAAAGACATTCCGTTGATGCTGGCGACACCGCATGTGCTCATCGAAGGCGTGATCATCGCCTCCTACGCGATCCGGGCCAACCATGCGTTCATCTACGTGCGCGGTGAAGTACTGCCGGTGTTGCGCCGTTTGCAGAACGCGGCAGCCGAGGCCTACGCCGCCGGTTTCCTGGGCCGCGATATCGCCGGATCCGGCTTTGACCTAGAGCTGGTGGTACACGCCGGCGCGGGCGCCTACATCTGCGGCGAGGAGACCGCGCTGCTCGATTCGCTGGAGGGCCGGCGCGGCCAGCCGCGGCTCCGGCCCCCATTCCCTGCGGTAGCCGGGCTCTACGGCTGCCCCACGGTGATCAACAACGTCGAAACAATCGCCAGTGTCCCGTCGATCATTCTCAACGGCGTCGACTGGTTCCGCTCCATGGGCAGCGAGAAATCGCCTGGCTTCACGCTGTATTCGCTGTCCGGACACGTCACCCGCCCGGGTCAGTACGAGGCCCCGCTGGGTATCACGTTGCGTGAGTTGCTCAACTACGCCGGCGGGGTGCGCGCCGGACACCGGCTCAAGTTCTGGACACCCGGCGGCTCGTCGACACCGCTGCTCACCGACGAGCACCTCGATGTGCCGCTGGACTACGAGGGCGTGAGTGGCGTCGGCTCCATGCTGGGCACCAAGGCGCTGGAGATCTTCGACGAAACCACCTGTGTGGTGCGCGCGGTGCGACGGTGGACCGAGTTCTACAAACACGAGTCGTGCGGGAAGTGCACGCCGTGCCGAGAGGGCACCTTCTGGCTGGACCGGATCTACGAGCGGCTGGAAACCGGCACGGGCACCCACGAGGATCTCGACAAGCTGTTGGACATCTCCGACGCCATCCTGGGAAAGTCGTTCTGCGCGTTGGGCGATGGTGCGGCCAGCCCGGTGATGTCGTCGATACAGTACTTCCGCGACGAGTACGTCGCCCACGTCGAAGGAGGCGGATGCCCGTTCGACCCCAGAGAGTCCATGCTCACGGCGGACGGAAAGGCGTGACGCGCCGATGACAAGTGCGGCCAATACCCAGACCGGCGACCAGGTGGGCCAGCCGGACATGGTGACGCTGACCATCGACGGCGCCGAAATCAGTGTTCCCAAAGGGACTCTGGTGATTCGCGCTGCCGAGTTGATGGGCGTCCAGATCCCGCGGTTTTGCGACCACCCGCTACTCGAACCGGTCGGCGCGTGCCGGCAGTGCCTGGTCGAGGTTGAGGGACAACGCAAACCACTGGCGTCGTGCACCACTGTTGCCACCGACGACATGGTGGTGCGTACCCAACTGACCTCCGAGGCCGCTGATAAAGCCCAGCACGGCGTGATGGAGCTGCTGCTGATCAACCATCCGCTGGACTGCCCGATGTGCGACAAGGGCGGCGAATGCCCGCTGCAAAACCAGGCGATGTCCAACGGCCGGGCCGACTCCCGATTCACCGACGTCAAGCGCACGTTCGCCAAGCCGATCAACATCTCCGCACAGGTGCTGCTGGATCGCGAACGCTGCATCTTGTGTGCCCGCTGCACGCGGTTCTCCGAGCAGATCGCCGGGGATCCGTTCATCGACATGCAGGAGCGGGGCGCACTGCAGCAGGTCGGCATTTACGCCAACGAGCCGTTCGACTCCTACTTCTCGGGCAACACGGTGCAGATCTGCCCGGTGGGCGCGCTGACTGGGACCGCTTACCGTTTTCGGGCCCGCCCATTCGACTTGGTCTCCAGCCCGAGCGTGTGCGAACACTGCGCGTCCGGCTGCGCGCAGCGCACCGACCACCGTCGCGGCAAGGTGCTGCGCCGCCTTGCCGGCGACGACCCGGAAGTCAACGAGGAATGGAACTGCGACAAGGGCCGGTGGGCGTTCAGCTACGCGACCCAGCCCGACCTGATCACCACTCCCCTGATCCGCAACGCCGACGGCACCCTGGTACCCGCGTCGTGGTCGCACGCGATGGTGGCCGCGGCCCAGGGACTCGAGGCCGCCCGCGGGCGCACCGGTGTGCTGGTCGGCGGCCGGGCAACTTGGGAGGACGCGTACGCCTACGCCAAGTTCGCGCGAATTGCGTTGGACACCAACGACATCGACTTCCGTGCCCGCCCGCACTCGGCCGAAGAGGCCGACTTCCTGGCGGCCCGCGTCGCGGGCCGGCCGGTGACCGTCAGCTATTCCGACTTGGAGTCGGCGCCGGTCGTGTTGCTGGTCGGGTTCGAGCCGGAAGAGGAGTCGCCCATCGTGTTCCTGCGATTGCGCAAGGCGGCCCGCAAGCACGGTGTACCGGTGTACGCGATCGCCCCGTTCGCCACCCGCGCACTGCAGAAGATGTCCGGCCGGTTGCTCAAAACCGTTCCCGACACCGAGGCTTCGACGCTGGACGGTTTGGCCACCGGTGAGATCGGTGACCTGCTGGCCACGCCCGGTGCGGTGATCATGGTCGGAGAACGCCTGGCCATGGTGCCGGGCGGATTGTCCGCCGCGTCTCGGCTCGCCGACGCGACCGGCGCGCGGCTGGCGTGGGTGCCGCGCCGCGCCGGGGAACGCGGTGCACTGGAAGCCGGCGCACTGCCCGCCCTGCTGCCCGGCGGCCGTCCACTGGCCGACGACGCCGCTCGCGCACAGGTCTGCGAAGCCTGGCATGTGACCGAAATACCTTCTGCGGTTGGGCGCGACGCCGACGGCATCCTGGCCGCCGCCGCCGACGGGACGCTGGGCGCGCTGCTGGTCGGGGGTGTGGAACCCAACGACTTCGCCGATCCCGACGCGGTATTGGCCGCGCTGGAGGCCGCCGGCTTCGTGGTCAGCCTGGAGCTGCGCCACAGCGCCGTCACCGAACGCGCCGACGTGGTGTTTCCGGTCGCGCCGACGACGCAGAAGGCCGGCGCCTTCGTCAACTGGGAGGGTCGCTACCGCGGGTTCACCCCCGCGCTGCACGGCACCACGCAGCAGGCCGGCCAGTCGGACCATCAAGTGCTCGACGCGCTGGCCGACGAAATGGGCGTCTATCTGGGGGTGTCCACCGTCGAGGCGGCCCGCCAGGAGCTGTCCGGGCTGGGCACCTGGGACGGCAAACCCGCCACAGGCCCCAATGTCTCGGCCCCCGAGCCGTCCCAGCCCGGGCCGGACCAGGCCGTGTTGACCGGTTGGCGGATGCTGCTCGACGAGGGCCGTCTGCAGGACGGCGAACCATACCTGGCCGGGACCGCACGCACACCGGTGCTACGCCTGTCGGCCGATACCTCGGCCGAGATCGGCGCCGCCGACGGCGACGAGGTCACGGTCAGCACGTCACGCGGATCGATCACCTTGCCGCTGACCATCACCGACATGCCCGACCGGGTGGTGTGGCTTCCGCTGAACTCGCCGGGTTCGGCGGTGCATCGGGAACTGGGCGTGGTCGTCGGCGGCATCGTGCGAATCGGAGTGGCGTCATGACCGCCTTCGGACACGACCCCTGGTGGCTGGTGCTGGGTAAGGCGCTGGCGATCTTCGTGTTCCTGATGCTGAACGTGCTGGTCGCGATCCTGGCCGAGCGCAAGATCCTGGGCTGGATGCAGTTGCGGCCCGGCCCCAACCGGGCGGGGCCGTGGGGCATCCTGCAGAGTCTGGCCGACGGGATCAAGCTGGCGCTCAAAGAGAGCATCACCCCGGGCGGCGTCGACAAGTTCGTTTATTTCGCGGCCCCGGTCTTCTCGACGATCCCCGCGTTCACGGCGTTCGCGTTCATCCCGTTCGGTCCCGAGGTGTCGATGTTCGGCCACCGCACGCCGTTGCAGCTGACCGACCTGCCGGTCGCGGTGCTGTTCATCCTGGGCCTGTCCGCGATCGGGGTGTACGGCATCGTGCTGGGCGGTTGGGCGTCAGGTTCCACCTACCCGCTGTTAGGCGGGGTACGGTCCACCGCCCAAGTCATCTCATACGAGGTCGCGATGGGCCTGTCGTTCGCGGCGGTCTTCCTCTACGCAGGCTCCATGTCGACCTCGGCGATCGTGGCCGCCCAGGACCGGGTCTGGTACGTGTTCCTGTTGCTGCCGTCGTTCGTGATCTACCTCATCTCCATGGTGGGTGAAACCAACCGCGCCCCATTCGACTTGCCGGAAGCCGAGGGTGAACTCGTCGCCGGCTTCCACACCGAGTACTCGTCGCTGAAGTTCGCAATGTTCATGTTGGCCGAGTACGTCAACATGATGACAGTTTCGTCACTTGCCACGGTCATGTTCTTCGGCGGCTGGCATGCTCCCTGGCCGCTCAACATGTGGGCCGGCGCCAACACCGGTTGGTGGCCGGTGCTCTGGTTCACCCTCAAGTTATGGACCTTCCTGTTCATTTACTTCTGGCTGCGGGCCTCGCTGCCCCGGTTGCGCTATGACCAGTTCATGGGGCTGGGCTGGAAATTGCTGATCCCCGTCTCGTTGGTGTGGGTGATGATCGCGGCGGCGATCCGCTCGGCGAGCAACCAAGGTTTCGAGCATTGGACCCCGGTGCTTGTGGTCAGCAGCATCGTCGTTGCCGCGGCGCTGGTGCTCACGCTGCGAAAGCCGTTCACCGCCCCCAGCGTTCGCGCGCTGGCGCGGGAGAACCGTAAGCATCGCCCTGAAAGCCCGGAACCGGCATTCCCGACACCGCCGCTGCTCCCCCGCAAGCGGGAGGTACCCCCAGTCGGTGCGAGCAAGGAGAACGCACGTGGCTAAATTCTTGGCCGCCGTAGCAGGATTCGGCGTGACCCTCGGTTCGATATTCAAAAAGAATGTCACCGAGGAGTACCCGGAGAAGCCGGGTCCCGTTAAGCCGCGCTACCACGGCCGCCATCAACTCAACCGGTACCCGGACGGCCTGGAGAAATGCATCGGCTGCGAGTTGTGCGCCTGGGCCTGCCCGGCCGATGCGATCTACGTCGAGGGTGCCGACAACACCGACGAGGCAAGGTATTCGCCGGGGGAACGCTACGGCCAGGTGTACCAGATCAACTATCTGCGTTGCATCGGTTGCGGTTTGTGCATCGAGGCCTGCCCGACCCGGGCGTTGACAATGACCAACGACTACGAGATGGCCGATGACAACCGCGCCGACCTGATCTACGAGAAGGACCGGCTGCTGGCGCCGCTGCTACCCGAGATGACCGCGCCGCCGCATCCGAGGGCGCCGGGCGCCACCGACAAGGACTACTACCAGGGCAACGTGACCCCAAACGGCTTGCGTGAGGAGCGGAACGCCGGAGACGCCCAGTGACCGCGGTTAATTTGGCAGCAGAGACCATCGTTCGCACCTCCACCGGCGAAGCGGTGACGTTCTGGTTGCTGGGCACGCTGGCGGTGATCGGCGCGATCGGTGTGGTGCTGGCCGTCAACGCGGTGTATTCGGCGATGTTTCTGGCGATGACGATGATCATCCTCGCGGTGTTCTACATGATCGAGGACGCGCTGTTCTTGGGTGTCGTTCAGGTCGTCGTCTACACCGGCGCGGTGATGATGCTGTTCTTGTTCGTGCTGATGTTGATCGGCGTGGACTCCGCGGAATCACTGAAGGAAACGCTGCGCGGACAGCGTTTCGCCTCGGTGGCGACCGGCATCGGGTTCGGCATTCTGCTGATCGCCGCCATCGGCAGCGTGGCGACGAGTTTCGTCGGACTGACCGCCGCCAACGCCAACGGCAACGTCGAGGGCTTGGCGGCGCTGATCTTCTCCCGTTATCTGTGGGCGTTCGAGTTGACCAGCGCGCTGCTGATTACCGCGGCCGTCGGCGCGATGGTGCTGGCTCATCGGGAGCGTTTCGAGCGCCGCAAGACCCAGCGGGAGCTCTCGCAGGAGCGATTCCGTCCCGGC
>Ga0307475_10002946_pt1 | contig 10301 bp, 8 predicted proteins | sample atmos_gasesECM1C_FD_203317 | JGI IMG/M metagenome (GOLD analysis project Ga0307475, IMG submission 203317) | Hardwood forest soil microbial communities from Morgan-Monroe State Forest, Indiana, United States - atmos_gasesECM1C_515 | ecosystem: Environmental > Terrestrial > Soil > Temperate...
TTTGGGCAGATCGCGAATGAAGCCGACAGTGTCCGAAACCAGCACGCGGCGGTTGGAGGGAAGACGAATGGCGCGAATAGTGGGGTCGAGGGTGGCGAACATGCGGGGGGAAACCAGCACTTCGGCACTGCTGAGGGCGTTGAACAGCGTGGACTTGCCGGCATTGGTGTAGCCAACCAGCGCGATGGTGCCGAGCGGGACGGCGTTGCGCGCTTCACGGCGCAGGGCGCGCTGCTTGCGCACGTCTTCGATGCTGGCCTGAATTTTGCTGACGCGATCACGAATGCGGCGGCGGTCGGTTTCGAGTTTCTTTTCGCCAGGGCCGCGCACGCCGATGCGGCCAGCTCCTCCGCCCGCTCCGCCTGCGCCGCCACCGCCGCTTTTGCCGCCGAGGCGAGACATGGCGGTGCCGCGGCCGGTCAGGCGAGGCAGAAGATAGTTCAGCTGTGCCAGTTCGACCTGTAGCTGGCCTTCGCGGCTGCGCGCGTGGCGGGCAAAAATATCGAGAATGAGCTGGGTGCGATCGATGACGCGGCGTTCGGTGGCCGTTTCGATGTTGCGCTGCTGCACCGGCGACAGGTTGCCGTCGAAAATGATCAACGGCGCCTTGTGCGCGGTGGCTTCGGCGCGAATCTCGTCCAGCTTGCCGCGGCCCACGAGAGTCGCTGGATCGGCAGACTCGCGCACCTGATATACGGTGCCGGCGACTTCCGCGCCGGCGCTGCGCGCAAGCTCCACGAGCTCGGCAAGCGATTCGCGGCCTTGCTCGCCAGCGGGCATGCCGGGCACACGGCGTGCACGCTTCCACGTGACGCCCACAAGCAAGGCGCGCTCCGAAACTGAAGTTGCGTGCTGCGTCTTCATACTCGAGAAAAAGGGACGGTCATCGTGCGGAGGGAGCGGTTCGTGCGAATGGCGACACCGTGTGCGACGTGTGAGGTCCCAGGAACAAATTATACTCCCCTTGCCTCCACGCCGCGACCCTGGACGACGCCGTGCTCACGCAGCCATTGCAGCGCCTGTTGTTGCAGGAGCGGATCATCACCAAATCCAGTGAGCCAGTGCACCGCGGGTTCGCGGCGAAACCAGGTGAGCTGACGCTTCGCGTACCGACGCGTCGCATGCTGAATCGCGGCGCGAGCCTCATCCATCGTCAGCCGGTCTTGCAGCACCGCGCGCAATTCGCGGTAGCCGATGAAGTCGAACGGCTTGGCGTTTTCGGACAAGCCGCCCTGGAGCAAGGCACGGACCTCTTCGAGCCAGCCGCTTGCGAGCATGGCGTCGGTTCTGGCATGGATGCGCTTGTACAAAGCTTCGCGGTCCGGGGCGAGTCCGATCTTCAGCGCGCGCCAACCTTGCAGTGGAGCGCGGCCGCTTCGGTGCAATTCGGTGAGCGGCATTTTGGCGAGGAGGCACACTTCGATGGCGCGAATCAGCTTTTGCTCGTCGGCTGCGGAAATTTTTTGCGCAGCTTCAGCATCGAGGTGCGACAGAACCTTTTGTAGGTACAAAGGCCCATGCTCCCGAGCGCTGCGGCGCAATCTTTCGCGAAGCTCTTCTGAGCGCTGCGGAACGTCGGCCAGGCCTTCGAGCAGTGCACGCAGGTACAGACCTGTACCAACCGTGAAAACAGGGACGCGCTCGCGGTTTCGCAAATCTGTGAGGACTGCGAGCGCCATCTGGCGATAGCCTCCCGCGGTTGCCGCGCCTTGCGGGCCGAGCACATCGAGGAGGTGATGAGACACCCCGCGGCGCTCAGCTAGCGTCGGTTTGGCCGTTCCGACATCGAATCCGCGGTAGAGCTGCGTCGAATCGCAGGCGACAACTTCGCCGCCGAGTTGTTCCGCAAGCCACACGCCCAGCGCCGATTTTCCCGAAGCCGTAGGACCGATGACGGCGACGAGCGGCAGGCTCGAAATCTGTGAGTTCATCGAAAGAGGAGATGACGCGCGCGCACGAACAGAAAGATAAGCACCAACAGCGCGAGAAGAATGCTGCCTAAGACCTGTTGGCGCGCAAGTTTCACTAGTGCGAGTAATCCGGCTGCAAATTATAGTAGTACGTAAAGCGCAGCTCGATATACGGGCCGCTGAAAGCCGGCGGCAAAGGCTCAAAGGGGTTGGAGGTGCGGATCGACGAGATAGCCGCGCGATCGAGCGGCTCTTTGCCGGAGCCAAATACCTTTACAGGCTCCCCGTCTGGCACGCCCCCATTCTTCATGATTCTGAATTGCAAGGACACCACGCCTTTGTCGCCCAGTTCCACCGAGGCCGGCATCACCGCGAACCAGTTGCGCTTGACACTTTGATACACCCGCGCGAGGTAATCGTTGAAATCGACGCCTTCGGTCGGCGTCAGCATTTCAATGCCGGCACCGACGCTACCTCGTCCTCCGCCTCCCGGCGCGCCGCGAGTAGGAATTGGCCCGTCGCCGCCGATAGGACGCGGGGCGCTCATCTTGGCGGCATCGCGCATGGAATCCTGAATCGCGCGCCCGGGAGAATTTTTCGGCAGCAGCAGACTGTTCGGCTTGGGCTGTTCGTCCGGAGTCTCCAGCTTCAGCGGCTGCTTGGGCGCGTCCGTTTTTGCGGCCGTAGTGTCAGGAGGGGGCACGACATTGGGCTTCGGCACCGGGGCGCTCGGCAGTTCCTTCACTACGCGCTCCGGCTGTTTTGGAGGAGGCGGTGCTGGCGTCGGCTCCGGCGGCGCCACCTTGCGAATTATGCGCGGGTCCACCTTCATGGTCTCGGCCGGCCGCTCGCGGCGTGGCGTGGGTTTGGCCGTCTCAAAAGCGCCGGGCGGTAGAAGGAGAGTCATCTGCCTGCGTGCGAGATCCAGTTCGTCCTGTGTCTTCGGGCGCGCCGGAAAAACTTTTGGTTCGACGATGATAGCCAGAATCAGCAGGATGTGAAATACGACCGAGGAAATGTTTCTGGCCAGGTCGGACTTGGCGCGGTCTTCGGTGCGCGTTTCGGTAAGAAGATTGACTTGGCCGGTCAAGAAAATATCGGGTTCGACAATTTCGGCCGGAAGGATGTTTTCCGAGGGGGCAATGATTTCCGGCGGCGCCGCGCCCTGCGGGACGGTAATGCGCTCGTCCATTTCCGTCGGCTGCAGCGGCAGGTTGCTTGGCGCTTCGATGGAGAAGTCTTCGCGTTTTATGCCGCGCGGAACCACGGTGCGCGCAGCAATGGACTCCAGAGGCAGAGAGGACGGGATGTTGGTGCGTCCGTCCAAAGGAACAATGGGCAGCATTGCCGGAACGAGCGTGCGCTGATCCAGCGTGGAAGGGCGCCGCCGCGTCGTAGGGGTGTCCGCGGCAGGCGGACGGGCGTTCATGGGAACGAGGAGGCGAGGGATCATTTTTCCGTTTTCTGTGCCGCGGCGAACGCTACCAGTTGGACGCGCTCGCCGTGTTCCTGGATGCTCGCCATTACGCGCCCGGCAAGTTCCAGGGCCGCGCGGCCGGCCTCGCCGTTGACGCGCGGCTCATTGCGCGAGCGCACCGAGTCCACAAAGGATTCCAGTTCGGCGCGCAACGGCTCAACCGCGGGCGCGGGAAGCTTCTCATACGCGAATTCCGGCTGCGGGGCCGCTTTTTTCGCGGTGACACGCAGGGCGTCCCGCCTGGCGTAATCGAGCGAAATGTACTCGTGCTGCTGGAAAAAGCGCACTTTGCGGACGCGCTCGGTCGAAACGCGGCTCGCGGTCACGTTGGCGACCGCGCCCCCGGCGAATTCCAGGCGGGCGTGCGCGATATCCACTTTGTCCGTTAGCACAGGAATTCCGACCGCCTTCACTTCCGTGACCGGCTGCTTTACAAGCGCGAGCAGGATGTCGAGGTCGTGGATCATCAAGTCGTAGATCACATCGACATCGAGGCTGCGCGGCGTGAACACTCCCAGGCGGTGCACCTCGAAAAAAAGCGGATGATTCAAAATTGGCTCGACCGCCACCACCGCCGGATTGAATCGTTCGACGTGGCCGACCTGCAACAGGCGCCGATGCCGCCTTGCCGCGTGCAGTAGCGCGTCCGCCTCCGCGAGACTTTTTGCCATGGGCTTCTCGACCAAAACGTCGAGGCCCATTTCCATCAGGCGGCAGCCAATCTCCGCATGGTCGGCGGTGGGTACGGCCACGCTGACGGCATCGGCGCGGCCGCGCAACTCGTCGAGCGCAGTGAAAGCATGCGTACGGAATTCGGTGGCGGCAGCTTGCGCCCGCGCAACGTTTTTGTCGAAGACGCCGACCAGTTCGGCGTCCTGAATTTCGCGATAAACGCGCGCGTGATTCCACCCAAATTCACCGGTTCCGACAACGGCGACACGTATCTTTCCCGCTTGCGTTGCCGCCGTCATTCCCTGTTCATTCCCGCCGCGGGCTCTTTTGGTTCCGTGGCCGCAGCCGGAGGGACCGCCTGGATCGCGATTCCCGCCGCGTCCGCCAACTCGATTAGTTTTTTGCGATCGAACAACAAGGTTCGCCCGGCGTCTACCGCCAGAGCAGTGGCTTGCGCCTTCTTCATGGTTTCGATGGTGGGCAGACCGATTACGGGTACATCGAAGCGCATGTCCTGTCCCGGCTTGCTGACTTTCACCACCACTAGCGGCTTGCCACCGGCAATCCGTGCCGCGCGCGCAATCGTTTCGTCCGTGCCTTCCATGGCTTCCACGGCCACGCACGCACGATCGGAAATCACCACCGTTTGCCCGATGTCCATGCCGGAAATTTGCCGCGCGACGCCGAGGCCATACGCAATGTCGGAAGCCTCGCGCGCGTCCGGCGCGCGTCGCGTCAGAACTCCAGTTTCCGGCACCAGCGGCCTAAGAAATAGCGTCGAATCGACCAGGCGTATCCCTTCCTCTTCCAACACGCGCGCCACCGCCCCGATCAATGCGTCCGTATTTTTGCGCGGCAGAGCAAACAGCAGCTTGGCCAGCTTCCAGTCCGGCCGGATGGAGCTGAAAATTTTGTTGTGCTTCACTTGCCCGGCCATCACCGCTTGCGTCACGCCTTCCTGATGCAGCAAGTCGATCGCTTTGCTGAGCTCTCCGAGGCTCACCCAGTGCAGCCGTTTCGCGGAGCGCTCCAGCTCCGGAGCGGCTTCTTCCTTCAGCGCGATCACCGCCATTTCGATGCCCTGGCTCCGCGCGCCTTCGAGAACGAGAAACGGAAATCGCCCGTTGCCCGCGATCAGGCCCCATCCCGCCGTGCTTGTCCCCGCGTTGGCCATGATTGCGTACCGATTCGCGTTACTTCACGACTCCGCGTTCCGCCGTCTCGATGAAGCGAATCAGCTCGCGCACGTCTTCGGAATCGCCCAGCGATTTGCGCATTTCCGCCAGCGCCTGGCTGGTGTTCATCTTCGAGCGCGACAGCAATCGAAACGCGCGCGCCAGAACCTTGAGGCGCTCCTCGGAAAATCCTTTTCGCTCAAGCCCAACGGTATTGACACCGTAACTTTTCGTTTCGCGCTCGGTCACCACCCGCGAAAACGGCGGCACGTCCTGCGTAATCACCGTCGACGCGCCGATATACGCATAGCGTCCGATGCGGCAAAATTGATGCACCGGCGACTGAAAGCCGATGGTCGCATGGTCCTCTACGGTTACATGGCCCGCCAGCGTCGCGCCGTTCACAAACAAAGTTTGATCCCCGATGTGACAGTCGTGCCCCACATGCGACGACGCCAGAAACAAGCTGCCGCTGCCAATCGTCGTTTTCCCGCCGCCGCCCACCGTGCCGCGAGTGATGGTCACGTACTCGCGAAACGTATTCGCATCTCCCACCGCAAGCTCGGTCCTCTCACCCCGGTAGCGCAAGTCTTGCGGATCGCCGCCCACCACGCAAAACGGGTAAAACACGTTGTCGCGCCCAATCTTCGACGGGCCCAGCACCATCGCATGCTCATGAAGCACGCAGCCTTGACCCAGCTCGACGTGCTCGCCAATCACCGCGTACGCTCCAACGCGAACACCTGCAGCGACTTTCGCGTTGGCCGCGACGATCGCTTGCTCATGAACTTGCGATGAACTCATTTCGTGGATACTTCCACTGTAGCAGCAGGAACGCGATCCACCATCTTGCACATCAGCGTCGCTTCCGCCGCGAGCTGCCCGTCGACCGTCGCCCGCCCATCCAGCTTGCAAAAATCGCCGCGCCAGTTAACCACATTCATTTCGATCCGCAGCTGGTCGCCGGGCACGACCGGCCGCCGAAAGCGCGCGCCGTCCACGGCGACAAAGTACAAAAGCTTGTTCTCGCGATCGGGCACTTCCTGCAGCAAAAGCAATCCGCCGGTTTGCGCCATCGATTCGATGATCAGCACGCCGGGCATAATCGGCTGACCCGGAAAATGCCCCTGAAAATAGGACTCATTGATGGTCACGTTCTTGATGCCCACCACGCGCTTCAGCCGCTCCATTTCCACAATCGCGTCGACAAACAAAAACGGATAGCGGTGCGGCAAAATTTTCTGGATTTCTATAACGTCGAGGATCATCGGCGCTCCCGTTGCCGCGCACACCGCGGCCCCTGTGTTCCCGGCAAACCTACAATTATATGCGAAGCAGGGCAGTTGCTGCCGAGTCTTTGCGCTGCCCACAATGCGCTGGTAGCATGTCCCCGCGATGACTGAAGCGAACTCCCCCGCGGCCCTACTGCGCCTCCTCAAGCCGCGTTTGCCGCAAATGCTCTCGCTCCTTCGCACATTCGTCCTGGCGGAATCGCCGAGCCTGGAGAAAGCGCCCGCCGACAGCTGCTGCGCCATCGTCGGCGCAGAGTGGTGCAAACTGGGCGCGCGCGTCGAGCGGCTCGCGCAGAGGCATCGCGGCGATCATCTACGCGTCACTTGGCAATCGCAGAAGTCGCGCGCCGCGGGGCAGCTTCTCGTTCTTGGCCACTATGACACCGTGTACGCCACCGGAACGCTCGCGAAAATGCCCTTTCGCCTGTCCGCGGGCAAGGCGTACGGCCCCGGCACGTTCGACATGAAAGCCGGCATCGTGCAGGCGCTCTTCGCGCTGCAAACTCTGCGGCAAACGCAAACCCCGCTTCGCAAACGCATCGTTTGTCTCTGGACCTCCGATGAGGAAATAGGCAGCGACTCCTCGCGTAAGCTCATCGAAGCGGAAGCTCGCCGCAGCGACGCCGTCTTCGTGCTTGAGCCGTCGCTCGGCCCGCGCGGCTTGCTGAAAACAGCCCGCAAAGCCGTGGGCGAAGCGGAAATCATCGTACATGGACGAGCCTCGCACGCCGGCCTCGCGCCGCAGGATGGCATAAACGCCGTACACGAACTCGCCCGGCAGATTGAACGATTGCAGCAATGGAACGACTTGCGCAGGGGCATCAGCGTGAACGCCGACATCATTGAAGGCGGCACGCGCGTCAACGTCATCGCCGAGCGCGCCCGCGCCGTGATCGATCTTCGCGCCCTGCGCCTCGCGGACATGCGCCGCCTTGAGCAACGCCTGCGCGCGCTGCGGCCGCTCACGCGCGGCGCGCGCCTGGAAATTCACGGCGGCTTCAACCGCGCCCCCATGGAACGCAAAGTCAGCGCCGCACTTTTCTCGCTCGCAAAATCATTGGCCGCGCAAATGAGTTTGCCCATCGGAGAATGTATCGCGGGCGGCGGCTCGGACGGCAATCTCACCGCAGCTCTCGGCGTCCCCACGCTCGACGGCTTGGGCGCGGTAGGTGATGGTGCGCACTCCGCGCGCGAGTATGCTCTGGTAAGGGCAATGCCGGAGCGCGCAGCGCTCCTCGCCGCGCTGCTGCGCGATAGTTGACACAAGACCGGCGCAAGCAATTTTTGTTTTTAGTAGGTCTTGCGCAAATACTGCGCGGTGGATTGCATCAGCTCCTCATAGTCGCTGCGCAGCACCTGCCGCAGCGCTGCTTCCAGTGTGCTACCCGCGGCGAGCCGGTCCAGGACGCGCTCCATGTCCGTCATTCCATCGACTTGCACGATGTATTCCACGTTCGCCAGCGACCACGCATACGCGTAAGCCGCGATCGGACTGGACAACTGCAACCACGATCCCTCCAGGTCACCGAGCGACATTGCCTGTTTCGCGTCATACACCTGGACTAGCACGCCGGCAGCTGCTCCGCTGCGCTTTCCCTCCATCCATTGCGCGAGCCCTTCCTGCACCCAGGTCGGTGCGTTCGCCCGCGTCTTTTGCCGGACGAAACTGTGCGTCAGCTCGTGCTTCAGCACGCGTGACAATTCGGGTGTCAACTGTTTCAGACCTTGCACCGGCACGCGAATGCGCCCGTCATTCAGCGCACCGGCCCAGCCCGGCGCACGCGTGATGTCCGCGAACGCCTGCTGCGTGTACAAAATCACGCCGATCGGTTCCGGCGGCGTGTAGCCTAGCTCCGATTCGATGGCCGCAAAATGTGCTTCCAAGGCGCGAAGCACCTCGCGCGCCAGCCCCGGCTCCGCCTCGCCGCTGTAGCGCAGCGTGAAGTGGCTGCTCTCGTTCTCGCGGTAATTTTCTTCCTCCTGCTGATCGCGCCGCGCTTTGTCGAGCGCTGCTTGCACCTCGGCATCCGGTTTCAGCGCCAAGGCGCGTTCCCATTCCGCGACGGCCTGTCTCAGTTTGTTCATCCCGTAATACGCCCAGCCGGTGAGCTTGGGCACGTCGGGATTTTCCGGAGCTAGTCGTTGCGCGCGTTCCAGATAGTCCAGCGCTTGCTTGTATTCGCTGCGCCGCAAGTGCAGGTAAGCAACGTCCAGCAGCATGACCGGATTATCGGGCGCGTACGTCAGCGCTGTGCGTTCATCGTCAAGCGCGTGCTCCATATCGCCGCGCACCAGCTCCAGCTGAGCCGCGGCATGATAGGCGATCGACGCTTTTTCGTTCGCTCCCGGTGAGCCAGACCGCCGCGCCTCGCCGGCGACCTCGGCCAGGAATTCACGGTCCACCACGCCGTCGTGCACAGCGCCGCTCTCCGCCGCGGCGTCCGCGCTTCTCGATTCAAGTCTGGGCGGTGTAATGGCCAGGCTTGCAGCCCCGCTGGACGGCATTTGCCCCGCGCCGCCCTTTTCGATGTGATCGACCATCGACTTCGGCAGCGCCAGTTCGCCCGCCGCGGTCAAGTAGCGCACCTTGTCGCCATCCACCACCACGCTATCCGCCACGATGCGGCGTCCATTTTTTAGAACGATGGTGTCCCCACAAGCCGCATTTGCCACGAGTAGAGACAGGCCGGCAGCGATAATCAGGCAGATCCGCATCCCTTCATTTTAGGCTCGCACACCTGGCCCCGCCACCTGCCTCCTTGTTCCGCCATGCCGAAAGTGACTACACTCGGATATGCGGTTCCGCGTCGCCTTCCTCGCGCTCTCTTTTTTTCTGGCAGCCGCGGAAGTCTGGGCGGCGGAGAAAACCGCGCGTGAGATCTACGACCAGCTGAACGCGCTGCGCGTCGATCCCGCCACCCTCTACGAAATCGAGCCCGTCAATCGCATTCAGCTCCGCCGTGGCGAAGTGCTGCTGTCTTTTGAGCAGGGGAAGCTTGCGTTCCTGCAATTGTTCGAGGGCCGCGCCACCGGCGCGGTCTTTTACGGCCGCGGTCATATCCTGGCTGCGCCGCGCGACCCTGTCGAAAAGCAGCAGATGGCGCTCTTCTTGGGCGCGCCGGTCCTCGATCAGGATTTCTCTTCGGCCTGCTTGCGCTTCACGGATGACACCGCCGCCGACCTGCTGCGCCAGTTCCTTGCATCGCAAGTGTCCCCGCAACCGGATTCCTCGTTCGCGGCCCGATGGGACACACTGCTGGCCATGCTGAACACCGGCCAGTCGCTTCGCGTTCTGCTCGACTCGCTCTCGCAAAATCCCAAACCCTATTTCTTCGGCGCGATTGACGGCATCACTACTGGCCCATTCGACCTGGTCTTGGACCCATTGCGCCGCGAGTCTTTGCTGCTCGGCCAGCCCAAAAAAAACGCGGACAGGTCATTCTATGACGTGTGGGCTTCCTACAATCCGCCGGGCACGGCTGCTCCTGCGGTTCCCTTCCGAGCCTTGCACTATTCGATTGACACTTCCATCCTCGCCAACAATTCGCTGGAAGCGAAAACGGAGGTGCGCTTTCGCGCCGAAACCGGAGGCGAGCGCTGGCTGCCGTTGCAGCTTTCGCACCTGCTAAACGTCGACGAGGTCAGCGGCGAGCACGGCAAATCTCTTACGTTTTTTCAAAATGAAGGACTGACGTTGCGCGAGCGCAGCACGCGCGGCAACGATTTTCTCTTCGTGGTTCTGCCGACGCCACCCGCGCGTGGCACCGAGTTTACC
>Ga0307475_10002947_pt1 | contig 10301 bp, 4 predicted proteins | sample atmos_gasesECM1C_FD_203317 | JGI IMG/M metagenome (GOLD analysis project Ga0307475, IMG submission 203317) | Hardwood forest soil microbial communities from Morgan-Monroe State Forest, Indiana, United States - atmos_gasesECM1C_515 | ecosystem: Environmental > Terrestrial > Soil > Temperate...
ATTATATTAATACCGAGCATATTAATTAGTTTTGAAATATCTCCTTATTAGATTATTTATTTATTAATTTAATCCTACCATTCCTCCCCGGCCAGGTCACTCTTTGCGTTATCAGTAGTAGTAACTTACAAGAGGTTATTAGTAGTAGCAGTTTGAAGCACTAACCTCTGGTAAGTGGAGGAGCAGCAGTAACTGGAGGGGTAGCTATTACTAAGTAACGGTAACCTAGAAAAAATAAAGAAATTTAAATTAATATCAAACAGTAGTCTTTTAAAAAGATTAAATATTACTTTTTTTTAATATTTGTTCACTTATTCACTATTGTTATTGCTTAGCATACCACCAGCCTATTTTAGGAGGAATATTTGCCTGTTGCTTCACTCCTGCTTACTAACTTATCGGAGATTAGTAAGTTATTAGCAGTAGCAGTTTGAAGCACTAACCTCTGGTAAGTGGAGGAGCAATAGCGTCCTGCCCTTGCGTTATCAGTAGCGCTATGCGGAGGCGGAGGAGCTTACACTAAATAGTTAGAAGGTACTAGTACCTAGATAATTAATCTTTTTAAATTAAAATCCGCAAGATTGTGATAACAACAATTGTAAATTTATTAACTTTTGGTATTTTATTTTCTAGTATTATTTCTATTACATCTAATAATCCTATAATTTCAATAATTTTTTTAATTACTGCTTTTGTTAATGCTGCAGGTTATTTAATTTTATTAGGAATTAACTTTATAGGTATTTCTTACATTGTTATATATGTTGGTGCTATTGCTGTTTTATTCTTATTCATTATATTAATGATAAATATAAAATTAACAGATATTTTAGATACTGGATATAATTTTACTAAAAATTTACCTTTAGGTCTTAATATTGCCTCTTTATTACTATTCATATTTTTTTCAGTTGCTGTTAATTTTTTTCCTTTCCTACCTTCAGCTTTTGCCCCTGCTCAAGTTTCCCTGCAAGATCCGCACTCCAGCTATCCAGGATTGTGGGTGGGAGAAATATTTAATGTTAATTTATTAGAATTTACTCAAATAGAGGTATTAGGGCATTTTTTATATACCTATGGTTCTATTTTTTTAATTATATTAAGTTTAATATTATTATTAGCAATGTTAGCTATTATTGTTATATCTAAAAAAAATATAACAAATATTTAAATTTTTATTTCAATTTTTAATACTCCCCCTCATTCCCATTTTGTACCGCTCCAATTGCTTACCTTAATAAATAGCAATATCCCTACTAGTTCCCCTGCTTTGGTAACCCCTAGGCTAATTTGCAAAGCAAGAAAGAATAACCCTGCCAGGGGAAGTAGTAGCCCCTACAGCAATAGCGCTTCTGCTTCTCATAACCCCACTCCTCCTGCAAGGCTACTGCTAGCAAAAATAGTAGCGCTACGCGGACCGGTCCTGCGGAGAAGCAGGAAGAGGAAGATAGTGATGGCGCTGGCCCTACTTATAAGGCAGGAGTGGTGCAAAGACAAAAATAAGATAAAGGAAAAATAAAAGCAAGGTAAAAGCAAAGCTGATTTAATAATATTTAGGTTTAAATCTATCTAATTAAAATGAGTGGGGAGTTACTGTGATAATTGTTATGATTTAACAATTATTACTTAATTATTGCTATTTGCTCCCCGGGAAGTGGAAAGGGAAGTGGTAGGGGTGCTACTAAATTTTACTTTTATTTTGGGTCAACTCCATCAGATTGCTTAATAAATATTGCTTACCATCACCTTAAATTGGGAGACATTAGTAGCTTCTCCGCAGGACCGGAAGTTACTACAACCCCCTGCTTGTGCTAGCGTTACTGTTTCATTTGCCTAGAAATAGTAGCAGTAGTGACCTAACCGTAGGCATTAGTCCGAATTATCTAGCTCCAACTACGCAGGTGCTAATGCTATTGCTAGTAGTAGGATTTATTTTGTAATCTTATTTATTTGGATTAAATTCCGCTGGTAAGCATTCACCAGATTAGCCACTAGATTGGTAGCTAGCAGTGGTGGGAGGGGTGGGTGCTACGCAGAATGAACAACAGTTTAACTCTGATAGGGAGGCACTGTTTTATTATTATTAATTTTTAATTTTAATTTGTGTGATTTTTATTAGAATCGAACTAATATTTGTACTTAGAAAGAGTACTGTTTTACCATTAAACTAAAAAACCTTTAAACCCCCCCTTACGTCTACTCTAGAAGGAGCTATAACTCAATTTAATTTGTAGCTAACAAACCTAAATAAAACCCCCTTGCGTTAGCAGTTTGAACCTTTGGTAAGTAGCAATAGCGATATGTGGGTAGAGCTTTCCACCACCAACTCCGCAGGAGGGCTGCGTTTCTAAAAAGGTCGGCTTCGTTGCTAGACACTTGCAAATGCTTTTCCTCCAACCTAGACAGGTTACTCAGCAGTGGAAGTATCTTCTCTTAAATTATTCCTCCTTCTAAGTTTTTATGTTTAGGCAGTGGCATTCTTAAGAGTCATGTTAAGGTAACTAGGTTAAATATTTGCTATTGTTTATATGCTTAGACACTAGTGGAGTGGTGAATAGTAAAGACAAATAAATTACTCCTTCTTTTATATTACTTTTTTTAATGAAAATTTAAAATCTATGATTGCCAAGGGAAGCTAAATAATAAATTTTAAGATATTATCACTCAAAAGGATAAGTGAAACAATAAAAAATTTTACCAGCTACGCAGGTGCTACTACTACTGCTACTACTATTACGTAGTGCTTATGCCACTCCCTTAAGTCTCTGGCAGGACCGGGAAGGGTCCTCCTGCCAAGGTTACACAGTAAGCAGTAAACAGTAAACAGAAGCAGTAGCAGAAGCGCTCCTCCAGTACTATTACTACTAGCAATAACGCTAACAAATATAAGTGTTTCCCCTCCTACCACTACTGATAACGCAGGGTCCTGCTAACGCAAAGAGCAGTAGCAGAAATAGAAGTAGTAGTAGTATCCTTCGGATTTTACGTAGCTGGAGTACATAATAAGCAGGAGTACATAGTAAGCAGGAGCAGGACACCTTCCAAAAGTAATTAAATTATTAGTTATTTAAAATTAGAAGTAGAACTAGCAGCTTTTCTAAGTCTAAGATTAAAATTTAAAAATATTATTTACCATTAATTTTCATAAGTATTCAAATAAATCTGTTAATTTTATTCTAAGCTAAATAATTATTTTGTTCCCCTTGTAATTACTACCCACTCTTAATAATTAATTAATAAAAGAGAAGGATATATAATTTAAAATGAATAGTTTTAAAATAATCGAAGATTATCCTGCCTCCAGTTCCTGCTAGCGCTATCGCTAGCAGTAGCTGCCCTTAAATAAATTAATAGTAAACAAATTAAAATAAAATTTGTAATAAAATAAACAGGAACATTTAAAAAATAATGTTAAATAATTTATGGATATTCATTGGTTCTTTATTATTCTTAATTATTAGTTATTGTATGTTTGAAAATTATATTAGTTTTATAATAGCTTTTTATATTTCATTTTTAGTTTCTTTATTTGTAAATAATAATTATAGGTATTCAGAGTTATTTATTATTAGATTTAATCAGATATTTGTTGTTAACTTATTAAAATTAATTATATTTTTAATAGTTCTTTTATATATATTATATTATTTTGATTTTATTACTCAAATCTTTGCTGATGGTGGTGACATTGTTGATAGTTCCCCTATAAATACTAATATAAATAAAATTAATAATTCATCAAATATTTCAAATAAAGATGATGTAATTGTTACAAGTAAAGTGGTTGTTGATAAAACTGCTGAGGTTGTAACAAATGTAATTACAGATAGTTTAGGTAAGATGATTGAAGGTGTTACTACTGCTGCAGGTGCGGGTAGTGCTGCTGGAGTAGTTGGAGCAAAAATAATTTCAAGTATGGGAAAAACTCCTGTGGGTAAAAGAATTGTTGCTGGGGTAACAGCAGCCACTTTAACAGCAGGGGGTGTAAGTGGTGCTATAAAAACCGTAAATTCAATAATTATGAATAAATCCCTAGCTACTCCAGCTACTGCTTCGCAGGAGGATACCCAAGGTATTGTAGATTCTGTAGCAAATATATACCCCCAAACAAGAAGTAATAGCCCTATGGAGGATTTCATTCATAGTGTATTAGAATCTAATGAAATTACCAGTCCTTTAGAAAATTTATTAGATTGCCAAATATATTTTGGTGTTTTAATATTGATATCAATATCAGGTATTATAATGATATTGTGTTTATGGTTTTATAATAAATACAATATTATACTTATCAAATATATTATAGGTACTAATTTAGGTAATAAGATTATGGGTAAATTTGTTAATTTAAATTTTATTAAGAATATGAATGATAGGTTTTTATTAAGTTTTTTATTTATATATATAATGATATTAATATTTTGTTTATTATTTCAAATATATATAGCTGTAGAACTTAGAGTAAATTTAGTTGAATATATAGAAGTACATAATCTAATAAAGAAGGCTGGTTAATTATTTATTAGCTGCTCCATTTCGAGTTCGATTTGGTATGCGTTATGTAACCCTTATTTAGTTATAAATTAATAATATATTAAACCCCCCCCCCAACGACTAGTGCACCATCTTAGGCTACTGCGTAGCTGGCGTTTATTCTAGTAATCTACTAGTAGTAGGTGGCACTAATTGCTTCCTTTAATAAATAGCAATAGTGTTTACTACTAATTCTAGCGCTCCTCCTTCGTATATTACTCCAGCTACTGCTAACGCAAGGATACTACTACTACTACTGCTACTCCAACTACTACTACTACTACTACTACTATGTAGCAGTAGCGCCTACTATTAACAATAGCGCTATTATTAACTTTAGCCTCCCCCTCCCTAGAGTAACACTACAATTCTAAGGAGGGGAGATCATTAGTGGGGTAGCAATTATTTTCCAATCCATAGTGATTGCTACAGCCTTAGTATTAATATTTAAATTTATATAGGGAATTAAAATATTAGAGGGAAACTTGAATATATTTAATAAATTTAAATTAAATTTAAGAATAAAAGAATAATAGATTAAAAAAAATAAAATTTATATAACTACTAACCTTCCTAGATAATAGCTACTTTACTTGTCCCTAATTAGCTCTAATCCTGTTTATTACCCTTACATTGTCTAAATTACTACTTTATATTGGTAAGTTGGTTGAGCGATTGGAATAGTGAAGCAACTGCTTAATCAGAAATAAGTATTTCCACTCTTTTGGCTTGAAATTAGATTGACCACCACCAATTAAGCAATTGCTTCACTACTCCACCTCTTAACGTTAACAAGGGTAATTTCTAGGTAATATCTTATCCACTAGTGATTGAAATATTCCTCCTTGCGTTAGCAGTAGTGCACCAGGGAGTAAGTAGCAATTGTGACTATTTTAGGTGGGAAGCCTTTGTTACTACCTTACTATTGTTAGCTGACACTGCGTTAGGTGAGGATAAGCAGCCTTATATTAGGAAAGTGTATTCGTTTATCGAAGCTAGGGATACTACTAATCCAATGTTAATTCCAACTAAGGTAGGTATAGTTAAAGCAAGGTTGATATTCAGGTGGTTACTACACAAGAAACAAAATTATTAATTTAAACAAAAATAAGACTTTAGCATAACGGTTAATGCAGTTCGCTCATAATGGATATTATAAAGGTTCAAATCCTTTAGGTCTTAAACAGTACTCTATATTTAGCTAAGAATTTTAATAGTTCATCATCTTAAATATGCGCTATAAGATAAGCAAATTTATTGTCTGGTCCCTCGATTAAATTTCCCTCCTTAATTGTCTCCACTAATAATAAGGTGAATAATTACACTATTAGCGCAGATAACCAAATCAATACCCTACTAGTTCCTAGGCGGATCTGAAAGAACAATATCAAATGTTACCCAACTGAGTGAATTAGTGCTAGGTATTTAGTAGGTGAGCACTATTCCTGGTAGCGTTACTGTTATTGCTTACTAGTACTTACTAACCTCTGGTAAATTAATAGCGCTACTGTTATAATTAAAGTAAATAAGTAGTGGGTGCATAGTAAAATAAGGCTCAATTCTAAATAAAGGTAAATAATTTTAGATAAATTTATTAAAAATAAATTATTAAAAGAAGGTTAAAATTCTAACACTTTAATTATTTAACTATTAAAATATTTTGATTTATCTATTCCCTGTTTGCTACTTCAAACTGCTGCGTTAGCAGTAGCTGGACCCTGGTAAGCAAACTAAAATTAATAAAATTAAAAATTTAACCTATCCAACTAAAAATAGAGGGGTATAATTTAAATTTATTTAAGACTAGCAAAGCTTGATAAACAAATAAATTAATATTTAATAATTAAGGAAAACTTAGGTAATTGTAAATATAATTTATATTACAAAATTGATTTTGTGGAAAATATATATGGAAAATTTTTACTCGCTTTGTAACCTAATAATAAGGTAATTTTTATTTAAAAAGAAAAAGTTAACACTTAAGTTTGTTACAAATTATATTTATATTATTATTTGTTCCTAATAGCTACCAACATTAATCCATCATAAGTTTATCTTGTACCTGCAAAGTGTAGCGCTACTGCTTACTACCTCCCTTGCGTTAGCAGTAGCTGCAGGAGTGGAACAAGTATTATCTATCCAGTTGCGTAGCTACAAGATTTTTTTAAAATAGTAGGCACTATGTTGGATTATGATTGCTATAAAAATAGGTGATAAAGCTAAAGGCCTAATATAAAAATAGATCTTATAGGAAAAAATATAAATAGATGTAATTACTTAGAGTAAGAGATAATAAAACTACCTATATTTACTAATAATATTTATATTAAATTAAGTTATAGTTCTAACTAATCCTTTGACTCTACGGTTTTCTCCTCTAGCTTACAGCTTACCACTATAAGCTTTTTTACTTATTAAATATAAACTTTAATTCCTAAGGAGTAAGTATGTTGCTAGCAGCAGTAATTACAAAATATTAGACCCTTTGTTTAGCACTCCTGCTAGCAGTTTTTACTAACTTACTAATCTCCGATAAGTTAGTAAGTTAGTAGCAGAAATTGGAGCAGTAGTGTAATAAGCAAAGAGGATTGTCTTCGGAAATAAGGAGTTAGTGATAGAAATAGGAATATAGAACTAAAACAACAAAAATTGGTTTATAGAATTAGTTTAACCTTAAAATCTTATACCTTTTAAATATTTTAATAAATTAAACAACCTAATATTAACCTTTACCTTATAATTTCCTAACCTTGTTTAGTTCCTTATTGGACCACAGGGTTTATTTATCTCAAATTTATTAAATAGTAGCTGCGCAATTTTTGTTGCTTATTTATTCCAGCCACTACTAATTCTTCAAACTGCTAATTACCAAAGGTTCAAACTGCTAATTACCAAAGGTTCAAACTGCTAGGGGAAGCGTAATTATTTACCCTGGTAGGTGCGCTAGTTATTGTTATTTGCTTATTTCTCTTTGCTACTAACCTTTGGTAAGTAGCAATAGCAGTAGCGCTTACTACCTAGCAAATTACCCCTACTAATTACAATAGTGGTACTGCTGCACAAGGGAGCTAAAGCAGTAATATATTTTTTTATTTACCAAATTAAATTTAGTCTATACTAATCTTAACCATGGTTTCTTTAACTTAGAAGGTGAGACTCATAATCTCAAATAGTTTAGGTGTGCTAGCCCCTCGCTGAAATTATTCCTTTAAGCAAATTAACTTCGGGTTAAGATTGGAGTCCACTTAAGTGTTTCTTATTTTCACTATTATATAATTAATAATTTTAAGTTTATATCTAGCGAAGCTTGTCCATATTAAAGAAGTTGTTATATTTTAGTAATTCCCCTTGCTTACTTACTAACTTACTAACTTATCGGAGATTAGTAAGTACTGATAATTACCAAAGGTTCAAACGCTAGGAGTGGCAAGAGGAGTAAGATAAGAATTACCATATTTATAATATGATTATATATAATTTTTTTAAAGAAAGTACTGAAAGGAGTCTGGAATCGCGGGGTTTTAGACTAGAATATTTTTAAGGATTATAATTTACAATTTCTTAATTTAACTAGTTGCTATTATAGCTACTTGTTAAATATAATAAATTATTAAATGAACTAAACCATAATGTTCCATAATTCTTTATAATATTGACTGGCAAGGTAGGAAGAAAATCCCTATTGTTTGTACATCTTTGTATAATATTTTATGTTTTATAAATTTGATTTAATCTAATTAATATATATTGAGTTAAATATAAATATTGGACATTTGGGTTGACTTACAAATTTAGAAATTTATATTTTAATAAGCTACAATTACAAAAAATTTAATAAAATTATTGAAACAAAAATCTGGTTGCTACTTCGTAACTACTACGCAAATAAATATATTTTCATACATCTTTTTAAGTTTTATAATTTATTTATTTATATGGGATTTAAGAATATTTGATTTCTTCCAAATATTTATATTTTCTATAATTTCTTTTGCTATATCTATGTATATTTCTGATAATTTCAAACTATCTAATAATTTATTTATAAAAATTTTACAAAAATTGATTATTTTTAACAGTATTTTAGTTTTATTTGGTTTTATTTTTTATTTATTGGATGTTTCTATTTTTCCAACACTATTTTGTGACGGTAGCGAAGCAAGTGATAATGAATATTCTAACAGTGGTAAAACTTCTACTTCTTTTTCTCAGGTATCAGGAAACTCAAATAAAAATATAAGGTCCCCGGGAGAGGATTGTCTTAAAGATATTGCAAAAATAACAACTAATAGAGATGATATAAATGGAGAATATTATAATTTTAAATTTAAAAAAGAGATAGTAGATAATTTTTTTGAAAAGGGGAAAGATATAGCTTTGGGTGTTGTTAGAGATATTGCCCCTAATTTAGGAATTGGTGCTGCAGTAGGTAAAGCAGCTTCTGAGGCTTTCAAACATACTGGGGGTGTTGCTCCAGCTCCAAGAGTTGCTATAGTTGGTACAACTGCATTAGTTACAGCAGCTGGGACAAAAATAGGAATAGAACTTGGAAAAGCTTTAATGAAAAATAAAAATATGGAAGGTGAAATAAATTCATCTCTTAATCCTTCTCTAAATCTAAAGCATGAATTAGATCCAAATGATGGAAGAAATTCCCCTTCTGATTTTAATAGTGGATTTATTCATTCTGTGTTAGAGTTAGAAAATGAAGTACCTTTAATTACTATGGTAAATGGATTGTGTTATTTAAATTATATAGAATTTTCCTTAATTTTAAGTTTATTCTTATTATTATTTAGAAAATATTTAATAAATAAAATATTTGGATTTATTTTAAATATAATAAATAAATATAATAAAAATAAAGAAGGTAAAAAAAATACCTGCTGCGTAGCAACCCTAAACAATTTAAATTCCAATTCCAACCCCAATTCAAATCCCAATTCAAACCCCAATTCCAAAACCAAATCCATATCTTCCACTGATATAAATGTAAATAGTTTAAATAAAAATTTAAATACTTTAGATAAATATTCAAATTTTTTAATTGTATTTGTATTTTTATGTTTATTTTGGATTAAATTTATAAATATTTATTATTCTAGTAATTTAGCTGAAGATATTGATAGTTTTGTAAATGTGTATAATCACATTAAAAACAAAAATTCGGGTTTTTAATTAATTTAATTAAAAACTAGCAGTGTAACTACGCAAAAATAGATAATTTATGTTATTCTAAAATTAAAGATGGATCAAGTTACCGAAGGTTACTAGTTCTAATAATATTTACCCCCCCCCCCACCTTTATTATGTAGCTCGAGTGCTCCTACTGGTAAAGATTGCTTATTTCACGGGTACTATGGAGGAAAGCACTCTTTGCGTTATCAGTAGTAAGATCCTCCTTCTTCAAAATGCTAACTGCTACTTACCAAAGGTTAAAACTGATAATGTAGGGTAAGCAATAACGCGGATCTAGTTTAATTAAAAAAAAGATTACAGATCAAAAAAAGGAATAAAAAATAAAAAGAATAAAAAAAAATACAATAAAAGAAGATATATAAAAATTGCAAAAGCAAATACAATACAAAAATTAATTTTTAAATTTTTAAAGAAGAATTTAATTTTGGTTCTGATTGAACGTTATTCAGTAGTTTTAAGACATGCAAATCGTTATTCTAGAAATATAATAAGTATAGAATAAGGTGTAAAGGTGAGTAATGATAAATAAGATAGTTTATAGTCCTCATAAATAGGGGATAATTATATAA
>Ga0307475_10002948_pt1 | contig 10298 bp, 5 predicted proteins | sample atmos_gasesECM1C_FD_203317 | JGI IMG/M metagenome (GOLD analysis project Ga0307475, IMG submission 203317) | Hardwood forest soil microbial communities from Morgan-Monroe State Forest, Indiana, United States - atmos_gasesECM1C_515 | ecosystem: Environmental > Terrestrial > Soil > Temperate...
CCCGGCGTCGAAGCTACTGCGCGCTGGAGAAACGCCGGCATCGTGCTCAGGCCCACCAGCGCAATGCCGCCCTGCTTCATGAAATAGCGCCGCGAAAACCTCATCGGCCTCACGCCCTCGCAACAGGGATTGCTCATTACCACTCCTTTGGAGTGCGGCGGCTTGCCGCTGCTTTTCTGATCGAGGCCTTCAATCCCACTCTCGCGCCTGTTTCCTGATATCTGATATCTATCTTCTCTGAAACTCCGGCGCCCCCAGCACCAATCCGGTGACCACACCCAAATCCACCTGTTTCACAGGATCGTCCAGCTTCGCTTGCACCACCTGCGGGTTCTCCAATTGCTTCTCGAGCGTGTCCACGGTTCCTGGCGCGGCTTCGCCTCCCAAAAACACAAGCACGGCCCGGTCCAGCGCGGACTTCGGATCTTTCTCGATGTCGCTTCCGAGCAGCGCGGTCACGTCGCTTCGCGAGCCGCGTACCTTATTTCCCGCCAGCGCCAGCGAAAAATTCAGCCGGTTCAGCAGTGCTCCGGTGTTCACCCAGGTTTCGCCCTTGTCCGAATATCCGGTCGGCGGCTGGCATTGGTAGAGCGGCTGCCCAATTCTTGCCACCCATTGCACCAGCGGCATCGGTGTGTCCACGTCAGTCCCCAGCGCCCGCACGGAAGTAACCACCAATTCGTAAGGCGTCTTGATCTTTGCCCGATACGCTTCCTTGGTCCAGAACTCCGGCGAATAAATCATGGCCCGCATCACTTCGCGGATGTCCCCATCGGACCTCTGGAATGTCTTCGCCATGCGCTCCACCAGCGCGGGTGGCGGATTGTCGGACACGAACCGGCGCGCCAGCTTCGATGAGATAAACTTCGCCGTGCTCGGATGCTTTGCGAGCATCTCGATCACCTGCTCGCCATCCTTCATCCCGCCGGCGTGAATCTTTTTTCCCAGCACCACCTTCGGCGCCGGATCATGCATCTTGTCGTCAAACTTGAATTGCGGGATCTCTCGCGGCTTCTCGATCGTCCAGCCGGTGAAGCACCGCGCCACTTCCGTCACATCCTTTTGCGTGTACCCGCCGTCGACTCCGAGCGTATGCAATTCCATCAGTTCGCGCCCGTAATTTTCGTTCAGACCCCGCTCCGGCTTCTTTTTGTTCGGCGGCGGAATCGGCCTCGGGGGATGGCCGTTGGGCCAGCGCCGCTGCCTCATGGCCCGCTGCGCTGCGAGGCGTTCCTGTGCGTTCGGATCCACGCTCAGAAAATTGTCCAGATAGAACAGCATCGCCGGACTTTTCGCCGTGGCCGTCACCAGGTCCTTGAACTTGCCCAGCGCGCGCGGCTCGATTACATCGCGCTCATACGACGTGAGGTACCATTTCACCTCGCCCTTCCCCGCGAACACGTTGAAATGGTTGAACCAGAAATCGTCTATCACTTGCTGCAATTGCCGCTCGCTATAGATGGCGCGCGTCATCTTAGCCATTCCCAGCTCTTCCACAACGCGTGCGGGCCTCTTGCTGTCGTCGGAAATCGCTTTCGGCACCGCGTTCGGATCGATGTTCAACGGGTCGTTCTTCCCCAAACCCCGAGTGGCCGGATTCAGCTTCATGGGTGACGGACGATCCGCCGCCGCGGCAGCCGATGCCGTCATATTGTTTTCCGCGGTGGCGCCGCTCGGGCCCTCGTTCGTGTCCATTCCGCGCGCCATCGCCGCTATCGCGTCGTCGGCTTGTTTCTGCGCGGCTTGCACCGGCGTCACTTCCTGCTTTGATGGCGCCGCCGGCTTCGCAGCCTGTTTGGGGTTCGGATATTCTGCAAGCAATTGTGCAGTCGACATTCGCAGCGTCGGGTAACCAGTCAAGCGTGCCTCGACCGCGCTGTCGTCGATCGATTTGGGGGTTAGCTGCTGGTCGATCCATTTCGCCAGCCCCAATTGCCGGATGCGCTCAGCGTCTCCGGGCCTCGGCCCATACGCCAAACGATTCAGCGCGTGCTGGATGGCCTCGTCCGCGCTCAATTCCGTGACCGGCAGTCCCTTGAGCACAGGATCCTGCTTGGCTTTTTTGTCTTTGGAATTTGCCGCCACAAGCAGGGGCAGATCAACCACCAGCGTTCCGACACAAGAAAGAGTTAACACGACTGCGAGTGCCGCTCGCGAGGTGAAAGAGACAGAGACGGCCGGCGGCCCGGGCTCGCTGCGCGGGCCTCCTGCCTCGAATGACAAAACTTCCTGCCGCATATGGTTCAGATTAACCCGATAGGCCAGGGAAAGTTGCTAGCCCAAGTACTGATGTTCCCTAAGGATAGCCTCGGCTTCCGGCTCACGTGGGGCTGGGGGGACCGGGAACGCCCGGTCATTCGGCACCAGGGCTAATTGCTCATTGTAAATTCTACCGGCCGCATCGGCGCCTGATGGTTTTGTCCATCCACCGCCAGCAACACCAGCCTGTAATTCCCCGGCGCGAGGTCCTTGGTTTCCACCCTCAGCGCAAACGGCACCACCGGATTGCCCTTCTGCACGAAGCCATCCAGCGGCACGCCGCCTGTGAAGAACACCTCTTTGTCGGTGGCTTTATCGAAGATCCGGTAACCGGAAACAACTTTCGTCGCCGTGTCCGTTTTCAGCAACGGCTCGTACAGTTCCGAATACAGCGTGACGTTGTCTGTCTTTTTGAACTGGTAATTCGCCGCCGGGTTGATCTGCATGCCCTTGATGATTAATGGCGTGCGGTCCTCAAGCAGCGTCGCGTCCACTTCCGTCGGAATCTCATCCACTTTCTGGAGATTGGTCGAAAGCACAACACCTCCCAAAGTGAATTTTTCCCCGTCGTAGCTGTCGATTTCAAGCGGCGACTCGAACTTCGCAAAGCCTTCTCCGCCACTGCTCAGCACCACCGCCAGTTTGTAGTTTCCCGGCGCGGCGTCAAACTGGTTCTGGTAGCGGTAGGGCTGCTTCGCAAATGCCTTCCACTCATCCTTCTCCAGTTCAAAATTCAGTGTGTCGCTGAACCGCGCGCCTATGGAACCATCCGGCTTGTAGGCGATACCGAGCACGTTGACGTTGGCGTGATATTTCCCTTTGTCCTTGTTGAATACCAGCGACTCTCCCGGAATCTCCATCACCAGATTTACACGCGCTACATTTGGTCCCGTATAGAAATAGGGCGCCTGCATCGTCCCGTGAATCGTCCCGGACTGCCCGCCGGCCGCTTGCGCTTCCATCTGCTTCTCTAGCGGCTTTCCATCCAGCGGGTCCGCCACGCGCGTGTTGCAGTAGCCGGTCCGGGAGCGCACTTCCGTTCCCCCCTTGTTCAGCTTCACTTTCAGTGTGTGGCAACTGCCTTCTTGCGACGCTTGCGGCACGTACCCCAACACATAAAACTCGTCCAATTCGCGCGTAATCTTTGTGAGCCCACCCAGCAGGTCATTGGTGTTCAAAATCGCGAAGCCGCCTGTGCCCTCTGCGAGCATCTGCAAAATTTGCTGATTCGTCGACGCCAGCGGCGGAATATGGGGCACGAGTACGCCCGGCTGATTCATCGGGTTGGTCGAGTAATAGTTCGGATAGTTCGTGTTGACCGGCGGCCTGGTGCCGCCACCTCCACCTCCGCCGCCTGTTCCTCCGGTGCCTCCTCTACCTCCACCAGTCCCACCTGTGCCGCCCTTCCCTCCGCCGGTTCCGCCAGTCCCTCCCGTACCACCGCCGCCTTTGCCTCCACCGCCGCCGACACCTCCGGTACCACCGCCGGGTGCGCCGCCGTGCCCTCCTCCGCCAGCGCCACCACCGCCGCCTCCGCCGGGCTTTTGCGCGCCAAAGAAAACCGCATCCGAATAACTTGCGGTCAACAATCTCGCCCGGACGCCGCGAGAACCATCGTGCGCCGCAACCACCTTCCAGCTGCCATTGTGCGCGTCGCGTTCCAACCGCGCGCTTCCACCGGCGGCTGTGGGCATTCCAATTACCAGTCCCCGCACGTCCAGCGAATACACCGCCACATTTGCCTTGTTGCATGCGTCAATCGTCGCTGTAAGTTCCGAGATACGCTCCGAGTCCAGCGGGAATCCCGCGGAAAACAGGATGAGCATCTTCCGCCCCGGCACGGCCCGCAGGTTCTTCGCCAGGCTGCGGATCGAAAGAAGCATCGTACGAGCGCCGTAGTCTGCCTCCGCGCTGCTGATGGCCCCTAGCCCCGTGGTGGCTACCATCACCGGCTGGGAAGTCTGCCCGTTGGTGTCAATATGGGGCGTGTTGATTCCATTCACCGCCGCCTTGAGCAACTCGGCGTTTGTCGTGAAATTCTGCCGGATCACAAGGCTTCCACCGTAGTTCACGACGGCCATCAATCGGTCGGGTCCGGCACTGCTCTCGATGAATTTTGCCGCCGCAGCCCGCGCCTGCATCTGATCCGACGTTTCCATCGAAGAATTGTCGAAAAACAGAATCATGTAATGCTTCTGCCCTGCGGGTTGAATCTTCGGGTCAGATCCGAACGAGAAGCTCGTTATTGCCTGCTCCTTATTGTCTTCGAATACCTTGAAGTTCTCCTGCGTCAGGTCGCGGATATAATTGCCCTTTTTGTCTGTCACTACCGCGTCAACCAGCACGATGCGTGATTCCGTCTTGATAACGGGAGCGACAGGCGGGGTCTGTTCTGTCCCCGTCGCCGGCTTCGTCAGTTCCTGCGCCCGGCCCACTCCTGTCAGGCTCAGAATGCCCGCCACCCCGAGCGCTGCGATCCAGCTTCTCGTCGCCTTGGCTCTTTTTTCGTTTCCCATGACGCCCCCACCCGTTCCTAATAAGGAATTACCACTGATCCGTTCTTCGCCGCCATCTGCGCGCTTTCTGAATCGCGTATCACCTGCCTCACCAGATATTTCCCGGGCTTCACGCCGAAGCTCGATTTCATCGTCAGCCCCGTGTGGCTCAGCCTTTCGTACGTCTTGTCGAGAAGCCGCATCTCCAGGATCTTTTCTCCGCCGGTTACATAATTTCCGTTTTCATCAAAGATCACTGTCGCCACCGTCAGAGCATCTAGATTACGCCCATCCGCCTTTCGAAAATGCAGCCCCTTTACGTCAATGCGCGACACCACGCTCAAGTGCGCGTCGGCCTGTTCGGTTTTGAAATATTGCGTCTGCAAATCGAACGGCAGGTCCAGTATTTCGTCCTGTGAAAACACCGCCTCCTGAATCTCCGTCCGCGCCTGCTCCTTGGGATCGTCCACCTTTCTCGGAGCGTAGTAGCCTTTTCGCGCTTGAATGCTGTATTTCTGCTTGCCGGTCAGCGTCACCTTCAAAACGTGATATCTCCCGTCCATTTTCTGGTTCTGCGGAGAAAATCCCAGCACATAGGAAACTTCCGGCGCCGCGCCTGCCATTAGCAATCCACCCTTCAGATCATTCGAATTGTGGAAGAAAGTGCCTCCGGTCCCGGCGGCGAAATCATCCAGCACAAACTGCGATTCAAACTGCCCGGCTGAGCGGTAGGTGTTTTTATAGCCCGCTGTGATTACAGTGTCCGTCTGTGGGCTGGCGATGTCTCCGCCAATATCCGGGGTATAGAGCCCGCGCGCATCAACTGTATTAATAACGATACTGGCCCGGTTCGCCCGGTCGATAATCCCCATCTCGTCCAGGTGTTGCGTAGTCAACAAAAATCCCGGAGAGACCACCACCATGATGCGTTCCCCCGGCATTCCTCCCAGCCTCCGGAGTGTGTCTTCGAGGTGTCGGTAAGCATATTCGTTGTCCGTATCACCTGCGTTCAGCGCTTGTTGTAGGGCGGATCGCGCCACCGCTTGAGCGGCTGAGAACATTCTGGGGTCATTCTGAAACTGGCACTGCAACGTTTCCGCGGTGACCACGCCCAGAATCTGGTCATTATTCTTGTTGATTGCCTGATCCGCCATGTAGTGCGTGACGTCCGGGCAATTGGTCACGCTGTTGATTTTGCCCATCATCGCTCGTTCCGTCACACTCAACAGCCTTCGCTCCAGCGCTGCTTTGTCGCTGGTAAATTCCTCCGTCACTTCCCCTGACGTCGAATAAATCCCCATCCGGTCGGTCGGCTTCATGCTCTCGATCAGCGTTTTAGCGCTGACACGCACGAAGGTAGCGTCAGCGTTGTTTAAGTGCGTGTCGTCGAACACCAGTGCCACAAACCGTTGCGGGATTGCCACGGTTTCTTTTCCCGGCAGGCCCTCCTCCACGATTCGCTCTTGCGTCTTGGCTGCCGCTTCCGCCCTTTCCCGCCGTGACTCCGGGGTCTCGATGCCGAATGTGCTGATAGGCTGCAGCTTCCCCTGGTCGTAGACCTGGAAATCCTCCCGCTTCAAATTCTCCACTGGTTTCCCGTTCGAATCGCGCACCACCACGCGCACCTGCACCAGGTTCACCCGTAATTTGAATGTCGTGTTGGTATCCTTCGTGGAAACTTCCGTCTTCGTGTCAGGATTTGCTTTTGCAGCTTGTTGCGGTGTGTTCGTCTGCTCGGTTTTCTGCTCAGCCTGCGCTACGCCGCCGCTTCCTGTGGTTGGGTTACCCGTGTCTTGTCCCCCAGCGCTAGCCACCCAAACAACCAGCATCGCAAGGACACTCAGCCACCCTCTGCAGCGGCTCTTCTGTTCCCGGTAGGCCTGACCCCGCTTCATCCCTTCGCTTGCCCCCATAAGGGACCACTTTCCCTGGCGCATCCTTGCGCCCCCAAGGTCATCACTGCGCGGGTGGGACCCCTTGACCATACCCCCCAGTTTTTGGTGTGTCAACGAGCGCGGCCTGATGTGCCTGATGTTGCCTGATGTGCCTGATGTGGACGGGCCTTCCCCAGTGCGGATTATTCGTACCGCAACGCTACCAGCGGATCCACCTTTATCGCCCGCCGGGCTGGAATGTAGCAGGCCAGCAGCGCCACCGCCGTAAGGCTAATCGCAACAGCCCCGTAGGTCAGCGGGTCACTCGGTTTTACTCCAAACAAAAAAGTGGAAATCAGGCGCGTCAGTCCAAGCGCCAGCGCGGCTCCGACGAGGATCCCGATCAGGGTCAGTTTGAGCCCAATGCTCGCTACCAATCGCAGGATATCGGCCTGATGCGCTCCGAGCGCCATGCGAATGCCTATTTCGTGCGTGCGCTCGTTCACCGAATAGGACATCACTCCGTAAATCCCCACCGCCGCTAGCAATACTGCCGCGCCGGCAAAGATTCCCAGTAGCTGCATATAGAGCCGCCAATCCCCCAGCGAAGCGGCGAGCACCTCGTCCATCGTCATAATGCTCGTCACCGGCTGATTCGGATCGATCTCCGCAATCATATTCTTGACGGTCGTGACCAGGCTGGTGCCCCCGCTCAATTGGCCCGCATGGGTCCGCAAGACCAAATCCTTGTGCAGGTGCGCGCGTGCGGAGCCACCTGGAAATACAGCCGGCTGTTGCTCGAAAGGCGCGTACACGAACGGCGGTGGCGCCTCGCCCAGCCCAAAATGCTTGATGTCGCCCACAATCCCGACGATCTGCCGCGGACGCAGCTCGTCCACCGGGTAGGGGTCGTAGCGCAACAGGATTTGCTGCCCGATCGGGTCTTCACTCGGGAAGAATTTTCGCGCAAAAGCCTCATTCACCACGATCACCCACGGCGCCGCCTCGGTGTCGTGTTCGTCCAGGTAGCGCCCTTTGCGCAGCGGAATCTTCAGGGTCCCGAATACGCTCGCGCTCACTTCGCTGTAGCCGGCGTGCGGGCGGCTCTCTGGCGGCGGTGGCGCGTGTGCCAGAATCGAGAAGGAGTAGTTTTCCGCGCAGCAACGTGTGGGCAGCGCGCCGATCAGCGCGGCGGATTCGACTCCCGGCAACGCCGCAGCCTTCTCGACCAGTCGTTGATAGAACGCGGTCACCGTCGGCAAGGTCTTTTCCATGTCGCCGCCTGGTACTCTTTCAAGGTACTTTCCGCCTTCGGGTAGCTGCAAATCCATCGTGAGCAAGTTGTCCGCGGCGAACCCGGGATTCACTCTGTGCAAGCGCAGCACGGTGTTGATCATCAGACCGGCCCCCGCCAGCAGCACCATCGCGAGCGCCACCTCCGCTATCGCCAGGCCGTGCCGGGCCAGCCGGCTCGAGGTGCTGGTCGTCTTGCGCTCGCCTTCGCGCAGAATCACATTCAGATCCGGGCGGAAAACCTGTATCGACGGCGCCAGTCCCACCAGAATTGCCGTCAGCAGCGACACTCCGAGCGTGAACAGCAGCACTCGTCCGTCCACGGTGATGCTCGCAGAATTGGGAAACTCTCCAGCCAGGGCCAGAAACAATTTAATCCCCGCGAACGTCAGGAACACGCCAATCGCGCCACCAGCAAGCGCTAACACTCCGCTTTCTGTCAGCAACTGCTGAACCAGCCGCCGTCGCCCCGCCCCTAGCGACACTCGCAACGCATACTCTTTGCGGCGCGTCTCGGCGCGAAACTGCAAAAGGTTGGCCACATTCACGCACGCAATCAACAACACAAACGCCACCGCTCCGAGTAGCGGGTAGAGGGCGAGCCCGGCTCCTCGGTACAAGTCCTCGTGCAACGGCAGAACCATCGCCCCAAGCCCCTTGTTCGTTTCCGGATACTGCTCCTGCATGCGGCTCGCGATTACATCCATTTCCACTTGCGCCTGCCCAATTGTGACGCCGGGCTTGAGCCGTGCCACCGGCATCAGCCAGTGATCGATTCTCGCCGAATAACGCGGATTCGCGGGATTAATCGGCTGCCACAGATCGATGCGGCCTCCGTAGAAGGGAGCGAAGCCGGCAGGCACCACTCCAACGACCGTTGACACGATTCCCTCAATGTTGAAGCTCTTTCCCAATACCTTGGAATCGCCGTTGAATTCGCGCTTCCAGAAGGCATCGCTGATCACCACCGTCTGTGCCCAGTCCTGGGTTTCTTCCGGAAGGAATATCCTGCCGAGAATTGGCTTGGCTCCCAGCAGGCTGAAAAAGTCCGGCGTCACGTATTGCACGCGAAGCATCCGCGGTTCGCCCAGCCCGGAAACGGCTGCGGAATCGGTGAAGCTCGTCAGTGCCACGTCTTCGAACACATGATTTTGCTTGTTCCAGTCGACGTTTTCGGCGATCGGGGGAGCCTGGCGAGAATCTGGATGCGCCTGTTCCGCCTGCCAAATCACCACCAGCTTTTCCGGTTGCGGGTAAGGCAGGGGTCGAAACAACACCGCGTTCAGCACGCTGTAGATCGTGCTGTTAGCCGCAATTCCCAGCGCAAGGGACAGCACGACGACGGCAACGAATCCAGGGTTCTTCAGCAGCCCCCGTGCGGCAACTCGTATATCGGCCCAGAGCGTTTCGAACAGAACAGCTACTCTCATGTTCGTCTAGCCTCCGCGGTGTCTCGATCTCGCAAAAGAATTTCTCCATCCCGGACGCGCCCGTCTAATTCGTCCCGCTGCGAAATCCTTCCAGGATCCAGACGTCCTGCGCCTTCATATGTCTCAACACGTACCGGTCACCGTTCGCTACCCGCACTCGAAAATAGGTCTCCCCGGGCGAATACCACCGGTCTTCCACTTCGGTAATTTCCAGCGTCTCGTCCCCAAGTTTTAGACGTACCGGCCTCTCGTCCGCTTGGTAGCCCGAATAACACTCCACCTGCACAGTTTTCACGGCCGGCCTCTTTTCTCACCTTCCCTGGCTCACCGCCTGTTCCGCGTTCCAGGCCGCTCCAAGGAACACGATCACCGCCGAGATCTGCATCCAGATCAACAAACCAATCACCGCCGCCAAGCCACCATACACCAGGCTGTACGGTACCCGCCGCACATACAACCCGAACAGCGCGTTCGTCAACCACCACAGCAGCGTTGCCACCGCCGCTCCCGGCAGCACGTGCCGCAGGTGTTTCTCCCTTGGCCGCGCCACCCAGTAAATCACTGTCAGCGCTAACATGGCCAGCAGCATCGCCGCCAACGGGAAAAATACCAGCCACATGCCGTGCACAGGCGCATTCTTCCACAACCGCCCGGTAAGCCATTGCCGCAGCGGTCTGCCAAACACTCCCAGAATTCCCGCTACCAGAATCGGCGCCATCGTGATCAGCAACAGCAGCAACCCACGAAATTGCCGGTGCCAGAATCCGAGTCGCTCTTCGTCTTCGTAGATCAGATGAATCCCGTCCATCAACAACTTCATGACCTGTGAGCCGCCGATCAGTGTCCCCGCCCAGCCCACCAACGCGTATTTCCAGGCGTCTGGCCCGCTGCGTGCCAGAAAATCGGCCACAATTCCATGGCTTCCGGGAGGCAGAAACTCCGTGAAA
>Ga0307475_10002949_pt1 | contig 10296 bp, 6 predicted proteins | sample atmos_gasesECM1C_FD_203317 | JGI IMG/M metagenome (GOLD analysis project Ga0307475, IMG submission 203317) | Hardwood forest soil microbial communities from Morgan-Monroe State Forest, Indiana, United States - atmos_gasesECM1C_515 | ecosystem: Environmental > Terrestrial > Soil > Temperate...
GAAATTACTCCTGTTTTCGTCCTGACTAATCAGGCCAGAGACTAGCGTTGATCCTGCATCCACGCTGGCCTCCTGACCGTACTTGAGCCGGCCGAAAACGCAGCGATCGCCGCCAACGGCCCGGTAAGCGGCATCCAGAAAGGCAACTTCAACCTGGTGGGTATTCGCCCACATCGGATCGTTGAGTGCTCCCATCTTTTTACACAACTGGACGGTGAGGACGCGGCGGGAGCCCTGACCGCGGGGCATACGACCCTCGTTGAACATCGTGTAATGCCAATCGTCTTTGCCCCAAAGCGTGGCATCGTCCTCCATGTCCTTGCGCTTGATGAGGAACGGAAACGGTATTGGAGCGTCTTTGGGCACATCCAAATTGGGCGAATCGCTACCGCAGAGTTGAATGCAAACTCCGTTGGGCCACTTGGTTTCCCAGGTCTTGGTTTTTGGGCTTTGGTCAATGCCACCATCCCAGCCCCCGACGCTGGCAGCCGGCTCGCAGAGTCCGCCCAAGGCATCCAGTGTTTCCTTCGGATTGCCCATCCCGGTAATTTTGCAATCAGCGTTCTTAATCAGGTTTGGTATGCAGTCGATGAAGCTGCGCGGCAAGAGTTGGAGTTCGTCTCCGCAAAGCCTTACCCGTTTGTTTTTGATTCCGATGAAGTCTCCCAGACCGACGTACTGCCCACCCTTTTTACAATTGTGAACTATGACGCCGTTGACCGAGTAGCTCGGGTGGCCACTAACTTCGAGATTGTACACTGAATAGCCACCGTAACTTTTTTCAAATCTCGGGTCACTTGATGGTTCCAAAATCTCAACACTGTCCACCCAAGACGGTTCAAAATATCCGTCCTCCTGATGTCCTTTGCTTTCTTGTCCGGAATCCGATGCACTCCACCATCTATCTCCACCGCAAGTTTCAGTTCCGGAAACGCAATATCGATCTGATACCAGTGTGCGCTGCCGTCGCTTCGCTTTAATCCGGTTCGAATATGATAGCGAGCTATTGAGTTCGGGAATTGTTTCCAAACAGCCAACTCTTCTGAAGTGGGCAAAACATTCCTTCTCGAATTCTTCCGACCAATCGCTTTCTTCCTGCAAGACCAACCGCAAAAACGAGTCCGTTCCTTCGCAGGGGATTCTTGAATCGACGTGAACGCCTTCCCGCACTGACGGCAAGGTAAAACCTCTGGACGGTTTCTGCATTGCACGGAACAAAAGTCCTGGTTGGTATGAGCTATCGGCATCAGCTTCCCGCAGTGTTTGCAATGTCGAGTGCTGACCAGTGAGCACTCTTTGTGTTTCCCGGCCCATTTCCCAGCACAACTCCGACTGCAAAATCTCCCCTTCACTCTTTCCGTTTCTTTGTGCCGGATTGGATAGAAGGTTTGACCGCAGTGAGCGCACACTCTCGGGGGAAGTTTCACCGCGCAGTGGTTTGAGCAATACTTCCGGTTGGGGTATCCCGGGCCTAAATCTCCTCCGCACGAGACACATCGTTTCATATGCCGATAATACCGTATCGAAAGTCGTTAGGTCAATAGCTTTAACCCAGCCTCTTCTCGTGAAAAATGGATGCTCTGGCGTGCAGTCAATCGTGCGACCATCTGAGAGTGAAACACGGACGGCATGAATTGCTCTGCGGCAGTGGGTTTCAGTGACCGTGCCAATTCCAACCGCGTTGAAAACTTTATCGCCTGTCCGCACTTCTTCTATTGGCACTTTTCCGCGTGGGGTATCGACAAAAGTTCCCGACAAAAAACACGGAACGCCGATCAGCCCATTTCTAAAATCCCGGCCGTCAGCAGCCTGAGACTTATTGTCAGTGACCAGGCGCCAGCGGCTTTCGATGAGATTGCCGGGAATCCAGGCGAAGCGGGCCTTGGCCAGTTTGTGGAATTTCTTTATCTCACCCCAAATGCGGTCCTCAAGGCGCTCCTGGGTAGTTGAGCAAACCAGAGTCGTAGTACACTGAGGGAAGCAGTAGTAATCGAACAGGTGGAACACGGCGAAGGAGTTGGTCTTGCCGCTATTCGTTGGCCCCATGATCCCGATGCACCGATGCTCAAGCCACTCCTTCAAAAGCAACTCGTTCCAGCGATGCCACTGAATTTCTGGCCAGAGCAGCGAGATCCCAGTTTTGTAATGGTGGTAGAGCCCCAGTCCTGCGACCTTTCCGCTCTTAGTTTTCCACCTCCCACCCATCTCAATGCAGGTGATTTCTCTCTGGAGGGGATGCAGAGTCTTTAACCACCAGACTCCATAAAGCGGAATTCGATCAGCAGGCGCGCCACTCATTCTGTCTTGCCAATGGTAGGTGTCGGTTTAGCGTGAGGCAAGTATGGCAGCGCCAAACACCGAAGTCATCGTTGATGGCTCTTTAGATTTCTCCGGTGGCGTTTCTTCGCTCACAGTCCCGACGATTATTTCCGATCTGAATCCCAATGGGCTTGCCCGAAACGAAGTGGCCTGGGCGGTCAATTGCATCTTCCGTGACGGGGGAATCGGCCAGCGTGGCGGCTGGCAGAAGTTAGTCAGGGCGGCGGCTCCGGGTGGACTATACCAGGGCGGATACATGTACCAGCCGGATACCGGCGACGGTTACATAGTGGCTTCCATCAGCGGAGTCATTTGGAAGATTCCTTGCGATGGGACGGCGCCAGTTAACCTCTCGACAACGGCCTCAATTGCTACTCCTGGGGCTGGAGTTCCGTTGACGGGATTTCAGGCGACAGTGCAAAGAATTCACGACCCAAACGGGACTGATTCAATTCCTGGGCCAATAGTAATCAATTGTCCGACCAACTATAACGGTCCTTTTGGGAGCGGCCCAAATGCCTTCAAAACATTTACTCTCGGAAATGTAGGGACTTCGACAACGGTGTTCCTCAGTTCGCACTATGGCGGATCAATTGGCGATCAGGTGACGTGCGTTGCTGGCAATTTCTCTGTTCTGGTTCAGGTTACGGCTTTCACTCAAATACCGGCAAATTTCACACTCACCAATCCCGTCTTGGTTCCACAGGCATACTTCTGTCAGGCGGAAAATTTTTTAATTATTCAAGCAGGCGATGGCGTGTCTCTCCCGCTCTTTTGGGACGGCAAGATTCTACGCAGGTCTCGCGGCATCACTAACACATCGGTGGCGGCTGGTACGCCAAACGTCAACGAGATCCCTGCCGCGACGGCGATGGATTACTACATGGGGCGCTTGTGGTACGCGCAGAACCGCAACTACTCCGCGGGAGACATCGTGGCCGGCCAGTCCGGCACGCTTGCTTATAATTTCCGAGATGCAGTTTTGAACGTGACTGAATCACCACTAGTTGTCGGTGGGGACGGCTTCTCAGTGCCTAGCAACGCCGGACCAATCACGGCCATTTGGCACAACGGGCAGATCGATGCGTCGCTTGGCCAGGGGAGGCTGTTTGTTGGAACAGCAGGAGCGGTTTACTCACAGACAGTGCCTATCGACCGCACGAGCTGGATTGCCACGACGGCTAACAGTCAGCCGCTTCAAACTGTCGTTATGCCCAGCAATGGCCCAGCAAATGATCGCTCAGTGACCAACGTCAACAGCGATTCATTTTTTCAGTCCGTCCAGGCCGACATTCTTTCTATGCGTCTTGCCAGTAGGTTCTTTTCCGAGTGGGGAAACGTGCCGATCAGCGCTAATGTCGAAAGGGTGCTTTCCTTCGTTAACAGTGCGCTCCTCTCTTTTGCGAGCGGAATAGCCTTTGACAACCGCCTTTGGCAAGCAACGCTGCCGCGGCAGACAGCGGCAGGCGTAGTTCACGACGCAATTGTAACTCTGGATTTCGAGCCAATTAGCCAATTCAACCAAGAACTACCCCCAATTTGGGAAGGGATCTATGAGGGGCTTTCCATCGCACAACTTTTCACAGGGCTCTTCTCGGGGAGTGTTCTCCGGGCTTTTGCGATTTCAGTTGCCGACGCTGACGGAGGCTTGGACCTCTACGAGGTAACGGGCGGTCTAAGATTTGACGGAACTATAGCCGGGACAACTGCCGACTTGATTACAGGCGGGATCGATAACTCCACCAGAGTGCAACGCGTCATTGAATTTCCGGCTTTCACCTGGGCCAAAGAGTTTAAGCAAAAGGAACTCCTTTCGGCTGAAATGTGGGTAGATCGGATTTACGGCGATTCGCATTTCTTCCTCGAGTACCGCCCGGATGGAGACCTTTGCTGGCGACCGTGGTTGGAATGGGATCTCTGTTCAGCGCGCAATTCATGTGAGGATGTGGCCAACCCTATTTGCTACCCAATCACTCCTTACCGGGAAGGCTATAAACAAACGTTCACGCTGCCTAAGCCAAAGCCGGTTTGCGAAACAGCGACCAACCGTCCCAGTACACAGGGTTACCAGTTCCAGTGTAGGCTAACGATCAAGGGCTGGTGCCGCATCCGTGGTTTCATGTTGCTGGCCGCCGAGAAGGAAACGAAACTGTACCACAACTTGATTTGCTGATATGCCGGTAATCCAGTGCCCAAGCCACGTCAATTGCCCAAACATGGGCGGTATTGAGTTTGAAGATCCGACGCCTGGATTCCGCAGTGAGACCCCGGATGCGGCTACTTTTTACGCTTTCGATTTTGGCACGTATTTGGACCCTCCTCCGCTAGGCAGCGCATGGAACGATGAAAGCCTGCCGGGTTTTGCCCAATCCAGTTTGAGCCAGCAGGACGCAAATCAGCAGGCGATAAACGCGAGTCTGACCAACACCAATAACCAGATAATTCCAGCCGGGGCAACCGGACCTGCTCCGCTCTTTGGGAACGATCAGCAAGGCTCAACGGTAGTTTGCCCTGGTGGTGTTCCTTTCACGTGGATAATGCCCGCGGGAGAAGTTCTGGCCTACAGCAAAGCGATTGCCAACGCCGAAGCGGCAAGCATAGCGGCCAACTCCGCAGTAACAGAGGCAATCTGTCTTTCCAATCTTTCAGCCACGGCTTGCGGCTTAGGAAACTTCTTCCTGGGTGCGGTCACATTCACGGCGCCGCCGACGCAGCCGGTTACGTTCACTATCAGTAGTGGCCAGTTGCCGCCTGGGATGGTTTTGACGACGCTTCCCAATAACGGCGGATGCACCATCAGTGGAGTTGCAACCGGAGCAGGCATCTTCTCATTCACACTTCAGGCTTCCAATCTCGATGGAACTTTCATGGCCAGGACTTACACAATTTCGGTGTTAGCCATCGTGAACCTATCAGGGATGCCGGGAGCAGAAATCGGAGTGCCTTACAACTATCAAATCTCGGCGGCTTATGGTACGGCTCCTTATTCCTTTGCGATTGTTGGCGGCTCTCTTCCCACAGGGCTTTCAATGACTTCGGCTGGTTTAATCTCTGGAACTCCAACCCACACAGGAGGACCGTTCTCGGTTTCGATTCAATGCACCGATTCGGTTGGAACAGCCACAACCGCATCGAATGCGCCGACCAGTCTTAATTGTGATGCGGGTACGGCGTGGACAATCAATCCAGGCAATTGCCGACTTAAGATTCCAGGCTATACACCAACCTTCTTCCCGGTGTGCGGCTCATGCCCGCTTGGCGGAAGCAAAGATTGGGATGGAACATTTCCAACATTCTCGATTGGTGTTAATCCTACATACGCCTGTGACGCCTCTGTTAATCGAATCAACACAATGAGTTTGCTCGGTGGGTATCCACAACTTTTCTGGCAGGCCGGTCCGCAGCAGTGGCGCCTACAGGTCGTTTGCTTGGGATTCACCATTTGGGACGGGTCGCTTGTGAGTCCAAATCCAGTTGGAACTTACGCGGCTCTGGTAGATTGCAGCGGAGTGATGCCAACCATTCAGGTGCAGGCGTACACCACTTAGGGTATTGATAAATCCCAAAACGGTCCTATAAAGGCTTCATGGCGCAACGCTTGAGGTTAGTGGACATTCGCCTTTCTTCTCTGCCAGAGGACTTGGGGATCTGCGCGGGCGACGTTGCTGGAGTGGCTAAAATCGTCAACTCCGTCGAGTCGCGCCTCATTCTGTGCAAGGAGTCAGGAGACGAAGGTTGGTGGGGCACCTGGGCGGAAATGGCTTTCAACATTTCTCAGAGCTCGCCTTTCCTGACCACACCTCGCCAGGTTGCCCGCATTGCGATGGTTGATGTCTGCCGACATCCGGTATCGCTGAATAACCAGTTTTACGAGTACCTCCGGTTTGGGAATGGCCGCATGCCAAAGTTTGGCTTGAGCCTTTGCGGACAGCGTTCGGGTTTGGAAGCCTTCTCCCGAAATAACGCCCCGGCTTTCAGTTACGAAGTTTTTGCCACACCACAGCAAATTGCGATCTACCCCACCAATCCACTCGACGTGAACAAGCGGGTGTTCCTGCAAGGCTTAGACCCATCGGGCAATACGATCTACTCTCTGGACGGTCAGGCTAAGGTCAAGGGTGTGTTTGTTTTCATGGGCGTTCCGTTCGTCATCTCGCCCCAGCAATTCAGCAGGATCACCGGCATCCAAAAAGACGTATGTTTTGGTGACGTGCAGCTTTTCACGGTTGATCCGACTACCGGCAACCAAGTGCTTTTCCACACGATGGAGGCAGGCGAGACCACCGCCTGGTATCGCCGTTACTATTTCAATCGGCTACCGATGGATTGTTGCGGCAACTCCGTTCCCTCGCCGTGTACGCCGCCATCGACGAATCCCAGTGTCCAAATCCACGCGATTGTGAAACTGGAGCCGATCCCAGTTGTCACTGACACTGATTACACGGTGTTGCAAAATCTGGAGGCGTTTATTGAAGAAGCTCAGTCGCGCAAGTACACCAAACTCGACTCAATCACGGCTAAGGAAATGGCGGCCTCACATCACACCAATGCGGTGCGGCTGCTCAATGGTGAATTGGCTCATTACCTGGGCATCGACCAGCCAGCCGTCAACTTCAAACCATTTGGTTCAGCGCGACTGGAGAGAGTGAACATCGGAATGATTTGAGTTATGGCGATTACCCTTGGACCGCAACCTGGAGTTGGCTTCACACCGGGATGGACCAATCCAACTTTCCCGAACTATCCGGCTGCCGGGGGCGCGGCGACCAAGACCGCCACAAGTCCAATTATCCCGACCGGCATTCCCACCAATATCCCTGGAACCAATCCGCAGGTTCCTTGGCCGACGCAGACGCAAGGCAGTGCCATCAGCGCGAACATTGGGCAACTTCCGCAGTTGGCCCAGCTCGCCGGAGGGGTTAATCAGATCAACGAGGCGGGAGCACTGAATCAGCTTCAGCAATTCCTTCCCAATTACGCCTCGCTGGTAGGTCAGGCGAGCGGGACCACCAGTCAGGAACTTTCCGGCCAGCTTCCTTCCGATGTTGTCAGCGAGATTTTACAAGGAGCAGCGGAAAGAGGAATTGTCACTGGTGGCGGGGCGAACGCAAACGCTGCCTACCTCCGGGCGCTCGGACTCAATTCGCTCCAAATGCAGCAACAAGGGCAATCGAACCTCAGCACCCTGATAGGCGAGGCTCCGCGCGCGCCGCTCTTCGACGTTGGCCAGATGCTTGTGACACCGGAACAGCAGCAGCAAGCCGCAGTTGCCAAGGCGATTTATGGATCAGCGCCACCTCCAGGAGCAGCCGATGCAGCCAACTTGAAGGCTGCTCTTTCGGGGATTAACGCTGGACGAGGACCGGGGGCACCTGGAGCAACGGCAAGTCCCGGCACGGCTTTTGGTATGGATATGCCACAGCAGGAAGGTACTGTTGTCGGTGGGGCAACCAATCCAGCAGATCCAAACGCTGCTTATTCGAACTGGGCAGCTTGGGCGGCTGGCCTTCCCGTCTCTCAGGATGGAAGCACTTACGACACCTATAATGGCGCCAATGCCAGCGATATTGGACCCGACTTCACCGGAGCAGGATTCTAGCTATGGCCGTCTCTTACCCCATCCCGCCCTGGCTTAATCAGCAGCCGGACACCGCTTCGGCATTCCTCAATGGCTACCGGGCCAGCGCTCAAATTGCGCAGGAGCAGCAGAGGCTTGCTCAGGAAAAAGAGCAGGCGCAAATGCAAATGGCGCTCAAGGAGAAGGAGCTCAAAGCCTCCACTGCTCACGACCAGGCTTTATTGTACGTGACGCGGGCTTACCACGAGCAGCAGATCAATTTGAGGAACGCCACCCTGGAGCAGACCAAGCAGAGGGTCGATGCACAAACCAGGGCGGCAGCGCAAAAGTTCCAGGCACAGCAGCAATACCAAAAGCGCCTGCAAGATTTAATGGGGACGGGAATGACTGAAGAAGATGCAGCCAAAACAGCGATGCTCGAACTTGGTCCACAAATGGGAGCTACCAGTAGCGCAATGGCGAGTTTGGCCAAAGGTCCGGGCAACGCAGCGTGGATACCCGAGAACGTCCAGACTAAAGAACCTGGACACTGGGTCACGCCTGAAGGACACATAATCCATCCAGCAGTTCCACGGCCGCAGAACCCAGCGCTGCCACCCGCGTCAAGGGTGATGGCGCTGCGGCAGGAAGAAAAGGAACTCTCAGCCGACCCGCAGGTGAAGATGCTCAAAGTGCCGACCGGTGCCGACCAGGCTTTTAAGGACGAACGCGGAGACAAACTCAAGCGCCTGAAAACGATTCGCTCAGAACTGGACAAATACCTTTTGCCTGAGTCGATGAAGGGTGGCTTCGTGAAAATGCGAGACCCTAAAGGGCGGATCGTTAAAGTCCCCGCTGAACAGCAGCAAGAGCAAGAGTCCAAAGGCTACACTTTGGCTGAGTAACCATGCAAAAAGCGATCTCAGTAAATACGGTTGTCGGTGGCCCAATCGCCAGCCTGCAACTGGAAGAATTGAATCAACTGTTGGCGTCTGGCTGGACAATAAACCAGACGATTGCAGCCTGCATCGGTCCAATTCTTGTCATTTTGGACGAACCTAAACCAGCAGAAGCCAATGCCGCTCAATGAAGATGGATTTGAAGTCATCGACGAGCCCACCAACGAGGATGGCTTCGAATTGGCTGAGCCTTCTCCTCGGCCAGACCTCCACGAGTTAAAACTCCCGCCTCAGGCGCCTGCTTACATGGGGCAATTCGGCCCGGAGCCGCCCGAGGTGCAAGCCGCCGAAACGCTTGGTGTCCTCAAGATGCCGCTGGCCACAATCGGCGCTGTCGCTGGCGGGCTGATGGACACGAGCAGTGAAGTTGCCTCAGATTTCTTGCGCAGAACCGGGATCAACCCTTCAGCGCAACCGGGAGTCCCACAGGTCGATATTCCCCGTCTGCCGATTGGAGACATTGCTCCTGGGGTTATCCCCGGCCCCGCCAAACTTCTTTTCCCGAAGTTCATGAGTGGCGTCGAGAAGGAGGCGGGCAATATCGTCTCAGGCTTCACTGAGCCCGGACAAGCCGCACTCTTGCCACTGGCTCCGCTCAAACCCGTCCAGGCGCTATTTGCCGCCCAGTCGGCAGCGCAGATACCAGAGTCAATTGAACAGGTTTATGGGGCGAAAACGCCCGAAGAACTGGGTCAGGCTTTAACCAGTGGAGGTGCAAACCTTCTAATCACAGAAGGGCTTCGCCGCCACTTGATGAAAGGAAGAGAAAATGCCAGCAGTCAGTCCCAAGCAGCAAAGGTTTATGGGGATGTGCGAGCACAACCCGGAGAAGGCCAAGGGCAAGTGCCCTCCCAAATCGGTGGCGAAGGAGTTCGCCCACAAGCCGCGCAAGTGGCCCAAACGGGACAAGCGCGGGTATTACTGAACCCAACCGACCAGGCTTACCTCGATACCGAGCGGGCAGCCATCGACGCGCCAGTTGAAGTCACGCCGGAATTGCCGGAAGGACAACCGTTCGCTGGCAAGATCGCCACCGTGGACCGAGCAACGGGCAGGATCTTGGTCAACCCGGCCGAGTTTACAAACTGGCTCAAGGGCATTCCTGAAAAGAACAAGCCGCAGGCGATTCGTTCCTTGCTAGACGAGGAGCGAATTCACTTGGGGGTCGATGATGCGTCCGCGCTCGAGTACTGGAAGAATCTCACCGGAGTTGAGAAGGCGATCACCAAGCGCCGGTACACTGGCGAATTGGGCGGCATCGCGGGGCTATCTGACCTCGACTATGGGCATGAAGCGCTTCGTTTCCGGTTGCAGCAATTAGCCAGGATGACGCCCAGGGAGATTGCCGAGGCAGTTGGTCGAGAGAAATGGACGGTTAAAGGCATCACAGCCCTTGAAACGGCCATTAGAACCTTGCGCGAAACTCTTGGGACCAAAGCCAGTGGCACGCAAAAGGCTATT
>Ga0307475_10002950_pt1 | contig 10295 bp, 8 predicted proteins | sample atmos_gasesECM1C_FD_203317 | JGI IMG/M metagenome (GOLD analysis project Ga0307475, IMG submission 203317) | Hardwood forest soil microbial communities from Morgan-Monroe State Forest, Indiana, United States - atmos_gasesECM1C_515 | ecosystem: Environmental > Terrestrial > Soil > Temperate...
GGATGGCCGGCTTACTCATGAGGCGTGCATCCCGCGTTGCTGCTCACTTCGCCGGTCACTTTTCCGCCAAGCGTTTAATGATCTCGCCCGCTTTGAACAACGCTTCCCGTTCCTTTTCGTCGAGCTCCGTGATGGCCTGCGATAGCCACGTCTGCTTCGCATCCTTGGCATTCTTCCGCACCGCCGCGCCTTTGGCGGTTAGGCCAATATTTACTTGGCGGCCGTCGCTCGGATGCGGCTTACGCTCGACCATGCCCATTTCTTCGAGCGCCGCGATGGTCGTTCCCATCGATTGCGGTTTCATGCCTTCCGCGCGCGCCAGATCGGCGGTGGTGGCGGGTCCAGATCTCGCGAGGCGCCCCATGACGGACGCCTCGGTCAATGAAAGTTCATGCGAGGCGCCCGCAGCGCGCACCCGGCGCACCAATAGTCCGATGGACTGAATAAGGTCGGTTACAGCGAGGTCCAAAGTTTTTCGCGGCATGGTTCATGTTAGCAAATAACAGATAAACTTGCAAGTTTATCTTGCAAGTGTGACTGTCGAGCGCGTTCCGGCAGCAGCGCTTACTAAATGTCTTTTGCGGGTATGGCGTGAACTCCCGGAGGCGCCGCTTTTCCCTCGGCTAACATCCGCGTCGCTAACCTATCCACGTCGGTAATCAGGCTCTTGCCAACTCGAGTTGGCAGGAGGCGCGAAAGGGGAATCAGCGTTTTGGCCGCGATGCTTTCCGCCAAACGCCGTTCGTGGTGAGGTCCAACCAGGAGTGCAGGTCTGAAGATGACAAGGGAGCGCAGTTCAAGCGCCTTAACATCGTCCTCAGTTCGCCCCTTGACCTGGTTGTAAAAGAACATCGAGCTGGCGTTGGCGCCCATTGCGGAGACGAGCGTGAACGATTTTGCATCATGCGCCCTCGCGATTTTCCCAAAAGCGACAATGGCGGTGTGATCGACTTTCTCAAAGTTCTCTTTGCTGCCGGCGGCCTTGATGGTCGTGCCGAGACAACAAAAATAAAGCTCCCCGCGAATCCTGGATTCAATCGTCGGTAATTCCGCCAAATCGGAGATTAAAACCTCGGCAAGCTTGGCGTTCGCGATATTCAACGGCTTGCGCGAAACGGAGACTACTTTCGTTATTGCCGAATCAGCGAAAAGCTCCCGAACCAGAAATGAGCCGGTAAGTCCGGTGCTGCCGATGATTGTCGCAATCATAACTTTTCTTCTTACGCGTGGTTAGAATTACGCCGCTCGGGGAAAACGAGACGAGCCTTGCGGCTCAAGATCAGGTAGGAACGCTGTCAGAATGCCGATCGCCGGAAGGAATGCGCATACATGGTATACAAAAGTTAGCGAGGTCAAATCGGCCAATTTGCCTAACAATGCAGCTCCGACACCTCCCATGCCGAAGGCGAAGCCAAAAAACAGGCCTGAAATCATTCCTACTCTTCCCGGAACCAACTCCTGCGCGTAAACCAAAATCGCGGAAAAAGCCGAGGCCAGAATCATTCCGATCAGCACGCTCAAAACGGTGGTCCATAACAGATTCACATAAGGCAGCAACAAGGTGAATGGCAGCACGCCAAGGATGGAGCCCCAAATTACGTACTTGCGGCCGATGCGGTCGCCGATTGGGCCGCCTGCGATGGTTCCCGCCGCTACCGCACCGAGAAAAATGAAAAGGTGAAGCTGGGCACTTTGCAGAGACAGGTGGAATTTGTTCATGAGATAAAACGTGAAGTAGCTGGTGATGCTGGCCAGGTAAAAAAACTTTGAAAACATCAATGCGATCAATATAGCCATGGAGACGGCAATTTTCGCAGATGGCAGGCCGGCGAGATGCGCGGTATGCGAGGAGCTGCCGCCCGCGGCCTTGGCCATGGCTCTAGCCGCGCGATGATTCTTCGCCCACGTGCCGATGGATATGAGGATCATAATTCCGGCGAGCGCTAGGAACGAAAACCACGCGATGCTGGACTGTCCTTTGGTCAACACGAATGCCGCCAACAATGGGCCTAGCGCCGACCCGGCGTTGCCGCCGACTTGAAAAAGAGATTGTGCCAAGCCGTGCTGGCCGCCGGAGGCCATGCGCGCTACGCGTGAGGATTCCGGGTGAAACACGGCGGAGCCTATTCCCACTGTGCCGGCAGCTACGAGCACGGTTGCGTAGGTGGGCGCCATGGACAATGCCAGCAATCCAATTAGGGTTATGCTCATCCCGATAGCAAGCGAATATGGCTGAGGATATTTATCGGTGTGCAATCCAACCAGCGGTTGCAGCAGGGAAGCGGTGAGTTGCAGCGTCAGCGCGATCAAGCCCACTTGCCCGAAGTCCAGGTGGAAAGAAGCTTTTAACATCGGGTAAATCGCGGGGAGCACGGACTGAATGGTGTCGTTGAGAAGGTGACAAAAACTGATCGCCAGCAGAATATTAAAGATAGTTTTGTCCGTCGCCGCCTTTACTGCAGGAGCTTCGATCACATTTGTGTCGGTGGCCACCTTAAATCCGCGCCCCGTAAAAAATGGGCGATATAGTTGCAAGTTTTCTGTGCGAGTTCATAGTGACAATATTACGCGATGTCTGAAAAGTCTTAAAACGCGCATGTGTGGACGGCTGATTCCTGCTTCCTGAAAATCTGTCGCGATTCTAGTCACCCGTTTGATGCGCGGCAGCGATAATTCGTTTGGCTCGTAATGAAATTTACTGGGATGGATTGACAACCCTTGAACCAGACCATTTTCAATATAGTGTTCGTGATCGCCTTCGCGATTGTGTTTTCGTCATTGGAAGAGCTCGGCGGGCTTGGTCCACATGGGGATTTCTGGCTCCATCTGGTACAAGTGATCGGAGTGCTTGGAGCGATTGCCTCACTGTATGCCATTCTCGCCGCTGTGGTCACGTGGAGCGAGAAGCAGCAATGGGTGTGGTACCGAGTCTGGAACGTGTTGCTGGCCTTCGCCTGTGTGGGATTTTTCTGGTTTGCGTACCACTGGCACATGTTCAATTTTAATTTGCGCTACTGATCAAAACCCGTAACGCTATGCACTAAATGGAGCATTCGAATGCGCGTCGTTAGACTGTTGTTCGTTCTCTTTCTGGTCGGAGCCCCTTTGGCCGCTGGCCAAGAAACACCGCCTGCTGCCGCGCAGCCACTTTTCAAATTTCAGGAAGTCATGGTTCCTGTCCGCGATGGCGTGCACTTGCAAACTGTCATTATGGCGCCGCTGAACCAAACCAAGCCGCTGCCGATCTTATTCCGCCGCACTCCTTACGGAGTCCCGGAAAAAGCGCCAGAAAAGATGCCGTCTTCTCTTAGAGAATTTGCACAGGACGGATACATCTTCGTCATTCAGAATTTACGCGGACGTTTCAAGTCGGAAGGCTACTTCGAACTTTCGTCCCACGTGGATTTGAATGATCCCAAGGCCACCAATGAAACGACGGACGCTTACGACTCGATCGAATGGCTGGTGAAGAACGTTGCCAACAACAATGGTAAGGTGGGAATGTTTGGAGTTTCTTACGACGGCCTAACTACCGCGCTGACTCTTCTTCATCCGCATCCGGCACTGAAAGCCATCAGTGAACAAGCTTCGCCGGTGGACCAGTGGATGAACGACGACGACCACCGGTACGGCGCGCTGCGCGAGAGTTACGATTTCGAATACGCTGTGCTGGAACAAGCCGATAAAAATAAAAATACTTACTTTACGTTCGAAACGTACGACACCTTCGAGTGGTACTTGGCGCTCGGCCCGCTCTCAAATATCAACGAAAAATATTTGCACGGTAAAATTCCCTACTGGAATGATTCCGTCGCGCATCCCGATTACGATGAATTTTGGAAAAAAGAGGCGTGGATCAGTCAACTGCATTCTTCATCGGTGCCGAACCTCAACGTAGCGGGCTTCTGGGATCAGGAAGATCCCTGGGGTCCATGGCAGATCTTCCGTCACGCCGAAGAACATGACCCGGATCACACTAATTTTATAGTTGCTGGTCCATGGTTTCACGGCCAGTGGCAGACGGCGAAGGGCGATTCTATCGGTATCGTTCCTTTCACCGGACATGAAACCGCGCGTGAGTTTCGGGAAAATATCGAAGCTCCGTTTTTCCGTTATTATTTGCACGGCTTGGGAGAAAAGCCGGCCTGGCAAGCTACGACTTTCCAAAGCGGTTCGAACAGTTGGCATACCTACGCGGCTTGGCCTCCAAAGGAAGCTAAACCCACAAAGCTCTATTTCCATGCTGACGAGACGCTTTCGTTTGAGCCGCCGAAAAAACCCGATAACGACAAATCTTTCCGTGAGTACGTTTCCGATCCAGCGAATCCTGTCCCATATCGTTTGCGCCCCATCTCTCCCACGTATCCGGCCGGGGATTGGCGCACCTGGGAAGTCGCGGATCAGCGCTTTGTGGACCACCGTCCGGATGTTCTGAGCTACGTCAGCGCACCGCTCGATCACGACCTGGTTATTACTGGTTCGCTGTCCGCGGAGCTGTTTGCATCCACCTCTGGCACGGACTCCGATTTCGTCGTGAAGTTGATCGATGTGTATCCGCAGGACGCGCAAAAACCGGCATGGGAACCCGAGGAGGGTCCAAAGCCCGGCCAGTATGCTCAATCGCTGAATGGGTACGAATTGCCGATTGCGATGGAAGTACGCCGAGGACGCTACCTGAAAAGCTTTGAACAACCTCATGCGCTGGTGGCGAACCAACCGACGGAGTGGAATGTGCCGTTACGCGATCACGACCACGTTTTTCTGAAAGGGCACCGCATCATGGTTCAAGTGCAATCCACGTGGTTCCCGGTGATTGACCGAAATCCGCAAAAGTTCGTTCCGAGCATCTACAAGGCGCAGTCCAGCGATTTTACCCCAGCCACCCAGCGGATTTATTCGACACCGGGCATGGAGTCACACATAGTTCTGCCGGTCATGCCATGAATTAAGTGACGCGTGATTTCTTCGAAGAGCAACTAGAGTGAGTTGCATGTGCTGGGTCATCGTTAGTGTCATACCAGCGAACGATTGAACGGCTGGGTAGCAGCGAGAGGTGCGATGTCAGGACAGAGAAGCTCGCGGCAGCAAGTAGGAATTTACTTACTCATCGTTTTTGTATTTAGTTCCGTTTTTTACTTTCTTATGCTCGGAGCGCACACCCTAGGCGCCGGCGGAGGCCTCTACGTCTTCGGCATCATGTGGTGTCCCGCGCTCGCAGCAATAACTACTCTTAAGTTTAACGGACGCAATCTAGCCGATCTCGGTTGGAAATGGCCGCAGACGAAGTACGCCGTACAGAGCTGGTTTATACCGCTACTGTACGCGACTATCGCGTATGTGATCGTCTGGTCCCTCGGGCTAGGAGGTTTCCCGAACCACGAATTCATGGATCAACTTGTTTCGCGCATGGGCTTGCGTCTTTCGCCCACGGCCTCCACGGCTTTGTACGTTCTGCTGGCAGGAAGCTTTGGTGTGGTCAAGAGCACCGCATCTGCGCTCGGAGAAGAGATCGGTTGGCGCGGCTTCCTGGTCCCAGAGCTGTTCAAGTGCACTGGATTCACCGGCACAGCTTTGATCAGTGGAGTGGTATGGAGTTGCTGGCACTATCCGTTATTGATCTGGGGCGATTACAACAGCGGCACACCCACGTGGTTCGGCCTCACATGCTTCACGGTTATGGTGATTTCCGTCTCCTTCGTTTTCGCTTGGATGAGGCTGCAGTCTGGAAGCCTGTGGACCGGAGCACTGCTGCACGCGAGCCACAATCTCTACGTTCAAGGCATCTTCACTCCTCTGACCCGTAATACCGGTAAGACCGCGTGGTTCATCGACGAGTTCGGTGCGATTTTGCCGCTCGTTGCTTTGGGATTTGGACTCTATTTTTGGTCCAGGCGAAATGAGGTCACTCGATCGGCATGAAAACAAAAAATCTCGTTTGTAGATTTTTGCTGGGCTTACTTGCGATGACCACTGCCTTTTGTGGTCGCCCTTTATTTGCGCAATCCAGCAACTCCATCGACACCCTGGAACAGCGCATCAAGAAAATCTTGGAGCGCCCGGAATTTGCTCATTCGCGCTTCGGTCTCGAATTCATCGCTGCCGACACCGGCGAGGTGATTTACAAATTAAATGCGTCGCAACTTTTTGTGCCGGGCTCGACGACAAAGTTGCTCAGCGAAGGCGCCATGCTCGAAACTCTCGGCGCAGATTATCGCTTCCACACAAAAATCTATCGCACCGGGCGGATCGGGAAAGACGGAACGTTGCAAGGTGATCTGATACTGGTCGCCAGCGGCGATCTGGATTTGTCGAATCGCATCCAGCCCGACGACACGCTTATCTTCGAAGACGAAGACCACTCCTACGGCGGTCCTGACAGTAAGGGACTGCCGGGCGACCCGCTGGTGGTGATACGCGATTTTGCCAAACAGATCGCAGCCAAGGGCATCAAGCGCGTCAAGGGGCGAGTGCTCGTGGACGCTTCGCTTTTCCCGGAAGGCTACAAGGAATTAGGCACCGGTGTGGTCGTTTCTCCGATCATGGTCAATGACAACGTCATTGATGTGATCGTGAGTCCGGGTGCAACTGAAAATTCTCCGGTGCAGTTAAAGATCGCGCCGAAAACCGGCTACGTCAACATCGTCAATGAGGCGACCACGGGAAAGGCTGGGTCCAAGCCGACCGTCGACTATGGCGACGATAAACTTAATCCCGATGGCTCGCGAACGGTAACCCTCACCGGCAGCTTTCCCGCCGATGGAAAACCCACGATGGCCTCTTTCGCTGTCCCGGAGCCGAGCCGTTTTGCCGCAACTGTACTCATGGAAGCTCTAAAGGACCAGGGGATATCCGCGGCGCTCGCCGCTCCCACGGATCAGCTCGACTTCAAAGCGCTGGCCAAGAACTACACCGCGGAAAATGTGGTAGCCGAGCACATTTCGCCGCCATTGAAAGAAGAAGTGAAGATCACCCTGAAGATCAGCCAGAACGTGCATGCCAGCTCGATGCCGTTTCTTCTTGGGGCGCTGGCCGCTCACAAAGAAGCGGACATCGACCAGGCCGGCTTCGATGTTGAGCATGATTTTCTTACCAAAGCCGATCTGGACCTGGGCGGCGCGGCGCAAAGTGACGGTGCCGGTGGCAATGCCTATTTTTCGCCGGACTTCATGGTCCGCTACCTTCTCTATATGTCCAAGCAGAGAGACTACAACGATTTTTACCGGGGCCTGCCGATCCTTGGAAAAGACGGAACGTTGGTGAAAATACAGGTGAATTCGCCTGCAGCCGGACATGTGCACGCAAAAACAGGAACGTACTCCCTATATGACGCCTTGAATAAAAAAATGATGGTGACCGGTAAAGGCCTCGCCGGCTACATGGACACTGCCAGTGGAGAGCATCTGATCCTGGCGCTGTACGTAAACATGGTTTCCGTCCCGCTCGATGATCCGGACGCCACGCAAAAAATCGCCGGCGAAGCATTGGGAGAAATTGCGGCGGCCGCGTACGACGCGCCATTGCCCAAGACTCAGGCTCAGGAAAATGCTTCCGCCAGTAGTGACTTCGACGTGCTCATCAAAAATGGCCACATCATCGATGGATCCGGAAACCCCTGGGTCTCTGGAGACATCGCGATTCGAGGCGACCGCATCGCGGCGATTGGAAAGCTGCAAGACGCTCACGCCAAGCGCGTGATTGATGCCCAGGGCCTGGTGATTTCACCGGGTTTCATCGACATGTTGGGCCAATCGGAAGCTGCATTGCTGACCGATAATCGTTCGCTTAGCAAGCTTTCGCAGGGAATTACCACCGAGATTACCGGCGAGGGTGGATCGATTGCGCCGCAAAATGAGCTGACCCTTGCTGCGCTGCAGCCCGCTCTTGACCATTACAAACTAAAAGTGGATTGGACCACTCTCGACGGTTATTTTCAGCGCCTTGAAAAATCCGGCACGCCCCTAAATATAGGCACGTATGTGGGCGCCGCTCAGATACGCGAAGCGGTTCTCGGAGAAGTCGACCGCGCTCCCACCCCCGCCGAGCTCGATAAAATGAAGTCGCTCGTCGCTGAAGCCATGCAGGACGGCGCTTTCGGAATATCCAGCGCTCTCATTTATCCTCCCGGTCATTACGCTAAAACGGAAGAACTGATCGAGCTGGCGAAAGTCGCCTCGCGCTATGGCGGCATTTACGGGACGCATATGCGCAGCGAAGGCCAGAGCGAGCCGCAAGCGGTTGCGGAAGCTTTGCGCATCGGTCGCGAAGCTCAGCTGCCGGTTGAAATTTTCCATCTCAAAGTTTCCGGCAAAACACGCTGGGGCAACATGACCAAAATCGTCGCGCAAATTCAGGCCGCGCGCGATGCCGGGCAGGATGTGACCGCCAACATGTATCCGTACATTGCCGGCGGCACGGCGCTGGCCTCCAGTCTTCCGCCGTGGGTGGCCGAGGGCGGAATGCAAAAACTTTTGCAGCGTCTGCACGATCCAGCAATACGCGCGAAGCTCAAAGCAGAAATGGCCGCCGACCATCCGGGATGGGAGAATCTTTTCTTCGATACCGGGGGAGGCAGCGGCGTGATGGTTGCCGGTGTAGAGAATCCCGAACTTAAGAAGTTTGACGGCAAAACCATCGCGCAAATCGCGGAAGCACAACAGAAATCGCAGCTCGATACGCTTTTCGATTTTATTATTGCCGACAAAGGACAAACCGGCGCTCTCTATTTCATGGCCAGCGAGAACGACCTGGTCTTTGGATTGAAGCAACCGTGGACTAGTCTGTGCCTGGATGCCGGCGAAATGTCGCTCGATGGACCTCTATACGAAGAGCACACCCACCCGCGCGCTTTCGGCGCTATGCCTCGATTCCTGGGACGCTACGTTCGCGACCAGCACTTGCTTCCACTTGAACAAGGCATCCGCAAAATGACATCTCTCCCCGCCCAACGCGAGCATCTGATCGATCGCGGCCTACTCAAGGAAGGCTATTTCGCAGACATCACCATATTCGATCCACTCACCATCAAAGATACGGCGACTTATACTCAGCCGTCGCAACTTGCCCAGGGCGTCAAATACGTTTTCGTAAATGGCAAGTTGGAATTCGAAGACGGCAAGTTGACCGGCCAGATAGCAGGACGAGCGCTCCGAGGACCCGGCTGGAAGCAACACGACACCGCTGCGAACTGACCAATTCAGCTGTCCAGTGCGTCCGCCCAAACCATAATGCGAACACAGTGCATACGATGGCTGGCATGCATTTCTGACTGTGCAGAAAGTCTTGCCGCTAGAAAGTTGGGAGAATTCTGGCGGAGAGGGGATTGAAGCCTCTGTTGTTGACAGGGAGGTGAGCGGTTGGTGAGCGTTGGTATGTCTCTTGTTTTCAACAAGCATTCTTGATTTTCTTCAATCGGCAGATTCCATAGTAGATCCAAAACCCTCAAATCACCCAAAATTAGTAGCAAGTAGAGTCAAAGCGCGAGGCGGTGAGCTGCCAAAATCAATCTTTTTTCAGCAAGGGCGAAGACCGGCACTAATCCCTTGAGCAAATTGCTGTTCGCCGTTGAACAGCCTAAAGCGCGAGGCGACTACCGCCTTTACCCGCGAGTAGTACAATCATCCGGTGAAAGTCATCGTCAAAAATCCGGATATTCTTGGCGGAACTCCTGTGTTTCGCGGAACGCGAGTGCCTGTCCAAGTGTTGTTCGACTACCTGGAAGGTGGAGAAACACTCGAAGACTTTCTAGAGGGATTTCCTACCGTCTCGCGCGAATCGGCCGTCGCTGCGCTCGGCGCTCCCATTAACGCCGATTGCCGCCAAGTGGAATCCGGCGTGAAAGTTGGCGGTTCAAATGGACGGGAACTAATCGGGCGTTAGGGCCGATTTACTGTAAACGGCGTTTTTGGTTTCGGGCAAATGTCCCGCTTGAAGGTGATTGCTATGCGCACGTCCTGGTCGAGACTCGAAGCGTCGCAGGTATGCCTTGTGCGCATTATAAAAACGTTCTCATAGTCAGTCATGTGAACCTGGACGCATCCGGTCACATCAATCATTGCATTGGTCTCTTTTCCTCTTATGGCGACGGGCGCGACCTCTTCCAGAACCTGAGACGCACCATCGGAAGACATGAGCCGAGCCTGTTCTTCTTGATGAATGAGCGATTGAGGCGGCTCTATCACTACTTGGCAAGCCAGATGGTCCGAACCGTACTCCACTGCGAGACTAATTCCGGGCCGCGCAGCAAAACGCTCAATGTCCGGCTCTCCATACCGACTGTGAAATTCCTGGGAACTCTG
>Ga0307475_10002951_pt1 | contig 10293 bp, 9 predicted proteins | sample atmos_gasesECM1C_FD_203317 | JGI IMG/M metagenome (GOLD analysis project Ga0307475, IMG submission 203317) | Hardwood forest soil microbial communities from Morgan-Monroe State Forest, Indiana, United States - atmos_gasesECM1C_515 | ecosystem: Environmental > Terrestrial > Soil > Temperate...
GACCACGCGTTTCCCGCACCGGTTCGCGGCTCGGTCGTCAACGCCCACGGAATCGGATCCCACGACCAGCGAAGCTTTCCGGAACGCACATCGTAAGCACGAACCAGGCCCCTCTCCAGCGTAACCGAACGGTTGTCGCTAATTGATGAGCCAGTAATGACCAAATCCTTTGCGATTGCCGGCGCCGAAGTAACTTGGTACTCGCCCGGATCGCGCAGTCTCACGTCCGTCGCGAGGTCAACTACCCCTTCCGTTCCAAAATCGGTACACAGCTTTCCCATCGCTCCATCAAGCGCCATCAGACGCGCGTCCAGTGTGGCGATGAAGATACGCAGACCGCACACCTGCCCGGCCTTCGCGTGCGCTTCGCGCCACGCAGATACACCCCGCGAAGTCACCTCGGAAGAGCCGTAGGGCAGCTCGAGTTTCGGATCAAACTCCCAGAGCTTCGCGCCGGTCTGTGCGTCCAAGGCGATCACATGGTCGTACGGCGTGCTGAGGAACAGTTTTCCATCGGCGAGAATCGGCGTCGCTTCGAACGCCGCTTTGGGGTCGAGTTCCTCGTCATGCGGCAGTGCGCCGGTGCGAAACGCCCATGCCGGCCTCAGTTGTGAAACATTGCTCCGATCGATTTGCGTGGCCGGGGAATATCGCGTTCCTCCCGGGTCATTTCCGTAGGTCGGCCAGCCCGTGTCCGGCTTGGCCTGTCCACGAGCCGCGGAAATCAGCCACATCGTGAACAAAAACAGCAGTAGCCAGCGGAAATAGCAAAAGGGTTTGTAGTTTCTCATGCGCAGTGTCATAACGCGAAGCAGTTGCTGGAGGCAATCTCGCCGGGACGAACGGGCCTAAGACAGGGACGAACGGGAAGATCTTCATGTCAATTTGACCGCACGTCTTACACATAAAGAAAGCGCCACTAAGATGCGGACAAACATCGAGATCGACGATCGCTTGATGCGCCAGGCTATGCGCGGCGGCAAGACGCGGACAAAGCGGGCCACGGTCGAGGCCGGCTGGCGGTTGCTTGTTCAAACTCGCGCTCAGAGTTCCGTGCGTCGTCTTCGCGGTAAGGTCCAGTGGGAGGGTGATTTGCATCGCTCTCGCCTGGACGGTTCAAGGAGTCGTCCCAGCAATGGTGATCGTTGATACCACGGTGTGGATTGACTATCTCCGTGGTCTCGACAATCGCGAAACACAATGGTTTGACAGTGAACTCACTCGGCAGCGTTTTGGACTAACGGACCTTATTCTCTGTGAGGTTCTGCAAGGTATCGGCGCGAAGGCATTCTCCCAAGTCCGGCGGGAACTTCGGAAATTTGAACTGGTTACCACCGGCGGCGAGGAACTTGCGGTCCCTGCTGCTGTGAATTTCAGGACTCTCCGTGAACGGGGCCGCACTGTTCGTAAGACCATCGATTGTTTGATCGCGACGTCCTGCTTAGTTCATGGGCATTCTCTCTTGCATCGAAACCGTGACTTCGACCATTTCGAACAACTCTTGGGATTGTCCGTAGTTCATCCATGACGTTCATTCTTTCCACCCCACTCGTCAGTCGCGGCGCGGCTAAGCCCGGGGTTGCAATAATATTCAGGGGAGTTTAAGGAGTTCCGGCCGTTGCGAAACGTACCGCCGGGACCAGCGCAGCTCGGTGTTGTCGTGCAGCACCACTTTGTATTCTCCGTGGAACCACGGCAAAAGTTCGCGCACCGCGTCCAGCCGCACCAATGTTCCGCGGTTGATGCGCACAAAGTTCTTCGGATCCAAAGTGTCCTGCAAGGCGTCCAAGGTGCTGCGCAGCGTGTGTGTCTTCTTTCCGCAATGCAGGAGCAAATAATTCCGGTCAGCTTCCACCCACAAGATTTCTTTCACCGCCACGAAAATCGCGCGCGAATCCTCGTGAATCAGCAAGCGATCCAGCAGAGATTTTTCTCGCTCGAGCTGTTCCACCATGCTCTGAACCCGCGCCGCAAATCCGTCCGGCGACTGCTGATGTTGAATCCTCACGCGGCGTAGCGCCTCTCGAAACCGCTCCTCGCCCACAGGTTTCAGCAGGTAGTCGAACGCGTGCACTTCGAACGCGCGCAGCGCGAACTTGTCATGCGCGGTGACAAAAATCACCCGCGGCATCTGGATCTTGCCAGCGTTCAGGGTCTGCAGGACCTTGAAGCCATCCATCCCCGGCATCTGCACATCCAGAAAAACCAAGTCGGGACTTTGTTTTTTAATGGCCTCGACGGCCGCCTCGCCGCTGTCGGCTTCGCCTGCAATCTCCACGCTAGCCTCTTCGTGCAGCAGCCGCAGCACCTTGCGGCGCGCCGGTGCTTCGTCATCCACGACGAGCACGCGGAGTGGTTTCTTCGGACTCATTCGGAAACTTGCGGAATCACATCGGAGGTGTGAAGCGGCACTCGCAGCGTGACTTCCGCCCCGCCGCCCGGCCGGTTCGCGATTGAGAATTGCTGGCCGTCGCCATACAGTTGCGCCAGCCGGTCGCGGATATTCGATAGTCCAAGCCCCCGGCCGAAAACGCCCGCGGCCCCCGTCTCGCCGATTCCGGCGCCGGTGTCTTGCACCCGCAAGATCAAGCTGCCATTTTCCCGGCCCGCCGCCACGGAAATCTCCATCGCTGTGCTTCCGGATTTCATGCCATGCCGAAGTGAATTTTCCAGTAGCGGTTGCAGAATCAACTGCGGGACCAGCGAATTCTTCAACGACTCGTCAATCGCGTATGTCACCCGCAGTTTGCTTTCGTACCGTTTCTGCATCAGCTCCATGTACAAGCGCGTGATCTCCAGCTCCTCCGCAAGCGGAATCTCGTGCGACCGCGAAGCATGCAGCGTCAGCCGGAGCAGATCGCTCAGTTGCGTGATCATCGCGTCGGCCGCTCGCACGTCCTCGTACATCACGGATGAAATCGTGTTCAGCGTGTTGAATAGAAAATGGGGTTGCAGCTGCAACCGCAAATTTTCCAGTTGGGCCTCGGCCAGTTTCGTTTGCAGTTCCGCGGCAGCTAATTTCTCCGCCTGCGCGAGGCGGTAGCGTTCGAAAGAATAATAAAGCAGCACGAACACCGTGTAGGCCAGGAAGTCGTTCGAAAGCTCCATGGGATACCGGTAGCTCATGAGGCCGTAGTCGTACGCGCCCATGTCGAACAGCGGAGACAAAACCTGCCGGCTCACCGCCATGATCGTGGTGTGAAGCAGAGAAAAAACGATCGCGCCAGAGATATGCAAAGCAACGCGCCGCAACCAGCCGCTGCATTTGAACAGATAATAGCGGGCAAAGAGCAGCACCAAAGGCAGGAGCAAAAATACGGAATAACCACCCGTCGCCTCTTCGAGCAGACGTCGGCCGAAGGTTCCGGTGTGTTGCCGTGAAAGATCGTCTAGATAGCGGTAGCTGAAGGAAAGAAAGCACAAAACGGTGAAGACCAGAAAGAGCAGGGACCACACACGTGCGCGAGACAAGCGCCGCGGTTTGGCGTTGGGCAGTGAAGGCATCATCAGCGAATGGCCGTGCACGCAATTATGCGCCATCCGTGCCCGTCGCTGGAAGCGTCATCGAAAGCAAGAACCTGCCTCCTGTGGGGAACAGTACAGGTGGTTTGAAATTAGTTAGCGGCGCCGGGTCTTGGAAAGATCGATGGAACTCACCATGGAAACCCCGACCAGGATTAGCATAGCTGCCAGAATCGCGTAGACAATCACAGCGTTCTCTCCTGAGGACTTGAACTGTACAGGTTGCAAGCCAGCAGCCAATAGAAAGTCGTTGATTTTTAAGAGGTTAGCAAACTGGCGAGATGCAAAAAATTAGCCAAAACAGGACATGTGTCTATCTAAGTTCACGCTACATACGTACTAGAACTTTGTTGGCCACCTTATAATCGCTGAGATGATTGCGGCGGTGGATCTAGGTCTTGCTCAACCGAATAGATCCGTCTCCGGTATGAATCGTCAGCGGTTGGCCGCCACCATTCATTTTTCCGCGAATCTCCGACTTGCTGAATGTGCCTTCGACGGTGACCGGAATTCCCAGACTGATGTGGCCATCTCCCGTCGTCGCATTGATATCGGCTTGGAAGTCGCCCGGCAGCACTAGATCCACGCTTCCGTCGCCCGTTCGAATCGACCAACTCGACGCCATCTTTGAACCGGGCTGAACCCGCGTGTCCACGCTTCCATCCCCGGTCTTGACGTTCAACGCGTCAAATCGCCCCGCAATTCGGATATGCCCATCGCCAGAGTCCGCTTCCACCTTGCCGTCAATATCATGCGCCTCGATCGAGCCGTCCCCCGTGCGCAACCGGATGTCGCCCTTCAGCCCGTCCACAGTGATGCTCCCGTCGCTGGTATGCAGATCAATTGTTCCGCTCAGGGAATTGGCCTTGACCGATCCATCGCCGGTGTGCACATTCACCGTTCCATTGACGGAATCCGCTTGCACCGAGCCGTCTCCGGTTTCCACCTGCAGGTCAGCCTCGCGAGGCATCCGCACTTCAATGTGCAGCCCCCGCGAATTGTGGCCCCACGAAAAGCCCCAGTGGCCGGTCATACGCGCCGTCAATTCGACCTTGTCTCCGTCCTGCCGAGAATCGACGCGCAGGTTCTTGCCCAGCTCCAATCCCTGATATTCCACGCGAAATTCCACCTGCTTGGTGTCGCCGGCGGTCACGCGCACGCTTCCATCGTTGGTATCCACTCGTACATTGGCTCGGCCTGTGACGGTATACGTCTTGACCACGTCCTCGGCGCGCGCCGAGGGAGCGATAGCGGCCGCTGCGAGCAAGGCCACGCTGGCGAATCCAATTCCAATCGCGCTGGAGCGGCAGGGAAGCAGCTTCATGGGCCTAAGCCTCCGTAAAATGGCGTTCTAACCCTTCTTAACCATAGATACGACAACTCGGGTAAAAATGTTCCTGTCATTCTGTTAGCCCTCCGCACTCCTACCCACGTCCCTTGGCGGCGTGCTTCTTATTGGTCCTGCCGGGCTTGGAACGCAGGGAAGCCAGAAATTCCGTGGTCGGCAACGTGTTAATCACATCCTTCTTCTCCAGCCAGCCGCGCCGCGCCATAGTGACCCCGTACCGTATGAGAGCCAGGTTAGTCGTGTTATGCGAGTCCGTGGAGATAACCACCTTAACGCCACGCTCCTTGCACATCCTCAAATAGACATCCTTAAGGTCCAGGCGGTCGGGATAAGAATTGCATTCCATGGCCACGCCGTGTTTCGCGCAGGTTTCCAAAACCTTCTCCATGTCGTATGCGAAGGCATCGCGGCGAAGCAACAGCCGGCCGGTGGGATGCGCGATGATTTGCGTGTGGGGGTTCTCGATGGCTGCCAGCAAGCGCTCGGTCATGGCGGCGCGATCCAGATTGAAATACGAGTGGATCGAACAAACCACCACGTCCAGCTGCGCCAGAAGTTCGTTCGAATAGTCGAGGCTTCCGTCCTTCAGAATGTCCACTTCGGCGCCGGCCAGAACCTGGATTCCCAGGTCTTTTCCATTGGCCGCGTGAATCTTCTTGATATGCGCTGCCATGCGTTTTTCGTCCAGGCCGTTCGCCACCGTCACCGCTTTCGAATGATCCGTGAGTGCAATGTACTGGTGGCCCAGTTGCCGTGCCGCTTCCGCCATTTCTTCGATCGAGTTTTTTCCGTCGCTGGCCGTCGTGTGCATCTGCAGGTCGCCCTTGACGTCTTTCAAAGTGACCAGCTTCGGCAGTTTGTGCTGTTCCGCAGCCGCAATCTCTCCGGTGTTTTCGCGCAACTCGGGCGGAATGAAATCCAGCCTGAGTTTCGAATAAATCTCTTCTTCCGTGCGGCCCGCGACGCGCTTCTCAGCTTTCAATGTAGCCAGCGCGTACTCGTTCAGCGTGTAACCCATGTCGTTCGCCCGGCCGCGAAGCGTGACGTTGTGTTCTTTCGATCCCGTGAAGTACAGCAGTGCCGCCCCGAAGTTTTCCTTTTCCAGCAGCCGCACATCCACCTGCAAGCCATCCTTGAGCGTGAAGCTGACTTTGTTTTCGCCGTGCGCCAGGGTCTGATCGATGCCCGGAAATTCCAGAACGTGTTTGGCCAACGCATCGACGTGCTTCTGCGACGTGTGCCCATCCGCCAGCGTGACCAGCAAATCCAAATCGCCCACCGTTTCTTTGCCGCGCCGCAGTGATCCCGCCGGCGTGACCGAATCCACGCCCTTGCCGGCCTTTTCAATATGTGCGGCGATGGCCATGGCCGCGGCTTCCGCCACGTCAATGTGGAAGCGCCCTGAAGATTTCTTGAAGACCTCCACAGCTCTCAAAATATTCTGTTCGCTTTTTTCGCCGAAGCCCGGCAGATCGCGCAGCTTTCCTTCTTTGGCGATTTTCTCGACGTCCGCCACCGTGCCCGCTTTGAAATTCGACCAAAGAAACGCCACTTTCTTCGGACCAAGCGACTGCAGTTGCAGCACCTCGAGAATCGTGGCCGGATATTTCTTCAACAGCTTCTTGCGCAGGGCGTAGTCCCCGGTTTTGACGATTTCTTCGAGGTGCTCGACCATGCGGTCCCCGATTCCCGGAAGTTCCTTCAGCTTGGCCGGCTCCTTGACAAGCTGTTCGATCGACTCCGGCAAACTATCAATCAGTTCCGCGGCTTTTTCATAGCTGCGGTAGCGGCCGATGATGGCGCCGTCAATCTCCAAAAGCTGTGCGGTTTCGCGAAGGATGCGAGCGATGGTTTTGTTGTCCATGGTGGAATGATTATAAGCCTGGGAAGAGCCATTCGAGGAAGTCCGCCTCCGCAAATAAAAAGGCCGGCAGGAGGGCGCTTCCTGCCGGCCGGATACTTGCTAACTGCTTTAGGTACTGGCCTTTGAGACGTTTGCTGCTTGCGGTCCCTTGGGTCCCTGAACGATTTCGAACTCGACGGGGTCCCCTTCTTGCAAGGTTCGATACCCATCGCCGGCGATAGCCGAATAATGAACGAAAACGTCGGGGCCATCATCGCGCCCGATGAAGCCGTAGCCTTTCGAGTTATTAAACCATTTCACGGTTCCTCGCACTTCGCGTTCCCTCCTCACCGGGGCTTCGAGATTTTCGTAGGGCGGCGCCAGCCGGACAGTTCCAGCACCGATACGATGACGAATGGGGCGGAGTGTAGCAGAATCGAAGTTCGAGTCAAAAGAACATTCTACTTTTATAGCAAAGATAAATTTTTGTTTATCCTTTACAAAAACGATTCAGTAAAATCAGCGCCGGGGTGATTTGTGCGGAGCAAGGAAGCGGAAATAATACAAGAGAGCGGCGATTGTCTTGGCGTCGCGCAACTTTCCCCGGCGAATCATCTCCTCCAGTTGCCTACGGTTATAGATACGGGAAATAATTTTCTCATCCTCCTCGGGTTTCGCCTCTCCGGCGGTGAGTCCTTCGGCAAGGAGTATAAACATGCGTTCTTCGAGAAAGCCGGGCGTCGAGAACACGTCCAGAAAGACGCGAAAGCGTTTGGCGCGATATCCCGTCTCCTCCACCAGCTCGCGTGCCGCGGCTTTGCGGGGATTTTCGCCCGAGTCGATCCGGCCAGCCACCAATTCCCAAAGATATTGCTTGGCGGCGTGGCGATACTGCTGAATGAGCACGATCCGGCCGTCCGGCAATACGGGTAGGACGACGACCGATCCTGGATGGGTGATCAGTTCGCGAGTGGTGCGGACACCGCTGGGCTCAATGATCTCATCGAGGCGAATCCCGAAGATAGTCCCCTCGTAGACGGTTTTGCTGCTGAGGATTTTGGCTTGCCGCCTGCCATTCGAGCCTGAAGATTTTTTCATTTTGCCTTCCATCGGTGATTTTCACCGCCGACATGATAACGGGAAAACAGGAATTCGCCACGCACGGTCGGGAGGTCAATCGGATTGCTTGCAGACCGGGGGTGCGCCTATACTCGCTTGAACCCAAATCTTGCGTTTACCCCTGAATTCAAGGTTCCCGGGGCCGTGGCCGAGGCTGCAGAATAAGATATGGCGATCAGTACCATCATTGTCGATGACGAGAAGCCGGCTCGCGAGGAACTCGCCTTCCTGCTGAAAGGATTCGCAGAAATCAACGTGATCGGCCAGGGAAAGAACGGCGTGGAAGCCGTCTCGCTGATCAAGGAACATTCGCCCGACTTGGTCTTTTTGGACGTGCAGATGCCCGGGCTGGATGGCTTTGGTGTTTTGAAAAAGCTGGTCGAGCGCAAGATGAAAGTACCCCACGTCGTGTTCGCCACGGCGTTCGACCATTACGCCGTGCAGGCGTTCGATGTGAACGCCGTGGACTACGTTCTCAAGCCCTTCGACAAAGCGCGCATTTCGAAAGCCATTCAGAGGGCGCGGCGCGAGATTGAGGCGCATACCAGCCCGGCGGAGCGGCTCGAGCAATTGCTCGATCGGCTCGGCGCGGGCCAGGCCGTCTCCGCAAAGCCCGGTGCCCCGGCGCCGGTGAAGCTGCTGGTGCGCTCGCAACAGCGGCTGCTGCTGGTGGATGGCGAAGATGTGATCTTCGCGTCGATCATCGATGATTTAGTTTCCATCATGGCCAAAGACGCAGAAGGCAGCTCGAACTACCGCACGCTGGATGAACTAAACGATGCGCTCGATTCCGAATCGTTCTGGAAGCCGCACCGCTCCTACCTCGTGAATATTCGCTGCATCAAGGAAGTGGTGCCGTGGTTCAAGTCCACCTACATGCTCAAGATGAACGACAAGAAGCAGACGCAAATTCCGGTAAGCCGCAGCCAAATCAAGCGCATGCGCGAACTGTTCAACCTTAAGCCGTGAGTGAGGACTGTGTCGCAAGACAAAAATATCTCTTGCAAAAGTCTTCCCATCTGGTATCACCTTCTTAGGGCAAGTTGTGGCTCGCACAACTTGCCCTTTTCCTTTTTGCGGGTGGCCGGCCCCGGATCGCTCTGACTTTCAGCCAACTGACACGACGCGCGTTTAGCGGCGGCAATGCATGTGCATGCTGTCCACCACAGGCTCACCATGAACGTGACAGATTTCAGCCGTTTCAAAGGTCTCACAGCAGTGCATCCGGAGAGCATTTGAGTGTGAGACCCCGGTCAGTGCTGACAGCGGTGGGGTGAAACACTGGGGCACCCGTCCACGTATCTATTTCCAAGAAGGGTTCCAAGAGGGGCCAATGTCCTATTCACCCATACTGGTTGTGCATATTTGCGCTGGGAGCTTGGGGTTGCTGTCCGGGACCGCGGCAATGTCTTTCCGCAAAGGTTCCCCCCGCCATGTGCTGGCGGGAAAGGTCTTTGTCGCATCCATGCTCACTATGGGCGCCGTCGCGGTGTACCTGGCAATCGTGAGGCATCAACCAAATAACATCGGCGGCGGGATTCTAACCCTTTATCTGATCGGAACGGCATGGCTAACCGCCAGGCGCAGAGACGGGGAAACGAGCCGTTTTGATTGGGTTGTGCTCCTGATTCCCTTGGCGCTCGGCATCCTCACTTGGATGAATGGTCTTAAAGTCGTGCGCAGCGGAGCGAGCTCACAAGACGGAGTTCCTGTCGGAATGAGCTTTTTCATGGGTTCGGTCATGCTGCTGGCAGCCGCAGGGGACGCGCGCATGCTGGTGCGCGGCGGTGTTCTTGGAGCAAAGCGCATCGCGCGGCATCTCTGGCGCATGTGCTTTGGGCTGTTCATCGCCGCAGGGTCTTTTTTCCTGGGGCCCTCAAACCGCCCGCTGAGGTTGCTTTCGACAGTCGGGCTCGGGCAACATCTATCCCCCGCTCTATTCAGCACAAGCTTGTATTTAGTTCTCACCATACTTCCGCTGATTTTGCTGATTTTCTGGCTCGTCCGAGTCCGCTTCACAAATGCATACAGCGGAAAGTCGATGCCACGTGGCGGCGAAGGTCACGCGCTGCTCACCTAGTATTCGCCTGCCAAGCTAGCGGCCGGCTAGAAAATAGAGAAAAGGGACAAGAGAAAAGACCCCACCCTTGCAAAACCCGCAAGGATGGGCCACCCAAAGACGTTTTTCGGAATTAAGACGCGGCCACCGGCCCTGAAAACCGCAGGGTGCGGCACCCAGCCCTAACCTCTGGCAAGAACTTTAGTGAAATAGGCAAACGCCCGAAGCGCAATCGGACTAAACTTTCTCATCGTCGAGGCCAGGCGGAGTTTCTCAGCCTCTTCTGTGGCGCCGACATGCGGCGCAGCTGGAGGAACAATGCAGAAGCGCAGACTTGGAAACAGCAATTTGGAAGTTTCGGCTATCGGGCTCGGTTGCATGGGAATGAGCTTTGGCTACGGT
>Ga0307475_10002953_pt1 | contig 10288 bp, 11 predicted proteins | sample atmos_gasesECM1C_FD_203317 | JGI IMG/M metagenome (GOLD analysis project Ga0307475, IMG submission 203317) | Hardwood forest soil microbial communities from Morgan-Monroe State Forest, Indiana, United States - atmos_gasesECM1C_515 | ecosystem: Environmental > Terrestrial > Soil > Temperate...
CCTGCTGCCATCCAAAGTTGGACGACTTCCTCGTCGGTTGCATATTCAAATCCGTAAAGCAGGCTGAGCTTCTGCAGCAGGCGGATGGTGATCGCGGACAAAATCCCCATGTCTGGAAGGATCGTCAATAAGCCGCCTACTCCGAATCCCATGCCTTCGAGCGCACCGATGCGAGTTGCGGCCACGATGGTGCGATTGGCGATGGGCTCAATTACATCCGGACCGAGAAGAAACATGTCGTCCCAGGAACGAATCGGAAGCTTGTGAACCCGTCGGATGTGGCGGAGATACTTGGCGGGATCAACCTGGACTTGGCGATAGGCGTGCCGAAGCCCCGCGAGAACAGATGGCTTCAAGAGCCGAATCGATAGCAATTTCTTTTGCTTCTTCGCCATGTGTAAAACGCTCTCAGTTCAAGGAAGGCGCCTTGTACAGAATACATCGAAAGAGAGACCAGCGCGAGCCGCCCAGCGAGTTGGCGTCGGGCCTGTATTTCACCCTGGACGTCCCCGTTCGTCCGCATCATTGGCCTGTTCAGCAACGCACTGGAAGATCCGGGAATGATTTCGAGCCAGAAAGATCAGACGACGAAATGGCCCGCTGTGCCCGACTTTCAGCTGGCTTACTTAACCGCGCAGTTTCAACAGATCAAAGCGCAGGCATACACGGGTGCCGTCTTGATTGCTGTCCACCATCCTCCGTTCAGCTATTCGCCTCCGCCCAAAACGGGCGGTGCGGGAGGAAATCACGGCGGCAACTCCCAGATGTTTTGGCAGATTGACCCATATGCAAAGCACAAGGCATTTATCCGCATGCCTTTCTCTCCGGGCACGCGCACAATTACCAGCGGTACACACGCACTATCCAGTTTGGAGGAAGCAAGTACACCGTTCCCTTCATTGTTTGCGGAAACAGCGGTCACAACGTGACCCCGCTCATCCAGGCGGGCGAGCAAAGGTGTGACGCCGCCTGATCCGGTTCTCGGGCAGCAAGTAAATTACCTCGACCCGAACCCAGCCGTGCAAGCCACGGGGCTTGTACTCAATAAATTCGATCATGCCAACTACGGCTACCTGCGAATCGCCGTGAATAAGAAGCAACTACAAATCGACTACCATCCAGTGAGCGCGAGTGCAGCACACCCGAGCGTTGATACGGTGGTCGTTGATCTTGCGAGCCATACGTCTCGCTGAAAAGCGCTGGCTCGCCTGCCGCTCTCCTTTACCCTTTCGGTTAGTACACACTGGTACCGCAGTTCTATGGCTTGGTTGCGTTGCTGTTCGTACACTCCCAACTGGACGCAGCATAAGCGTATAGGGGTTCCAGATGCCCACCGCACTGCAAATTGTTCTGGATGACGAGCGTATCTCGGAACGCCAAGCACCTGGCAAGGATGCCAGGAGGCGAAGGCGCATCAAGGTATCGCTTCCGCTCGAGATTCGTCCGTTTGACGCCCGCTTTGCCGACATCGTGGACGTAGGCGAAGTAGTTGATTTCACAAGGGATGGACTCTATTTCGCGACCTGCATGCCGCACTACTTTATGGATATGCGCCTCCTCGTCACATTTCCATTCGGCGACAAAGTGTCCGCACACAAGAAATTCCTAGGCAAGATCGTTCGCATGGAGCGTCGCGACAATGGAAGCCACGGCGTCGCCGTGAAATTCCTGGTTTAACCTCCAGTGAGGAACCGGATCGGCATGGTCTCACTTAGTGTGGCGCATATAGATGCGTGGTTTCCCTTTGGGCATTGAAGCGGGGATTGGGCTTGTAAGCGTCTCGAAGCGGCAGAAAATGGAAATTATGGAAGAGGCCGCAATGGCCAGAACGGACAGCTCGCCGCTCCCAGGATTGCTACCAAGCTTCAGGCGGGCAGGCAGGAACTGACGATGGAGAAGAAGATTTCGTATAGCGGAAAGCTCGGGCATTGCGCACCAGTCCAGGAATCCGACCGCCGGGGCGCCGACCGCGTCCCATTTACTATTACCGCCGATATTGTAGAGCTTAGCTCAGGGGCTCGTTTTACGGCACGCACCACGGATGTAAGCCCCGGTGGCTGCTTCGTGGACACCAAGATTCCCTTTCCCGTGGGCACGTCCGTACGAGTCACTCTCCAACACGGGAAAATGGCGTTCGAGACGGGCGGCGCCGTCGTGTATTCGCAAAGTGGACTCGGGATGGGAATCTCTTTTCAAGATCTGAGCCCGCAGCGCTCCCAGGAGCTTGTAGCGTGGATATTGCAATTGACCGGTGAGCAGCCGCTGGCGGCGGACGCGGGTGCACAAAAAACCGGGGCGCCTGCCGGCTCCGCGGATCGCGCCATGCTGGTTCGCTTAGTTCGTTTGCTGATTGGAAAACGCATACTGACGGAAGCCGAAGGCTGTTCCGTGCTTCAAGATCCGCTGCTCTAGGCAGCCGGGTCCCTGCGCCGCAAGGTTGGGCCTCGCAAAACTTTTTTTGTGTTCGGAGAACCTCGAGGGTTGCGATGAAGAAAAAGAGACTCGGCGAAGTATTGCGAGAGCGCGGACAAATCTCGCACGCCGACCTCAACAAAGCGATCGAGGATCAGCAGGGTAAGCTCATCCACCTGGGCGAACTGATGCTCGAGCGCGGCATTGTGTCCAAGCTCGATCTGGCCGCGGCCCTAACGGAAGTGACGCGCGTCCCCTATGTGGATTGTGAAGCCGTCGAGGTTGATCCCGAAGTTCTGAAACTCCTTCCTCGCGCCGTGGCAAAGCGGTGCTGCGTGATGCCGATTCACTGCCAGGGTACGAAACTCGTTACCGCAATGGCCGAGCCGCAGAATCTGCACATCATAGATGAACTGCGATTCATGTCCGGGACGGAGATTATTCCGCGCCTGGCTTTCCGCGCCGAAATTAAAACCGCGATAGAGAAGTGGTACGAAGCGGCGGAAGATGCGGAAGCGGCGGTGGCAGATGCACTCGCGCCGGCGGGCGAGGACCCCGGCATGGAGTTCGTTTCTTCGAGCTCCCTTCAACGGAACATCGAGGCCATGCAGGAAATGCAGGCCGAACTCCTTCACAAGAGCACTCCGGCCGTGCGTTTGGTGGCTTCCACGATTTCAGCGGCGGCACAGAAGCAGGCGAGCGACATCCACATCGAGCCGCAGGCAACCGATACGGTAATCCGGCTGCGGGTGGACGGAATGCTTCGCGATTTTCAACGTGTACCGCGCTCCATTCAGAACTCCGTCGTCTCACGCATCAAAATCCTTTCCGACATGGACATCGCCGAACGGCGTGCGCCCCAGGACGGCCGCTTCATGGTGCGCATTTCGGGCAAGAAAATAGACCTGCGCGTCTCGACGCTGCCAACGCAGTACGGCGAGAAGATAGTAATGCGGCTTCTCGAGTCGGATGCTCCCATGCAGAACTTTTCGGCGCTCGGCCTTGCGCCGGAAATTGGCGCCGCGCTTACGCGCATGCTTCAGTTGCCGCAAGGCATGATCCTCGTGACCGGCCCTACTGGATCGGGTAAGAGCACCACGCTCTATTCCTCGCTGAACATGGTGCGCAAGCCGTCCGTAAACATCATCACCGTCGAAGACCCCGTGGAATATGCGGTGCCCGGATTGAATCAGGTGCAGGTGAATACGAAGGCGGGGCTGACGTTTGCTTCCTGCCTGCGGTCCATGTTGCGGCAGGACCCCAACGTCATCATGGTGGGAGAGATTCGCGATCGCGAAACGGCGGAAATCGCCATCAAGGCTGCGCAGACCGGCCATCTGGTTCTGTCCACGCTCCACACAAACGACAGCATTTCCGCAGTAACAAGATTGCTCGATCTCGGTGTTCCCGGATTCCAGATTGCGACATCCGTGACGGGAATCATCGCGCAGCGCTTGGTGCGGCGCCTCTGCTCATGCCGCGATGAGGTGCCGGCTGGTCCCGAGTGGACTTCCCGCCTGGTGCAGAACGGCGTGCAGGATCCCCCGCGGCAACAATGCATCCCTACCGGCTGCGACGTCTGCGACATGACGGGATACAAAGGGCGGGTCGGGATTTACGAGATCCTGGTGATGAACGACCCGATTCGCGCCGCGGTTCGCTCCGGCGGCCGCAGCGACGAAATCCGGTCGCTCGCCCAGAGCAATGGAATGAAGCTCATGCAGGAATACGCGATTGACCGTGTGCGCCAGGGTTTGACGACGCTCGACGAAGTGCAGCGCGTGGTTCCCTTCGAACCGATTCGGACAACTTACTGTTCCACATGTCAGTATGAATTGTCTCCGGCCTTTCTCTTCTGCCCGTACTGCGGGGGGAAAACGAACAACGGTGAAGGCGCGAACTCGCGCCAACACTCGCTTGTGGAGCAAGGAGCTGCGGGAGAATGATTTCCAAGAACAAAGCCAAGCAATGGGCGCTCTCGCGAGAGGTAAAGCGCTATTCAAACCTGCGCGATCTCTCCGTGACCTACGAGGGTGATAGCCAGGATGTCGTTACACGGCCTCCCGACATCAGTACGCGTGGAATGTTCATCAACACGAATCGCTCCTTCCCTGAAGGCGCGGTTCTGAACCTCCAGTTCCGCCTGACGCAATCTGGAGCTCGGGTGCGGACCAGGTGCGAGGTCCGATATTGCCTGCCGGGGGTGGGGGTCGGTGTGGAATTCGTCGATATCTCCCCCGAATCTGTGCGAGCCATCGAAAAGGAAATCGAAACAGGTAACGGTCACGCGTCCAGGAAGACGTAAGTCCTCTCAACTCCCGTACCGCATTCCCGAATACGTGTCGGCTTTGCCACGCCCCGCTGAGGTGGTTCGGCAGCGGGAAACCTAACGTGCCATCTCGGGCGGGGTATGAAGGTAATTCCCACACTGGGAAAATATTGCAGGCCGGTTCCTCATCCCGCTCAAGCCGAAAATGGCATAAATCTAATGCAATCAATAAGAAAGGTATTAGAGCGGGTGGCATAGGGCTTGCTCCCAGCACTCGGGGAATGTTTAGGTATGACTGATCGCCGAAAAGCGCGAAGGTACGACGTTCATCTGCCTTTACAAGTCTGCATGTCTCGCCAGAAACCGGCTGAGTTCCTTACCGCGCAACTTCGCGACGTTTCGCGCACCGGAATTTATTTTCTCTCGAATGTCTCCCTAGCGCCCGGAACTAGTGTTGAGTTGACGTTCGCGCTTCCGACCGAGCGTGAGCGCGGCGCTTCAGTCCTGGTTCGCGCAAGCGCCAAGACCATTCGCGTGTCTCCGCTTCGGGACGAAGTCAGTCCTGTCTACGGCGTGGCCGCCGCAATTGACCGTATCGACTTTGTGCGGCCTGTGATCTCGACGGCCGCCTAGCGCCAATTCTCCTCGGCTAAGCAACTACCTGTCTCCTTCTCGGCTTCCTCGATACAATAGGCCTGCGCGTCTGCGCGGGCCCCCATGCCGCTAGCAAACAACTCGAAAACGATACACGGCCTCGAGCGCTCAATTCTTCGCGCGCTGTGCGGGAGCGTCGATCCACGCTCGTCACGCGCCGCTCTTGCCCGCCAACTCAACGCTCATGAGTGGCAAGAAGTGGATCACCGCGTTGTCTACCAGGCCCTCGGAAAACTTCGGCGCAGCGACCCGCAGCCGCTCCGCCAGCAACTGGCCGTCGCGGCGACTCGAATGGGATTCCCGGATGTGGATTGGGACGATTACGTTACGCTTGACGGAATCGCGGACGCGGATCTCCCGGAACTCGTTCGTCAGCTCGTCGCTCTAACGGCTCCCGAGCCATGAATCAGCGCCTTCTCCGCTGGCTATCCATCGCCGATGTGACACTGCTTCCGCTGTTCATTCTCTGGTTCATATGGCGCCTGCAATTTACGGCGCGGTGGACGTGGGTGATTTTCGCTGTCTGGCTTCTGTCGAGCTTTGCCGCGCATCGCGACACGCCTAAGACGCTCGGTTGGCGCGCGGACAATCTTTGGCCCGCTACACGGCAAGCCATCTTTGTATTCAGTGCGATGGCTGCGGGACTTGTCGTCGTCGGACTTATTCTCCGCGCGTATTGGCCCATGTTGCCTGCCCTATTTCGCTGGCGAAGGATCGAGAACTACCTCGCTTTCTGTCTCTTGCAGCAGGTGGCGCTCAATTCCCTTCTCCACAACCGCATGATGATGCTCGCCCGAAACGATTGGGCTGCGGCATGTTTCACCGGCGCCATCTTCGCCGTGATTCATTGGCCCAATCCTGTACTCGTTCCCGCAACGTTTGTCGCTGGAACGGTAATGGCCTGGATGTTCGGCCGCCAACGAAACATTATCCCGCTTACAATTGGGCAGGCAATTCTGGGAACGCTCGTGGCCTGGGCGTTCCCGATGGCATGGCACCATCATTTGCGCGTCGGGCCCGGCTACTATGGAATCCCTCGCTAGCCCGGCAATTATTCACTGCGCAGAGCCGCGATCGGATCAATGGACGCCGCGCGGCGCGCTGGAATGTAACTCGCGACGATAGCGACTGCGATCAGCACGAATGCGACGCCGGCGAACGTCACCGGATCGGTCGGCGCTACCTCATAGAGAAGCGACTTCACCAGGCCCGTAAGAGCGAACGCGCCGGCCAGCCCGATTCCAACGCCGAGAACTGCAAGAAGCAGCCCCTGCCGAAGCACCATCTGCAAGACGGCTGAAGGCTGCGCTCCCAGCGCCATCCGGATTCCAATTTCGCGCACGCGTTGGCTTACGCTCAACGCCATGATCCCGCCAATCCCCGCTGCGGCGATCAACAACGCGAGCCCGGCAAAAACCGCGAGCAGGCTGGCGGTCACACGCGGAGAAGCCATGGATTCCGAGCGGGCCTGTTCGAGCGTTAGGATGTGCGTCACCGCCGCCTGCGAATCCACATCATGCACCGCGCGCGTAATCGCCTGCGCCATCGCGCTCGGATCCGCGGCTGTACGCACAATCAGGGTTGTCGGCACCGCACCTTGCGCCTGCGGCACGTAAAACTCAGGGATCGCTGGGTGCCCGGGGCCAAACTCCCTGACGTCTCCGACGACACCAACAATAATAGTCCAAGTATCGCCGTTGTCGCCGCTCACCCTCTTGCCGATCGGATCCTCATGCGGCCAATACAGGCTTCGCGAGGTTTCGTTGATCATCGCGACGCGCAGGCTCTTGGCATCATCCGCATCCGTGAACGTGCGGCCTTCCTTCAGCGGGATTCCGAGCGTTCGGTAGTAGTCAGGGGAGATGATCGTCTGGCTGCCGAGCCGCGGAGCTTCGGCGGGACTGAGTTGCCGCCCCTCGATCTGGAACGAACCTAAGACGGCGTTCGCGCCCCCCGCAATCACTTCGGGCTGCATGGGATAGCTGTCCGAAACGGCAGCCGACAGGACCCCAGGCTCCGCCGTCACCCTGCTGACAACTTTCTTCGTGATGTCCGCATACTGCTCGGCCGTGGAGTACTTGCTGAAACTGAAAGAAGTCTGCATGGCCAGCACGCGCTGCGGGACGAACCCGGGATTTACCTCCAGCATTTTGATCAGGCTTCGCAGCATCAAGCCGGCGCCGATCAAAAGTATGAACGAGAACGCAATCTGTGAAACGATCAGGGCGCTGCGCACGCGGTTTTTGTGCTTCCCGGCGCCGATACCCGAACTTCCATCCCTCAGGCGCGAGCCAAGATTAACCCGCGCAAAAAGTGCGGACACGCTGCCGAAAACGATGCTCGTCCCCAGCGCCGCCAGCAACGTGAACAGCAGCACGCCGCCATCGATATGGATTTCGCGGGCGCGAGGCGTAAGACGCGCCGCAAAGTCCGTGAGGAGCTGAAGGCTGCTCGACGCAAACACCAATCCGAGCGCGCCGCCCGCAAGAGCAAGCAGGAAGCTCTCCGTCAGAAGTTGGCGCAGCAATCGGCTGCGTCCGGCGCCCAAAGCCGTGCGAAGTGCCAATTCCCGCTCGCGCTGCGACATTCGTGCCAGCGTCAGGTTAGCCACGTTCGCGCACGCGATCAGGAGCACAAATGCCGCAGCCGCAAGCAGCACCAAAAGGGTGGGTCGCGCCCCGTGCGTCAATTCCCCCTGGAGAGAAGACGCATCGGCCGTGTAACCGAGCTTATCCGGATATGACTTGGGGTATTCCAATTTCAACCGCCCCGCGATCATGGAGAGATCGGCACGCGCTTCCGCCACCGATACACCCGGCTTAACGCGCCCAAAAACATCCATCATCCGCCCATCCCGGTTCTCGATCAGGGCCTTCGCGGAACGAAAGGGGCACGCGGACGTCGGCATGTACACGTCGTTTTCATTGGGATATTGCGGGACGGGAGGGAGCACACCCACCACGGTATGAACCTTGTCGTTCAACTCGAAGGTTTTCCCGACGATTGCGGGATCTCCGCCAAATCCGTTTTTCCAGTATTCGTAGCTCAAAATCAGCACCGGCGGAGCGCCAATGTTGTCGTCATCCGCCACGAATGTCCGGCCCAGCAGCGGCTGGATGCCAAATAGATTGAAGTAGTTCGCCGAGACCACGCCGGTGCGGATGCGGTCCGGATCGCCATGTCCGTAAAGGATAAAAGACATATTGTGGTATTCCACGAGCCCCGAGAGCGTCTTGTTCTGTTCGCGGTAGTCCTGGATCTCGTGAACCGAAAACCGGATGCTCTGGACTCCGGCTTTCAGCGCCTGCTGCCGGACAAATACAAGCTGCTGGCCGTCCGGATACGGAAGCGGCCGCAGCAATACCGCATGGACCACACTGAAAATTGCCGTGTTGGCGCCGATCCCGAGAGCGAGCGTGAGGACGGCGATCGCGGTGAACCCGGGGTTCTTCTGCATCATGCGAAATGCGTAGGAGCAATCATTCTTCAAGATCTCCCAGTGCTCGCGCGGGGCGGTCGTGAAGATTCCAGTCAACGTTTCGGCCCACAACTTCAAAAAGTCCAAGGGACCTCCGCTTTTTTCCGCTTCGCGGTGCTGCTCCTGGAAGACGCTTTCCATCTCGTGTCCATAGTTCGCCCGAAAATCGAACGGAAGCGCGCGCACGAGAACTTGGAAGAATTTCTGCGACAGAGAACCTTCCTGCTTCGGCATCCGCTTGTACCTCCTAAGCCGTTTCCGGTTTCCGGAACAACTTCTTCGCATGCGCCTGCGCCACCACCTCTTCCATGCGCCGCGCCTCGGCCATCGCCACTTCCCGCCCGAACTTGGTCAGCTTGTAGTAGCGCCGGCGCTCGTCGTCGAGCGCGATTTCCGGGCGCTCGCCCGATTCCGCGATCAAGCCCGTGCTTTCAAGCCGCGCCAGGTTCCCGTAGAGCGTTCCCGCGCTCAACCGCACCTTGTCTTCCGTCCGCCGCGCCACTTCCTTCAAGATCGCATAGCCGTGCTTCTCGCCGTCGGCCAGCGCCAGCAGGATGTTGAACGCCGCGGGCGTGAGCGGCAAGAAGGATTCCGTCTCGTCTTTCTTCGCCACGATTTCCTCCATTTGCAATCAGCTTTGCGATTGTTCTCCGGCCATCATCTTCAGCACTTTTTCCGGCGCCGACTCGAATAGAGCCTTATGGCTGTTCATGCAGAAGTAGTACGTCTTCCCTTTATAGGCCAGCTTCGGGGACATGCCCTCGTCGATGGTCATCCCGCAGATCGGGCACACCTTGCCGCCGCGAGCCTTCGCATAGACCGCGTTTGACGCGCCGCTCGAATCCATCCAGCCCTGTCCCTGATACTCCATTTGATATACCGTCTCCTCGGCCGCCGCGCGTCCGTAATATCGCTCGACAACGCGCAGCGCCAGATCCATCCCCGACGTGAGTCCGCCCGCCGTCGCGATATTGCCATCCTCAACAAACCGGTAGCCGGGCTTCACGCGAATTTCAGGATGCTCGAGCGCCAATTGTATGTAGGCGGAGTGGTGCGTGGTGGCTGCCTTCCCCTTCAGAAGGCCGGTCTTCGCCAGAAGAAGCGCCCCCGTGCAAACCGACATGGTCAGATCGGTGTGTTTCGTGGACTCGCGAATCCACCGGATCATCGCGTCGGTCTCTCCATTCTGCGCGGGGATCACGATCACTTTCGGCTGCGGCGCATTCTCGAACGTATAGTCCGGCACGATCTTCATGCCGCCGGAAGCTCGAATCGGATCTTTCTTCTCCGCCACCGTGTACAAGTTGAACGGCATTTGGTCATCCATACTCGCGCCGCGCGAGGGAATCATCACATCCTGGAACACCTCCCACGGGCCGCAGAAGTCGATGATCACCGCGCCTTCTGACACTGCGAACGCCACGGGAATGCTCCCGCCGTCCGCTGGCGGCTTAAGAGGATTCACCACATCGCCG
>Ga0307475_10002955_pt1 | contig 10283 bp, 10 predicted proteins | sample atmos_gasesECM1C_FD_203317 | JGI IMG/M metagenome (GOLD analysis project Ga0307475, IMG submission 203317) | Hardwood forest soil microbial communities from Morgan-Monroe State Forest, Indiana, United States - atmos_gasesECM1C_515 | ecosystem: Environmental > Terrestrial > Soil > Temperate...
AATTGACGCCATCGGCCGACCTTGGCAACTCACCACGGTTCAGTTTGATTTCAATCTGCCCGAGCGGTTTGGTCTCGAATACGTTGGCGACGATGGCGCCCGCCATCAGCCGCTGATGGTGCATCGCGCGCTGCTTGGCTCCGTCGAACGCTTTTTCGGCATTTTGATTGAGCATTACGCGGGAGCCTTTCCGCTCTGGCTCGCGCCGGTGCAGGTGGAAATTTGCCCGGTCAGCGAAAAAGTGATCGACTATGCGCGGCACGTGCAGGAAACCCTGAAGAACCACGCCATCCGTGTGCATCTCGACGACCGCAACGAGAAGCTGCCGGCCAAAATCCGCGACGCCCAAATGCAGAAAATTCCCTACATGCTGGTGGTGGGCCCTAAAGAAGCAGAAGCCGGCACCGTCAGCGTCCGCCACCGAAGCAAAGGCGACCTCGGCCCCAAGCCCTTAGCCGACTTAGTTGAATCCCTGCGCCAGGAATCCGACTCTCGCGCAATTGCTTGACGAGGCACCTTGTGTCCGACTGCATACCACGCCGTTTGTTTATTACCATTGCGGGTGGTGCGTTGCTCCTCCCGCACCCACTGTGCAGCAAACAGCGAGAACAATCCGACGTGCCGCCTCTAGTCGATCAGGTGCCACCAATGCTCGATCACATCCTTCTCGGCTGCAGCGATTTGCAGAGCGGCATCGCCTTCGTCGAACAGCGCACCGGCGTGCGCGCTCGATTCGGCGGAGTTCATCCGGGTCGCGGCACACAGAACGCTTTGCTTTCGCTAGGCTCTTCAAGTGCCAAGCAAAAGGGCCGCTATTTCGAAATCATCGCGCCGGATCCCCAACAGAACACCGACAATCCGCTGGCTAAACAGCTGAAGAATCTCTCCGAACCGCGGCTAGTCGGCTGGGCAGCGCATCCCGGGGACCTTCAGGTGCTCGCGGGAGACCTTGTGAAAGCCGGTATCATCACCCAAGGCCCGACTCCAGGCTCGCGCAAACGTCCCGACGGACGCGTTCTGCAATGGAAGACGCTAGCTCTGAAAGACGATGCTAATGGACTGTTGCCTTTCTTTATCGAGTGGAGCGCTGATTCGGTTCATCCCTCTGAGGACGCGCCTTCAGGCTGCCAGCTCCTTCGCTTCGAATTGCTCACCCCGGACCCTGCTGCCTTGGCCAAAACGACTACAAAACTAAGACTCGTCGCCCCGATCGCAAAAGGCGCTTCCCCTCAACTGCACGCCGTAATCATCGGCCCCAAAGACAAACTCGACGTCACGTCCTAACCGCACGCCAATCCGCCGCCCAGACTTTCCCGAAATGAAGCGCTTTGCCCTTTTCCCGCACTATCCTCGAGCACCAGCAATTAACTAACTAAGTGCCACCTGGCTCCCTTCAACCCACGGAGGGATCGTGCAGGTCTTGCCCCTGTAGTTAGGAGGGTGCTCCATGCGGTGCCCCCGACTTTTCGCAGGCAAAGGCGCACCACGCGACTCGGCTTTGCGGGGCTTCCCGGTCCAGGCCGCGCTTCCGGCGCTTCCGTTTCTCGCTTGCCGCCCACGGCGTTTGGCGTGCTATACTCTTAAGCCCGTCATCTGGCGGCTTCGTGCCGTCTGGGATGGGACTTGTGTTGGAAGTAGATTCGGGCTCCGGGGCCGGCTATCCGTGTCCTTTGGTGCTTTCATCGGCTTGAGGGGGATTTATCGCAGAGCGGAATTTCCGGCAAATGAGCGACAGAGTCCGTGTCAACGATCGGATTCGCGCTCGCGAAATCCGGGTGATTGACGAAGAGGGCGGCCAGCTCGGGGTAATGCAGCCTTTTGAAGCGCTTCGCATGGCTCGCGAAAAGGGATTGGACCTGGTGGAGATTTCGCCCACCGCCGATCCGCCAGTTTGCAAGATCACCGATTACGGCAAGTTTCTCTATCAACAAAGCAAGAAGGCGCACGAGCAGCGCAAGAGCAGCCGTGGCTCGGCGCTGAAGGAAGTGAAGTTCCGGCCAGCCACTGCGGAACACGATTTTCAGGTTCGCAAGAACCAGATTATTCGCTTCCTGGGTGAGGGCCACAAGGTTCGCGCCATGATTTTTCACCGCGGACGCGAAATGGCGCACCAGGAAGTGGGCCGCGCCAAGATGACGCGCCTGTTGGGCGAAATCGGCGACGCCGGCGCGATCGAAACGCCGCCCCGCATGGAAGGCAACGTCTTAGTGGCGCTGCTGGCTCCGAAAAAGGGCGCGGGCGCTGCAGCCGCAGCTCCGAGCCGGTCGAACTAAAAAAGGGGTAAACCCGCCCGTCACGACTACGTCGGCGGTAACCAGAAAAATCCGCAGAAACAAGAGGATTTGAAGCAATGCCACGCAACCGATCGAAGCCGAAAAAGAAGCTGAAAACTCATCGCGGCGCCGCCAAACGCTTTAAGATCACCGGCACCGGCAAGATTCTTCGCATGCACTCCGGCAAGCGCCACCTGATGGGCACCAAGGCGCCCAAGCGCATGCGCAAGTTGAAGAAGATTACGCAGGTCAACAAAGCCGACAAGCTCAAGACCATGCAGATGCTTCCCTACGGCTTGTCCTAAAGAGGCACGCAGCAGGGATGTGGGTGAAAGATCTCAACCGCAGTTCGATCTCGGTTGAGGCTTTGAAATAGTTTTCCCGCGGAGTTTTTTTGAGAGCTCCGCGAAAGAAATGCGGGAGGCAACTCCCGCAAGCTGCTCTGGGATCATTTCTTTTCGCGGGCTTCAAGTAGAGCCCGCGCCCGACGAGCAGCGATTCGTGCCAGGCAGTGCTACACGGGTGCCTGCCGGCCGAAAATGCTGCGATTTATTTCGCGGCACTGCACCACACCGGAAACAAACCCGTTGCGCGAAGCTATTTTTCTGCTTCGCCGCAACCTGCCTTGTCTCCGCAAAAAAGGAAGGGCCGGCTCAATCCGGCTAAAAGGAGCAAACCCATGGCTCGCGTAAAACGCGGCACAAAGCGCCGCGCACGGCGCAAGAAGTATCTCAAGAGGACAAAGGGCTTTTTTCTTACCAAGAGCAAGCTCTACCAGTCCGCGCAGGAAGCGGCCAATCGCGCTGATCGCTATGCGTTCCGCGATCGCCGCGTCAAGAAGCGTCAGTACCGTCGCCTGTGGATTCAGCGCATAGGCGCGGCTGCTCGCGCGAACGGCCTGACTTACGGTCAGTTGATTCACGGCTTAAAGGCTGCGGGAATCGCGCTGGATCGCAAAGTGCTTGCCGATATCGCGGTGAAAGACGCGGCCGGCTTTACCGCGCTCGCGGAAAAGGCCAAAGCGTTCGCGCCCAAGCCCGCCGCAAAAAACGCGTAGTCGCTGATTGGTGGCTTCCGCTTCGAATCCCAGGGGCACGATAAATCGTGCCCCTGGGGTGTAGTCTGCAGCAATTTTTCTCCGCGCGGCAATCTCGCGTCGTGCCTTTGCGGTGTAATCTATCCTTCCATCATGCTGACCACTGACGGTTCGCACGAAAAAACCCTCGCCGCTCTTGGCGTCACTCAGCCGGAGCAAGTCGCCGCCTTGTTCGCGGAAGTTCGCGCGCGCTTCGACGCGGAATCCAGCGCGGTGCACGACGACACTGGGTACAAACAGTTTCGCGATGCCTGGCTCGGCCGCAAATCGGGTGTACTCTCTGCGATCACCGACAATTGGCTGAAGCCCGCGACACCTGAACTGAAACGCGCGGTCGGTGCCGGTCTAAACGAATTGCGGGCGCACGTTGACGCGCACATTGAAGCGCGCCGCGTATCGATTGAATCCGGCGCGGAAGAAGCGATTGCGAAAGAGCGTGTGGACCTTTCGCTGCCCGGCGTGGTGCGTCCCGTTGGCTCGCGGCATTTGATCCGCCAGGTGTTTCAGGAAATCGAAGACATTTTTGTTTCGATCGGATTCTCGGTGGTCGAAGGCCCGGAAATCGAGACTCCCTACTACAACTTCGAAGCGCTGAACATTCCAGAATTTCATCCGGTGCGCGACGACATGGACACTTTCTATCTGGATTTGCCCAGAAGTGCTCGGGGTCCGCTGCTGCTGCGCACACACACGTCTCCGGTGCAAATTCGCACCATGGAAAAGCGTCAGCCGCCGGTGCGGGTGATTGTTCCCGGCAAGGTGTATCGCCGAGACAATCCCGATGCCACGCACTCCTTCATGTTTCACCAGATCGAAGGATTGGCCGTAGACACCGATATCACCTTCTGCGACTTCACCGGCACCATCGAACATTTCGTCAAACAATATTTTGGACCGAGCGTGAAAACGCGTTTCCGGCCCAGTTACTTTCCTTTCACCGAGCCGTCGGTGGAATTCGATGTCTCCTGCATTTTCTGCGGCGGCAGCGGAACCGGCGCGAGCGGCGCGACCTGCGGAAAATGCAAAGGCGCAGGCTGGATTGAATTGTTCGGAGCGGGAATGGTCGATCCCGCAGTATATGGCTTCGTGAATTACGACGCAAAAAAAGTCAGCGGCTTCGCATTTGGAATGGGCATCGATCGTCTGGCGATGCTCAAGTACGGCATCGACGACATTCAGGCGTTTTTTCAGAACGACGTACGCTTCTTGAAGCAATTTCCGTGAGCGCCACCATGACCTTCGCCGACGCCAAACAGCGCTTTTCGACTAAGGTGGCGGACTATGTTCGCTACCGGCCCAGCTATCCCGCGGCGGTGCTCGAAATTTTGCGCAATGAATGCGGATTGCGGCCCAACCACGCTGTTGCCGACGTCGGATCGGGCACCGGAGTTCTTTCCAAACTGTTCCTGGAAAACGGGAATCGCGTTTTTGGAGTCGAGCCAAACGACGGGATGCGCCAGGCCGGCGAAGATTTGCTTTCTGAGTTCAGGGACTTTTCCAGCATTAATGGCTCGGCGGAGGCGACAACATTGCCGGACGCCAGCGCGGATTTCGTCACCGCCGCGCAGGCGTTTCATTGGTTTGAGCCGATTGCGACCCGCGTCGAATTTTTGCGCATCCTACGGCCAACCGGTTTCCTGGTGATCGTTTGGAACGATCGCCAGTTTGATAGCACGCCATTCTTGCGCGACTACGAATCAATGCTGCGTTGTTTTGGAACCGACTACGCCAAGGTCAACGAAAGCTATCCGCGGCAGTCGCAAATCCAAGACTTTTTTGCGCCGAACCCTTTTGCGCACCAGACCTTTCCGAATTCTCAGAAGTTCGATTTCGATGGTGTTCGTGGGCGGCTGCGCAGCAGTTCGTATGTGCCTGGTCCGGAACAGCCAGCGTTTGCGCCGATGATGGCGGAACTGGAGCGGATTTTTAATGCGCACCAACAGAACGGCGAAGTGAGCATGGACTACATGACGCACATTTATTATGGTCGTCTCGATGCAACGAGGAATTCAGGATGAAGGTTGTCTACAATTGGCTGAAAGATTTTGTGCAGGTGGACGCGACGGCACAGGAACTGGCCGCGCGCATCGCCCTGCACGGAACCAACGTCGCCAGCGTGGAACTGCAACCACTTGGCGGCGTGATCGACGCTGAGGTCACATCGAATCGCCCGGACTGCCTCGGCGTCTACGGAATCGCTCGGGAAGTCGGCGCGATTTACAAAGTGCCGCTCAAGCCGGTCGCGCCGAAGCCCGCGGAATCTTCCAGCGTGAAAGCCAGCGATGCAGTTTCGGTCAAGATTGAAGTGCCGGAACTTTGCGGCCGCTTCACGGCGAGGGTGATTCGTGGGGTAAAGGTTCAACCGTCGCCTGTGTGGCTGCGCGAACGACTGGAAGCGGCGGGCGTGGCATCGATCAGCAACGTGGTAGACGCGACGAACTATGTAATGCTCGAATTGGGCCACCCGCTGCATGCGTTTGATTACGACCTGGTGCGCAATCACTCGATTGTGGTGCGGCGAGCCAAGGCAAAGGAAAAAATCAAGACTCTCGATGGAATCGAGCGCGAACTCGACCCGACAATCTGCATGATCGGCGACGGAGACGGGTCGCGCGCGGTCGGCATCGGCGGAATCATGGGCGGCAGGGAAACCGAGATTTCGTTCTCCACCAGGAATGTCCTGATCGAGTGCGCATGGTTTGAGCCGGTGGCAATTCGGCGCGCTACGCGTTTTCTGAAGCTTCATTCCGAAGCCTCCACGCGATTCAGCCGCGGCGCCGATCTGGAAATGGCGGAGCTGGCTTCTCGGCGCTGCGCGGAATTGATTCTGCAAGTTGCCGGCGGCGAGCTTCTTTCCGGTGTAGCCGATGCCTATCCCGGCAAGCGTGCGGCGAAGAAAATCACCATCACACGCGCGGAAATACTACGGGTAATGGGCGCGGACGTTCCAGACAAAGAGATTGAATCGATATTGAGTGGACTAGGTTTTGCTCCGGTACGTGTGGATCAGAATCGCGGCCAGCTCGGTTCGATTTTGGCTGCGTGGGAATGTACGCAACCGTCCTGGCGCGCGGACGTGGAGCGTGAGATTGATTTGATCGAAGAAGTTGCGCGCATCTTCGGCTTGGATAAGTTCGTGCCACGGCTGCCGGCGGCCCGTCAGGGCGCGGCGAGGCTCCCGCATTACGAAGCGGAGTCGCGTCTTCGCGAGCGGCTGATCGGGCTCGGCTATCGAGAAATTGTCACCATTCCGCATGTTTCCGAAGACCGCGACGTGCTTTTCCGGGCGCAAGGAGTTCTTCCGGCGCGGCTGGCCAATCCACTTTCGGAAGAAGCAAGCCTGCTGCGTTCGAATGGCTCCGTTTCGATGGCCGGCGCGATCGAATGGAACCTCAATCATGGGCAGCGAAATGTGCGGCTGTTTGAAATCGGCCGACACTATCGATTTTCGTCGCCTGGCAACGCCGGCGGAGGCGCAATCGTTCCAGTTGAGACGCTTTTCCTGACGCTAGGCGCGACCGGCGAAGCTCGTCCGCAAGGACTTTACGATTCCACGCGTCCGTTTGTGTTTGCGGACCTCAAGGGCGATCTCGATGCCATCGGCGAACTCGCAGGCGGCTTGCAGTGGAACGATGGTGGAGCGGATTCGCTGCATGCGGCAAAGCGCGGACGCATTCTGCTTGGCGAAAATGAACTTGGCTCGGCTGGCCAACTCGCCCGGCGCATCGCCGACAAACTGAAATTCCGCCAGGATGTTTTTCTAGCCGAGTTGGTTCTCGGGCCGCTGTACTGCATGTATTACGGCGTGAAGAATTCGCGGCGCTACGAACCGCTCGCGCGCTTTCCGGCGGTCGAGCGCGATTTTTCGCTGCTGCTCGTCGACGGGATTCCGTTCGGCAAAGTGGTCAAGGCGATCCGCGCGCTGAACATTCCAGAAATCGCATCGGTGGAAGCTGCCGATCTCTTCCGCGGCAAGAATGTGCCGGCGGGAAAGCATTCACTCATGATTCGCGTTACTTTTCAAAGTCGCGAAGCCACGCTCACCGACACGCAAATCTCTGATTATTCCAGCAAAATAGTTGCCGCGCTCGAAACTTCGGTTGGGGCACACCTGCGCGCCGGTTAGGCGAGCTACCGTCACATTATCTTCTGGCGTGATTTAACCGCTTTTCAAGTAGGAGTACACTGAAACTGATGCCAACGAACTGGCAAATCGCCCTTTTAGCCACTGCCGCGGGAATGCTGCTTGCAGCTGGATGCGGGAAGACCCACGCAGAGATAAAAGGTGCACCAACCGCAACGGTCAACGCGGCTGTCGGCGCGGCGCAGGAAGCCACGGTCATTCAGTTTGTGAAGAATCCGGACGCGGCGCCGGCGTTTCAACTAAATGATCTGGATGGCAAGCTGCTGTCGCTTTCTGAGGCCAAGGGAAAGATCGTATTGCTGAACTTCTGGGCCACCTGGTGCGGGCCGTGCCGTGCTGAAGTCGCGGACTTGGTCGACCTGCAGAAGCGTTATTCCGACAAACTGGAAATCATCGCGCTGGCAACCGACGAAGACGATCCCGACGAAGTCCGTCGCTTCATCCTGCAGTCTGGAATCAACTACCGGGTGGCCATGGTGTCGGACGAAATTCGCCGCGACTATGGCGGCGTTGCTGCGCTTCCTACTTCCTTTGTGATCGATCCGCAGGGCCGGATCGTGCAGAAGCACGTAGGCCTGAACGATCCCAGCATCTATGAACTGGAAGTGAAGGCGATGCTGGGGCAACCGGTGGATGCGAAGGTCGAATACTTTGCGGACAACGGGCAAATTTTCCTGAAGAATGCAGAGCGCGCGACCGAACTGCCGGGCGTGGATTTTTCGAAACTGACCGCAGCGCAAAAAACGATTGCGCTGCACCACCTCAACGCGGAATCTTGTGACTGTGGCTGCCGTTTGACGCTGGCGCAATGCCGCATCAACGATTCGGCGTGCCGGGTGAGCCAGGCGCTCGCCGCGAAAGTGGTGTACCGTGTGGCGCATCCGGCTGCGGCGAAATCCGTCGCGCCGGCCGCAAGCCAGCCGAAAAATCAGGTGGAACCGCCGAGTTCCCGACCGCGGGAATAATCCGCTGATCGCGCGAGAACTAAGAACTATGGCCAGGTTTGGCTCCACAGGCTTCCGCGAATTCCGCTTCCGTCGCGTAGTGCAACGTTCCTGAGGTAGTCTCGGTTGGCGAATTCCGGCCTACCAGATAGCCTTTTGCACTGCCGTCCGGCGCAAAGGACAAGGCCATGTTGCCTTTGTCTTCGAGCACCAGCTGTTGTCCCTGCCATGAGCCGAGCAACTCGAAGTCCAATTTGGGCTGCGCGTTTTTCTTCGATCGAAAGTAGAACGTAACCGGCTTGCGATCCACATCCAGCCAGACCAGCCTGATATAGCCGCGTACATCCAGCGGATAGATCGTTCCTTGTGGGCCGCAGATTTTCGCGCTGCCCGAAAGGTTGTTTCTGCGGCCGACACCTGCGTGCCTTCCACCCGCCATATAGGGATGAACCTCGAGGAACAGCGCGTACCTCGCGCCGCTTGTCGATTGCAGTTTGCCGGCGCCGTGCCAGGTCATTGCCGGCGTCCAGCGGCCACCGATATGCAACGACCACGGATTAAATGCCTATAAGCACCGCAAGGGTGAGGAGAATCGCGCCGGTAATCGAGCCGAGGCAACCGCAGCCTCGGCGTTTCTTGAGTGGGGCGGCGTTCGATGCGGACGCGGCAAACGGATTTCTGGGCGGAGTCGGCGGACCGCTGGACATTTGACCTTGCCCCCAAGGAGGTTTAGCAGCACTCTATCACGCGCGCCGACGTCCGCACGTTCAAGGTGCCAGGGCTCCCTGCGACCGGATGAGCACAAAAACAATCTTCTTTCTGCTGATGATCTTGAGCGCAACCGGGTTCATTTCCCCACCGATCGCGCTGTGTGCCGGAATCATTTTTGGGTTGGCGTTTGTCCACCCATTTGCCGCGGACAGCCGGTCGCTGGCACGGTTTCTGCTGCAGGCTTCGGTGGTGGCGCTGGGCTTCGGCATGAATCTTCATGAAGTTTTGCAGGCTGGGCGCAACGGATTTATTTACACCGCGGTCGGAATCACCTTTGCTCTGCTGGCGGGAACTTTGCTCGGGAGGATGCTCTCTGTCCGCGGCACGACCTCTTATCTGATTTCGACCGGAACAGCGATTTGCGGAGGAAGCGCGATTGCGGCGGTCGGGCCGATCCTGCAGGCGAATGATGAGGAAATGGCAGTCTCACTGGGCACGGTGTTTATTCTGAATTCGATTGCGCTGCTCATTTTTCCGGGCATCGGTTCGGCGCTGCGTCTTACGCAATCACAATTTGGTTTGTGGGCGGCGCTGGCGATTCATGACACGAGTTCAGTAGTAGGAGCTGCTGCACGCTACGGGGGTGAAGCGCTGGTGATCGCTACGACGGTGAAGCTGGCGCGCGCGCTGTGGATTGTGCCGCTGGCGCTGGCCACAGCGGCGGTAAAACGCAGCAAGTCGAAAATCCAGGTTCCATGGTTCATCCTGCTGTTTTGCCTGGCGGCTGTGGTCAATACATACGGTCCGCAGGAACCGCGGTTGTCGCAAATGTTTTTTCAACTCGGACGTCTCGGCTTGACGGTTACGCTGTTTCTCATCGGCACGGGAATTTCTCGAGCGACGCTGAAAGAAGTCGGCTGGCGTCCGCTGGCGCAGGGAATTCTGCTGTGGATTCTGGTCGGCGTTACTTCGCTCTATTTCATTCGTCTCGGCTGGATCGCCCTCTAGCGGCTATTCAACTGGACCGGCATCGCGGATTGCTTCGCCGATCGGATGGTTCGCGCTTGCGGCAGTCCCCGCTACCGCACTAAACTCTCTGCCATCGCGTCTTGCTG
>Ga0307475_10002956_pt1 | contig 10282 bp, 9 predicted proteins | sample atmos_gasesECM1C_FD_203317 | JGI IMG/M metagenome (GOLD analysis project Ga0307475, IMG submission 203317) | Hardwood forest soil microbial communities from Morgan-Monroe State Forest, Indiana, United States - atmos_gasesECM1C_515 | ecosystem: Environmental > Terrestrial > Soil > Temperate...
GTCGATTACCCGGACTTTGCGGAAGCCGTTGCAAACGCTGTCTCTCGCGGCGATGCCTGGCGCGGAATCGTGATCGATAGCGCGGGAATCGGCTCATCGATCGCGGCGAACAAGGTCCCGGGAGTCCGCGCGGCGCTATGCTATGATCGAGCCAGCGCCCGAAACAGCCGCGAGCACAACGACGCAAATGTTATTTCGCTCGGCGCGAAACTGATTTCCTCCGAGGTCGCGCGTGAGATTGTCGCGATATGGCTGGCGATGCCGTTTGCCGGCGGGCGTCATCTGCGGCGCGTGGAAAAAATCACCGGCATCGAAAGTCGTAACCGGAAAGCCTGAAGCACGGCGCGCCTTCTGGTTTCTCGGAGTAGCGACAGAGCAACGGAGTACACCCGGGTGGACCAGCCAGAACTCCAACAATTCATCCAGTCTATCACCGAAGAAGTCCTCGCCTACCTCGGCACCGATAGGTGTCCGGACCTTTGCGGTCTCGAAATCGATGAACTCGTCTGCCCTGGCTGCGATCAACGTTGCGCGGAAAAATGCGCGCGAAAGACGCGCAAGGTTGTAGACGCCGGCGCCGCCCGAATCTCTGCTGGCGCGACGATCGGTCCCATCGAGGCCGACATCGCTCGCCTCATTGACCACACGCTGCTTAAGCCCGATGCGACACGTGAACAAATTCAGAAACTGTGCTGCGAAGCTTTAAAGTTCGGCTTTGCGTCGGTCTGCGTCAATCCCTGGAACGTGTCTCAGGCCGCGGACATTCTGCGGGGAAGCGAAGTCCGGGTTTGCACCGTCGTCGGGTTTCCGCTCGGTGCCACGCTTCCGCAAGTAAAGGTTTTCGAAACCGAAGAAGCCATCAAGCTTGGTGCGCAGGAAATCGATATGGTCATCAACGTCGGAGCGCTCAAGTCCGGCCTCGTCGATTCCGTCGAGGCGGATATTCGCGGCGTGGTGGAAGCAAGCCACCGCGGCGCGGCGATCTGCAAAGTAATCCTTGAAACTGCGTTACTCACAACTGAGGAGAAGGTGCGCGGTTCACTCGCCGCGAAAAATGCCGGCGCAGACTTTGTGAAGACCTCCACCGGCTTCAGTTCAGGCGGCGCAACCGCGGAAGACGTGCGCTTGATGCGCGCCGTGGTGGGCGGTGAAATCGGTGTGAAGGCGGCCGGCGGCGTACGAAGCCTCGACGATTTGAAGAAATTAGTCGACGCCGGCGCGACCCGCATCGGCGCCAGTGCCAGCATCAAGATTCTCGAGCAAGCTCGCGCGGGCTCATCCCCCGGCGCCGTGGCATCCGCACCTGCTGCGATCGGCAATTACTAGTCGCAGGCACTCGACGACTTCCGCTCCCGCGACACTTTCTTCGCCTGTTATAATATTCCCCTGTTGTCCGCGCTGTTCCGACTTGAATCCGTAGTCCGCGCGCGTTCATCTAATTTACTAAAATGGACTCGACCGAGATCAATTCGAAATGGGAGTACCCTGCCGAGACGCTTGAGATCCTGGCCGAAATCAGCCAGGACATTAACGCATCGTTGAATCTCGACGAAGTTCTGGCCAGCGCTGCCGCACAGATCAAGCGCCTTATCGACTACGAGATCTTCGCGGTCTTGTTGCCGGAGCCGGGCACGGACCAGCTCTACTTCCGCTTCGCCATCGGGCACCGCTCGGAGGTTGTCGAGCACTGGCGAATTCCGATGAACGAGGGCATTATCGGCGCCGCCGCGAGCACCGGTCATGCGATTCGCGTAGCCGACGTGCGCCAGGACTCTCGATATCTGAATGCCATTGACGGAGTCCGTTCGGAGCTCGCAGTGCCGTTAATCGTCCAGGGCCACGTCATCGGCGTCCTGGACATCGAAAGCAGCCAGGTCGATTACTTCACGCCGGATCAGCAGAACATTTTGACCCTTGTGGCGAGCCGGATCGGCAACGCGATTGAGAATGCGCGCCTGTTTGAGCGCGCCCGCGAGCAGGCAGAAACGTTGCTGCTTCTGAACGAAGTCGGCCGCGAAGCGAATTCGGTACTGGCGGTGGAAGAAGTACTTCGCCGCGCCGCAGAGTTGACCAAGCGCCTGATCAACTATCAGATATTCTCGATTCTGCTTTATGACGAGACGGACCACGTCTTTCGTCATCGCGTCACCGTGAAATTCGGCCAGCGCGTTCAGGAGAAATACGCCGTCCCGGCGCACGAAGGAATTGTTGGCGCAGCGGCGGCTTTGCGGCGGCCCGTGGTCGTCCCCGACGTGAATCTCGATCCGCGCTATCTGATGATCAATGCCGAAACGCGATCCGAGCTGGCCGTACCAATGCTTTACAAGGATCGCGTGATCGGCGTGATGGACCTCGAAAGCCCGCAACTGAATTATTTCACGGCCGACCACGTTCAGGTTCTCTCGATTCTCGCGGCGCACCTAGCGGTTTCCATCGAAAACGCGCGCCTTTATGAGCAAGTTGCGCGCGACGAAGCGCGCATGGAACGCGATCTCTCGGCTGCTCGCCGCCTGCAAGGCGCGCTTCTTCCTCGTTTGCCGGGCCCGGAATTCGGGCTCGATATTTCTGCTCGGGTCGTCTCCTCGCGCGAGCTGAGCGGGGATATTTACGATTTTCTCCGTTACGGTCCTCAGGAGCTGGGCGTGGCGATGGGAGACGTCAGTGGGAAGGGCAGCGCCGCAGCGCTCTACGGCGCGGTGGCGATCGGCACTCTGCGCAGTCTTGTTCCGCAAAAGTATCCGCCGGCGGAAATGCTCCGCTCGATCAACGGATTCTTGGGGGAGCGTCGTATCGAGGGCCGCTTCATGACCCTTTGCTTCGCCACCTGGAATCGTCGCCGGCATCGTTTGCGAATTGCCAATGCGGGGCAAGAGGAACCGTTCATCCTGCATGACGGGCGCTGTGAAAAAATCCGGCTGCCTGGTTTCCCGCTGGGAATGTTTGAAGAAGCCTCCTACGAAGAGAAAACGTTCCGTCTGAATCCTGGCGATGTTGTCGTGTTTCACTCGGACGGCGTAGGTGATACGCAGAACTCAGAAGGCGATTTTTTCGGCGACGAGCGGGTCGCAAACCTCATCACCGCGAATCAACAATTGTCTGCCGACGGAATCGCCGACCGCATCCTCGAAGAAGTGGATCACTTTTCCGGAGGCCGCCACCCCTTCGACGACCGCACACTCGTCGTTCTAAAAGTGAACCCGTCTGCTTCTAGTCAGAGCGGTAGTGCAATTCCAGCTGGATCATAACTTCCGCAGTTCAGCGTTCGCCCCAGCGAAGCTTGCTTCGCAGAATCTCAAAATAAGTTTTTCGAGGAGGCCTTACGTACACCACCTTGCTCGACGACTTCGTAATCGCCACGCGATCTGCCGGCTCGAGCTGGAATCCGATTTGTCCATCCAGCGTCAAGTACACTGGTTCTTCGGCAGGCGCGAAATCGATTTCTATCTTTGCCGATCCCGGAATTACGAACGGTCGGTTCGTGAGCATGTGCGGGCAGATCGGCGTGATCACAAACGCGTCCAGATCCGGATGCACCACCGGGCCGCCGGCGGCCAGCGAGTATGCGGTTGAGCCGGTCGGCGTCGCCACAATCAAGCCGTCGGCGCGGTACCGGCCCACATGGTCGCCGTCCACGTAGACGTCGAATTCCAGCATGCGTGCTAGCGCGCCTTTATTGGCGACTGCATCATTCAGCGCATGCTGCCGCATGGCGCTGGCGCCCTGGCGAAAAATCTCTGCTTCGAGCATCATGCGTTCGCTGGTGCGGTTCTGCCCGGCAACAGCCTGCTCCAGCACCGGATAGAGTTCTTCGAGCGTCACGCTGGTCAAGAATCCCAGGCCGCCAAGATTCACCGCCAGGATCGGCACTTTGTAAGCGCCGATCGCCCGGGCTGCGGAAAGCAGCGTCCCATCGCCTCCAAGCACGATTAGCAAATCGATGTGCTCCGCTATTTTGTCGCGGGCAATGCACTTTGCTTCTCCGTCAATGCAGGCATGCGTTTCGTCGTCCACGTAGACGTCGATCCTGCGCTCTCGCAGCCATTCGATCAGCGGCGGTACCACGCCGGAGACAACGGTTTCAATCGGTTTGGAAATGATGCCGGCGGCGCGAATCATGCGAGTGATCGCAGAATTCTACTCTACCCGCGGCGGCGGGCGTGGAGAAAAAACTCCTGATTGCCTTGGGTCCCGAGCAAACGGCTGGGACCAGCGCTTTTGGCTTCAAGTCCCGCTTGTGCCGCTGCCCAGAGAACTCCGCCAATCGCCTTTTGATGCAGCGCCGGATCCCGGACGATTCCGCCCTTACCCACGTTGCGCTTCTCCAGCTCGAATTGCGGCTTGATGAGTATCAAGAATTCACACTCCGCTGCGGACGCGGCCACCACGGCGGGCAGCACCTTCGCTACGGAAATAAACGACACATCCATCACCACAAGCTCCACCGCTTCGCCAATATCCGCAGGCTGAAGATATCGTGCGTTTCGCTCAATCATCACCACACGCTGGTCCTGCTGCAGCTTCCAATCGAGCTGATTGGTGGTGACGTCTACGGCGTACACCCGCCGCGCGCCATGTTGAAGCAGACAATCCGTAAATCCGCCGGTCGAGCTGCCGATGTCTAGGCAGATCTTGCCCTGCGCCGACACACCGAAATTTTCGAGGGCGCCTTCCAACTTCAGGCCGCCGCGGCTCGAGTAGCGCAGCGCTTCGCCAGCGATTTCCACTCGCGCATCCGCGGCGATTTGGCTGCCGGCCTTGTCCATTCGCGCGCCGTCGACGCGGACTTGACCTGCGAGCAGCAGCGCCTGCGCGCGCTGGCGCGAAGGGGCAAGCCCGCGCTCAACGATCAACACGTCGAGCCGCATCTTGCCAGGCTTGTTTTTCGAGTCGACAGTCCGTGGATGCGCCTCGCCGCGAGCAGGTTTCGATTTCATGAGAGTGCGATGCCAGCGGCTATCGCTACGACCGGCGCGCAACCAGGAATTGAGAGAGGGCCCGCAGCCGTCCGGCGCGTTCTCCGTAGCAATCCAGCTCTCTGAGCGCCTTCTTCGCGAGGTCGTCCGCAAGCTCACGCGATTTCTCGATGCCGTACATCGATGGGTAGGTCGCCTTCTTCCGCGCTTCATCTTTCCCGGCGGTTTTCCCGAGCGCCGCCGACGACTCTTCCACGTCAAGAATGTCGTCCACAATCTGAAACGCCCAGCCGATTTGCTCGCCGAATCGCCGCAAGCGGTCCACGTGAGCATCTCCCGCACCACCCGCAATTCCTCCCGCAGTAACTGCCCCGCGGATAAGCGCCGCCGTCTTGGACCGGTGGATGTACTCGAGCGATTCCGGCGTCACCTGTTTTCCTTCGGCTTCCAAGTCCGCTACCTGCCCGCCGACCATTCCATTCACTGTTCCCGCGGCGGTGGCTACTTCCGCAAGCACGTTCACGCGCCGCATAGCCGTCTCCAGCGGCGCCTCCGCAAGAGTCTTGAACGCGAGCGTTAGGAGGGCGTCGCCGGCGAGGATGGCAATCGCTTCGCCAAACACTTTGTGGCAGGTTTGCTTGCCGCGCCGAAGATCGTCGTTGTCGAGAGCCGGCAGATCGTCATGAATCAGCGAATAGGTGTGGATAAACTCGATCGCGCACGCCACCGGTACAATGGGTTCTGGATTCAGCGTGTAAAGCCTCGACGCTTCGTAGCACAGAATCGGCCGCAGCCGCTTTCCGCCCGCAAACACGCTGTAGCGCATCGCGCGATGAATGGACGACGGCTGGGTGTCCTCCGGCGGCAGGAGCTTTTCGAGCCCCGCGTCGATTACCTTCAAATCACTTTCGAAGAAATCGGGAACTTTCATGCGAGTGAGTTGGTTCGAAACCAGGAATATCGCCGCAAAGCAGCGCAACTGCCTCGATTGCTAGGATTCATCTTTTGCCTCGAACGGTTCGGCGGCTATTTTGCCGTCCGCTTTCTTGAGCAGAATCTCGACTCGGCCTTCGGCTTCCTCTAATTGTTTCTGGCAATCGCGCGAGAGTTTCACGCCTTCTTCGAACAGCTTCATCGCGTCATCGAGTGAAAGCTCGGCGCTCTCAAGGTGCTTCACCACCTCTTCGAGCCGCGCGAGCGATTTCTCAAAGTCGCCCTTGCGCTGTGGCTCAACCGGTTTGTTGGCTGCTTGATTCAATTTGCTTAACCGCTGCACGGAGGCCGCCACCCCGGATTGCGAACCCAGGCCCTGGATGGAGAGAGCATTCTAGCGCACGTCGAAGAATCTCAACAACCGCCTTTGTGACGCCGCGCTTCCGCACCTGAACCCCCGTTGTGGCTATAGCGCCGTGTCACTCTGCGATTTTTCCCCGCCTGCCTCACAACTTGCTAAGATTGCGCCGATGGCACTGATGATCCTGACGCCCTGCGTCCGCCGCTTCGGGCTGGATACGCTCGAACGCGCCGCCGCAAAGGCTCGGCAGCGATGATCATCATTCAACTCGTCGCCGTCCTCTTCCTGGTCGGGACCAATGCATTTTTCGCTGCGGCGGAATTTTCGCTCATCGCCGTCCGCCTGTCGCGCGTGCGCCAACTTGTTGAAGAAGGCGACCCCCGCGCGAAAATCGTCGAATCGCTGCTCGCTGATCTCAGCCGCGTCGTTTCCGGGGTGCAAGTGGGAATCACTCTCGCCAGTCTCTCTCTCGGCTATCTTGGCGAAGTCACCCTCGCATACATCCTGAGCCCGTTAGTCGCCTCGATTCCGCGCCCCTGGGCTGCTGCGCTCGCGCACGGCATCGCGCTGGTCATCGCCTTTGGTTTACTCACGACCCTGCAGGTCGTGCTCGGCGAGCTCGTCCCCAAGAGTCTCAGTCTCGCGCGCGCCGAGCGCGTCGCGCTGCTTATCGCGCGGCCGTTCCAGTGGTTCTTGGACACCTTCCGCTGGGCCATTGACCTCCTCGACGGCATCGCCGAAAGAATGGTTCGCGCCATGGGCGTCATCTCGCCTCATAGCCACACGCTCGTTCGCTCCAGCGAAGAGCTTCAAGTCATGGTCCAGCAGGCGAGGGACCGCGGCCTCCTGCCGGCCGCCCAGGTAAAATTCATCCAGGCCGCAATGGAGTTGGGTGAAGTTCAGGTTCGCGAAATCATGGTTCCGCGCCCCGACGTTCACGCTCTTCCCTCCGGCGCCAGCATCGAAGTCACCATGCGCATGTTCGCCACCACTCAGCGCTCGCGCATTCCCGTCTACGAAGGCACCCTCGACCACATCATCGGCTTCGTCCACATCAAGGACATGATTTGGATCCTTCTCGACCGCGCGCGTCGCGCCGAGGAAGGCCAACCCGTCCCCGAATTTCACCTGAAAACAGTTCTCCGCGATGCCCTCATCGTCCCGGAAACGAAGCCTGCTGTCGAACTTCTCGTCGAGCTGCGCTCCCGCCGCACCGGCCTCGCCATGGTTGTCGACGAATTTGGCAGCATCCTCGGCCTAGCGACGCTCGAGGATATCCTCGAGCAAATGGTCGGCGAAATTCACGACGAATTCGACGTCGTCGAACACCCCCTCGCTTTGCCCGACGGGGCGCTTATCTTTGACGGCGCCATCAAGGTCCGCGACCTCCAAACGCAGTACAACATCTCGCTCCCGGACGACAGCTCCTACGAAACCATCGGCGGCTTCGTGATTCACCAGCTGGGTTTCATTCCGCGCGGCGGCGAGAGTCTGGAAGCCCACGGTTACCGTTTCACGGTGATGGAAATGGATCACCGCCGCGTGTCGCGCGTAAAAATTAAATCGCTTCATCCCACGGAAACGCCGCTCTCCACGGCGGAATCAGTTCATGTCGCCAGGGCCGCGGCAGACCCCGCGCCGAAGAAGCCGCGGAAGAGGAGAATCGCAAAGCCGCGCCACAAGTCTGTGGCCACGATTCACAACGAGGCCACGCCGGCGTCCCCTGAGTCCGCACCGGCGCCTCACACTGCCAACCCGAAGCGGCCCGAAAACGCCAACGGTCAGGATGCTGCCTCCTCACGCGCCGAGTCAGACACTCGAGAACATTCCAAGGTGCACGATGACGCCAAGGCGCACGACAACGCAAGGGCAGTTGAAAATAAATGATCCGCTACTTCGGATTGCGCCTCCTCTTCGCCCTCCCCGCCCTGTGGCTGATCCTCACCATGGTGTTCCTCCTCGCGCACATTGTGCCCGGTGACCCCGTGCAGCAGATGCTCGGCGAAGGCGCGCGTGCCGAGGATTTGCAGCAGCTTCGACACGAGCTCGGCCTCGACCTTCCCGTGCCCGTGCAATACGCCCACTACGTCGGCGGAATCCTTCGCGGCGATCTTGGCGAATCCCTCCGCTTTCAACAACCGGTGCTGCGAGTCATCCTCTCCCGTTATCCCGCCACGCTCGAACTCGCAACCGTGGCGTTACTGGTTTGTGCCGCGATTGGAATTCCTGCAGGTCTGTTGGCTGCGCAGCGCCGCGGCACCCCGACCGATCGTGCCGTCGGCGTCTTCACGCTCTTCGGTCTCTCGGTGCCGAACTTCGCGCTGGGCCCCGTCCTCATTCTATTTTTCTCTGTGATTCTCGGCTGGCTTCCAGTCTCTGGACGCGGAAGCCCGTTGCATCTGGTTCTCCCGGCCATCACCCTCGGCGCTGCGCTGGCCGCGATCCTCACCCGCATGGTACGCACGTCCGTGATGGAAGAGCTTTCCAGCGATTACGTCCGCACCGCGCGCGCGAAAGGGCTCTCGGAATCCGCCGTTCTTTTCCGCCACGCCTTCCGCAACGCGCTTATACCCATCCTCACGATTCTCGGCTTGCAGTTCGGCACGCTTCTTGCCGGCACCATCGTCACGGAATCCGTTTTTTCCTGGCCGGGTATCGGCCGCCTCTCAGTGCAAGCAATCGAAGCCCGTGACTATCCGCTGCTCCAGGGTTGCATTCTCCTGATCGCGGTCTCCTACGTCTTTGTCAACCTTCTCACCGACTTCGTCTACGCCCTGGTCGATCCAAGGGTGCGCCTCGAATGAGCGTGGTTTTCCTAGCGCCAGCGTCTCGCCGGCTCTTCTGCTTTTCGTGCACGCCAGGCCGATCGTGACCGCCCTCCGCGATTTCCTCCACCAAAGCACCACCGGACGCTTTGGTTTCGCGCTCACTCTTCTCCTCGTCGCCCTCGCCCTCGCCGCTCCGTTACTCGCGCCCTCCGACCCAACAATGCAGAATCTCCCGGCGCGCCTCCTACCGCCAAGCGCCACGCATTGGATGGGCACCGACCAGCTCGGCCGCGACATCCTCTCGCGCATCATCTTCGGCGCGCGCGTCTCGATGCTCGTCAGCATCAGCGTGGTTCTCGGTGCAGGAATCGTCGGGCTGCTAATCGGTTCTCTGGCAGGCTATTTCGGCGGGTGGTTCGACCGCTTCGTCAACATCGTCCTCATCAACGCATTTCTGTCGTTCCCGGGAATTCTTCTAGCCATCGCATTCGCCGCATTCCTCGGCCCCGGCCTAGGCAAAGTAATTCTCGCGCTCATCGTCACTGGCTGGGCCGGATACGCTCGCCTCGCTCGCGCGCAAATTCTTCAGGCGAAAGAAATGGAATACGTGCTGGCTGCACGTTCGCTCGGCGCGTCCGACGCGCAAATCCTCGCGCGCCACCTGCTTCCCAACATTCTCCAACCAATGCTTGTGCAAGCGACCATCGCCATGGCAGGCGCCATCCTTGCCGAATCGACTCTCAGCTTCCTCGGCGTGGGCGTCATCGCCCCCATGCCCAGCTGGGGCGCCATGCTCAACGACGCGCGCAGCCATCTGTTCGACGCGCCGCACCTTGTCATTTTCCCCGCCCTCGCGGTAATGACCGCCGTCCTCGCCTTCAACCTTCTCGGCGACGCCCTCCGCGACTGGCTCGACCCCCACATGCACTCCTGCCTGACGGTTACTTCACTCGCGAGGTAATCGGAAAGCCTGGTAAGCAGGGTCTCGTGTTAGGTTAGCTCAATCGATATTTTCGAGCCCCATGACCAAGACGAGAAATTTGCCTCATCGTCGCATCGACGCGTTCGTCGCGGCCGTGAACGCCGCCAAGCGAGAACCCCTGCAATCGGAAGAAATGCCACCGCCATGTCGCAGGAAAAGGGAAAGTTATCTTCCTGAAGATTGGGAATCCAAGTGGCTCGATTGGCAAATCGTGCGAAGCACAAATGCAGATTGGTTGGCCGAGTTGGAAGGTCGCTTGCCTTTTCGGTTGCCACCCACGTTTCGCAGCTTGGTTTCTCGCTATCTGTTTCCGTTTTTTGACGCA
>Ga0307475_10002965_pt1 | contig 10273 bp, 16 predicted proteins | sample atmos_gasesECM1C_FD_203317 | JGI IMG/M metagenome (GOLD analysis project Ga0307475, IMG submission 203317) | Hardwood forest soil microbial communities from Morgan-Monroe State Forest, Indiana, United States - atmos_gasesECM1C_515 | ecosystem: Environmental > Terrestrial > Soil > Temperate...
GCGCCATCGCTATCGCTGCCGGTGCAGTCATACTTCTTTGGAGTATGACTGCCACCGGCATGTTTCAAGCTATCACAATCTGGAAATGAGGCGACACACATGGGACTGCTCATTAAACTTTTCCAGTCTGCTATAGTCGGTGTGGCAACTTGGCTCGTCTGCCTTCTAGCCGCCCTATTGCTGACGTTGCTAGAAGTGCGGTTTGCTGTTGCCATTGGCGGATTCTTGGGGCAATATGCGCCACTGATTGCATTCTTGGCAGCCGTCTGGTTCTTTTTCACTGGTGCTACTCCGACATGGACCATGCCTTGGAGTAACCAACCGCCGCCGCCGCAACAGCCAAAGTAATATAGGCATAATCTCAATGAAATGGCAGGCTGGCGATGTTCTGGCATTTTATGGCACCGATTGGTTGTCCAGGCTTATTTCTCTGGCAACCTTTGGTGGTCCAAGCCATGTCGGAATTGTATGTGAATACAACAATTTGGGCTGGGTGTTGGTAGAAAGCATAAGCGAGTGCAAGCGGCAGTGTTTAATTGCCAACGCCCTCGCAAAAGGCTGCCAGGTTCACTACCCAGAAGCTAGAATAGCCGACTATGCGCTCTCGGGCGCCAGGTGTGAGCTGTGGCGCCTAACGCCGCAGTGGGCTCTGCGACATGAGCGTGGCGATTTACTTACAGAAATTCTTATAGACCAAGTTGTGCGTCACCACGATCCATATGACCTTTTTGGCGCTGCACTATCATGGACGCGGCTGTCGCATCTTACCGATGCCTCGTATCACTCGTTTTTCTGCTCAGCACTTGCTGCCTGGGGGCTAATGCGTGTCGGACGCATCCCAATCAATAATCCACGCCTTTACTCTCCGGCCGGACTAATACGCCAACTACGGCGAACTGGCGTAGCTAAGAAGAGTACGATTTACCGTTAATCGTTCACCACCGAACGAAGGAAGCAGATGCGCCAAATAAGTATAATCAACGAATCAACCGTGGTGCCCGCCAACGAATTTGCAGCTGCCGTTGCAGCTGTGCAGGTTCAACTAAACCGAGACTTCTCGCCAGCCTGGAAGCTTTGGGTTACACTCGTCCCAAACGGCAACACACCAGAACGTGTCTATGTGTTGGACGACAGCGACCAAGCTGACGCACTTGGCTACCACACAATAGACAATAACAATAACCCTGTCGGATTTGTCTTTGCCAATACAGACAAGAAGCTTGGTTTGCACTGGCAGCCAACACTAAGCCACGAAGTTCTTGAACAGATTCCTGACCCATACACAAATCTTACAGCGCTTGGCTACTTCTCTAATATGTTGGCACTAGTCGCATATGAGTCTGCCGACCCAGTTGAAAACGACGAGTACCTAATCAACGGCGTGCCAGTCAGCAATTTTGTCTTTCCGTCATGGTTTGAAGACGGCTATAATGGAAGAGTGGACTTTCTGGGACGGCTCAGCCAGGCATTTACTTTATCGCCGGGCGGCTACATAAGCTATCAAACCAAGCTTGGAATCTGGCAAAACGCCTTTGCCGCTCTTACACCACATAGGCAGCGTTGGCCACACAGATACAGTCGTAGACACAGACGATTAACTAAACAGTCCATTATGGAGTAGAAATGTCGGTATCAGTTAATCCTGGCAACATACACACACCAGCAGCCAACACGGCCTGCAAAGTGACATTCCCTGCTGGCGGCAAGGGCTACTGTCACTGCATCAGTGGCATCGCGCTTAGCTATAATGGCCTGCCAGTGGGCGGCAGGCTCACCATCGAGGATGGTGCTGGCAACATCATCTTCGATGTCGATATTATTGTCGCCGGGCTTACACAAATCGTCTTTCCGCAGTGCCAAAAGGGTTCCGACAACAAAGCATTTATCGTAACCATGACTGCTGGCGGCAGCGCTGTTGTGGGAAAACTGAACATACTGAATCACTGGACTGAAAGCGCCTAGCGCAATGTTATCAAGGAAAATGAGTATCGGCACAGCTATATTGTTTAGCGGCAGAAACAGGTAAACGATGGTAGCTGACAATGTTGTTGCCAACACTGGCTCTGGCGGCTCGACTTTCCGCACCTTCTCGGACGGAACCATCGAGTGGCCAGCAAGCATCACCTGCTACATAGCCTCTGGCTCTGCTGGCGCCTGGGTGCCACAGCAAGTTGACTCTACGCACGGCTTGCCAGTCAACATTGTCAGCAGCGTTTCGCTTGCTGTAACAGGCACATTCTGGCAAGCCACACAGCCAGTCTCCGGCACGCTCACCGTAAACGCCGGCACCAACCTCAACACTTCAGCACTGGCTCTTGAGAGCGGCGGCAACCTGGCCACAATTGCCGGCTGCGTCAGCGCCAGCAAGCTTGCCGTGTCAGGCACGATTACTGCCAACATTGGTACTACGAACGGTCTTGCATTAGACACGTCTGTAAATGGCTTGCTAGTTGCGCAAGGCTCAGCAACGAGCGGCGAAAAGGGGCCGCTTATGCAAGGCGCTGTTACAACTTCGGCGCCTTCGTACACTACTGCGCAAACCAGTCCGCTAAGTCTGACTACTGGCGGTGCTTTGCGTGTAGACGCATCTGCTGGCGGCACGGTGACTGTAACTGGCTCAGGCACATTCACTGTGTCTGGCACAGTCACAGCCAACGTTGGAACCACCAATGGCCTTGCCTTGGACACGAGCGTAAATGGCCTTCTCGTCACTCAGGCGTCCACCACAAGCGGCCAAAGCGGTCCACTGGCCCAAACAGCCACTACAACAAACGCACCGACATACACAACGGCCAAGACGAATCCGCTGTCTACCGACACATCTGGACTGCTGCGCGTAAGCATCAAGGACACGCCGGCCAATACCAACAACTTTAACATAAACATTGCTGCTTCGGCGGCAACTGTTACAGTTTCTGGCACGGTTACTGCGAACATAGGCACAACAAACGGCTTAGCGCTCGACACTAGCGTCAATGGCATCCTGGTCACACAAGCATCAACTACTTCTGGCCAGTCAGGTCCACTGTGTCAAACAGCGACCACCACTAATGCACCTACCTACACTACAGCAAAGACCAACCCGCTTTCCACGGACACGAGCGGCCTGCTCCGCGTCAGCCTGAAGGATACGCCAGCTAATACAAACAGCTTCCTAGTCACTGCTACCCAAGGCGGCACTTGGACTGTGCAGCCAGGGAATACGGCAAACACAACGCCCTGGCTAGTAACCCAGACGCCAGCCACGTCGGGCGGCGATTCTGTTTATTCTGTCAACAGCTCAGGAGCAGCCAACCAGGACGCAGCAGCTATTAAGGCAAGCGCAGGACAGCTCTATGGATATAGCTTCTTTAACACCACTGCTAGCGCACGTTATGTAAAAATCTACAATCTGGCCTCTGGGGCAACCTCAGCGTCAACGCCGTTCATGCGAATTTACTTGCCGCCTACTGGTGGTGCTAATCTGTGGGTCGGGGATGGGTTGGCGATGGGGACGGGCATTTCGATTCGGTTAACCACTGGCGCCGCGGACAACGATGCCGGGGCATGCTCGGCAAATGACGTGCTGGCGAACGTTTATTACAAATGACAGATGGCTGGCAAAAGATCGACCGCATCGCGCGGCGCCTTAAGCGGTACGCGGGCTACTGGCCAAGCGACGAGGAGGTTGTCCGGGCAATCCGCTCGGTGCCATGCCACTACACCGGCATCGCACGCGATACGTCCGTGAACGGCGGGCTGGTGAATCCTGGCACGTCGCTCACGTGGAGCCACACATGCACGGGCAGCAACCTCATTCTGTTCGCATCGGCCTTCGGGGACTTCTCCGATGTAATTACCGGAGCTACCTACGCCGGCGTGAGCATGACGCTCGTCGGAAAAGTCAAGGGCGGAAATGACCGCTGGTGCTATCTGTTCGTGCTTGTCGGGCCGTCATCTGGTGCTAACAACGTGGTGGTTAGCGCGTCTTCCAGCGTGGCGATTGATGGCCAGTCAGCGAGTTACACCGGAGCTTTACAGTCTGGGCAGCCAGATTCCTCCAACACAAAGGGCCAAAACACAACATCGTTCACGATCTCGACGACGGTAGTTGCTAGCAACTGCTGGCTCATCGGCGCATTCCGAGATGGTTCGGCAACGGCAGGCGCCGGCGCAAATCAGCTACAGGGCAGCAATGGGCTTTTCACCGCAGATTCAAATGGCACGGTGCCTACGGGATCGCAGTCGATGACATATACGAATGGCAGCGGCGCGGATTTTGGCGGCGTGCTGGCGTCGTTTGCGCCGGCCGCTGGCGGAGGCGGAACGCCTTCGCATCTTCTCAGTTCTTTGGGAGTAGGAGCATAGCAAATGGCAGCGCACAATTTCATCCAAATCAACACAGGACAGCGATTCGGTTCACTCGCCCGTGGCAGTATTGACCAGTTGCGGCAGGCGAAAACCACGCTGACGCAACTCAAGGCGAGCATGGACCAGATGGTACTGGACGACGCCACATACGCGGGTGTGGAAAGCCAGTTTGGCCTGCAAGCCGGCGACGGCCAGGCGTTCTACAACCTCGTCGCCGGCGTTGTAGGCGATCTCGCCGGAGCGAACGAAACGAACCTGCTGGCCCGGTGCGGATAACGTATGTGGACCACTCTGCTTGTACAGAACTGGTGGCTTAACGGTGCTGGCCCAGTAGTGCCTCTGGCGATTCTGCCAGGCGGGGTGTGGAAGCAAGAGTCCAGGGGCTTGGTGTATAAGGAAGAGCCACGCGGCCTGACCTGGGAACAGGAAGGCCGTGGTACAGTTTGGAAACAGGAAGGACGTGATTCGTTCTAATGGATATGACGTTGATAGACGATGGCTTATATGTAGGCGGTGCCTTGGACATTAAGGCCGAATTAATCGGCTCGCGTGGGCACTTTCTCGACTTCCTACCAGACGGCATTGATGCTATCCTAAATCTGCGGGAAGAGTATCAGGATGCCACTGGCAACCGCTTGCCATATGCCTATATGTGGCTCCCGATACCTGACGCCGCGCCAGCCCCTGACCTAAAGTGGCTGGCCTTGGCAGTTCGGTTTATCGAAAACATGGTCATCCATAACAAGTCTGTGTTGGTTCATTGCGCTGCCGGTCGCAGCCGCTCACCATTTGTGGCAGTAGCCTACCTAATGAAGAAGTTGAAGCTGCCAGCTGCACAGACAATTGCACTCGTTGCCAGCAAGCAGCAGATCGACCCGAACCCAGCTTTTGTTCAACGACTACTGGAGTGGGAGCAGACGCTTCGTTCACCACTGAACGAATGAGGTTTTATGTATAATTGCTTGGTGGCAATCTGCCTAGCGGCACCATTTTGGTCTGGGCCAATCGAAGTGGACCCGCCCATCTCAGACCTACACTCGTTCCCTTCATTCGAGTATGTGCAAACACAGCGAATCTTTAACAGACAGTTTGACCAAAGCATGAGGATGCGCCGCTCATGGGATGTGGTTAACAGAAACGCAATTGATACAATATTGATAGAAAATGGAAAGCTGTACTGGATATGGGATAAGCTTGATGATGCCCAAAGACGCAAAAGCTATAATCCAGAATACGCCAGGACGCATTTAACTCAGCTTCGTAACATGCTTGGCGAGGAAGACTATATGAGCGCAAGAATGCCGCCATGCGTTCCATTCTGGCTCATTCAATACAAGGACTAATTAACCAATGGTGACGCATGCACAAATGGAAAAAGTATGTCATCACCTTTATCTGCGCTTTTGCCTAGGAAACGCTCAATGCTATGTATTGCTTATCTCTGTCTGACCGGAGCCTGGCGTTTGCCTTACTAGCCCGGCCTGGCTCAACCATTTGTCACCTTCATGCAAACCGTGTGGTGGGTAGACGAGCCTACAGTAACCGGAAGACTCAAACTTACCGCCGTAGCCGCTTTAGGCTATACCTGTGGCAGTTTCGTCGCTCTGTGGATTTGGAAATGAGACTAAAATGGAAAATGAGCCCGTACTCGGCGGCCTTGTCATATGCAGGCCGGCGCCAATTTACTACACAAACGGTTTCGAGCAAGGCTACTGGTTAATGAGCGATTTGCATTTAGGGGCGCCACAGGTTGACGAGGAAAAGATTCGGCGTGAACTACTGAGAGCAAGAGAAAGAAACGACCGCATCCTAATAAACGGCGATGTTCTTGACCTGATTCTTCCAAAAGACCATAAACGCTACTCTCCTGACGCTTTACATCCGAGATTTCACGGCCGCTCTGACATCGTGAATGCCGTCATAGACTTTGCCACTGAAATGCTTGGGCCATATGCAGACCTTATAGACATGGTTGGTGTTGGCAACCACGAGACGGCTGTGTCGAAGTGGCACTCCAGCGACGTAACGCTGCTACTTGTGAGGGAGCTATATCGTTATCTGTCCGAGAAACAAAAGAAGACGCACATTGTTCATTACGGCGGTTTTACAGGTTACTACGACGCACGTTTTCGCTTCAAGCAAAACGAAAAACTGGACACCAATGGCAAGCGCTGGGTGCTGTTCTATCACCACGGTCATGGCGGCGAATCGCCGGTGACAAAGGGCATGATTGACTTCAACCGCTTGGGCTGGGTTAATGCGGATTGCGTTTGGCTGGGCCATAAACATAATCGCTTCATAGATCACGAAGAACAGTTGGTTTGCCCATTGTCAGGCGATGATGTCATCGTTAAAGACCGTAGGCACATCATGACAGGCTCTTACTTCAAGACATATTGCGGCCAAAGCCAGGAGTCTATTCACAGGGAAGGGCGGCGTTCAAATCATGCGGCAGACAAAGCAATGGCTCCGCGCGGCAAAGGCGGCGCCAGGATCGTAATTCGATTCAACGACACCGAATCAACCAAAAAGCCATACGAGATAGAAGTTACACAGTAGGAGAAAACATATGACACCGTTTCGTTGTCGCTCTTGTGGTGGCTATTGCGCCACACGCGAGCCAGTTAGCGTTTCCGTCTCTATTGATGACAGACGTGAGAGCGTGCGCCTGTGTCCGCGCTGTGCCGGCGAGGAGTTAACTACCCAGCTAGCCCGGCAACCTGCTACAATGAGAGCAGGCTGGTGGGCCGAGCATCAAAGAGGGTCTAGCCATGAGCAGGGGCTACGTCGGCTGGGTTAGATTGCATTGGGTTGAAGAAGGCGTTCACGTTCACCGCTGGCGGGCTATTGCCGGTGGCGACACCTACCCAAGCTGCCAGACCAATATGGACGCCGTAGCACCACGCGAGAACGAGTCAACCCGCGTAGTTTTACCCAAAGGCGAGTTTCCAGTACTCGCTAAACCAACACCACCTGAGCAGCCGGCATGATCGTTCAGTGGTGAACGAAGAAATGATTATGTCATGAGTTGGAGCTTTTCGGCTATCGGTAAACCATCTGCTATTTGTGCTGCTCTTGACGCACAGAGCGCCAAAGAAACTGGCCAGTGCAAGGTTGAGTTTGACTCTGCAATGCCACACTTAAAAGGCTTGGTATTACAGAACTACTCTGCGCTAGATAGTGACTACCCAGAACCAGTTTTACATATTGACGCAAGCGGCTCTGGCTGGTCATATCAAGGCGTAGAGAGGAACCGGCAGTGTAACGTCTCGTTAAAGCATCTGCAAACAAAGCTGGTATAAGAAACATTTTGATTTGACATGCAACGCAAAGTGTGCTACAGTAAGAAGATGGAAATAAAAAGAGCCGCGATTTGCAGTCGCGGCTCCCGAGTCAGTCTGCCGGGGGAGGAGACTTGGTGAGACTCGACCAGCAGTATGCTGGTAATTCAAGTCTACACCACTTCTCTGAGCCTGTCAAGCCGATTCGACAAGAATTTTTCAGGAATCAACATATGCCCCTTTTTGGGCAAACGTGTATGCAATCGAGCGTAACCCTGCGGGGTTCGGTGCCGTGGCTGAGGGTGGCCATCGTCAGAGAAACTGTCCCTCACATCCGTTCAGCGGACGCAGCCCAGAAGAGGCTGGCGACTGAGCGGTCTTATATTGAACCGGCGCTGTGTTTACGTGTACGACGAACAGACACAGTGAACGGCCAGGCAGGTCGTGCCTGGGAAGGACGTGACGGGTGTAACCGAGCAGAACGTCTATAAAAAATCACCGCTCGGCGGACGCGGCTCCCTTCAGGGCTATGCAGCGTTCTCACTGACTCCGCTAGGCGGGGTCGGTGCGCTCACCGCTTTGGGCATGCAGTGGCGCTTTAATCAACTGCTTGTCAATTCTGATTGCCGCTTGCAAAGCACCGAATGGGCTTCTGGACTGTCCACGCTCATCAGTAACCGCAAGCCATTTTTGATCCGATTCCCACCACGAGAGGAGGCTCTTGCCAGTTGTGCCAGACAAAAATTCCCATCGCCCGCCTTGATGAGTAAGCAAGAACAGTTTGGCCTGTTCAGCTGACTTGAAGACGCTGCGATAGAGCTTGCCCGGAAGCCTGGTATCCTTGTACTTGACGTATTTCTTTTCAAGCTTACGATTCTTGTTGCTCATAACGAGTCTCTTTCTTAACATCTAGCGCCAACTTCTTCAGCTTGCCAATTACTGAGCCGTCTCGATGCGCCGGATGAGGGCACGAGAAGACTTTGTATCCGCAGTCCCATGCCGGCTCTTGGATAGCCCTGTAGAAGCCAGCCGCAGCCTCGCCACCAAACAGTATCACAATATCTGGCTTATGCTTCACAAGAATACGCCAAATATGTTCGAGGTCGGGCGGAAACTTGTCTGACGGCTTGCTGCCCATGAGTGGTGAGGCGTTCTCCCAAACAATGTTTTCATAACAAAACTCTTCGCCGAACGCCGCCCTGAGCCGCCGCCCGGTCTGGCAGCCGAAAAACAGCATGTCGCGCACAAAGTCTGAGCTATCCTTGCCGTGCTCTATGTAGTAATCGAGCGTGCGTTTGGCGCTGGCAACATCGTTGAAGTATTGGTTCTGTAGGAACGCGACGATTTTCTTCATGGGTTTTGTTTCCTGTAAGCCTCTTCGTATTCTTTCCAGAACGCATCGTGACACGGGCATTGGCAGCCGCCGCCAACGCAAACCTCGTCCTTGTCTTCGGCGCCGCATTTCGTGCAGTACGCTCCTGGCCAACCACTCCACCAGTGATTGCCAACGCCCTCGCCGTGCAACTCGTGCATTGCTGGGCACGGTCTCTTTTCCAGCTGGGCGCAGGTTGATATATGTTCAGGCACTGACTTTCTCTACTTTGCTGGCCTCGATTTGTAGGCTGGCGAAGGCTTCTTTGTCGTAGGCGTCTAGTTCAAGTATACGATGCGTTTTATCGCATGACAGATGTGGCGGGTCGCACTCATTTTCGTAGGAACGAGACATTGGCTCATAAGTGCCAGTTTTAACAAACCGCATTCCAATAACGCCCACCACCTTGCCGGCGTATTGGCTTTCTTCATTTCAAATCCTTCGTTCACCACTGAACGATGAAAAGCAGGCCGACCGGGCAGTCCGCGTTGTCTGCCTTTGGCGCGGCTATTCTGAACGTCGCAACACGTCCAGCAGGTTAACCTGCTCATCAAGTCTAACATATAAATCTGGACTTGTCAAGTCGAAATGCGTGCCACAAGCACTTTCGCGGGAAGAACTTGCGACCAAATCTTGCGCCACGGCCAGAATCTCAACTCCTTCCTTGACAACGCCGAATTTGTGTGTCATACTAGTGTACAGTTACGAACAAAGCTCAAGTGGAGACGTGCAATGTACGAAGGACGTAGGGGCCGGAAGCATAAGAGGCGTGGGCATCATGGAGCCTGCACGTTTTGCGGCAAGACGCACACTAAGGGGAAGACGCGCGGCGACAGTTGCCGTGGTCACAAGATGAGGGTTATGCAATGAGTGAAAGCGAAGCTGTTGTCAAGAAGCCGCGCGGCTTTGCGGCGCTGAGTGTTGAGCGGCGGCGCGAGATTGCTTCAAAGGGAGGCAAGTCGGCGCAGGCTGCTGGTGTAGGCCACCGCTTTACGCATGAAGAGGCTGTGGCGGCAGGCACAAAGGGCGCTCGGAAGGCCGGCGAGAACGGGACTCGCCACAAGTATACGCACGAGCAAGCGGTTGCAGCCGGCAAGCTTGGGGTTCAGGCAAGGCTTGCTAAGCAAGCGGAGGCGCCAGTTGAAGCGAGTCAAGTTTCTTGAGGACGGCGAGCCGCAAGCTTTCAAGATTGACGTTGACATGAAAAATATGCAGATGATGCACTGTATACAGTGGCGCTGTCAAGAAACTGAAACCTGCAAAGAGTGCG
>Ga0307475_10002966_pt1 | contig 10270 bp, 7 predicted proteins | sample atmos_gasesECM1C_FD_203317 | JGI IMG/M metagenome (GOLD analysis project Ga0307475, IMG submission 203317) | Hardwood forest soil microbial communities from Morgan-Monroe State Forest, Indiana, United States - atmos_gasesECM1C_515 | ecosystem: Environmental > Terrestrial > Soil > Temperate...
CGTCGGGCCGCGGCATTGGCGCTGCGTCATTTAGTCGATCTCGGACATCGAGAGATCGCTTTTATGCGTGGCGCGAAGCAAAGCGTGGATGCCGACTCGCGTTGGGATGCAATTTGCAAAGAAGCCAAAAAGCTGGGAATCAGGATGCGGCGCGAACTGATCGTGCAACTCCAGGGAGGCGATCCCACTCCCAATCTGGGCTACCCTTTTGCCAAACAGCTCCTGGCGCGCAAGCAACCCTTCACAGCTTTGTTTGCTTACAACGATATTTCCGCCATCGGCGCAATTGCAGCTTTCCAGGAGCATGGAGTTCGTGTGCCTGAAGACGTATCAGTGGTTGGCTTCGATGACATCCACGCAGCAGGCTATATCAATCCTCCGCTCACGACCATTAAACAGCCCTTGCAATACATGGGGGAAATGGCAGCGCGAACACTGATTGAAAGGTTAGAAGGACGCACGAAAGATGTGGCAGAAATCATGATTGAACCCGAGCTGATGGTGCGCCGATCTACTGCAGGTTGCGGCCCTCAGTCAGCTCTGTCAAAGGACACATTCAAAATACCCTCGGGAGCGATGCAATCAGAATCGAAGTTAGCGATTGTCCGCAGGAAGCTCGATGCAACGTCGTGACACTGTTTCCGCACGATTCGCGTGTGTGAAGTTATACCGAAGTTGTACCGAGCGATCACCTCAAGATACTGATAAGCGCATGATTTCAAAATGGGGCTCCACATGCAATTTCATTCGCTGAATCTTAATCAGTAGGTTGAAGGTTCGATTCCTTCCGCGCTCATCAAACCCCGCTTTCTCTGCGGTATTCGACATGTACGCAGATGGTCCACGTTAAGTTCAAGCTCGACTACCAGGTGATTGTGCTGCTATCACCAACGGCTGAATTGTCTCACTCAGTGGCAGGGTTACTCGGAATAACGAACCCTTTTCTAACGTACTCTCCACTTCAATGCTGGACTGATGGGCATCAGCGATCCATTTTGCAATCGAGAGTCCGAGTCCGGCGCCGTTCATCTCTCGCGATTTATCTGCGCGATAAAATCTTTCAAATATGTGAGGTAGGTCCTGCGGCGATATTCCTGCACCGGAATCAGTGACCTCGAGGACTGCGGAAGTTGCGGTTGACTTCAGTAACAATGAGATCGAGCCCCCATATGGCGTGAATTTCGTGGCATTGTCCAAGAGAATCCACATCAGCCGACGCAACGCTTGTCGGTCGGCATAGACAAGAACGCTGTGATCTGGCGCGGAGACTGCGAGTGAAAGATTGTGGCTCTGCGCTAGCGATGCAGCGCTTGAGCCCTCCTCACGCACGAGTTCGGAAAGGTCAACAATCGAACGGCTAAGCTCCATGGAATGAGCGTCCGATCTGGCAAGCATCAACAGGTTCTCTATTAAATCACCGGTAGCTTCAGCTTCGACAAGTATGTCCCGAACAAGTTCTTCATATTCCTCCGGGCTTCGTCGCTTTTGCAGGATTAATTCCGCGGTTGTGCGAATCATGGCAATCGGGGTTCTCAAGTCATGCGAAGCGTCGGCAGTGAACTGAGTGATCTTTTTGAACGCAAGATCGAGGCGCCCAAGCATGTCGTTCAAGGTTTCTGAAAGAACTCTTAACTCATCCCGCGCTTCCGGAATGGTCAGGCGGCTGGAGAGGTTCTGTTCGCTGATGGACCGAGCAGTCTTGGCAATATCGTAAACCGGGCGCATAGCCCGTCCGCTCAGCCAGTATCCGCCGACTCCCGATATAAGTATCACAATGGGAAAAATACTGACAGCGATCCACCTGAAGCGATCAAGGATATGGTAGAAGGGATTCACAAAACTCACGAGCTGTACTGAGTAATCCTGTCCGGATTTTTCAACGGTGGAAGACAACCAGCGGAGTTCGTTTTCTTCTCGATGAATGGTGTTGTAGTGCAGGCCGCTATGTGGTCGCGGAGCTTCGCTTGGAATGTCCATGCGAGGCATCGTCGGTGTGCGATAGACCCACACGCCTTGCGAATCCAGAACCTGGTAAAGCTCGCCCCCGAGACGCACGCCGGAATGTTCGACGAAAAGATCGTGAAGCTCGCGAGAGGTATGCACTTGCGGGTATTGCAACAGGAAGTTCTGAATGCCCTGAAGGCGTGTTGCAAGGGCCTTGTCAACGGTCGCATGGATTGAGGCGCGCATCCCAACATACATTCCGACGGAAGATGCCAGGAAGGTGACGCTCATGACAGTGAGATACCACGCCGTCAGTCGTACTCGAATCGGCAGAGCCCTCACGATTCTCCATCCTGTTGCAGACGATATCCGAAACCCCGAACGGTATGGATGAGTTTGACTTCGTGCTGATCGTCGATTTTTGCCCGCAACAGCTTCACAAATGCTTCGACGGTATTTGGTTCAACCCCGTCTTGCCCGCCCCAGACACCCTGGATAATCGTCTCGCGGCTGAGGATTCGATTGGGTCGTCGCATGAAGAACTCCAGCAGAGTATGCTCCGTTTTCGTAAGAGAGATGGTTTTGCCCGCCCTTGTGACCTCCCCAGTTGCGGGATTCAATTTGAGATCACTGACTTGCAACTGCGCACCCTGAAGGACGGGGCCGCGGCGAGCGACCGCTCGCAGTCGAGCCATAAATTCGGCGAGAGCGAAAGGCTTGGTGAGATAGTCATCTACGCCCAGATCGAGCGCGCGTACTGTGTCCGAGACAGTATCCCGGGCTGTGAGCACCAATATGGGTACTTGGTTCCGAGCCTCGCGGATTTTCTTCGCGACCGCAAAACCATCGATGTCAGGCAGCATGAGATCCAGAACAACGGCATCGAAGGCGCCGGCTTGCACTTGTGCGAGCGCATCCTTACCTGTGAAAGCGAGCACCGCAGAATGGGTCTTTTCTTCGAGTGCACGCTTCAGCATCTGAGCCATATTCCGCTTGTCTTCGACAATCAGAATGCGCACTTCCTTCGCCCGCCTTGACGCTACGAGCTTAACCGAGCATGCAAGATTCGAACGAGCAATTTGTTGGCTTTTTCAGCCAATTTTCAGCTTTCAGCAACTTTTCAGTCTCGGTCCTTACAATCGGTGCGCTGGCCGATGCCCGCAGAAGCGCCGAGTTCCGGCAAATTGTACGCGCTGTATATCCGGCTTTGCTGGCTGCGGTCAAGAGCGTTCGGCAGAGGTGAACGATGGAGAGTTCTTTGAGGTCTCGCATCGGTTGTGCTGTTGCGATCGCCTTCTTGCTGCTGATCTGTGTTATTGCAACATCTGTGAGCGCGCAAGTGGTCGGGGCAATCCTCTCGGGTTCGGTAACCGACAGCACAGGCGCCGCAGTTCCAGGTGCCCAAGTCACCGCGACCAGCGTAGATAGCGGAATTGCGCGCTCCGTGCTGACAAACGACAGCGGCTTTTACAACATCCCGAACCTCGCGCCGGGAACGTATTCCATTTCGATTTCCGCAGCCGGTTTCGCGACTGTACAGAATCCAAGTCTGGCGCTGACGGTCGGCGAGAAGGAAGCTTTCAACGTCCAATTGCCGCTCGCGAAAGTGGCGCAACAGGTGGAAGTGACCGGGGCCGCACCAGCGATTGAACTGGCGAGTTCCGAGATCAGCGACGTCGTCGACGGCACAACTACCCGTGAGCTCCCGCTCAACGGTCGCGACTGGACACAGTTAGCCGCGCTCCAGCCGGGAATAGCCAATATCCGAACGCAACCGTCTGCCACCGGACTGAACAATCGCGGCAATCGCGGTTTTGGCAGCCAACTGACAATCAATGGCGCACGTCCGCAGCAGAACAACTATCGCATCGATGGAATCAGCGTGAATGATTACGCCAATTCTGCGCCGGGCAGCACTCTCGGCCTCAGCCTGGGTGTGGACGCGATCCAGGAGTTCTCCGTTGTTTCCAGCAATTACTCGGCCTCGTATGGTCTGACTTCAGGCGGCGTTGTCAATGCCAGTACCAAAGCGGGAACCAATGCATTCCACGGCACTGCCTACGAATTCCTGCGCAATGACAAGCTGGACGCGCGCAACTACATCGACACCATACGTCCACCTTTCAAGCGCAACCAGTTCGGCGCTGCCCTCGGCGGTCCCATTGTGAAGAATCACACCTTTTTCTTTGTCGATTACGAGGGCCTGCGCCAGGTTCTGTCCACCACCAATATCGTTACTGTGCCATCGAATAATGCGCGCAACGGCATCCTGACAACCAGCAAAACGCCCATTACAGTCAGTCCCGCTGTGAAACCGTATCTCCCGTTATGGCATGTGCCGGATCCGGGAACCGAGCAGGGCGATGTCGGCACCTACACCTTCGTGGGCAAGTCCTATACGCCCGAGAATTTTGTCACTGGCCGTGTCGACCAGAGCTTCTCCGACCACGACAGCGCTCACGCTACTTATCTCTTTGACAGCGCCACCACTTCTCTGCCCGATAACCTCAACGTACTCGCTAATAGCAACAGCACGCGGCGGCAGACATTCTCCATCGAAGAAAACCACATTTTTTCGGCGGCTTTCGTCAATGCGGTGCGGGTCGGCCTCAATCGCGTGGTTGCGCAGACCTTGAACACGAGTCCCGGAGCGAACCCGCTGGGCACGGATCAGTCCCTGGGCGCCGGGCCTGGGCTCTACGCTCCGCAGATCCAGGTTGGGTCAGGGATTACGCCATTTCAAGGTGGCCTGAACGGGACTTCTTTCGCAAACTACGGTTTCACGACCCCTCAGCTCTATGACGATGCCTTCGTTACCAGAGGTCGGCACGCGCTGAAGTTCGGTTTTGCTTTCGAGCGGATCCTGTCAAACATGACGTTGACTGCCTCCCCAGACGGCATATTCCGCTTCAACACCCTTTCCGATTTCCTGCAGAACAAGCCGCTGTCGTTTCAGATCCAACTGGGCGGCGCCAGCCCGCGCGATCTGCGGCAGAACGCGTACGGAGGATATATCGAGGACGACTTCCGGGTGCTGCCGAACCTCACTATCAACGCCGGAGTGCGCTACGAACCCGCCTCAGTGCCCACTGAGACACACGGAAAAATTGCGAACCTCCGCACCATCAGCTCGCCACAGGTATTCACCGGCGATCCGTACTTCAATAATTCGACGCTACGCAACGTCGAGCCGCGCGTCGGCTTCGCCTGGGACCCGTTCAAGACTGGGAAGACTGCGCTGCGTGCCGGCTTCGGTGTCTTCGATATGCTTCCTCTCATTTATCAGTTCAATCTGATGGACGGCTTCTCGGCGCCATTCTTTCTGTTTCCCACCGTGTCGTCCTTGCCCGTTGGCTCCTTTCCCACTGGATCGCTTCCGCTCATTAAGGTAGGCAGCGGTTTGCGGGCCGACTTCGTCGATTTCAATCCGCCACGCTCATACGTGATGCAATGGAACTTTAATGTCCAGCAACAACTGGCTCCCAGTCTGACCATGATGATTGGGTATGTGGGCTCACATGGAGTGCACTTGCCGTATCGGACCACGGACGCTAATGCGGTGCAGCCGACCCTCACTCCGGCGGGGTTCTTGTGGCCGTGTGGCGGGGCGATCGTTAATGGCATCTGCTCCAAGCCCGGAACGGGAACAAAGATCAATCCAAACTTCGGGCAAATCGATGGGCAGATTTTCACTGCCGATTCTGTCTATGACGGTCTGCTGTTTTCGATAAAGAAAGCGATGGCACACGGGCTGCAGGTGCAGGGTTCGTTCACCTGGTCGAAGAGTCTCGATACAAGCTCATCGGTCATCGCTGGTGGGCCATTTCAGAACTCGATTTCAGGAAGCCTCTTCGCGGTCCCATTGCGCGGGCCCTCGGATTTCAATATTGGGCGCAATCTAGTGATCAATGGCCTCTGGCGACTGCCTGGGCAGTACTCGAACAGGCTGCTACGCGGGGTAGCCTCCGGCTGGGAAGTCGGCGGCATTTTCCAAGTCAGCGACGGTCTGCCCTTCACCCCTCAGATCTCCGGCGATGCACTGGGTTTGACCACCACCAGCACCATCGATCTGCCGAATCGCATCACAACAGGTTCCTGCGCGACGGCCGTGAATCCCGGCAATTTCACCGCTTACCTCAAGACCCAATGCTTCACATTCCCAAATCCCAGCACGCTCCTGGGCAATGCCGGTCGCAATAGTCTCGTCGGGCCCGGTGTGCTGGACCTCGATTTCTCGCTCTACAAAGATTTTCCTCTGGGTTTCATCTCCGAGGCATCGAAGCTGCAATTTCGTAGCGAATTCTTCAACGCCACGAATCACGCTGATTTCGAGCCGCCGATCAGCAACAACAAGCTTTTCGATACTAAAGGCAATCCCATTGCAGTTGCCGGAAAACTCGACACTATGGCGATACCGGCGCGCCAGATTCAGTTTGGTCTGAAAATCATCTGGTAACTCAACCTTTTCGGAACTGGCGATGAATAAAATTCGCATTTCAGTGTTGCTCCTGAGCTTGGTCGGCACCTTCCTGTTCTTAAACAGACTGAGCGTTGCGCAGGAGGTACCAACGGATGAGACCATCCCCAGAATCGCTACGAATCAAGAAGCCAAAGACACTGAGACGAAGCTGGATCTGATCCAGCAAGAGCTCGAGGAGGAGGCGCAAGAGACCACCGTTCTTGCTTTCCAGGAACAATACAAAGATCGAATACACATCGACCGCTTTCTATATCCCAGCGACAAGCAATTGGTTCCGGGCTATGTGTTTACTTCAGCGCATCTGGACAAGAATAAAAAGTACCCAGGACTAGTGATCGTTCACGGCGCGTTCCACGGACGCCTCGACTGGCGCTTCTTCGATCTGATCGATTTTGCCGTGTCGAAGGGCTACGTCGTCATATTCCCGGACTATCGAGGCAGCCGTGGCTACGGAGATGTGATTTACAAAAATGATTACGGGATCAGCGATACGGCTGATGTACTGGCAGCGGCTGACTACCTGGTGAAATCGCGCCCCTACGTTGATCCCAACCGCCTTGGGATCTTTGGACACAGCAGGGGTGGTATGGTTACGTTGCTGGCGATAGAGCATTCTCCCAAGAAGTTCAAAGCGGCCGTAGATGTTGCTGGTCTCGCCGACTTCCTGGCGTTTATGGCATACAAACCTGACTTCCGTCGGATGGAAACCGCCAGCGAGTCCTATTTCAAGGGCAAGTTACCCTCGGAAAACCTGGGGCCATACATGGAAATCTCGCCCCTCAATCATGTCGATGAAATCGAAACCCCTCTTTTTATTGCCGCAACCACCGGAGACAAGACCGTTCCTCTGACTTTGCACACTGGCAGACTGGTCGACGCGCTGAAGGCCCGAGGCAAAATATTTGAAGTCAAGATCTATGATCAAGCGCCGGGCGATCACATTTTCCTGTTCGGAGACAGCGAAGAGAGGCGCGATCTCTTTCAGCGGAGTTTTGATTTCCTGGGTAAGTATCTCAAGCCTTGAAAAGATCAAGCAAAGCAAGCTATGTCATGAAAATCTGCCGCTCCCTCTTGACCAGCTTAGTCCTGCTTTGGTGTGCGCTGCCGGTGTATGCACAGGCACCTTATTCACAGTTGCTCTCCCAAGGTCCACTCACGTTGTTAATTGCCTATAAATGCAAGCCGGAAAATCGAGTGAAGTTGCGAGATCGGATGATTGACTCCGAAATTGCCAATTTGGCGAAGTGGAAGCAGGCGGGCCTGCTCGCAGGGTACCGCATTCTTTTTAGCAGATATCTCGACACTGACAACTACGATATGTTGTCTTTTTTGAGTTTCAAGAGCTATTTAGAAGTCTCACAATGGAAAAGCGTCGAGCAAACGTCGCCCGGCGGACTTTCCCAAGTTGCTCTTACACTCGTTACCTCTGCCACAACCTATGCGATGGATCGCGTACGTTATGCTGCCCCAACGCAACCTCAAACATCGAAAAAAGAGCCGGTCTTCCTGATTGTTTCATATGATTACAGCGTCTCGGCAGACCAATACGTCTCATATCTCGACGGCTATGTCCTTCCACAATTGAACGGTTGGATGCAAGAGCAGGTTCTGTCTGGGTATGACATTTACCTGGCCAGATACGCTGCAGGTCGACCCTGGAGTAGCATGCTCGTTCTCGAGTACGCCGACGATGAAGCTCTAGGTAAACGCGAATCAATTGTCGCGAAGGTCAGAAGTCAACTTCAGGGAAATGCAGAGTGGAGGGCGCTCAGCGAACACAAACAGTCGGTGCGCGTAGAGAAAGAGGCGATTATTGCAGACCAGCTTGCCCCCAGATGAAACCTTATGCGGTAAGTTCGGGACCAAGGTGGAGAATGCAGGAATTGGAGCAACCCTTGCATGAATTCATCGGAAATGCTCAAGGCTTCTCTTTTTTCTGTAATTGCGATCTTCGCAGGTTCGGCGCAACTTCTGGGTGCGAGATGTGAGGATCTGCAAAAACTCAGTTTGCCGAACGTCACAGTATCCTCCGCCGTCAACGTTCCTTCAGGATCGTTTACACCTCCAGGATCAACAATTGCGCTTCATGTTCAAGAATTTTGCCGCATCTCGGCAATGGCGAAACCCGTATCGGAATCAGTCATCAATTTCGAACTATGGATTCCGCCGGCGGGGCGATGGAACCATAAGCTCGAAGGCGTCGGTAACGGCGCTTACATTGGAGCAATCAGCTATGGCGCCCTTGCAAATGCGGTCGAGCGAGGCTTTGCTGCCGCCAGTACCGACACGGGGCATACCGAAAGCGACCTGTCGTTCGCTATAGGGCACCCGGAACGAATTGTCGATTGGGGCTACCGCGCCGTGCATGTAATGACAGATGCGGCAAAGCTGATCATCCGTGACTACACCGGAACTCTTCCTCGACACTCCTACTTCAATGGCTGCTCGACCGGAGGAGCACAAGCGCTCTCAGAGGCGGAACGTTTTCCCGCAGACTATGACGGAGTAATCGCGGGCGACCCCGGCAATGACCGCGTGCACTTGAACGTTGGATTCTTATGGGCGTTCGCTGCAACCCATGATGCGAATGGAAAGTCGATTCTGCCCGCGTCCAAATTGCAGTTGCTGTACGGAACGGTGATCTCAGCATGCGACGCGATCGACGGAGTCAAAGATGGCATTATCTCCGATCCGCCGGCGTGCCGGTTCGATCCGGGAAGCCTGCTCTGCCGGGGCGATGAAACCGACAGTTGTTTGACGTCCTTACAGGTGGAAGCGGTAAGAAAGGTTTATCAAGGTCCGCGAAATCCCAGAACTGGCGAGCAGATCATTGCCGGATATTCTCCTGGCAGCGAAGACCCACCCGGAGATGAGTATCACGGTTGGAAAACTTACATTACCGATCCGAAGGAACCGATGCGGATCGACTTCTGGAGAGATTGGGTCTTCAATAATCCAAATTGGGACTGGCGGACGTTCGACTATGATCGCGACGTGGCCTATGCCGACGAGAAGCTTGCATCGGTCAACGCCAGCAGTGCGGATCTGAAGCCATTCAAGGCGCGCGGGGGAAAGATCTTGATGTACTCTGGCTGGGCCGACCCCGTCGGTCCAGCCTTGGATGCCGTGCAGTATTACGAGAGAGTGACTTCAGCTATGGGTGGTCGTAGCCAGACTCGAGATTTTTTCCGGCTATTCATGGTTCCCGGAATGGGCCACTGCGCCGGCGGTGTCGGTCCGGCAATATTTGGGGGCGCGCGGGGCGGAAACGATCCGCACCTCGTTCCGCCGCAAATAAATGTGGATCCGGACCACGATCTGCTGAGTGCGCTCGATCGCTGGGCGGAGAAAGGTACTGCTCCCGATCACATCTTCGCGATGCATCTGGGACCGAACAACGTGCCTGACCGTACGCGACCGCTTTGTCCCTATCCCTCCAAAGCCACATGGAATCGGCGGGGAAGTACGGACGAGGCGAGAAACTTTACGTGTACTGATGAGAAGCTCCCGCGCGCAGTCGGCGAACAGTAGTTCGAGGATGCACGCGCTCCGGATGACGATTTTTCTGGTAATTGATCCGCAAACGCGCTTCGCCGTACTAATTCACAACCGCCATAACTTCCGGGTTGCCCGTCATTTGCTCACAGTGGTTCATTAGCATCAATGACCTTCAACTTCTCAATTGAAGTTATCAGGAATAGTTCAACCGCTTTAGCTACCCGCAATCTCCAATAACTCATTGGCGTGTAGCTTTGCCCAATCCTTTAGCAACAATGGTTCGCGACCTAGAATTTTCTTCGTATCGTCCACTACCGTTCCAATGTAGGCCATTCTTCCGTGTTCGAC
>Ga0307475_10002967_pt1 | contig 10270 bp, 11 predicted proteins | sample atmos_gasesECM1C_FD_203317 | JGI IMG/M metagenome (GOLD analysis project Ga0307475, IMG submission 203317) | Hardwood forest soil microbial communities from Morgan-Monroe State Forest, Indiana, United States - atmos_gasesECM1C_515 | ecosystem: Environmental > Terrestrial > Soil > Temperate...
GTAGCCTTCGCGTTCCTCTCCAAGAACAAAATGAGCGAACGTCTTCGCTACGCCGCGTGGGCCTTCCTCGCTTTTTTGGCGGTCGCTATCGGAATCGGCTGGCTGATGTATCCGTTTTCCCGCTGAACTGGGAAGTGCTGGATTCGGTACGACAAAACCACCGGCGTTCTTAATGTTTCCTGAGAAAAAGGGAACGCTCTGGCTACCCAGCGCGCTGAAATCGTCGACATTTCCGTAGAAATTCCAGCGATCCCTGGAACTCGCCGGTGCCAGAAGGATCGCTTCCGCGACTGCCAAGCACGCCCCAGGGCAGTGCGGTTTGCCTCGCCACGATAGAGGTAACCTTCCAGCCCTCGAGCGTCTGGCCAAAGCCCTTTCTGCCCGGGAGAGCGTATGTGACAGTATCCGTGAAGCGCTGGCGGATGTCGAACTCGCTGTTCGAGTATCCGAGCCGCTGGTTGAACGGACTCCCACTTGGCCCGCCGCGCTCGCCCGTGGATTGATCAAGCGCATGAGACCAGGTGTAGCCAATCGTGTAGGCCAGCCCGTGCATGTTGCGTTGGGTTAGCGCGATTTGCATCCCGTGATAGTCGGAGACAAACGGATTCGAGACGGTATAGATGTAGGAGAGATACGGGTACTGCGCGGCGTAGGGACGCGTGAGTTGGATTGCCGATCCCCCCGCGACGCCCGGGCTGCAAGCCGTTCCCAAGGCTTTTTTGGTGCCGTTAAACACCGCGAAGCAGGTGCCGAGTTGGCCGCTGCCTCCCAAGCCCGGCGTGGCTCCGGTTGTGCCTGTCCATCCCGCACCGATTTGCGGTGTATTGGTGTATTCCAATCCCAGGAGTTTGTCGGCGCGATTCCCGACGTAATCCAACGATAGGGAAAGGTTATTCGTGATTGACCGCTAGATGCCGAGTGACCACTGCATCACGTAGGCACTGCGGAGATTCTCGTTTGTGGCCTGCGCGGTGCATAGCTTGTCGGTTCCGCACTTGAGTTGGGTCGTGTCGCTTGATGCGGGATAGATGTTGCCGCGGTAGAGTGCCGCGCTCTGATTCCAGTTCACCTGTGCTGGACTGAGTGAGAGCCCCGAAGCCGCAATCGTCCCTGGACCCGGTGCACAGTTTCCACTCGCCACTGTCGGTGTGCAGATTTGGAATCCTGAAGGGTTCGTGCCTAACCCGGTGACGGGATCGTTCTGGTTCTGCTGAGAGAGAAACTCCCACCATGTTGGTGTCACGTAGATAACCGTGCCGCCACCACGAACCACGGTCTTGCCATTGCCAGCTATATCCCAGGCGAATCCCAGGCGCGGAGCGAAATTATTTTTATCGGCGTTCCACATCCGCTTAGTATTGACTCCCAACTGGAGGAAACCGTCAGTCGGAGTCCAATTCGCCAGGAGGTTATTCGCTTCGTCGATTGCACAGAACATCTGACTCTTGAATGCTTCATAGAATCCCTCCAAAGCTGAAAATGGCCGTGACTTCATCGGCCCGATTGAGCCTATGTCCCTATGGAAATGGTTCCTGGGATGCTGGAGGAGGGTTCTATGTTCGGAGTGCGGAACACAACAACAGTACATCGCGTGAACTGCGGATAAAACTTCTTTGCTGGCTGCCCGAAGACTCTTGCGGTGACGTGACGTGTAACCTTGGAGGTGTAACCGTAGCCGTAAGCTGAGCGGTTACGGTGCTGGCAGCTTCCCCCATCAGGTATGACGGAGCTGTGAAGTCGTTTGAGGGGTTATCGATCAGCCTTGCCAATTCGGGAAGCTCGCTACATGCTATTGCCGACAGGAGGACTGCCAGCACAAAAAATCGAGAGACGTTGCTTTTGAATCGGCGGCTCATAATTCGAGACTTTATATGGCCAAGTGAACGCAAAAACTCCACTGGACTCACCCCAATGCAACGCCCCTAGAACTCTGCGCCGTCTTTTATCATTTTCGGCGGGCAGCGTCAATGTCCCTTGGCCCGTTCAAGATGTTTGGTTGAGCTTGCGATGAACCCTCTCGCTGAGCAGGATCATCGGCCATGGCCCTTGCCAATGCGGCCCTGGATCATGATGCAGGTTTGGCACGATCTCCTCTTCGCTCATTGGAATGTTTGGCCTGCCGCGATCCGGCCTCTTGTTCCGCATCAGCTCGAGCTCGATATATTCAGCGGCGACGCCTGGATCAGCATCACGCCCTTCCATATGTCGTTGCGCTTGCGCGGACTGCCTCCGCTGCCAGGGATGTTCGATTTTCCCGAACTCAATTGCCGCACATATGTGAACGTTGGAGGCAAACCGGGCATTTGTTTCTTCAGCCTGGACACCGCGAATCGAGCGGCGGCGTGGGGAGCGAGACGCTTCTATCACCTGCCCTATTTCCATGCGCAAATGCGAGTAGAGAAACACGGCGATTCGATTTCGTACTTATCGAAGCGCGGAGAAGCTGTCTGGCGCGCGACGTATGCTCCCGTTTCACCGGCGCAGCGCGCTCAGCCCGGCTCGCTCGACTATTTTCTCGCGGAACGCTATTGCCTCTATACGGTTTGGAAAGGCAGAACGTATCGCGGCGACATTCATCACGTGCCGTGGCCGCTTCAACCCGCATCCGTGAAAATCGAAGAAAACACCGTTGCGCAGGCGGCCGGTATTCAGATCTCGCCCACTCCCACCGCTGTCTCATTCGCCCGCGAACTGAAAGTCCTGCTTTGGAACCTCGAGCGCATCAGCTAAATCGATTTGTAAGCGAGCACTAACTCCGCGAGGGCCCTTCTCACTTTGTGGCCTTATCGCGTTCCCTCGGGGCTTGCCAGAAATGCGCTACGCAATTCGCATGCATCCGATAAAATGATCGGATAAAATCAATATGCCACAACGCAAAGCCGAGGTAGCTCAGTTGGTAGAGCGGCGGTTTCGTAAACCGCAGGTCCCCGGTTCAAGCCCGGGCCTCGGCTCCAACTCTCAATAGGTCACCCTGGTGGCCGAGAGCCTCGAGACTCGTGGCTTCATCGATAGCCTGGGGCCCGTCAAGGATGCCATCGGCGAATGGCACGATTGGGAGGAGCTCATCGCTATTGCTTCCGATTTAGACGAGCACGGGCCGAACTGCAAACTGGTTCGTGAGCTCAAAACGATCAGCGATCGCAAGTACGAACGTGCGCTTTCTCTGACAAACGAGATTGAGGAAGAATTATCTCCGCGGGTCCGACGGAGCCAGAAGACAAATCTCCACGGGCCCTCCAGAGAAGGCGTCTGCCTCCGTCTGTGATACCGTGCGCGTGTTGAGACATCCGTCGGGAACTTCTTGAGTATCTGCCAGTTAATATTTAGGATGTTCGTCCCGCGATTGAGGATTACCCAACGGCGGAGTGGTCTGCCGTTCGTAGAAGATGCGAGGTGCGCTGCGCCAGAGGTTCTAGGCTTAGCTTATTTAGAGGCTTCGGCTCCGGCCCCTATCCCCGATGGTTTGGCGAGTGTGTCGCGATACTCGATTGCTTCCGAAGGGATGCAGAGCGTTTCTTCGAAGTCCTGGTCCCTCATCCAGTAGTAATTTGCTTTCAGAAAGACCCAGGGCTTCGTATAAAGCTTCGGATCGTCGAGGGTGGCCATCAATTGTATGTTGTACTGGTCGGCACGCGTGTAACGCTCTTCGATATGGGCGTTCTTGCTACGCGGATGGCCGTTCTCATCGAGCCAGGCTCTTTCGTCGAACCCTGTTGAATCGATCACGAAAGTGTTGTCGCCATCCCAGTGGCCCACCGAATATCCGTAATAGCGGGAATCGGGTGCTCCTTTGGCGTCTACGTCTTTGGGAAGGTCCCGCCCGTCCATCCAGATTTCACGCCATACGCGCTGCTGCTCAAACATGATGAACATGCGGTTCTGCCCGGGCTGAAAGAGCATTCCTCCCCGGCTGCTCACCGCGTGGTTCAGAAGGTCGCGCGGGAACCCGAGCGGATCGCAGTTGATGAAGGGGTCGTTCGAAGCAAACGTTTTGACGTCAGACTCGCGAGCGCCACCTTGCACGTAGGCGTGATTCTGCTTGAATCGCGCTTCGCCCGCGGGAGTCATCGGAGGCATGGGGTCGCGGGAAACGGTTTGCGGCCCTACCCAGGCGCCGGTGAGGTCGTGTTTCGGCGCAGGGCCGGGCGGATTCGGCATTTTGGGAACGCCCTCGACAAGATAGCCATCCTGCACTTCGTGTCGCGGCCGAGCCTGACCTTGCCCTTGGGCCATTGCGGCTAACGAAAGCGCAAGTACGGCCAGCGAAGCTACGATTGTTTCGGCCACCGGATTTCGCATTTGGAAGGGTCTCCTTCTTTAAGGGACGTTTCCCTACTTGCCGTTCTTTTCTTTCGTGTAATCGTCTTGGCGGTAATCGCTTTTGTTCCCGGCGTCTCCGCCCAACTGAGTATCATGCAACGTGCTGCCATCGGAGAGCACGATCTTATTGAGGCGTCCGGCAGGGTTGCCATTTTTTGAAGGATACAAGAAGACGGTGATCGTGTCCCCGGGGCCTATGGAACTCTTGCTCCAGCCGATAAGCTTGAGCGCCTCGGGACTGGCCGTTTCGCAGACCCAATGCACCACAGTTCCTTTGTCGTCCTTCACATCGAAATCAATCAGGCTGTGGGGGTTGGACCAAAGGAATTTCGTCACCGTTGCTTGCTTGAATTCAACGATCTTGTCTGCGTATGCCACATTCCCGTGATGTGCGACGGCAGGGCCACAGACGCCTACAAGGCCAATGCCCAGGACGAACGCCATGACCAGCTTGCTTTTCATTCGGCACCTCGTAAAAGAGCCTTTACGGTTTGAGCCAAAACCAGGGACTAATATAAGCTGGAATCTCCCTCTTGGCTCCCCAAAAGGGCACGATAATACATCATTTTCTTAGGACTCCGCTGCATTCGTTTTGGTTTCAAGGCTTCGCTGATACGGACGCTGGCTCTCCTCCTTGCGATTAACGGACCTAAGCGCAAAGACAGAAAGCGGGTAGTGTCTTGGTCGCTTGAGCTGCCACCAAGCAATGAGAGTTGAGAAATCCGGCAATAAGGCCAGGACCGCCATTTCTGCCGGCAGTTAACGTATAATCGGCGGGCCACGTCATCAGAAAGCCAAATCAAGCGAGGAGGCGCCCACGATGTCCTTCCGTTCTCTTTGGTCCCGCATGTGTTTTCCTGTTGCTGCCGTTATCGCCGCGTTGATGCTCTCGGGCCAGCCCCTGGCCGCCAAAATGTTTGACAAGAATGCGGATATTGCGGGCACGAAGCTGGATTACAAGGTCATTCTTCCCAATGACTATGACCCGGCTCAGTCCTATTTCGGGATTCTTGCCTTTCCGGGCGGGCCGCAAACCATGGAAATGGTTATGGGCACCGTGATGCGAAATTGGCGTGAACAGGCGGAGAATCTTGGTTACATCGTCGTCGTTCCTGTCGCGCCAAATGGGGATTTATTTTTCGAACAAGGCGACCGCGTGTTTCCGGCGTTTATCGACAAGCTGCTCAAAGACTACAAGATTAAGGACAATAAGCTTCACATCGCCGGCGTTTCCAATGGCGGACTGAGCGCGTTTCACATTGCGTCCCTCTATCCGCAGTATTTTTGGTCGGTGACCGGCCTCCCTGGCTTTCTAGACGACGCGACGCCGGAGCGCGTGCAAGCCCTCTCAAAACTGTGCATCTATATGTACGCGGGAGGATTGGATACGGGTTGGCTCCGAAACGAAGAGCAGCAGGCCGCGAAACTCAAGAGTAAGGGATTTACAGTCGAATTTAACGAGGAAAAGGGACAAGGACACGTCATGCGCACGCTCGAAGGCCCGGGCGCGGCGCGCCTCTTCAAGCAGTTTGAGCAGGCGCGTCAGGGCTGCGGCAAATAAGACGACGTGCTCGGCAGGTAGGCATGCGAAAAATGCTCCATCGCGCGAGGCTTTTAGTAATCGTCCTGGCACAGGCGCTACTCATTTTGTCGGTGACGATCGGTTCTTCGGCAGCGCTCAGTGGAAGCAAGCGGCCACAGCAATCGCCGGTAAAAGATCGGAAAGTCGCAGTGGCCAGCCAGAAAGGGGCACCGGCTGCGGCTCCGCGGCATGACCTTTCCGGAACTTGGGAGCCGGCCAATGGTCCGAGCGAGGGCATCCAGCCTGATGGCGTAAAAGCCATGCCGAATGACGGAAAGCCGGAACATCAGTTGCCGTATTCACCGTACGGATTACAAACCTACAAGTCTCATCACGCACTGTTTGGAACCGACGAGAATCTTCCCGGGAATAATAATGATCCGCGCGACAAGTGCGAGCCGCTGGGATTTCCCCGCATGGATTTTTATAACCTGCGGGAAACGCAAATCCTCCAAAACGAGTACAAGATCGCGATCTTGTACGAGTATGGAACCGTCTGGCGGGTCATCTGGACCGATGGCCGCGAACTTCCAAAGCTGGTCGATGGCGGCGTGCTCATCGGCAAGGAAGTGAAGGAACCGCGTTATTACGGCTACTCAGTCGGGAAATGGGTGGACGATACCACGCTCGTCGTTCAGACGACGGGAATGATGGCAGAGGACAGGGTCTGGCTAGATACGGCCGGCCGCCCCATCAGTGATCAGGTGCACGTGGAGGAGCGGATTCATCGTGTGGACCACGATCATTTGGAGTGGACGGTAACGATCGACGACCCCAAAATGTATTCGAAGCCGTGGGCAGCCATGTACAAGTTTCCGATGAAATTGGAAGACCCTCATCGTGACGTCATGGAGCAGTACTGCTCACCGAGCGAGATGGAAAACTACAATAAACGATTTGCGAATCCGGCGAGTTCCCCGGCGGGCGAAGCGCCAAAGCGTTAGCTTGTGCAGATGGGCTCGCGCGGGAGTTGTTTTCGAAGAGGATTTGCTCAAAAGAAGGGATTGGGCGGATTGCCGGGTTCAGGAAGAATCGATTGTGCGACAACTCCAATCGGCCTAAAATTTGATCAATCTGCGAGTTTCACAGAACGGAATTCCCGAAGCGGAGGCGATCGCCATGAGAAGTAAAGTTATCGCGGCCCTAGTGCTGGCTGTCGGTGTGGTGAGCTTTTCCGTGCCGCTTATGGCACACCACGGAACTGCGGCGTTCCAGAACGATAAGAAGGTCACCGCGACGGGAACCGTCGCTGAGTGGCTGTGGTCCAATCCGCATTGCCTGCTGAGCGTCGATGTGAAGGGCGACGACGGCAAGGTGGTACGCTGGGTCGGCGAGACCCAAAATCCGGTCAGTATGACCAATGTTGGGTGGAGTAAGGCGGCCATTAAAGCCGGCGATGAAGTGACTATCACGATTCTTCCGGTCAAGAATGGAATGCCGCTCGGGCGCCTGGTCTCCGTCGTGCTCCCCAATGGGAAGACGTTAATATCGGGCGAGGGCGAACCGAAAGATGTGCGCGATGAATTGGAGCGCAAGGCGCGGGAGTCGCGCCCCTAAAGGATTTTCGATTTCGCCTTTTGCCAACGTTGATAACGCCGTCAGACGCCTTGTGGAAACAATTCCAATCGTCCTAGAATGGCGTTGGGCTGCGAGTTCGTGCGAACGACATCCCGGAGGCAATCGCGATGAGAAGTAAAGTTATAGCCGGGCTCGTGCTAGCTCTCGGTATAGCGACCGTTCCGATTTCGTTATTCGCACACCACGGGACCGCCGCATTCGAAAACGGGACTAAAGTTACCCTCAGTAAGGCAGTCGTCACGGAATGGATATGGTCGAATCCTCATTGCCTGCTGCAGTTTGACGTGAAGGGCGATGATGGGAAAGTGGTGCATTGGGTCGGCGAGACTCAAAATCCCGTGAGCATGACCGACCGTGGCTGGAGTAAGGCAGCTATTAAGGCCGGCGATGAAGTGACGATCGTCATGCTCCCCGTCAAGAATGGAATGCCGCTCGGGCGCGTGGTTTCGGTCACGTTCCCCAACGGGAAGACGCTAATATCTGGCGAAGGAGTGTCCAGAACCGAGCGCGATCAATTGGAACGCCAGGTTCGAGAGGGCACCGATAAGTAAGTCGCGCCGCCACGCGAATCGATAGCACCGCCGTCTGCCATAGCCCTCAGTAGCGATTTCTCGTGAAATTTAGCTTCAATTGCGATCAGCGCAGCGTAACGTTGTGGGCGCTTGCGGCGATATTTCCGGCGATTCCGATCGTCTGCGGCAACCACCAAAATCGTCTGACCCAAACGTGTTGGCTTTTTGCCATTCGCTCGGCCAGCCACATCCCAGCAAAAACTTGAATAGCTCCCAGCGGCGCCATTCGGGCCCACGTTGGCGTGCGTCCCAAGAAAGCGCGCGTTAAGGGATCGACTTCCACATATCCACGATGGAGGTATTGCCGGGTAGTCACGCCATCGGAAATCAATGCCCCGGTTTGAATGGCCCCCAGGAGAGCGATGGGCTTGTTCTTCAGTGCCCCGCAAAGGCTTCTCTCGAGCAGAACGCACCGACCCGAGAGCGTTGGATCGCCGGTCTTGTACTGAGTTTTGAGGATGCCTTTCAGCGGATCGTTTACTATGAATGGAGGCTGGCTTTCCGTGAAAGCCAAGGTGTCGTCGCCTTCGTCGACGGTTGAGCCGTCGGGTATGCCGGCGCCCCGTGATCCGGCATCAGATGCCGTTGTCGCATCGGCTGTCTTCGCCGGCTTGGCGGAGTTGCTTGTCACAACGTTATCGTTGTTGGCTGCGGCCACGCATTCTGAAGCCGCGAAGGCAATCAAAATTGTTAGAAAGAAAAAGAAGAGGAGCGCATCAATCCGAGGCAAAGCACCACTATGAGCTCGAACTAAATTCAGGCGATTCCGGCTGGTCGGCTGCGCGCTTGAGAACATCCTAGAGGCAGTCTAGGAATCGCCATCACCGTCTCGCTACTGGTCCAAAGTTCAGGTGTTCTAGCGTCATCAATGCTTGTTCGTAGGCGCGCTTAGGATCACAATTTTGCGGGCGCGCCGCCAGAACGAACGGCGAGTGGATACCGCGGCCTTCCAAGTTCGCCTGGTTATTTCCCGCCCTCTTTACTTCACTTACTTCAGGTAGGTGCGAACGATCTCGATGAGGTTGCTGGCGGCTTCTTCCGAGGTCTTGGTGTGGCGCGTCATATGGTGGCGGATATGATCTTCCATCAATTCCGCCATCAGGCTGTTGATTGCTCCTCTCGCGGCGGACAATCGGTGAAGAACCTCCGAGCAGGGTTCGTGCTCGTTCAGAGCACGCTCCACCGATTCCAACTGCCCAATTATTTTCTTTGTGCGATTGACGAGATCGAGCTTTTCTCGCGAAAGATGTGACATTGTCTATTGACTACCCTAGGGGGACAGGGTATCAAACCAACTGACGTAGAGAAAGCAATCGTAATGTAACGCGCGCCCATTTAAAAGGACAGTTACTCAGGCGGGACGAGCGTCCGTTTCGATCTCGATCGAGCTCTTGGGCGAGCCGCCAGTGATTTTCATCGGCATTTAACAGCAGAAACGGTCAATCGCGTGCAAGCTGAATGCGGGGAGCGTCGGGCAGTTCGCCGGGGCAATCAAACAGGGATGGCGCCGGATCGACCGACGCCTGGATCAGGCCAAGGGCAATGACGTTCGATCGTGGACATGGCGGGCGGTTTCGATTCGGGCAGTGGTTGCTGCTCATGAGCGCCGTCGTTCTATGTTCCTCCGCTGTGCTGGCGCAGGATCCGAATCCTCCGGATACAGCGCCCGCGAACGCAGATCCTCAGAATGCCCCGAATCCCCCGAATTCAAGGCAAACCGGCGGGGACCCTCAGCAGCAGCCACAACAGCCCGAACGAGGTCCGCAAACTATCTTTCCGCATCCCGAGACGACGCGTTGGTGGCTTTCGGGGCAGATCAACATCATTACGCAAGGACACGGCGATTTCCGGGCGCTCTATAGCGGCCCGAACAGCCTGAACCCCAAAAGCGAGATTCGCGCTTCGCGCATCTTCACGCTCTACACCGCGTTGCGGTTGACGAACTCGATGGACGCCATGTTTGATCTGGAGGAGGCGAGCGGGAATGGCATCAGCAATTCGCTGGGCCTGGCGGGCTACCCGAATATTGACGTGGTCCGAACTCCGGGCCAGGGATCGCCTTTGAGCGCCGCCCCCTACGTGGCGCGTGCTATCTTTCGATACGTGCTGCCGCTCGGCGACGAGTCTGACGATGCCGATGTCGGGCCGCTGGGCATGCTCAAGAGTCTGCCGGTAAAGCGACTGGAATTCCGCGCCGGCAAACTTTCCTTGGCCGACT